>Ga0209347_1005282_pt1 | contig 12448 bp, 10 predicted proteins | sample AutmiccommuBRH23_FD_187382 | JGI IMG/M metagenome (GOLD analysis project Ga0209347, IMG submission 187382) | Deep subsurface microbial communities from Mt. Terri, Switzerland - Autotrophic microbial communities BRH/23 (SPAdes) (version 2) | ecosystem: Environmental > Aquatic > Deep subsurface >...
CCTCCGGATATTTTAAAAAATACTATATTAACATTATATATTACATTTTACAACTGTTCAATAGAGCAAGGCCAAAGAAGTATATAATATTCTTTAATATTTATAAAAAAGTATTTATAATTGTTTATTTTGCAAGAAAAAGATAGCTGTACTTCACAAAAAATAAATAATTTTATATATTATATTTGATAATAGTATATAAAATAGTTTACTTTCGGATTGTGCTGTGCTACTATAAATATTGTAATAAAGTTTTAAAAGGAGGGTAATAAATGAAAAACAAGCTCCTGGTATTATTATTATGTACGATAATGTTATTCACAACAGCCTGTTCTTCAGGTCAATCCAATGCTGTGAATAATGATTCTTCAAAAGATGATTTACTGGTTGCAATAAGAGCAGAACCGGCTACTTTGGATCCGCACAACAGTACCGCTCTGGCAAATTTTGCCGTACAGCGTGTTGTCTACGACACATTAGTAGCACAGGATGAAAACGGCCAGATAGTACCATGCCTGGCAGAGAAATGGGAAGTCATAGACGATTTAACTGTACGTTTCTATTTAAGGGACAATGTTTACTTTTCAAACGGTGAGAAATTAACTGCTGAAGATGTAAGATATTCATTACAGCGCGCAACACAGGAAAGAGGCAGTGCATCAATGTTTTCTGCTTTTGATGGTGAAGGAACTAAAGTAATTGACGAATTAACAATTGATGTAAAAGTTAAATATCCATTTGCTCCAATATACAATTACCTTGCTTCTTCCAGAGGTGATATCATAAACAAAAAGGCAATGGAAGAAATGGGTGCTGAAGCTTATGGAAGGAACCCCGTAGGGACAGGTTCATTTATTCTTAAGGACTGGATCACAGGCGATAGCCTCGTTCTTGAAAGAAATGAGAAATATTGGGATGAAAAGCCTGTATTCAGCAAGCTTGTATACAGAGTTATAACAGAACCGACAAACAGATCTATCGAACTGGAGACCGGCGGTGTAGATATTATATATGACGTTGCTGCCAATGATGCAGTCCGCTTATCCGGAAACGACAAGACAAAAGTAATACAAGGGCCGGGTTATAAATTCTCATACATAACAATGAACATGTCCTTAGAGCCTTTTAATGATATTAGAATCAGGGAAGCCCTTGTCATTTCTCTGAATATGCCGGATATTGTTGATTCCGTATATAGCGGCAGTGCAAAATTAGCAGACTCTTTAATGGCACCTACAGTTTTTGGCTATAAGAAAGCAGGCCCTTATAAGTATAATCCTGAGAGGGCAAAACAACTGGTGGCTGAAGCCGGATATGCTGATGGCTTAAAAGTGGTTCTCATGACAAACGAGGACAGAAACTTCATGGATGTTGCCGAAATTGCACAAAGCATGTGGAAAGGAATTGGAATCGAAACTGAAATACAAATAATGGAACAAGCGGCACTCTTATCGAAAGCAGCTGAAGGTACTGTTACTATGGGTATCACGAGTTCCACTCCTACTACAGGTGATCCTGACCATGCCTTAATGCCATGGCCATCAACATATAAAAGCTTTTTAAGAATAGACAACCCTAAAATTGATGAATATCTTTTAAAAGGTAAGAGCACTTATGATACAGCCGAAAGAGAAAAAGTCTATAATGAAGCCATGGAATACATGTGGACACAGTATAATATGATACCAATCTGCTTTACTGATGCTGTTTATGCAGCTGGAGCACATATTGACAATTTTGAATGTAATCCCGGCAACACACCAAACTTAGCCAGAGTTACCTTTAAGCAATAAAATAACTTAAACGGAAATATTCTATAGAGCAATTCAGAGGCTATAGACTATTTCCGTTTGAATTCACAATAGGAAACGGAGATTGGGTATGAGTAGATTATTAACTAGTGAAATGATATGGCCTGAAGTAGAAAACAGTCTGAAAAATATTAAACTGGCCATTGTTCCGGTTGGTTCATGTGAGCAGCATGGTCCTAATACAACATTTGCTACCGATACTGATCGTGCATATGAGTTTTGCAAATTATTAGGAGACAGAATAGGAGAAAAGGTATTAATTTTTCCTCCGATCACATATGGGGTAAGCTATCATCACATGAGCTTTCCCGGGACAGTAACCATAAAAATTAAAACAATGATTGACGTACTTGTAGATATAGGTGTTGCTATAGCAAAGCATGGCATAAATACAATTTTGTTTATAAACGGGCACGGCGGAAACAGAGTTGCCCTTGATGCAGCAATACAAATACTTAAGCATGAGCACAATATTGATGCTTATTGGTCTGGAATGGGTACAAATATCGCCAGAAAAACTCTTGAAGAAGAATATGGCATACCCCAGATCATCGGTCATGCATGCGAGGTAGAAACTTCTCAATGTATGTATCTGGCACCATGGGACGTAAGCGATAATCTTCAATCAGGCAAGCTGCATGAAGAAAGCGCATATTTTAAAAAAATATTTGTTGACGGTAATGCCCCATGGGATTGGAAAACGGATGTATCAGAAAATGGTGCATTGGGGGATGCAACGCGAGCCAGTTATGAAATGGGAAAGCGGATGACTGATATCGCTTTGGATTATTTAGAGAGTGTTATAGATGAAATCATCCGTAGAAACTAATCATATAGGAGAATAAAAATGTACAGATATATCTTAAACCGCATACTAATGATGGTTCCTGTTTTACTGGGTGTTTCTCTTGTGGTCTTTTCTATGGTTTACATTGCTCCCGGTGACCCTGCAAGAATAATTTTAGGTGATACCGCTTCAGAAGAAGAGGTTCAAGAGTTAAGGGAAGAAATGGGATTGAATGATTCATTTTTTGAGCAATATGGGAGGCATATAAAAAATGTCGTTACAAAGGGAGATTTAGGAACTTCCTATATTACACAAAGAAGTGTAACTACAGAAATTATGGACAGATGGCCTACAACTATGATGCTGGCTGTTATGAGTGTAATTTTAGCAACGCTTATAGGTATTCCTACAGGTATAATATCGGCAACGCGGCAATACTCAGTTTTCGATAATCTAGCGATGATATTGGCGTTGGTTGGTGTCTCTATGCCTAACTTCTGGCAAGGCTTAATATTAATTATTGTATTTTCTGTTAACCTTGCCTGGCTGCCCGCATCAGGCTTTTACGGACCTATATACTGGATATTGCCGGTCATTACTATCGGCACAAGTACAGCGGCAACCATTGCAAGAATGACCCGGTCAAGTATGCTGGAGGTTGTAAGGCAAGACTATATAACTACCGCAAGAGCCAAAGGGAATAAAGAGAGAGTAGTAATAATAAATCATGCATTAAAGAATGCACTTATACCCATTATAACTGTTATCGGCCTTCAGCTTGGCAGAGGCCTTGGGGGTGCAATTCTCACCGAATCGATATTTTCGATACCCGGCCTTGGCAAACTTATGGTAGACTCTATTAAAGCAAGAAATTATCCGGTAGTACAAGGCGGCGTGCTTTTTATTGCCATAGCTTTTAGTCTTATTAACCTTTTTGTTGATGTTCTATATGCATACGCTGATCCAAGAATTAAATCTCAATACAGCCGTAAAAGATCAAAAAAGAGCAAAGAGGTGTGCCATGAGTAATTTATATGCCGGATCCGGTAAGATAAATGAGAGTGTAAAGAAGCGCAAGAAAAGCCAGCTAAAGGAAATTTGCATAAGGCTACGCAGAAATAGAGCAGCTATGTTTGGTTTATCAGTCATACTATTGCTTATTATAATGGCTGTCTTTGCACCTTTTATTGCCCCTTATAACTATGACGAGCAAAACTTGAAAATGGCAAATATGTTTCCTGGCCGGGAGCATATAATGGGAACTGATAATTTTGGACGAGATATTTTCAGCAGGATAGTATATGGTTCCAGAATTTCACTGCAAGTTGGTTTTGTAGCCGTAGGTATTGGTGTATTGGTCGGCGGAACCTTAGGTTCCTTTGCGGCTTACTATGGTGGAGTTGCCGATAATGCTATCATGCGTTTTATCGATATTTTACTAGCCATACCAAGCACTCTTCTTGCAATATCAATAGCAGCTGCTTTAGGTCCCGGGCTTACAAATGCTATGATAGCCGTTGGCGTTGGTACGGTTCCTAACTACGCAAGGGTTGTCCGTGCATCTGTGTTAACGGTAAAAGAACAAGAATTTATTGAAGCGGCAAGATGCATAGGTGTCAAAGATTACAAGATCATACTGAAGCATATAATACCGAATGCTATGGCGCCTCTTATAGTTCAGGCAACAATAGGGGTGGCGGGTGCCATACTGTCTGCAGCAGCGTTAAGCTTTATCGGACTTGGTATACAACCTCCAACGCCTGAATGGGGTGCAATGCTTTCAGCAGGCAGAGCCTATATTCGTGATTATTGGCACGTTGTTACATTTCCGGGAGTGACTATCATGCTTACCATATTTTCATTGAATTTATTCGGAGATGGATTGAGAGACGCATTAGACCCAAGATTGAAGAGATAGGTGATGTAAGTGGAAGATATATTATTAAACATAAAAGATCTGGTTGTTAGTTATAATGCTGATGACAGAACAGTAAAGGCTGTAAACGGAATAAATATTACAGTAAAGAAAGGTGAAACTGTTGGTTTGGTTGGAGAAACAGGCGCCGGGAAAACCACAACTGCAAAAGCAATTTTACGCCTGGTTCCCAACCCACCCGGAAAAATTGAAAAGGGCGAAATAATTTTTGATAACAAAGACCTTTTGGAAAATAGCGAGCATGAAATGCAGAAAATAAGAGGAAATAAAATATCAATGATATTTCAGGACCCTATGACTGCACTCAACCCTGTAATACCCGTAGGTGAACAAATAGCTGAAGTTATAAGGCTTCACCAGAAAGTAAGCCGGGCAGAGGCTGAAATACTGGCAGGCAAAATGCTTAAAATGGTTGGAATACCACAAGAGCGCTTAAATGAATATCCCCATCAGTTTTCCGGGGGTATGAAGCAAAGAGTGGTAATTGCAATTGCCCTTGCTTGTAATCCGCAATTGCTTATAGCCGATGAACCTACAACGGCACTCGATGTAACTATACAAGCACAAATTTTAGAGCTTATCCTTAAGCTGAAGGAAGATTTTAATACTTCAATGCTGATGATAACCCACGATTTAGGTGTCGTAGCCGAAATTTGCGATAAAGTTGCTATTGTATATGCAGGTGAGGTTGTGGAATTTGGCACAATCGAAGAAGTTTTCAGGCATCCGGCTCATCCATATACGAAAGGACTGTTTGCCGCTATTCCTTTAATTAACGGAAAAAAATTGAAAAGATTACATTACATACCCGGATTAATGCCAGACCCAACAAACTTATCTTCCGGTTGTCGATTCAATCCCAGATGTGATTATAAACTTGATTGCTGCGAAAAGCTTTCACCGGAAGACATTTATATTAACGAAAATCATTTTGCAAAGTGCTATTTATGCGCTCAAAATTAGTGCCTCGTAAAGTATATCACTTCTAGAGCAGGCGAGGCACCAGACAGATGATGTGCCTTTTTAACACCTGAATACTAGAAATCGGTTGTGTTAAAAAGCACTAGAAAGAGAGATGAAACAATGTCTGAACTGTTGAAAGTAGAAAATATTAAAAAATACTTTAAAACTCCAAGAGGTGTTCTTCATGCAGTGGATGGTGTTTCTTTTAAGGTTGAAGAAGGAAAGACAGTTGGTATTGTAGGTGAATCCGGTTGTGGGAAATCAACTTTAGGGAGAACAGTCATTAACCTTCTTCCTGTTACAGACGGTAAAATAATATTTCAAGGTAAAGATATTACTACCGCTAAAGGCGAGCTTTTGAAAAACACCAGAAAAGATATGCAAATGATATTTCAGGACCCTTTTTCCTCATTGAACCCCAGAATGACTGTTAGTGAAATTATCCGCGAACCCCTTGTTACACACAAAATTAAATCCGGCAGAAAAGAAATCGAAGAAGAAATTGATTATCTTATGGAAATTGTTGGTTTGGCTCCGAGGCTGTACAATTCCTATCCTCATGAATTGGATGGCGGACGCCGTCAAAGGATAGGCATTGCAAGGGCTCTAGCATTAAACCCCAAATTTATTGTTTGTGATGAGCCTGTTTCAGCACTTGATGTTTCCATTCAGGCACAGATACTTAACTTAATGCAAGACCTGCAGGAGGAAAAGAAAATTGCATATATGTTTATTACTCATAATCTTTCCGTTGTAAGACATATATCTGACGAAATAATTGTAATGTATCTTGGTGTAGTAGTTGAAAAATGTCCGACTGAAAAGCTATTCGAAAAGCAGTTTCATCCGTACACAAAAGCGTTGCTTTCGGCTATCCCCAGCCACGACTTAGACGTAAAGAAAAATAGAATCATCCTTAAAGGTGAAATAACATCACCTATTAATCCCGGTCCCGAATGCCGTTTCGCGGCAAGATGCAACTATGCAACGGAAAAATGTTTCAAAGAAACCCCTCAGCTTAGGTACATAGGAGATAATCATTTTTCAGCGTGTCATTATGCAGAGAATCTACAAAATAGAATCTGAAAATACAGGAGAATTGTTTATGAAACCATTAATAGGAATTACTTGCAGTTATGGTATAGTTTCCGGAAATCCATTATCCTCTGTTTCTACAGCGCATATGCCACAGGAATTCAACCAGCTTTCCAATGCCTATGTAAAAGCCGTAGAAAATGCTGGCGGGCTTCCTGTTATTATTCCTTTGTACAATGATATCAAAAATATAATCCCTTTACTTGAAATTCTTGACGGAATTGTTTTACCCGGAGGTGCAGATGTGTCGTCTATTATGTATGGACAACGACCGTCTGGAAAGTTAAAGACAATAACACCGCTTCGTGATAAGCAGGAAATTGAAATTGTGAATCACATTATAAAACACAAGCATATGCCAGTATTGGGAATATGTCGCGGAATGCAAATATTAAACATTGCATATGGCGGCAGCTTATACCAGGACTTAGAATCTAACGGTTTTAGTTGCCATCTTCTGAATATGTACCCCAGAAACTATGAAACACATACTGTTATACCATGCGAAACATCTATTTTATCTGGAATATTTGGAAATACGGAAATTGGTGTTAACTCATTTCATCACCAGGCGGTTCAAAATATAGGTAATGGACTTAAAGTAACTGCTTTATCAAGTGATAAGGTTATAGAAGCAGTTGAGGATTGCCAGGAAGATAAGTTCATGGTCGGTATACAGTGGCATCCGGAAGAGATGCCTGAGGATACAAAACAACAAGAGATATTTAAAATATTTATTAATAGTTGTAAGAAAAATAATATCAAATAAATGCTTTTGAAAGTCAATTGCAGAGTCAAGGCCTCAACACCTTTAAGCGGTATCTCTCAAGGTACGTGGAGAGGGCTTGCTTGATAGAGGCGGTTTAGATCACTTCTCATGCCCGATCAAACTGGTGGAGGGATGATTACTTTGATCTATCACTACCAATATCGGAATTTTCAAGGGTAATATGGGAGTATCCCAGTATATATATAACTATATTAAAAGTTGCATAAACTAATAAGTTTGTAGCGTAGGGAACGACCCCTGTGTCGTTCCTTGTTCTTATAATAATAAGTTTGCTAATGAAGGATAGGCTATTCGCTTATCCTTCATTTTACTTTACTATTGTTATATTATGGAGTTTAATGGCTTAGAGAAGATAATAATAGTATATTATTACGCTCTTATTTAAGTGACCGGCAACAATTACTTTAAGTTGAAGTATGCCAAGGACATACAAGTATGTAGGCATTCAGAAATAGAATTCTATTTGTTCAGTCAAGTAGTATAATTAGAAACTGCTACCAAGAGGATAAGTTGATAAGTTGACAGACTGGCACCTTACACTCTACGATGCTTTTATGCTCATAATACTGCCTGATGGGCACCGATTGTATTAAGCGACAGCAGCTTTGAAGTATCAAAAGCATTAGGTTCGTATAAAGATATATGACACATTTTTATGCCATTTTATTTCGTTTATATACAAGTCGGCATAATATGTACCAGCAGTGAAAGTCGGCTTTGATGGAATACTATAATATATAGATTATGATGTAATATCATAATTATTTAATGCCCGTGAGCATCTGCGGGCTGCAAGGAGTAATCTGATGGAATATGCTGTTTACTTGATAGAAATTATAACCAGGTTAAATCATATGATAGAAAAAATTGTTATACACGGCGGTAATTGGGCTTATGCAGTAATGTTCCTTATTCTTTATGCAGGAGCTGCTTTTGTACTTGCAGCACCATTTTTACCTAGTGTTTCTCTTATCTTCCTGGTAACCTCACTTTCAATTGCAAGGCTTATAAATCCTGTTACAGCTTTGTTGACCCTAGCGGCGGCCATTGTGCTGGGCGACATTACCAGCTATTACATTGGAAAGCTTATAAGGGATAAAATTATCACGACTAACAGATTAAGTATTATTAAGGAAGCTCATATAGAGAGAACCAAGGCACTATACGATGAAGTGGGACTCACAGCTGTTATATTTGCCAGATTTACCCCGATTGTCGGTTCTCTAGCACAGATGGTAGCAGGCGCAATCAATTATAGTATGGATGCTTTTATCAGCCGGAACATAATTGCGGGCATCATATGGCTTTTGGTTAATTTTGCTTTGGGCTGGGCCTTTGCAGTTATTCCTGAGCTTAGGAGCAATTTTATTGTATTGATTATGATTATGCCGACTTTTTCTTTCCTTGGAAGTATGATGTATTACCTGAAAAAAAGAATAGGTCCTTCAAAAACTACCAGATAAAGCATAAGACAGGCAAGGTTGAGTGCCAGTCTGTCAACTGCGTGTCCAGCAAAGCTGGACCGTGCTAGCCGGTGAAAGTCCGGTCCCGGTAGTCGCCAAGGAGCCGGGTAGCAAATCCCAGTGCGTCGCAGAAATGCGGGGTGCCAAGCGGGAGGATAACGTACCTGTAAATTAGACAGGGCAAGCAAGGATGCTGGTCGTAACATAAAGTGAACTCTGCCGCATCGTAAAGACTGGGCCCCGGATCAAGGGGAGCAAGAGGAAGCCGAGCCTGGAGTTGATGGGTGAAGGCCATGGAAGGTAGGAAGAGCTTGGAAGCACTACCCAAGAACCCTCCGGTGTAAGGGAGACGACAAGTATTCAAAGTACGGTTCGGAACTGGAGAGACCCTCCCCCGCACAGAAACTGTAAAGAGGATTCATATAAGCCGGAAGGTGAAATTGAAATCCTGCGGGAAGGGAGTCAGAGGGGCTCATACTACTGATGAAACTGTGGACAACAAAACTGCAGTGAGGGAAGGAGCCCTACTTCATTTGAGCTTTCAAAGGAGGTAAGAGCGAGTGAATGCCCAAAAGGCTAACAACACCAAAGAAAAAGTTCGACAACTTCAAAGAAAGCTGTACCTTGCAGCCAAGAGAAGCAGCAAAAGAAAATTCCATGCCCTGTACGACAAAGTGTACCAGAAAAGCATATTGGAAGAGTCGTGGAGAAGGGTCAAAAGCAATGGCGGTGCCGGGGGAATAGACGGAATGACCATAGAGGCAACAGAACGATATGGACTAGAGAGGCTAATGGATGAAATCGGGCAAGAACTGCTGAATGGAACGTACCGAGCAAAACCGGTTAAAAGAGTGTACATACCAAAACCAGATGGGAAGAAGAGACCATTAGGCATACCGGTAATAAAAGACCGGATAATTCAGATGGCAGCAAAGTTAGTCATGGAACCCATATTTGAAGCTGATTTCAAGGATTGCTCCTATGGCTTTCGACCAAAAAGAAGTGCAAAACAAGCACTGATGAAAGTCAAGGAAGCATGTGATAAGCAGGGATGGTGGGTAGTAGAAGCAGACATTCAAGGATACTTTGACAACATAAACCACGACAAGCTGATGAAACTAGTGGAAATGAGAATAAATGACCGACGGATACTTAAACTGGTGAGGTTATGGCTCAAAGCGGGGGTAATGACAGAAGGTGTACGCGAAGAAAGTAATATCGGAAGTCCTCAAGGGGGTGTAATATCCCCATTGTTGGCGAATATCTATCTGCATTACCTTGATACCGTCTGGGAGAAACGAGGCCAACAGCTAGGCAAGTTGATTAGATATTGTGACGATTTTGTAATTGTGTGCAGAACAAAAAGAGAGTCGGAATATGCATTGAAACTTGTGAAAGAGGTAATGGGAAAATTGGAATTACAACTGCATCCTGATAAAACCGGAATAATAAGTACCTGGAATGGTCAGAATGGATTTGACTTCTTAGGTATGCACCACAAGAGATATTTAACAGAAACACGAAGTGGCGAGATGTACTATGTCCTTTACCAATATCCGTGTAAGAAGGCCATGAAACGAATGAGGAAGATGATTAAGGAAGTACTTTCTAACAGAACAGCATTGAAAATGGACATTGTTGAGCTGATAGAAATAATGAACCGTAAAATTCGAGGATGGCGAAACTACTATACAACAGAGAAATCATGGGGTTGGTTGAATAAAATAGACTGGTATATACAAAGCCTATTCACCCGCTGGGATAATAAAAAGCGTGGAAAGAAAGGCTATTATTCTGGAATAGGGAAGATTGGGAAACTCCTAAATGAAAAGGGACTGCAGAAACTTGCTGCATAATCGCATGCTGAAGGTGAAGAATGTCGGAAAGCCGGATGAGGGAAAACCTCACGTCCGGTTTGATGAGGAGGGGCAGGCATCCCTGCCCTTTACTCTATTGTCAACCTATTTATTATATAGTGAAATAATCGATTTTGGTGACTTTAATTTGTTAGTAACGCCCATAACAAATGATGAATCTAGATAGGTTGCATTAAAGAAGTTTCAAGGAAGAATCAGGCAACCTATGAAATCAAGGTATATGCTTTTGCAATATTTGAATTTCGATGTAAGCTGTTTATTGCAAAACATATAGATACATATTAATAAAAATTGTATCATTTCTAAACAAAATAATAAAGCCCTACAAACCGTTAAGGCTGTAGAGCTTTTTATATTTCATTCATGGTCTGGGTGACAGGAATTGAACCTGCGACCTCTTGAACCCCATTCAAGCGCGCTACCAAGCTGCGCCACACCCAGATATGTGATATCATTTGTGATACTTATAAAATATAACATAAAAGCATTCGAAATTCAAGACCATATTTTACCGGCAATTTTCTGCAATTTTCTGCGGCAATTTTTTTGCCGGTATTTGGATTATACCAGAATTTTCAATATCTATACATCCTTAAGAACTATTTCAATAGGAAGCTAGCACTATTTTTATAATTTGTTTATTTTTAGAAGGATTATTAGCAGGATTATATGAACTCATGGAGAAATATATATGTGATTATGTTAATATGAAGAGCTTAAATTGGTTTAATTGTACCAGACAAGGTAAGGAGCTACGAATACCATGAGAGCAAAAAAGAGTAAAATAACATCTGTTTATATATTCCCGGTATTGTTTTCTATTATTTGTTTATCATATTTAATTAGATTCATGTTTTTCAATATTGAGACTGAAATAGTAAGATATAACTCAATAGAGAATGCAATACGAACCAAGGCATTAATTGTCAGGAATGAATCAACTATAGCATTGCCTGCGGGTGTAGAAATAAGCTATAAGGTCAGTGAAGGCGACAAGGTCTCGGATGGGAGAAAGGTACTGGAGATAATCAAGAATAATCAAGCGGATGAAGATATTGCAATAAAGATACAACAGCTGGATGACAGGATAAAAGAAATCAAGCAGTCTGATATCAACAACAACTTTTTCTCACAGGACAAGGATAAGATAGAAAGCCAGATAAATGAAAAGGTGGCGGACCTTAAGAATATTGCCAGATCCGGGGATTACAAAAAGCTTGATAGTGTGAAAAATGATTTGACAGCTAATTTGTACAAAAAGTCTTTGATATATGGAAGTGGAAGCTTCTTCGGCAAGAATTTGGAGCAGCTTCAGAAGGAAAAGAATACACTGGAAGGTATATACGATAACAGCATTGATGTTATATATGCTCAGACTCCTGGAGTCGTAAGCTACAGTACGGATGGTTATGAGCAAATACTGAGTCCTTTGAATATCAAGGATTTCAAGCTTGATAGCATCAAGGAGATAATGAATACTCTGGATGGAAAGAAGCAGGAAACAGACAAAGGTGCTTCGGAGGGTATCAAGTTAGTTGACAATTTTGAATGGTATACCTGCAGTTTGATCAGCGAGGAGCAGACAGCGGGATTGAAGGTTGGAAAAAAAATCAAGCTCAGGTTTGGTGAATTTGAGAATGCTCAGGTTAACGGTGAGGTTTATGAAGTATCGCAGCCGGAGGGAGGTACCTGTCTGGTTATAGTGAAGATTACCGAGCATGTCAAT
>Ga0209347_1005284_pt1 | contig 12439 bp, 13 predicted proteins | sample AutmiccommuBRH23_FD_187382 | JGI IMG/M metagenome (GOLD analysis project Ga0209347, IMG submission 187382) | Deep subsurface microbial communities from Mt. Terri, Switzerland - Autotrophic microbial communities BRH/23 (SPAdes) (version 2) | ecosystem: Environmental > Aquatic > Deep subsurface >...
TCGTCCGATGTTCAAGTGGTGGTTCGCCCTTCTCTGCGTTGACTTCGTGGTCCTTGCATGGGTTGGCGCGATGCCTGCGGAAGAGCCCTATGCCACGATCTCTCTGATCGCATCGGCTTATTGGTTCGCTTACTTCCTGGTGATCCTGCCGCTGCTGGGCGTCATCGAGAAACCGCAGGCTGCGCCCGCGACGATCGAAGACGATTTCAAGGCGCATTATGGTGCGTCCTCCGGCGCCCCTGCCGAATAAGAAAGGAAACGGGACTATGTTTAAGAAGATTGCGATTGCCGCAGTTGCTGCCCTGACCCTTTCGGGCGGGGCGGCCATGGCCGCGGGAGCTGAGGGTCACGTCGAGAATGTCGACTTCTCGTTCCAAGGGCCTTTCGGATCGTTCGACCAGAACCAGCTTCAGCGTGGCCTTCAGGTCTTTACCGAAGTTTGTGCCGCCTGCCACGGGCTGCGCTATGTGCCGCTGCGTACACTGGCCGATGAAGGCGGTCCGCATCTGCCGGAAGATCAGGTGCGCGCCTATGCCTCGCAGTTCGAGATCTTTGATCCCGAACTGGACGATTTCCGCCCACGGGTGGAGACCGATCCTTTCCCGATGTCGAACCTTGAGAACGCGCCCGACCTGTCCTTGATGGCCAAGGCGCGGGCTGGTTTCCACGGCCCCTATGGCACCGGGATCAACCAGTTGTTCAAAGGCATCGGCGGACCCGAGTATATCTACTCGCTGTTGATGGGCTATACCGGTGAAGAGAAAACCGAAGCAGGCGTGACGCTTTACGAAAACACCGCCTTCCCGGGTGGCTGGATCGCGATGGCCCCACCCCTGTTCGAGGATCAGCTTGAGTTCGCGGATGGTCACAGCAATTCGATGGAATCGGTGGCTGAGGATGTTTCTGCTTTCCTGATGTGGACAGCCGAACCCAAGATGATGGCCCGCAAGCAGACTGGCCTTGTCGCCGTGATCTTCCTGTCGGTTCTGACGGTCCTGCTGTACCTGACCAACAAGCGCATCTGGATGCCCGTGAAGCGCAAGGAAAAGAACGTCTGATCCTGAAAGTGCAGAATGTACGGAAAACCCCGCCTCGTGCGGGGTTTTCTTTTTGGATACGTCGGCTACTGACCCAGATAGTCCCGTAGAGCAGGGGGCGGGTCGTCCAGCATGGCCTTGGTCGGCTGCGGAGGCAACGCAACACCATCGGCGACAAGTATCACGACCGGCGCAATACGCCGCGCATCCGCAGGATCGTGGCTGACCATCAGAAGGGTAGCTCCGGTTTCTGCGGCCAAGGCGGCGACAAGATCCAGCATCTCGGCCTTTAGGGCAGGCCCAAGAGCTGCAAATGGCTCGTCCAGAAGGATCAGGGGTCGTCGCTGCACCAGCACACGCGCCAGCGCCACGCGCCCTTGCTGCCCGCCTGACAGGGCCGCGGGCTTGCGCGCGTCAAGACCCTCCAACCCGACACGGGCCAGCGCCAGCGCTACGCGTGTGTTGTCGTCAGGGCTCAGCCGCAGGTCCGGCCTTATCCCCAAGCTGACATTCTGCGCTACGGTCAGATGCGGAAACAGGTTGTTGTCCTGGAACAGCATCGCCATAGGTCGCTTGGCTGGCGGCATGATGGTGATGTCACGCCCTTCCCACAGCACGCGGCCCGCGACGGGCGCAAAGAAACCGGCAATGACGTTGAGCAGGGTAGATTTGCCGGCGCCTGAGGGCCCGATGACAGCCGCGACCGTTCCTGTTTCAAGGGCGAAATCAGCGTGCAGCTCGAAGGAATCCTGCCGAATCTCCAAACGGTCAAGCGTCAGCATCGCGTCGTCCTCCCCTGTCGAACAACCAGAAAAGCCCAAGGCTCAAACTCAACAATACCAGAGCCGCGCCCGCTGCGGCGTCCATCCGATAGGCCCCCATCAGCCGCAGGATCTGCAACGGCAGGGTTGCGCGTTCCGGATCGGCAAAGAGTGCGATGACGCCAAGATCCCCCATCGACAATGCGGCGGCCAAGCCTGCGGAAAAGCCCAGAGGTCGGCGCAGGCGCGGCAGTATCAGCCACCGCAGACGAGCGGCACCCCTCATTCCCAGACTATCGGCCAGAGGGCCGAAATCTTTTTCCAGATCACGCAAGGCTGGGGCAAGAACCCGCAACGCGAAGGGCAGCGCCGCCATGGCATTGACAAGCGCCGTCACCGCAAAGGCCCAGCGCGACGGATCACTAAGCGGGTTGAGCAGCAGAAAGATGCCCGTCCCAATCACCAGTGGTGAGGCCGCAATGCCCAGAAGACCGACCGCCTCGATCCCGCGCCACCGCCGCGCGAGATGGGCAAGCGCAAGCGCCAGCCCCACGGCCAAGACGGTGGAGACCAGCGCCATCACGATCGACACGGCTGCGGCACGCCACACTGGCGGCGGCAACCCTTCCAGCCCCGCAAGACCCCGCCAGATCACAGCGCCAAGAGGCAACATCAGAAACAGTGCAACGAGTGCAAGGGTCACGATATCGAGCAGGCGCAGGGGCAAGGTCTCAGCCTCCCAACGTCGCGGAATACGATCCAGCCCGCGCCCGAACCCGTCCAGCAAGCTAAAGCGCAGCGCCAACATCGCGGCCAGAGTCACAAGGGCGATCTGGATCACCGCCAGAACCGCAGCCCGAGCCAGATCGAAATCGAAGCGAAAGGCCTGATAGATCGCCAGTTCCACCGTCGTCGCCCGCGGACCTCCTCCCAGTGTCAGCGCCACGGCAAAGCTGCTCAGGCAGATGGCAAACACCACCATCGCCACGCCAGGAAGGGTTGCACGGAGCATGGGCCACTCCAGCAGATGAAACACGTCACGCGGGCCAAAGCCAAGGCTGGCTGCAAGGCGGAAACGTTCAGCCGGGATGGATTGCCATCCTTGCAACAGGATGCGCGTTGCCAATGGCAGGTTGAAGAACACATGCGCCAGCACAACACCATGCAGACCATAGATCTGCACAGGCGGGAGACCGACCCACGCCATGGCCTGATTGACGATCCCGCTGCGTCCGAACACGGCCAGAAGACCCAGAACGCCGACGATCACGGGCAGAATGAACGGGGCCCCCAACAAAGTGATCATCAAACCACGGCCTGCAAACTGCCTGCGCGCCAGGGCGCGAGCCACGGGAACGGCAAGGGCAATACTGAAAAAGGCAGATAGCACTGACTGCAGCACTGTGAAGCGCAGAGCGGACCAATCCGCAGGGCCGGGCAGGCTTGCCCCGCCTGCACGCCAAAACACCGCAAGCAAGGGAAACAGGATGAAACCTGAGACAAGTGCGACCGCAACCCAGCCCAGCGCGTCCGAGAATGCCGCCCGCCTCAGCGGGAAAGGGCGCGCAGCCATTCGTCCAGTGCCAGATCACGCAGCGCATCGGCCTGATCGATCGGGGCGAGAATGGCCTTTTCTGGCTGGATCAGTGTCGAAAACGCCTTGGGCAAACCTGCCTCGGGCATCACGGCGGGATACATCCAGTTGGTCGTAGGAATGATGGCCTGGAACGCGTCGCTGATCATAAAGCGCAGGAACTGATCGGCCAGTTCAGGCTGATCTGTCGCAGCAAGTTTGCCCGCCACTTCGATCTGCATGTAATGTCCTTCACGAAATGGAAGCGCGACCTTGCTGTCATCCTCTTCAGCAATCATGTGATAGGCCGGAGATGTCGTATAGGACAGGACCAGATCAGCCTCGCCTTCCAGAAAGAGGCCGTAAGCCTCGGACCATCCGGGGGTGACGGTTACGATATTGTCCGCCAGCCCCTCCCAGATCGCCGCAGCCTCGTCGCCATAGGCAGACTTGACCCACATGAGCAGACCCAAACCGGGGGTCGAGGAGCGGGGGTCTTGAATCACGATGCTCAAGTCACTCGCGGCCAACTCCCGAAAATCGGCTGGTTGCGCGGCTCCTCGATTGCCGACAAATGCGAAATACCCCCAATCATACGGCAAGAACAAGGGATCGTTCCATTCCAGCGGAAGGTCCAGATCGGCGTCGATCGTGTGGGCCATGAACAGGCCCGTTTCCAGCGCGGCAGAAATCAGCCCGGTGTCGAGCCCAAGAACTATGTCCGCCTCACTTCGCGCGCCCTCAAGCCTGAGCCGCCCCAGAAGCGCAGCCCCGTCACCAGCCCCGACAAGATTCAAGGTGCACCCACATTCCGCCTCGAACGCCTCTTTGACCGCAGGGCCGGGCCCCCAGTCTGACACGAAACTGTCATAGGTATAGACCGTCAGTTCGGGCGTCTGTGCCAGTGCCGGTCCAGCCGCCAATAGGGCAGCGATCATCAGGTGCGGCTTCATTCAATCCTCCAACGATCCGGGCAAAGGGCAAGTCTGGAGGCTGTCCAACCTTCCCTCCGCCGGGGCTAACCGGGTCAGGTTCAACGGGTTTGCCTTGCGGCATCTCAGCGTGGCACAAGGCCAGGCACCCCGAGGTGGGTAGAGCCTAGTGCCCCATCCCAGCCCCTTCAAGGCAAAACCGCTTGAGGCAGGGGCACGGCCCCGCTAGACCAACCGCAAAGGAGTGCTGCGCATGAGCATGAACAGCTTTGGCCATCTTTTCCGTGTGACCACCTGGGGCGAAAGCCACGGGCCTGCCTTGGGGGCTACCGTGGATGGATGCCCGCCGGGTGTACCGATCACCGAGAGCATGATCCAGAACTGGCTGGACAAGCGCAAACCGGGGCAGAGCAAATACACGACCCAGCGGCGCGAAGCCGATGAGGTGCGCATTCTGTCCGGTGTGTTTGAAGGACAGACAACCGGCACGCCTGTGCAGTTGATGATCGAGAACACCGACCAGAGGTCGAAGGATTACGGCGACATCGCCGAAAAGTTCCGACCAGGCCATGCTGATATCACCTACTGGCAGAAATACGGGATACGGGATTATCGCGGCGGCGGTCGATCCTCGGCCCGCGAGACGGCGGCGCGGGTCGCGGCCGGCGGTCTGGCGCGGGCCGCGCTGTCCATTCTGGCACCGCAGGTTCAGATCACAGGCTACATGACGCAGATCGGCCCGCACGGGATCGACAGGGATCGGTTCGACTGGGACCAGATCGAGCAGAATCCATTCTGGACACCGGATGCGGTCGCTGCTGTCGATTGGGCAGAGTATCTTGACGGGTTGCGGAAGTCCGGAAACTCTGTCGGTGCTATTATCGAAGTCGTTGCGCGGAACGTGCCTGCCGGGCTGGGAGCACCGGTTTATGGCAAGTTAGACACTGATCTGGCTGCCGCGATGATGTCGATCAACGCTGTCAAAGGTGTTGAAATCGGCGAAGGTATGGCCGCGGCGACCCTGACAGGCGAGGAGAATGCGGATGAGATCTTCCTTGGGAATGATGGCAAGCCGGTTTATTCGTCGAACCATGCGGGCGGCATCTTGGGTGGGATCTCGACCGGGCAGGACATTGTCGTGCGGTTTGCCGTGAAGCCTACGTCGTCCATCCTGAAGCCGCGCCAGACGATCACCAAAAACGGGCAAGCGGCCGAGATCATCACCAAGGGTCGCCACGATCCTTGTGTCGGCATCCGCGCCGTCCCGGTGGGTGAAGCGATGATGGCCTGTGTTATCCTTGACCATATATTGCTGCATCGTGGTCAGATAGGTGGTGCCGTGGGCGAAACACGCGGTCACATCGGCTGATCCTTGGGCGCGATCCTGACCATTACCTTTCCGATCTTTGCCTTGATCGGGATCGGCTATGGCGCGGTTCGGGCTGGTGTCTTTGCGCCCCCGGACATGAAGGTTCTGGGCAAGTATGTTCTGAACATCGCGCTACCTGCGTTGCTCTTCAACACGGTTGCCACCCGCGATCTGGGCGAGATCCTGAACCTTGGCTATATCAAGGTCTTTGCGTTGGGTGGCCTTTTGACCATCTGCGTCACCTGGCTCTGGTTCACCCTGCAAGGCACCGGCCCCGCGCGCCGCGCGATCGCAGTGATGGGTTCGACCTGTCCGAACTCTGGTTTCGTGGGCTATCCCGTGATGCTTCTGGTCTTTCCCGATCTTGCGGGCGTGGTGCTGGCCCTGAACATGGTGGTCGAGAATTTTCTGCTGATCCCGCTATGTCTGATGCTGCTGGAGGCGTCACGCGACCGGCAAGACAAGTCGCTGTTGCGGATCGCAGGGCGGATCATTCTTGGCGTTCTGAAGCGGCCCATGGTGATCGGATTGATGCTGGGTTTGCTGGTGATGCTATCAGGCATACCCCTGCCACAGATGATCACGCGATTGATGGAGGTTCTGGCCGCCTCGTCCAGCGCGCTTGCCCTGTTCGTGATCGGTGGCTCGTTGGTGGGGTTGCCCATCATCGGCCAGAGGGCGCTGGCGGCGCAGATCGTTCTGGGAAAACTGTTGATCAGTCCGGCGATGACAGCGCTGGTTCTTGTCGTTTTACCCTTGGTTGGACTGCCGCTTCTGTCAGGCGACATGGCTGTAGCCGTGATCCTGACAACGGCCATGCCGATGTTCGGCATCTACACGCTGCTGGCACAGGATTACGGGCATGAGGGGATCGCCTCGATCGCGCTGTTGGGCGCCACAGCAGGGGCTTTCTTTACCCTCAGCCTGCTTTTGGCCCTGTTGACCTAATCGGGTGAGGACACAGGCTTCTGTCGCGACAACTGCACGGCAAGGATTCCCGCCGCGATGATGACCACGCCCACAACATCCAGCACACCCAGCGCCTCGCCCAGCAGGACGGCTGCGATGGCCACGCCGAAGAACGGGTTGAGGAAGTGGAATGTGGCTGCCTTGACCGCGCCAATCTGGTTGACCAGCGTGAACCAGACCCATGTCGCTGCAAGTCCCGGGATCAGCGTGGTATAAAGGAAGGCCACCACCAGTTTCCAGTTCCATGTGACTTCGATCGTCTCGAACATGGCGGAACCCACGGCAAGGACGGCAGAGCCTACGAACATCTGCAAGCCCACGATCATCATGACGTTTCCTCCCGACGAGGCCCCACGCACCGACAGCGTGGCCACCGTCAGGGCCATTGCTCCCAGAACGCAAAGCATCAGGCCGTAGAGATCGACACCGGCCCCCAGACGCGCGCCCATGATGAGCCCCACTCCCAGGAAACCCAGAACCAGCCCGATCAGACCAAGACGCGGCAAACGCTCACGGAAGATCGCCCAGCCGGCGAAAGCAACCATCAGCGGCATGGAGGATGCAATGATCGAGGCCAAGGATGCCTCGATCGTCTGCATCGCCACAAAGTTCAAACCCAGATAAAGCGCGTTCTGGCATACCCCGAAGATGATCGTGGCCTTCCACTGTGCAGGCGTCAGTCGGAAGGTCTGACCCAATGCCAGCGCGATGGCGACACCGATGATACCCGAAAGCAGGAAACGCAGCGAGAGTGACGCCATCGGCGGGGCGTATTCCACGATGATCCGCGCCGAGGTAAAGGCCGATGACCACATCAGGGCGAACAGAAGCCCCATCCCGATTGCGCGAATATTCAAGTCAGTCTCTGCCTGTCTGCCGGGGGTTTCATGACCCCCAAAGCAAAAGGGCCGCCACTGGGGCGACCCTTTCGGAAATTTGTGCGGGATGCAAGATCAGCCGTTCACGCTGTCTTTCAGCGCCTTGGCGATGGTCATCTTGACGACCTTGTCGGCGTCCTTCTGCATCTGCTCGCCGGTGGCGGGGTTGCGCACCATGCGCGACGGACGCTCGCGGCAGTAGATCTTGCCAATACCCGGCAGGGTCACGGCACCGCCGGCACCCACTTCACGGGTGATGATCGCAACAACGGCGTCCAGTGCGCTGCCTGCGGTTTTCTTGTCTGCGCCCATTTCATCGGCCAGAGCGGCAACAAGCTGGGTCTTGGTCATCGGTTTTGCCATTTCTTGGTCTCCTTCAACTGCCCGATCTGTTGGGGCTCATTTGCTAGATTTAACTGTATCTCGTGTCTAAACACAACGAATAGTGGCTCAACACAAGATGAAAACGTGCGGAAAGTGGCATTTTTCGCTGCTCCGGCGGTATTTCGCACCCTTTACAGGAAGGCCGTCTCCTCAAAACTCCTTAGTTTCCGGCTGTGGATACGCGCAAGCGGCATGTCCCGCAAGCGTTCCATTGCACGAATTCCGATCATCAGATGGCGGGCCACCTGCGTTTTATAGAAATCCGAGGCCATGCCGGGCAGCTTCAACTCGCCATGGAGTGGCTTGTCCGAGACGCAAAGCAGCGTTCCGTACGGCACCCGAAACCGGAACCCGTTGGCCGCGATCGTGGCACTTTCCATGTCCAGCGCAACGGCGCGGCTCTGGCTCAGGCGTTGCACCGGGCCGGTCTGGTCGCGCAATTCCCAGTTGCGATTGTCAACTGACGCGACGGTTCCGGTCCGCATGATCCGCTTGAGGTCATAATCCTCAAGCTGCGTTTCCTCTGCGACGGCCTGTTGCAAGGCGATCTGGATTTCCGCCAAGGCCGGAATCGGCACCCAGACGGGCAGATCGTCGTCCAGAACCTTGTCCTCGCGCAGATAGGCATGGGCCAGCACGAAATCCCCAAGGCTTTGGGAATTTCGCAAACCGGCACAATGGCCAACCATGATCCAGGCATGCGGGCGCAGCACGGCAATATGATCGGTCGCCGTCTTGGCATTGGACGGACCCACTCCAATATTGACGAGAGTGATCCCCGAACCATCCGCCCGCTTCAGGTGATAGGCCGGCATCTGCGGCACCTTGTCGACAAGGGACAGCGGTGTTTCCGGATCGGTGATCTCTACATTTCCGGTGCTGACGAAGCTGACATAGCCACTGTCTTTTTCAGCAAGAACCTGTCGGGCATATGCCTCGAACTCCGAGACATAGAACTGATAGTTGGTGAAAAGGACGTGGTTCTGGAAATGGACGGGGTCGGTCGCCGTGTAATGGGCCAACCGCGCCAACGAATAATCCACGCGCTGCGCTGTAAAGGCAGCCAGCGGCTCTGTCCCGTCGGGGGGCAGTTTGAATGTGCCGTTGACGATGTCATCGTTCATTGTGTTCAGGTCAGGCACATCAAACACATCACGAAGAGTGAAAGTCGCCGCCCCTTCCTGAGGAACGGTCATGCCGGGATCATTGGCAACCGCGAAATGCACCGGGATTGGGGTCTCGGACAGTCCGATCTGCACGGGCACCTCGTGGTTCAGGATCAACAAACCGATCTGCTGTTCCAGATAGTTCCGGAACAGGTCTGGCCGGGTGATCGTCGTCGCATGCGTGCCGGGACGCGAGACATGTCCAAAACTCAGGCGGCTGTCCACCTTGGCATGACTTGTCGTGGTGATCCTGATCTCGGGATAGAAGGCACGGTAGCGACAGTCCGGATGGCCGCTCTGCATGGTTTGCGCGAAATGTTCACAGAGAAAACCGGTCGCGCCCTCATACAGCAGAACAAGACGCGCGACGGCCGCTTTGGGGTCGGTGAAAAACTCGGGTCCCGGTTGGTCGGGTGACATCACCTGAAGGTCGTTCTGGTTAGGCCGCATCGGGTGTCCTGTGTGAAGCGCCCTAGATCCGGGCTATGTTTGCGCTTCACGTTGACACCCTGCCGGGCCGGGATCAAGCTGCGACCGGGCGTCAGGCAGGACCACCACGATTTTCAGAGGGCGCAATGGATTTTGACAGCGTCACAGCACCAGAATTCGGACGCAGTCTGACAGGGTTCGGGCTCAACCTCCTTGTCCGGGATGTGCTGCGCCATGCGGCCTTTCTGGAACAGGTGTTCGGCATGCAGGCGCATCGTGTCAACCGCGATTTTGCGATCCTCGTCTATCAGGAGCAGGTTCTCCAACTACATGCGGATGGCACGTACCATGCCAATCCGATGTTGTCCCTGCTGCCGGAAGCCGGACCGCGCGGTGCCGGGGCAGAGCTGCGCCTGTTCGGGTTCGACCCGGATCAGGCGGCACGACTGGCGACAGAGCTGGGTGGACAGATCCTGCAACACCCATCGAACAAGCCGCACGGGCTGCGAGAGGCGTTCATACTTGATCCTGATGGCTATGTCTGGGTGCCATCCGTGCCATTGCCTGAATGATCAGGCGGCGTCGAAATCCAGAACCAGCCGGTCACTTGTGGGTCTCGCCTGGCAGGCCAGCGTGAAGCCAGCCTCCAACTCCCAAGGCTCCAGCGAATAGTTCACCGCCATCTCGGCGCTGCCCTCGGCCACTTTGCAGCGGCAGGTGCAACACATGCCACCCTTGCAGGAATAGGGCAGTTCCAGCCCCTGCCGCTCGGCAGCAGCGACGACATTGTCATCGCCCGCCTCGACGGTGAACTGTTTGCGCGCGCCATCCAGAACCACCTCGACGGTTACACCATGGGCGGCGGCGGCCTCTGCTGCCGCTGATCGGGGGGCGCGCTGCACTTCCCCTGCCTGGAAGAAGCGTTCAAAATGCACGCGTTCTTTCGGAATGCCATGCCCCTCAAGCATCGCGGCGACATCGTCGATCATGTCACCCGGACCGCAGAGGAATACCCCATCGGCGCCCCTAAGATCGACAGCACCGGCTCGCGCCAAAGCCGCGATCTTGTCGCCCGTGATCCGGCCGTTCAGCAACGCGACATCCTGCGGTTCGCGGCTGAGGATATGGATCAGCGTGAAACGATCCACGTAGCGGTCCTTCAACCCCTCCAGCGCCTCGCGGAACATGATCGACCCGGTATTGCGGTTGCCATAGATCAGCGTGACCTCAGCCCCCCGCGCCAGCGCATCCGCCGCCATCGCCACCATAGGCGTGACGCCAGATCCTGCAGCAATCAGCACCAGACGGTCCTCGGTCTTGCACGTAAAACGCCCCTCCGGCGGCATCACCTGAAGGCTCTGCCCGGACGTGAGGGCTTGGGCAAAGCTTGAGAATGCGCCCCCTTCCACATGCTTGACGCCGACGGTCAGCGGCTTACCCGGCAAACTGGCGATGGAATAAGAACGCCGGATATCCTGCCCGTCCACAGTGGCGCGCAGGGTCAAATACTGACCCGGCACCCAAGCGAAGGCGTCGATCAGCGCATCGGGCACATCAAAGGAAATCGCCACAGAATCCGGTGCTTCGCGGCGCACCTCGCGGATGGTCAGGTCGTGGAACATAGGCGTGGTCCTTTGTGTCGTCAGATGCATTTGAAATAGTCGAAAGGTTCGGCACAGGCGCAGCAGCGGTAATGCGCCTTGCAAGCGGTCGATCCGAACTCGCTCAGCTTTTCGGTATTCGTGCTGCCGCATTTGGGGCAGGCCACCGTCACCTCACCGAACAAGGATCGGATCGACCCAGAGGATTTCGCGGGCGGCGCAATCCCGTATTCGCGCAGTTTTTCACGCCCTTCGTCCGTGATCCAGTCGGTCGTCCAGGGTGGCGTCAGCACACGTTCGATCCGCGCGTCAAACCCCGCGTCCCGCAAAGCGGCCTCGATCGCCAGTTCAATCGCCAACACGGCGGGACAGCCAGAATAGGTCGGAGTGACACCGGCCACGGCCACCCCATCCTCGACCCTGACCCAGCGCAGGATTCCCAGATCGGCCACGGTCACGCAGGGCACTTCGGGGTCTGGCACGGCTGCTGCCGCGTCCCAGGCCGCCTCGGCGCTGCCCTGCCAGCAAACGCTCACCAGCGCGCCCCGGGATAAGCGCGGTGCACCACCTGCATCTCGGCCAACAGATGGCCCAGCGTTTCATTGTGGATACCCTGCCGCCCGCCGCGCTGCGCATAAGCGGCACTCGGCTGTTCCAGCAACGCCTCGGCAAAGACATCAGCCACGGTGCGGTCCCATGCGGCGCGCATATCGGCCCTTACGGGTAGAATCCCAGCCGCCTCGGCCTCCTGCGCAGCGTCGGAGCTTTCGAACAGCTCATCCACATAGATGTGCAGCCCTTCGACCGCGTCGCGCATCCGCGCGGCGCTTTCTGCGGTGCCATCGCCCAGCCGGATCACCCATTCGCCTGCATGACGGATGTGATAGGCCATTTCCTTTTCTGCCTTGCCCGCGACACCGCGCACCACCTCGTCTGTGCTGGTGAGCGCCGCCAGCCAATAGGGGCGCATGAAGGCCGCGAAATAAAGTTGCCGCAGCATCGTGTGGGCGAAATCCTCATTCGGGCGCTCGACCAACAGACAATTGCGATACTCCCGCTCGCCGCGCAGATAGGCCAGATCATCCTCGGACCGGCCCTTGCCTTCCAGCTTGCCAGCTTGGTCATACAGCGTGCGCGCCGTCCCGATCAGATCCAAACCCATGTTTGGCATGGCCAGATCTTCTTCCAGCATCGGCGCATGACCGCACCATTCTGACAGGCGGTGGCCAAGGATCAGGTGATCATCAGCCAGTTCAAGCAATGCTTCGAATACGGCCATCACATATGCCCCACTTCATCGGGGATCTCGTAAAAGGTCGGATGGCGATAGATCTTGTCCG
>Ga0209347_1005285_pt1 | contig 12435 bp, 11 predicted proteins | sample AutmiccommuBRH23_FD_187382 | JGI IMG/M metagenome (GOLD analysis project Ga0209347, IMG submission 187382) | Deep subsurface microbial communities from Mt. Terri, Switzerland - Autotrophic microbial communities BRH/23 (SPAdes) (version 2) | ecosystem: Environmental > Aquatic > Deep subsurface >...
GGGGGACCTGGGTTACTCTTACTACTACCAGGCCCCGGTGGCAAAGGTGATCTTGCAGACCCTGCCCTGGACGGTGCTGCTGGTGGGAGTGGCCCTTTTAGGCTCTAATCTGATCGGCCTGGCTTTGGGCATCGAGTCTGGCTACCGGCGCGGGCAGCCGGTGGACCACCTACTTATGGGAGGACTGATGTGTCTGAGCGGTTTTCCCGACTTTTTCCTGGGCATGCTGCTCTTGCTGCTGTTCGGCGTCTATCTCGGCCTGGCGCCCCTGGCCGGGTCGGCCACGGCTTATGGGGGGCTTAGCGGGCTGGCTGCCGTGCTGGACGTGCTGCACCACCTGGCCCTGCCCCTGACCGCCCTGGTGCTGGCCAGGGTCGGCGCGGCCTACCTGCTGGCCCGGAACACCGTGGCCATGACCCTGGGAGAATCCTTTATCTTGACCGCCCGGGCCAAGGGCTGCCCTGACCCGGTGATCAGATACCGCCACGCCGGCCGAACCGCTTTTGTCCCGGTGCTGACGGCGGCCGGGCTGCAGCTTTCGCACCTGGTCTCCGGGGCGCTGTTTGTGGAAATAGTCTTTTCCTACCCGGGCATGGGGTCCCTGCTTTACGGGGCGCTGCTGGCCCGGGACTACCCGCTGATTCAGGGCATCCTGCTGCTGGCCGCCGTCACCGTGCTGGCGGTGAACCTGCTGGCCGACTTAATCTGTCTGAAACTGGACCCGAGGGCAAGCCATGCACATTAATTATTTTCAGGAGTTGAAACAAAACAGATCTGGCCGGGCCGGCCTGGCGGTATTCTTTTTGCTGGTTTGCCTGGCCTTGCTGGCGCCCCTCCTGGCGCAGTACCAGCCTTCTGATTACACCGGGCCGGCCTTTGATCCTCCCTCGGCCCGGCACTGGCTGGGGACCAATGACGTGGGGCAGGACATCTGGGCACACCTGTTGTATGGCGCCCAGACTTCGCTGACGGTGGGGCTGGGGGCGGCGTTATTGTCCCTGCTGCTGAGCCTGGTGGTGGGAGGGTCGGCGGCCCTGCTGGAAGGGGTTTACGACCGCCTGATCATGCGCCTGGTGGACACTCTGCTGGTTATTCCGCCGGTGGTCATGGTGATCCTGGCGGCAGCCTACCTAAGGCCGGGGCTTTGGGTGCTGACCCTGTTGCTGGCGGCCTTTATGTGGCCCGGCGGGGCGCGGCTGGTCAGAACCCAAACCCTCACGCTGAAGGGAGTCGCCCATGTGGCCGCGGCCCGGACCTTCGGGGCCGGAGGGAGATACCTCCTGGTCAGGCACATAGTACCCGACCTTGGGCCCATCCTGACCGCCATCCTGATCCAGAATGCCCGCCGGGCGGTATTCATGGAGGCCGGTCTGTCCTTCCTGGGGGTTTCCGACCCCACCCTGATCAGCTGGGGGAAAATGATGCAGTACGCCCTGAAATACTCTTACCTGGAGGTCTGGAAGTGGTGGCTGCTGCCGGCCGGGGCAGCCCTTTCAATGACCCTGACCGGACTCACCCTGACCGGTGTCACCCTGGAGGTGATACTCAATCCACGCCTGCGAAAAGAGGTCGGCCATGCTGGAAATTAAAAATCTGAGTGTATCCTATGGGACCACCGAGGTGTTGAGCGGCGTTGATCTAAAGCTGGAAAAGGGCCAATCTCTGGCGGTCATAGGCGAGTCCGGAGCCGGCAAAACCACCCTGGGCCTCAGTATCATGGGGCTGGTCCGGGGCAGTCGCCGGGGTGAGGTTATTTTCGCCGGCAAAAATCTGCTTTCCCTGCCCGAGGACCAACTGCGCCCCATCAGGGGAAAAGATCTGGCCATGGTGGTCCAGAATGTGGAGGACGCTCTTCACCCCCTTTACCCCGTGCTGGAACAGGTGGCCGAGGCGGTGACGGTGCACGGGCTGAAGGATAAAAGGTCGGCCTTAAAGACCGCCCTTGAGTATTTATATGCCGCCGGTCTGGAATACCCCCAGGCCTGCGCCTACCCCCACCAACTGAGCGGCGGGCAGAAGCAGAGGGCCATCCTCGCCATGGCTCTGGTCAATGATCCTGGGCTGATCATCCTGGACGAGCCCACGGCCTCCCTGGACCGGCGGAACAAGGCCGAAATAATCGCCCTGCTGAAAAAACTGGCCAAAGACAGGGCTCTGCTGGTAATCACCCACGACCTTTCCACCGCCGCCGGCCTCACCGAAAGGATGGCCGTTTTATACGGCGGGAGGCTGGTGGAGTCCGGCCCTACCGCCGATTTGCTGGCTAATCCGCGCCACCCCTATACCCGGGGACTTCTGCGGTCATACCCGGGGCTGGGCTCCACCAAGGACCTGCAGGGCATCCCCGGGCGGATGGAGCACGGCGTGCCGGGCTGCCCCTTTCACCCACGTTGCACCCAGAGGGTGGAGCGCTGTGCCAAAGAGGTTCCCCCGGAGGTTGACCAGGGCGGGAGAATGGTTGCCTGCCACCGCGGCGGGGTGGTGCCGCTGCTGGAAGTCAGGTCGGTCAGCAAGTGCTTTGGCCGGCTGAAGGCGGTGGATCAAGCCCAATTCACCCTGTATGAGGGTGAGACCCTGGCCCTGGTGGGGGAAAGCGGCTCCGGCAAGACCACCCTGGCCAGGACGGTAATAGGTCTGTTAAAGGCCGATGCCGGAGGGATAGTACTGGAAGGAAAAGAGGTAACGGCAAGGACTGGGGATTTCTGCCGCAGGGTGCAGATGGTTTTTCAGAACCCCGGGGAATCCATCAGCCACCGCCTGAATGTTCTGCAGGCGGTTAAGGAGCCCCTTGACATACAGGGGGAGGGCGGCGGCGAGGAGCGGCTGGACCGGGTAAGGAAGGCCCTGGACGAGGTGGAGCTGCCCTCCGACGACGCTTTCTTGGGCCGGTATCCCCACCACCTGAGCGGGGGGGAGGCCCAAAGGGTGGCCATAGCCAGGGCCCTGGTGCTCAACCCGAAGCTGATTATCGCCGACGAGCCCACCTCGGCCCTGGATTCCAGTGTCCAGGCCAAAATACTCAAATTGTTGCTGAACATCCAGGAAAAACGCGGTCTGGCCATACTTTTAATCACCCACGACCTCGCCCTGGCCCGCAAGGTCAGTGACCGCCTGGCGGTGATGCACAGAGGCAGGATTGTGGAGCAGGGCAATACCGGGGACCTGATCAGGCGGCCAAAGAGCCGCCACACCAAGCGGCTGATGGATTTTACCATTTAACTAATTAAAGGGGAGTGGTTATTTATGTGCATGGAAAAAACAAACTGGGAAAAGGCCGTGGAGTTTCACGGGCATTCCTGCCCCGGCCTGGCGGTTGGCTACCGGGTGGCCTCCATCGCCCTGAGGGAACTCAAAGAGCTGCGCTCACCGGATGAAGAGCTGGTGGCGGTGGTGGAAAACGACGCCTGCGGTGTGGACGCCATTATGCTGTTAACCGGCTGCACCCTGGGCAAGGGCAACCTGATTTACCGGGACTGCGGCAAGCAGGTCTACACCTTCGGCAGCCGGGGCAGCGGCCGGGCGCTGAGGATATCGGTCAACGGGGAGATTTTGCACCGGCAGGACCCTTCCATGGCCGAGCTGCGTCAAAGGGTCTTCGGCGGCGCCGCCACGCCGGAGGAGAAAAAGCGGTTTTATGATTACCAGGCCAAAAGGACCGATCAAATACTGAATCTGCCGGAGGACCGGTTTTGCACCGTCAGGCAGGTGGAGTCCAAGCTGCCGGGCAAGGCCAGGATTTTCAACTCGGTCCCCTGCGCGGCCTGCGGAGAGTACGTCATGGAATCCCGGGCCAGGGTAAAGGACGGCCGGCCGGTCTGCATCCCCTGTTCGGACGACTACAGCCGCGGCTGGTAACAGAAGCATGAGTAAGCAGACAAAACGTGGGTACAGTTCATTTGCTTCTTTTTAATGGTGAGTCTAAAATGAAAGAAAAGCCGCCCGGAAAGTAGGGCGGCTTTGTTTTACCATCTATGGACTTGAATGTAAAACCGGCGTAAAATTTAATACTTTTATAAATTTTCATATTTCACCATTTAAAGGAATAAAGTAAACATGAAGTGGATGTTGTGGAGTATAAGCTGGGAGGTGTTGTTTATAAAAAGATCTTAAAAATTAGACCCGTTCAAAATGTAATTACAATTTAAGGAGGGGTTATAGTTGTCGAGATTTAAGAGTCTGTCTCGAATGAACATATCAGCTTTCCTGACGGTTTTACTGATCCTGATATTGGCTGCCGGGTGTGGTGGTGGAGGAAGTTCGGCTGAAAAGAAGCAGGAGGGGGAAAAGGCTGCGCCGTCGCAACAAAAAGCCGAGTCCAAGGCCATTGACAAACTTTCACTAGCCGCAGCTTCACCGGGGGGTAGTCTATATGTAGCGGGTAGTAACCTTGCCACCCTGGTGAAAGAGAAAATGAATGTCAGCTTGTCTGTTGAATCAACCGGCGGGACCGCTCAGAACCATCAACTTCTGGATAGTGGTCAGGTTCTTATTGGTTTCGGAATGACTTCGGATTCCGCCGATGGATGGGAAGGCAAAGCCAAGTGGACCGGAGGCAAGCAGATGCGCAGTGTCCGGTCATTAGCGCCAATGTATCCAATTCAGCTGCAATTGATCGCCACTAAGGGTTCGGGAATTTCCACCCTAAGTGATCTGAAGGGAAAAAGGATAGTATTGGGTCCTGCGGCCAGCGGCCATGACCAAAGGTGGCGTAATGTGTTTAGTATTCTGGGGATTGAACCTAAAATACTGAATGTCCCGCTGGGAGACGCAAGCGACATGTTCCGGGACGGCCGGATAGATGCATTGGGGATGATTAGCTCGATACCCACTTCTACTATTGCGGACTTGGATTCAACGACAGATGTAGTTTTTGTACCAATGACCAAAGAAGAGGTTGATAAAATTACAAAAGAGGCTTCCTGGGCAAAGCCCGCTACAATTTCCGAAGGCAGCTACAAGCAGATGAAAAAGGAAACTTTATCTGTTGAATCTTGGATTTATCTGGCTGCAAACCCAAACTTGCCCGAGGACTTTGCGTATAAATTGCTAACAGTTCTTTATGCTAATCAAGTTGAGCTACAAAAAGCCAATAAAAACTTTGCCGGCATGAAGCCGGAAAACATTGCAAACTTGAATATGCCGTTACATCCGGGCGCGCTAAAGTACTACCAAGAAAAGGGTGTTAAAATTCCTAGCGAATTAAAACAGTAGGGCAGCTATTAATATATTTCGGGGATGTGCCAAATACCTTCCGAAGGAGGTGGATTGATGGAGGTTAGGGGAGATCTGCCAAAAGAAATACCTGAAATAGAGGGACAGGCAAAACGGCAACTGAAACCACGGTGGGGTATGCTAATAACAGTTGTGGCAGTATTCACATCAGTTTTTCATTTAGCATCTTCGTCTGTCATTATACTTGATCCCATGGTTTTGCGTGGGGCTACCCTCGGGCTCGGTTCTTTAATGGCGTTTATTATTTTCCAGGGTTCAAAGACCAGCACAAAAAACAGGCCATCACTGGTGGATTACATACTTTGTTTAGCAACCATCTCCGTTTACCTGTATATTTTAGTTGATTACGAAAATCTCATTTACCGTACAGGTGTTGCGCCTACTTTGTTGGATTTGGTATTTGGCGCGGCAATGCTGGTGATAGTGCTTGAAATTACCCGCAGAACAGTCGGCTGGGTTCTCACTCTTTTTGCAGCAACGGCCATTGCCTACATTCTGTGGGGTTGGTTTTTGCCAGGTTTGCTGGCTCATCCTCCCTACAGCTTATCCCGTACCATCAGCTACCTGTTTGGGTTGGATTCCGTTTACGGGACTACCTTGGGTGTCGTTTCAACATATGTTATATTATTTGTTGTTTTTGGTTCATTTATGCAAGCTAACGGCACCGCCACTTTAATTGTTGACCTGGCTAACGCAATAGCAGGGCGGTCACGGGGAGGGCCTGCAAAAGTAGCTGTGGTGGCCAGCGCTTTTATGGGTTCCATAAGCGGAAGCACTATAGCTAATGTGGTGACTACCGGCAGTTTTACAATACCAATGATGAAAAAGATCGGCTACAAACCCCATTTTGCGGCGGGCGTTGAAACTGCGGCTTCATCCGGCGGGCAGATAATGCCCCCTGTAATGGGCGCCGGCGCTTTTATAATGGCTGAGTTACTGGGGATACCATATTCAACTATTGTTGTGGCGGCTATAATTCCCGCCTTACTCTACTTCACCAGCATTTTATGGCAGGTCGACCTGGAAGCACAGAAGGAAGGTTTAGCAGGGCAGGATAGGAGAAGCCTGCCTGAACTAAAAAATATCCTGACAACCAGGGGTTACCTTCTCCTTCCGCTGATTGTTCTAATTTATGCCCTGTTGGCGCTAAAGATGTCGGCTCAAGGGGCGGGTATTTTGGCCATAGTTAGCTGTGTGATCGTCAGTTGGTTTAGGAAGGATACCCGGATGGGCCTGAAAGAAATACTGTTGGCTCTTGAGCAGGGGGGGTTGGGTTCCATTACCCCGATTGCAGCCACTGCTGCCGCGGGAATAGTCGTAGGCGCTTTATCTTTAACAGGTCTCGGAGTCAATCTTGGTATTTCCCTGCTGTCTTTTACCGGCGGAAATTTGATCTTAACCCTTGTATTTACAGCATTATTCGCAATAATATTGGGCTGCGGTCAACCAAGCATAGCCGCCTATATTATTGCTGCCGCCGTTGCGGTTCCTTCAGTTGTAAAACTGGGAGTTCCGGCGCTTACGGCTCACCTGTTTGTATTTTACTTTGCCAGCTTTTCCAATGTAACTCCGCCTGTTGCAGTGGCCTCCTATGTTGCGGCCGGCATCGCCAAGGCTAAACCGCTGGCCACCGCCAAAGCCGGGTTTATTTTAAGTATCAGCGCTTTTCTGGTTCCGTTTCTATTTATTTTCAGGCCCGCAATCCTTTTGGGGTCTGACGGCAATGTATTGATTGCAGTTTTAAGTTGCCTTTTAGGGTTGCTGGCATTAGGATCGGCTGCGGAGGGCTGGCTTGTTTCGCGCCTTAATTGGATTGAGCGGGGAGCATTGCTGGCAGCTGCATTTTTATCTCTTACACCAGGCTGGGCGGGGGATGTTGCTGGATTTATTGTTTTGGCGGGAATATGGTTTTTAAAAGCAATCCAGCGACATAAAAAGATAGAAAGGGGTATAATGTTATGACTGGAAAAGTGAGAATTACACTTGCATGTGGTGATTATGACAGGAATCATGCTCTAAGGGACGGTACTGTGAAGGTAGATGGTGTTGATCTTAATTACATCACCCTTCCGGTTGAGGAAACTTTTTGGCGGATGTTGCAATACGAAGAATTTGACGCTGCTGAAATGTCCATGTCCGCCTACGTTCTTAAACTATCACGCGGTGAAGACCAGTTTATAGCGATACCGGTATTTCCTTCAAAAATGTTTCGTCACTCCTGTATCTTTATTAACCGGGAAGCTGGAATAAGACGCCCTGAGGATCTGAGGGGACGTAAGATTGGAACCCCGGAATACCACATGACCGCCGGTTTATGGCTTAGGGGGATCTTGCAGCATGAATACGGGGTGTATCCGCATGAAATTGAGTGGTTTACCGGGGGTGCAGAGGAACCCGGAAGAGTGGAAAGAGTAACACTTAATCTCCCTCCGGAAATCAAGCTTACCCCGGTTCTGGACAAAACATTAAACAATATGCTGGTTGATGGTGAAATTGATGCGCTTATAGCCCCCCGCATGCCATCTGCTTTGGAAAAAGGTTCACCTAAGGTAGGACGATTAATCGAAAATTACTTTGAAGTGGAAAAAGATTACTACCAGCGGACAGGTATCATTCCAATAATGCATACGGTCGTATTGAAAAGATCGCTGTATGAAAAGAATCCCTGGCTTGCCCAGAGCCTGTATAAAGCTTTTTATCAGTCAAAGGAGCTTTGCTTGAAAAAAATGTACGATTCAAATGCCCTGACCCACAGCCTCCCGTTCTTGCTAGTGAACGTGGAAGAGCAGCGTAAAATTTTTGGCTATGACTTATGGAGTTACGGAGTTGAGAAGAATCTCAAAGCACTCGAAGCATTAACCCAGTACTCATATGAACAGGGACTTTCCGAAAGACTTGTTTCAGTTGATGAATTATTTGCGCCCAGTACAATAGCCGGCTTTCATATCTGAATTTTATCTGCTCTTCTATTTTTTGTGAGGGATTAGAAAAATGGTTGAATATACCCTTGTGGAACGGCTGCCGACTGTGGCAGAATATCAAAGGCTGCGCCAAGCAGTTGGTTGGCATGGTGTGGATATTAGTGCGGCAGAGAAAGGGCTTAGTAACTCCCTATTTTCAGTGTGCTTAATTAATAATGGCGAAATAATAGGTTGCGGCAGAGTAGTTGGTGATGGAGGTGTATATTTATACATCCAGGATATTATCGTTATACCCCCATTTCAAGGTAGGGGAATCGGTAAAATCATTATGGAGAGGGTAATGACCTTTATTGAATCGCATGCAAGTTGGGGCACCGTTATCGGATTAATGGCAGCGGAAAATGTCTCCGGGTTTTATCAAAAATTTGGATTTATTGAGCGCCCGGCTAACAAGCCCGGTATGTTCCAAATATTTAATTTTGGAACATACACTTGAATAATGGAACACCCCGCAGACCATGCGGGGTGTCGTTTTTTTGGCAGGGGAGACGCGACTCGAACACGCAACCTGAGGAAATAAAAAAACCCAGCTAATTGCGTGATATGTCCCCCAGGAGTTTAGCCAGGCTTTACAGAATGTCGCGTTTTTTGACTGATTGGGTCTTTTAGTTATTGCCAATCCTGCGTTACTGCTGCTGCGGCCAGCCGGATCGGGGCTTACAATAATTCCATGAATTTCTCAACGTTGAGGCCTGCCTGCTCCAAAATGCTTTTAATGAGCACAGGGCTTAAAGTTTCCCCTGCATGAACTGGCACTGTAACCAGCTGACTACCTGGCTTGTGTAGGTGGTGATGGCTACCGGTTACTCTTACCACGATAAAGCCGGCTTTTTTGAGGGCGGACACAACCTTCTTACCTGTTACCCTGGGCAGCCTTGTCATGAAACACTTACCTGCACTTCTGCAAACTCAACATCTCCTTGGGGGACCGACTGGCCGATTAACTTTAAGGCCTCGATGTGGCCTGCAATGGCTTCCTGGATCCGCTCTAAAGCCTCTGCCCTGTCCTTACCCTGGGTAACACAGCCCGGCAGGGCAGGAACCGTAACAACGTAGACTTGCGTTTCATTATCCCATGAAAGGATAACTTTAAATTTGCGCGGCATCAGCGGAGACCTCCTTTTCTTTGTCCGGAATATGCTCCAGTAAATCCCCTGGTTGGCAAAAGAAGTTCGGAATTTAACCCTTAGATATTTATTAAAAATAAAAACCCCTGGAATTCAAGGGTTTTTATTTTTGGCAGGGGAGACGCGACTCGAACACGCAACCTACGGTTTTGGAGACCGTTGCTCTACCATTGAGCTACTCCCCTGTGTAATTTATGGACCGGTTGTTTGTAGCGCAATAACAATTATAACAGATAGGGCGCCGTTGTCAAGGTTATAAACCCGGCCGGATCCGGTAAAAATCTGGTGTGTGAGAATAGTTTTTACAGGCCCCGGGTTAAATTTGCCTTTTGGTGTGCAACAATTCATAAAAATAAATTATAATGGATCTGTGTCCCGGATGGACAACCACCGTTATAAGAATGGAGGTTTTGGCGGTGATTGATTTTAAAAGGACTGTCTTTAAGACCAGTTTCCATGACCCAACCAGGAACTTTGAGGTCAATGAGGTGAGCGGCGAGAAAAGGTGCGACCCGCTGACAGGGATGCTGGTGCGTCTGTTCTCTTTCCGTAAAATGACCTTTCCCCGGCACGACTGGACCCCCTTCGTGGAGGAGTCCAGGCAGAGGTTTTGCCCGTTCTGCCCGGGGGTGCTGGAAAAGGCCACACCCCGTTTTACAGAGGATTTCATTCCCGGGGGCAAGCTGCAGGTGGGAGGGGCGGTGGTCATACCCAACCTCAACCCCTATGAAACCCACAGCGCCGTGGTGGTTATGTCCCCGGAGCATTACCTCTCCATGCAGGACCTGACCCCCGCCGTGATCAGGGACAGCCTGGAGGTGGGGTTGGAGTACCTGAGGGCTGTGGCTGAAAAGGACCCGGAGAATGCCAGGTACTCCTCGATCAACTGGAACTACATGCCCTACGCCGGAGGATCCCTGATTCACCCCCACCTGCAGGTTGTTTCAGGGGCCGAGCCCTGCAACCTGGACCGGAGCATGCTGGAGGCCGCCGCCCGCTATGACCGGGAGAATCACCGCAGTTACTGGGAGGATCTGATCGGGGCCGAAAGGGGAGGGGAGCGGGACCTGGGGTCCAGCGGAAAGGTCCACTGGCTGGCCAGCTTTGCCCCCCTGGCCCTGGGAGATGTTACGGCCGTAATTCCCGGCTGCGCCACCATCCGGGATGTCGGTGGAGAATTGCTGGGGGAACTGGCTGCGGGGTTTAAAAAAGTAATCAGTTACTACGATTCCATTAACGCCCCGGCCTTCAATATGGCACTGTATTTCGCCGGCCCCGAGGACAGGGGTTTTCGCTGCACCGCCAGGCTGGTGGCCAGGTACACCCTTTTCCCGCTGGTGGGAAGCGATGTCAGCAACATGCAGATGCTGCACCATGACCCCTGGTCACTGTTCACACCGGAGTACCTGGCCGCCGATCTGAGGCCTTTTTTCCAGGGGATTTGACTTTTAAGCACAAGTTAGGCGGTAATACCCAGGCTGTCTTAAAATACCCGGAAAACTCTAGGGAGGAAATGAAGCATTGCTGACGAATAAAGCAATTGATGACAATGCCTGGCGGGAGGGGATCCGATTGAAGATAACCTGCTTAATCTGCGGTAGGGCCATTGAGATTGAGGAATTCAAGCCTGACCCCTACGATGATGACGAGGACGACCTTGAAATTAAAAAGAAGGTGTCCTTCTGTCAGATGTGCGAGGCCAAAATCAGGAATGAGTCTGACAAAAACCAGAAAGTGCCCAAGCCTATATGAGCAAGTGTAAGTAAAAAGCGTTGCAATAAATTGGGAGGTCACACTATATAATGAAACAAAGGTTTCTGACTGTACTTTTCGTAATTGTGGTGGCCCTGCTGGGCCTGGCCCGCTGGGGCGCCAACCTCTACACCGACTGGCTGTGGTTCGGGTCGGTGCAGTTCCAGAGCACTTTTCTAACCATCATCTTCTCCGAAATAGGCCTGAAGGTGGCGGTGGGCACAGCCTTTTTCATCCTGCTGTTCATCAACCTGCTGCCCACCAGGTCCCGGCTGATTAAGGCCGCCAACCAGAGCAGGATGACCCGGGACGAAGACAACGTTGTCAATCTGTACCAGTCGCCGCTCAGCCAGTACGCCAAGTCCGGCCCGATTCTGGCAGTCTATGCCCTGATCAGCCTGGTCATGGCCTTTTTCGTCGGCACGGCGGTTACCGGTGACTGGGTGATTCTGCAGAAATTCCTGCATCCCACCTCCTTTGGCCAGACCGACCCCATCTTTTTAAAGGATATTGGTTTTTATGTTTTTCAGCTCCCCTTTTATGAGTTTATCTACCGGCTGTTTATCTGGTCGATATTCCTGACCGCCTTTTGGGTGGCCCTGGCCTACTTTGTGGCCGACAGCGCCGGCGGTCAGGGGGGCGGCTTCCTCCGGTCCGATGCGGCCCGGTACCACATATCATTCCTGGCGGCCATATTCTTTCTGGCCAGGGCCTTTGGTTACCAGCTGGAGCAGTACGGGCTGCTGCACACCTCCAGCGGCATTGTCCACGGGCCTGGTTACACGGCCGTTCACGCCAACCTGCTGGCCTATAAAATACTCTTTTACGTTTCCTTAGTCATTGCCTTGGTTATACTGATCAACATCTTCCTGAAGAAATTCAGGCTGGTGATTTACTCCGTGGTGGCTCTAATCCTGATTTCGTTGCTGCTGGGCGGGATTTACCCGGTCTTCGTCCAGAAGTTTTATGTGCTGCCCACCGAGCTGAGCCGGGAGAGGCCTTACATTGAAAACAGCATCAAATACACCAGGATGGCCTACAACCTGGATAAGGTGGAAAAAAAGACCTTTCCCGCCGGCAAGACCCTGAACTCCGATGATATCCAGCAGAACCGGGACACCGTGGACAATATCCGGCTCTGGGATTACCGGCCGCTGCAGCAGACCTACGCCCAAATCCAGGAGATGAGAACTTACTACGAACTGAAAAGTATCGATGTGGACCGCTACATGATTAACGGCAAGTACCGTCAGCTGATGATTTCGCCCCGGGAGATGAACCAGCAGCAACTGCCCGACAACGCCAAAACCTGGGTCAACCAGAAACTTAAATACACCCATGGG
>Ga0209347_1005287_pt1 | contig 12430 bp, 7 predicted proteins | sample AutmiccommuBRH23_FD_187382 | JGI IMG/M metagenome (GOLD analysis project Ga0209347, IMG submission 187382) | Deep subsurface microbial communities from Mt. Terri, Switzerland - Autotrophic microbial communities BRH/23 (SPAdes) (version 2) | ecosystem: Environmental > Aquatic > Deep subsurface >...
ATCGATCGCCACGACAAGCACACCGATCGGCCGGCCGTCGCTCTCGCGAATCGGAGCGCCGAGCACCTCCCGGTCGCCGATTCCACCGATGATGTCCCTCACCGGATCGAGCCTGGGATCGGCCGGATCGAGCCGTTCCATCCCGTCCAGAAGGATGGGAACCCTGCCATCCTCCTCCTCGTATTCACGGATCTCGGTGTCCGCACCCGGCCCGGACGTGGCCAGAAAACGGGTGTGCCCGAGCACGTTGACATCGGCGAGGGCCACGCAGAGGTGGGCCGAAGTGAGGTCGCACGCTTCATCGCAAACCAGACGGATGACCTCCCGGACCGAGGTCGTCGAGGCGACGCCGAGAGAGGCGTCGGCCAGACCTTCGAGCCTGTCCGCGTGGTCTTCGAGAGCGCAGAGAAGCTTCGAGATCTCGACCTGACGGGCCCGGCTCCGGAGAGCCGACCGGACCAGGCTGACGAGAATGCCGATTCGGACGGGTCGGTCGACCAGCGTGATCTGCGCGCGCGTTCCGAGATCATCGAACGTCTGCGCCACCCGATCCATCGATGGCTGTGGAGCAATGATGAGGAGGGGGAGCTCCGACCAGGCCGGCTGCTGCTCGAGCACCCGCGCGATCTGCTTCATGCTCTCGACCGACAGCGCCTCGGCGGCGATCAGCGCGGCCCCGGTGCCCGCCTCGATCTCTCTGCAGAGCGCGCTCACGTTCTCGACCTTCTGAGCTCTCAGCCCCTGCGACGCGAGGATCGAGCACGTCACATCTGCGTCCTGCCCGGTCGGAGCGAGAACGGTCAGCAGACTGGAGACGTCCGCCGCGGCTTCAGCCTCATTCGTCGTCATCGCTCGATTCATCGCTCGATTCGTCGCTCGATTCGTCGTCGACATCCTCGGCCACCCGCAGGTCGGCATGCATCGGGGCGCCCGTCAGAATCCCGCGGAGGCCAGTCAATCGCTCTCCGATCACGAATCCCTCGCCCTGAACCAGCTCGAAGCCGCGGATCGCCTTGTCATGCCATCCGCTCCGCTTCTTGAGGATGGAGATCGCTTTCAGAATCTCCCCCTTCATTTCGTAGAACCGCATCAGGATCACGGCGTCGGCGAGATAGCTGACGTCGATCGATGAGCTCGAGCTCCGCCCCTGAACCCCGTGTTGCGCGACCACAAGAAGCGAGGCCACTCCCTTCTCGGTGAGGTAACTGAGGAGCTCGTGCAGGTGCAGCGTTAGAAAGCGCTCTTCCGGCATCGCGTTGAGGTAGCCGTTGAGGCTGTCGATCACGATCATCGAAACGCCGTTGTCCTCGACTTCACGCCGGACCAGGTGCGCGAACTCGCCCGGAGTCACCTCGGCCGGATCGAGCTGCCGGATCACCATCGTCCCGTCCTCGACGTACTCCTGGAGATCGAAGCCGAGCGCCTTGGAACGCATCAGAAGGGTCCGGCGGCTCTCGTCGAAGACGAAGAAGACCACCCGCTCCTTCCGGCGTGCCAATGCGACCGCGTACTGGGTAACCAGCGAGGACTTCCCGACTCCGGCGGGGCCCATGACCACGGTGCTCGCCCCCCGGTGGAGCCCCCCGCCGATCATTTTGTCGATTCCGGGGACGAGCCCTTCAAAATCGAAGCTCTCCCCAACTTCCTTGTGCTCGGCCGCCACCAGCCGCGGATAGACAGCAAGCCCGCCCGCGACGATGTTGAAATCGTGATAACCACCCCTGAAGTCCTGCCCCCGGAGCTTGACCACTTCCAGGCGTCGGCGCGCCGCTCCGTAAATGGGGGCGTGCCGCTCGAGCACGATCACCCCGTGAGGCACGCTGTGAAGCTCGATGTCGCGCCCCTCGCTGGTCCGATCGTCGATCAGGAGAACCGTCGTATTTCTCGAACCGAAAAATTGCTTGAGCGCCAGCACCTGCTTCCGGTAGCGAAGTGTGGTCTGCGAGAGCAGCCTGATCTCCGAAAGCGAGTCGACGACCAGACGCTGCGGCCGCACCTCGTCCACCTTCTTGAGCAGCGCGTCGACGGTTTTCCCGAGCTCGACCTCGGCCGGATGAAAGAGCGTCGTGTCCTGCTCCTTCTTCAGGATCTCTTCGCCGACCGGATGCTCGAAGATCTCCACTCCCGTCAGGTCCCAGTTGTGCGAGCGGGCAACTCTCTCCAGCTCCCTTCTGGATTCCGCAAGGGTCAGGTAAAGACATCGCTCTCCCTGCCTGGCCCCTTCGATCAGGAACTGGAGGGAGAGGGTCGTCTTCCCGGATCCCGGGTCGCCCTGTATCAGATAGATGAAATCGCGAGGGAGGCCCCCGCGGAGTATTTCGTCGAGTCCTTCGATCCCCGTGCGAGCGGGGTCAGTCGAGGCAGTCAAGGGCAGTTCCTCCGTCCCGGATTCTTCGAGTTCGCGATCAATTGTTCCGAGTCGTCCCGGCGGACGGGACTCTGAACCTGGGTCTTTCCTGCCGGGCGTTCGCCCGGCCGCAAGCACGCTCTGCCGGTCCCATATTGCGAAAATGAAACCAGAAACCGGCTACGAGACGACCATCCCAAAACGGGCATTTTTCTCCCGGCGGAACGTCGTGCGCTCCCTTCCAATGGACCTCCCTTTCCGAGTGAAAAAGAAGGGGGCCGGGGGGGGGGAGGGGGCGGGGGTCAGGGAAGGTCCTCGTGGGCTCCCGCCCCCGGCTCCTGCCCCCTTGATGGGTCGCGCGAACAACGGTTCAGCGAGTCACCACTCGCCGCGGGGCGGTCCTTCCACTCTGGACGATGTTTGACCTTGCGGGCCCTACTCGTATCGGAGGGACTCGACCGGGTCGAGGCGGGCCGCTTTCCAGGCAGGATAGATCCCGAAGAACAACCCGATCGACACCGAGACGGTGAAGCCCATCACCATCGACCAGACGGGAGTCTCGGCCGGAAGGGGCGTGGCCGCACGCACGACCGAAGCGATTGCCAGGCCGAAGAGGATCCCGACGATTCCCCCGATCCCCGACAGGGTCATCGCCTCGATCAGAAACTGGGTGACGATGTCACGCCTGACAGCCCCGAGAGCCTTTCGGATTCCGATCTCGCGCGTCCTCTCGGTCACCGAGACCAGCATGATGTTCATCACGCCGATCCCTCCGATGAGAAGCGCGATCGAGGAAATCAGCAGCATCGCGAGCGCGATGCCTCCGGTGATCGCGCGGAAGTCCGAGATCAGCTTGTCCGGCGTCATGATCCCGAAGTCGTTGTCCTTATTGAACGGGACCTTTCTCCGGGTGCGAAGGATCGTGGTTCCCTCTTCGATGAGCTGATCGACGAGATCCGGCGATCGAGGAATCGTGGCGATGTTGACGCCCTGGTTCTTCTTGATCCAGGGAAAGTGGGCATCGTAGGTGGACAGCGGAAGGTACGCGTGGGCGTCGGTCGAGTCGAACATGCTCTCGCCCTGCTCCTCGAGGACTCCGACCACGCGGTAGGTCCGACCCGACATCCAGACGACCTTGCCGATCGGATCGACCCGCGGGAAGAGCGACTGCGCCAGGCCGTAACCGAGAACGATGACGTTGGAAGAGTGCAACACGTCGGCGGCATTGATGAATCGCCCGTCGCCGACCGGCTTGTTGTTGGCGAGAGGATAGGCTTCGGTGACGCCCACGACCGTGTCCGGCGTCCCTTCCTCGCCCCCATAAATGATCTCCGGAGGACCGCCGCGATCGGGGCCGCCACCGCCCCAGTAGCGCTCGGGGGAGACGGCCGCGGCGGAGGGCGCGAGCGCCGCGATCGCCTTCGCGTCATCCCAGGTCAGGTCCTTTCGCTGGCGCGTCTCTTCGTCGCGCGAGCCGCCGTGAAAGCCCGGCTCGTATTTCTGGAACTGCACCAGCGTAGCTCCGAACGACTCGAAACTCTGCTTCACGTTATTGTTGAAACCCTGGATGACCGAGACCATCGCGACTACGGTCGTCACTCCGATCACGATGCCCAGTACCGTGAGAACCGATCGGAGCTTGTGCGCGAAGATCGCGCCGAACGCGAAGCGAAGCGTCTCGGTGACGCCTCGAAGTCCGGCTTTTCGATCCTGCCCGCTCATGATCAGCTCTCGAACCGAAGCGCTTCGACCGGGCGCATCTTCGCCGCCCGACGGGACGGGAACCAGCCGGCCACCCCGCCCGTCACCACCGCCACCGCGAGTCCCGCGATCACCAGCTGCGGACTGACCAGCGTCGGCAGAGGGAACGCCATCGAGATCGCCTTGGCGATCCCTCCCCCCAGCAGCGCGCCGATCGCCCCGCCCACGAGGGCCAGCACCACCGCCTCGGTCAGAAACTGCCGCTGGATGTCCTTCGCCCTCGCTCCCATCGCCCGCCGCACCCCGATCTCCTGCGTTCGTTCGACCACCGAGACCAGCATGATGTTCATGATCACGATTCCACCCACCGCCAGCGAAATCCCGGAGATGAGAATCATCACCGCGAACGCGCCCGCCGAGATGCTTCGCCACACCTGCTGGATCGCCTCCGCCGTCACGAACGCGATCGGATCTTCAGCGCGGAAATCCGTATGACGCCGCGTCCGCATGATCACGCGGATCTCGTCCTGGACCTCCCCGAGCGCCGGCACCCCACCGATGGGCTGCACGAAAATTCCGATTCCGCGGCGGCTTCCAAACATCTTCCGGTGCGTCGACAGCGGGATGAACACCTGGTTGTCCTGACTCTCCCCGAGGACCGCACCTTGTTTCGCCAGCAGGCCGATCACGCGCATCCGGCGCCCGCCGACCGAAACGTCCCGGCCGACCGGGTCGAGCCGCGGGAAAAGGCGATCCCGCACGTCCGATCCGATCACGGCAACCAGCGCCGACCGGTGCTCCTCGGTCTCGGTGAAAAAGCGGCCTCCCTCGATGTCGAGATTGCTGATCTGCGAAATGTTCGCCGTGGCGCCGTAGACGCTCACGTCGGGCATCCGCTCATTCCCGTACTTCACGAACGTCTGCGTCTCGGTCCGGGCTCCGATGGTCCGGCATCCCTGGCACCGCTCCTCGATCGCCTGCATGTCGGTCAGCTCGATCGGCTTTCTCTTCATCGCCTCCAGGAATTGCTCGCGACTGGTGATGATCCCGAAACGCGTGACCACGAATACGTCCGGATTCAGGGAGAATATCTTCTCCGCGACGTAGTTGTTCAGCCCGGAAATGATCGCCACCACGGCCACGATCGTCATCACGCCGATGATCACCCCCAGCAGCGTCAGGAAGCTGCGGAGCTTCTGGCGCCGGAGGGCCGAGATCGCGATGTGGAGCGTTTCCATGGCGGGCTATGACTTCTTGTCCGATTTTTCCTTCGGTTTCTCGAGCTTCACCTTGTCGCCGTCCGAGATCTCGCGCAATGCGCTGAACGGACCGGTCACGATCTTCTGCCCCGGCTCGAGGCCGCTCTCGATCTCGATCAGGACATCTCCCGTCAGCCCGGTGGTCACCGGGGCGAACTTCACGGTCTGAGCCCCGTCGTCGAACAGGAAAACGCCCTCTTCTTCCACCGGCCGGTCCGAGCTCTCCCCTTCCGCGGGCTTTTCCCTGACCACGAGTGCCTGAATCGGAATCGCCGTGGCCTTGTCGCGGCGCCCGGTCACGATCTCCGCCGAGGCGGAGAAACCGGGGCGGACGCCCTCGGGAGGATTCTCGAGCTGGATCTTGACCTCGAAATTGATCGCCTCCGTCGAAGCCCCGGTCAGGCTCTGGGTGATCGGACTCGAGCCAACACTGGTCACCGCTCCCTGGAAGGTGCGGTTCGGGTAGGCGTCGATGGTGACCGTCGCCGGCTGCCCCACCCGGACGCTCGGGACGTCGGTCTCGTCGACCTCCATCACCGCCTCGACCACGCTCATGTCCGAGATCGTCATCAGGACCGTTCCCGGGTTGTTCATCGTGCCGATCACGGCGACCTCACCCTCGTCGACCGGACGGCTGGTGACGATTCCCGACATCGGAGCGGTGATCGTGGTCTTCGAGAGCGTGTTCTGGGCGCTGGAAAGATTCGCGCGCGCCTGGTCGATGCGGTTCTCGATGCCGCGAACGGCGGCCGCGGCCGAGTCGAGGGCGGCGCGGGCCCGATCGAGCTCGGCTCGCGCGATGATGTTCTGCTCGAAGTTGGATCGCGCCCGCTCGAAATTCGCCTGCGCTTCCGCCAGATTCGCGCGCGCTCCTTCCCGGTCGGAGAAAAGAGCCCGGATCGACGCCTCGGCACCCGCAGTATCCGCGGCCAGCCTGGTGCGGTCGATCTGGAGGAGAAAGTCACCCCTCTCCACCACGTCACCCTCTTCGACGCCGAGGTTGACGATCTGCCCCATCACGTCGGCTGACAGGTCGACTTTCCGCTGGGCCTCGATCCGACCGTTCGCGGAGACCTTGCTCACCAGGTCCGCCGTTTCGACCTCGGCAACCGTGACTTCCGTGAGGTTTCCACGCTTCCCGCGGACTACGCCCACGACGATGAGAATGACGACGATCAGAGCAACGATTCCAAGAATGAGCTTCCAGCGACGTTTCATGTACTCCACTTTCGCGTGAGATGAGGGGACCGGACCGTGGATTATACGGATTTGAGCAGAAGGAGTTCTCGAGGGGCGAGGGACGAGGGGCGAGGGACGAGGGACGAGGACGAGGACGAGGACGAGGACGAGGACGAGGGACGATAGAGCTGGGACGAACCCGCCGGGGTTGGTGTTGCCTTCCCTAGCCCCTAGCCCCTAGTCCCTAACCCCTGCCTCACAGATTCGCCGCGTCGTCCATCCCGGGGTAATCATCGGGGCGGATGAGGATCTCGCGCGGCTTCGATCCCTGGCTGGGTCCGACGATGCCATTCGCCTCCATCAGCTCGATCAGGCGCGCGGCACGCGAGTAGCCGAGCTTGAGCCGGCGCTGCAGGTAGGAAGCGGAGGCCTGGCCGGTGGTCAGGACCGTGCGCACCGCATCGTCATACTTCGCATCATCCATGTCGGACATCCCGCCGGCGCCGCTCTTCTCCTCCGGCGGCTGTGTGATCTCCTCGACGTACTCGGGACCGCCCTGATTCTTTCGAACGAAGTCGGTGATCTCGGCGATCTCCTTCTCGGAGACGTAGGCGCCGTGGATGCGGCGGATGCGCGCGGTGCCCGGCGGGAGGAAGAGCATGTCGCCGTTGCCGAGAAGCTTCTCGGCGCCCTGGGCGTCGAGAATCGTTCGCGAGTCGATTTTCGAGGCGACCTGATAGGAGATGCGCGAGGGGAAGTTCGCCTTGATCACGCCGGTGATCACGTCCACCGACGGGCGCTGCGTGGCGAGAATCAGGTGAATCCCGACCGCGCGCGCCTTCTGCGCCAGCCGGGTGACCGATTCCTCGACGTCCTTCGGAGCGATCATCATCAGGTCCGCGAACTCGTCGATGATCACCACGATGTAATGCATCGAGTCGAGCGTGGGGAGCTCGTTGTCGGGCTTCCGCACCCGCTTGATCGCCTCCGGGTCGCGAATGAAGACGTTGTACTGATCGATGTTGCGAACTCCGCACGCCGCGAGCAGGCGGTACCGGTTCTCCATCTCCTGCACCGTCCAGAGAAGCGCGTTCGAGGCGAGCTTCGGATCGGTGACGATCGGATGAAGCAGGTGCGGGATGTCCTCGTACATCTTCAGCTCGACCATCTTCGGATCGATCATCAACATCTTGAGCTGACGGGGAAGCGCTTTGTAGAGAAGCGAGACGATCATCGAGTTCAGTCCGACCGACTTGCCCGCTCCCGTCGCGCCCGCGACGAGAAGATGAGGCATCTTCCCCAGGTCCGTGACCACTGCTTCGCCGTGGATGTCCTTCCCCAGAGCCAGCGTCAGCAGCGACGGCGCCTGGACGAAAGCTTCGGAATCGATGATCTCGCGGAGCAGGATCAGCTCGCGCTTCCGATTCGGTACTTCGATCCCGACCGTCGACGACCCCGAGATGCGCTCGATACGAACGGACTCGGCCTTCAGCGCCAGAGCCAGGTCGTCGCCGAGATTCACGACCTTCGCGTACTTCACTCCAGCCGACGGCTTGAACTCGTAGGTGGTGACGACCGGTCCGGGGTGGTAGGCGGTGACCTCACCCTCGACCGAAAATTCGCGGCAGCGCTCCTCGATCAGCTTTCCGAGGTCGAGAAACTTCCGGTGCGTCGCCTCATCCAGCGAAGTCTCGTGAGTCGCGGGCGTCAGCAGCCCCACGAACGGAATTCGCTCGGTGGAGGTTCCTCCGGCGACGGCCACGGCGTCGTTCCGGCGCGGCGGCTCTTTCTTTCGAACGGGAGGCTTTGGCAGCGAGGCCTTCTCACGCTCGCGCGGAGGAGGCGGCATCCGCCGCTTCGGCGCGACCACATCCTCGAAATCCGATTCCCTCTCGTAGGGAGACGCGAGCATCGGGCCGCCCCGGCGCTTCTCCTCTGCAAGCTCCTCTGCGACCTTCCGGAGATCGGCTTTGGTGACCTTCCGGATCTGGAACTTCCCGTGACCACGGACCTGCCTGACCACCAGCCCCCGCCCCGCGTGCCTCGCGGTGCGGCCCTCCAGATCCTCTTCGTCCTCTTCTGTTTCCTCTTCCGTCGATACCCGCTCGATATGCTTGCGGAGCACCTCGGTTTTCATCCGCTCTTTCCGGTTGCGCTCGCGGATGCGCGTCCACTGAAAGGAGATCGCCTGAGCGAACCGCACCATCAGGTCGCGCGTGCGGACGAACACGCTTCCCAGGCTGATCCGCGTCGCGAGGAGGAGGCCGACCAGAAGCGCCGTGATCAGGACGATGGCCGCGCCGGGAACGTTGAGATTCGAGGCGATCGCTCCGTTGATCTCCACCCCGATGTAACCACCCGCCGGGATCAGAGCGCCGCGCAGCCAGACCTTCCCCACCGCGAGGTCGAGAAGCGGCGGGAGCGCCGTGGCGAGGACGAGAAATCCGAGCACCTTCGTGTGGATGTACTCGAGCTCACGCCCCCAGAATCGGTTCCAGCCGGCCCCGAGGAGAGAGGCGGGAAAAAGAAAGGCTGCGAACCCGAAGAAGCCGACAAGCACCCAGGCTAGAGTCGCCCCGTAATAGCCGATCGCGTTGCGGGTTCTTCCTTCGGTGGACGTGAAAAAGGCGGAAGAGTCGTCCGGATGGTAGGTAAGGAGCGCCGCTGCGAGGATCACGCCGATCGAAAGGATCACGATCCCGATCAGCTCACCGCCCCGCCGACTCCTGAAAAAATTGGAGATCTCCATCACGCCCATCACTCCCGTAACCGTACGAAATATAGCAGCTTTGCAGGATTCTCGCCCGTCGAAGCTTCAAGGAACCGGGAGGTGGCGGCCGGGGGTCTCGCTGGCTACGTCTTCCCATTCCCAGCCGTCGTTCTCCACCAGGCCACGGAGAAGGCGACGGCGGTCCCGCAATTCCTCGATTCGCCCAACGAACTGCGACTCGTCTGCGACCGGTAACCCCTCGTCGCGCAAAGGCTCCAGCCTCGGCGGGGCTGGCGGATCGTCCGAGGGACGGATGAACGCTCCCGAGAGGGTCGTCAGAAGCCTCTCGATGACATCGCGCGCCGGCTCGAGGACACCCTTCGAGATCGCCAGACGACTCATCCCGAATCGAGCGATGGTCAACGCCTCATCGAGATTCGCGAGTCCGAGACTGAAGGCGGGGCCAGGGCGATTCGCCGCGAAGAAGTGCAGCATCGGATAGGCGATGTGCTGCTGTTCGACCAGGGCAAGATCAGAGGTCAGCGATACGAGATGCTTCTCGAGGTCCTCCAGATCGGAGCCGTTCCACATTCTCGAGATCAGAAGCTGCGGCGTGGCACCGAGAACGGAGATCAAGGTCGCAAACTGCCGCCTCTGGACGTTCGCCTGCACGATCGGGATGAGGTAGGTCACCGAAAACGTGATGAGAAAAAGGCCGTTGAGCGAGGCAAGCGATGCGAGCCACCGCCACAGCGTTCCTTCCGGCCGGAAATCCCCGAGGCCGAGAGTGAACAGGGTGTAGCCGGCAAAGTAGACGCGCTCGGCGGCCGTCGCGATCTCCCCCGAAGTTGCCCGGACTACGGCCTCGGGCGCCCCCATGAAAACCAGGCTCCACCCGATCCAGAGCAAAGCGATCCACCCCAACACATCCGCGAGGACGAGCGCTACGCCGGCCGCGCCGAGGAACGGTCGCGGCAGCCGGCGACCGATCAGGAGCGCCAGCTTCCAGCCAATCGACGAGAGGCGCATGGTCAGCGGCCCGCCCCCCTTCCCCATCGCCGTCCAGAAGACCTCGATGGCGGTCCAGGCGACGAGAAGACCTCCGGCAATCGATGCAACTTGGAGCATGAGTGGGAAGGAAAGGCAAGAAGCGGACCGGAGGAGAAGACAAGGCAGAAGGCAGAGGGCAGAAGGCAGAAGTAAAGTCAAAGACAAAAGCCGGCCGCTCTTGCTTTTGCTCTTACTTCTGCCTTCTGCCCTCTGCCTTCTGCCTTAGAACAGCGCCGGCTCCTGGTACGTCCCGAACACCTCGCGCAGCGCGTCGGAGATTTCGCCGACGGTGGCGTAAGCCTTCACGCAGTCGAGCAGGTACGGCATGGTGTTGACATCGGCGTCGCGGGCGGCATCCTTGAGGCGATCGAGAGTTCCCCGAACCAGCTCGCCGTTCCGCTCGCGGCGGACCTTCTCCAGCAGCGCGATCTGATCGGCGGTCACTGATTCGTCGATGGTGAGGATCTCGTACGGGTCCTCCTCTTCCATCTGGTAGCGGTTGACCCCGACCACGGTCTTTTCACCGGATTCGAAGGCGCGCTGGTACTGGTAGCTCGCGTCCCAGATCTCGCGCTGGGGGAAGCCGGCCTCGATGGCCTCGACCATCCCGCCGAACTGGTCGATCCGCTCGAAGTAGTCGTAGCACCCCTTCTCCATCCTGTTGGTCAGCTCTTCGACGAACCAGGACCCGCCGAGGGGGTCGACGGTATTGATGACGCCGGACTCGTGGGCGATGATCTGCTGGGTGCGAAGGGCGATCCGTGCGGCCTGCTCGGTCGGAAGAGCGAGAGTCTCGTCGAGCGAATTCGTGTGGAGCGAGTTGGTTCCGCCCATCACCGCCGCGAGTGCCTGCAGGGTGACGCGGACGATGTTGTTGTACGGCTGCTGCGCGGTGAGCGAGACGCCGGCGGTCTGGGTGTGGAAGCGAAGCATCCAGGAGCGCGGGTCCTGCGCTCCGAACCGCTCGCGCATGACCGTCGCCCAGATCCGGCGCGCCGCGCGGTACTTCGCGATCTCCTCGAAAAAGTCGTTGTGGGCGTTGAAGAAGAACGAGAGGCGCGGCGCGAAGTCGTCGACCCCGAGCCCCGCGCGCGTCCCGTACTCCACGTACTCCATGCCGTCGCGCAGAGTGAACGCCAGCTCCTGGAGCGCCGTGGAGCCGGCCTCGCGAATGTGGTAGCCCGAGATCGAAACCGTGTTGTACTTCGGCACGTTCTCCGTGCAGTACTTGAAGGTGTCGGTAATCAGCCGCATCGAGGGGCGCGGCGGAAAGATGTACTCCTTCTGCGCGATGTACTCCTTGAGGATGTCGTTCTGCAGCGTCCCGGAGATTTTCGTCCAGTCGGCCCCCTGCTTCTCGGCCACCGCGAGGTACATCGCGAGAGCGATCGGGCCCGTCGAGTTGATGGTCATCGAAACGGTCACCTCTTCGAGGTTGATCCCGTCGAAAAGCGTCTCCATGTCCGCCAGAGAGTCGACGGCCACGCCGCACTTTCCTACCTCGCCCGCGCTGTACTCGTGATCGGAGTCGTAACCGTAGAGCGTCGGTAGATGGAAGGCGACGGACAGGCCGGTCTGACCCTGCGCCAGAAGGTACTTGAAGCGCTCGTTGGTCTGCTGCGCCGTGCCGAATCCAGCGAACTGCCGCATCGTCCAGAGCTTGCCGCGATAGCCGGTCGGGTGGACGCCCCGGGTGTAGGGGAACTCGCCCGGCATCGCCAGGTCGCGCTCGTAGTCGGTGTTGGCGATCGAGCGGGGCGTGGCCAGCGGGTTCACCTCGGCGCCCGAAACCGTCGTGAAGTCCTTCTTCCAGGAACCCTTTTTCGCGACCGGCTCGAGCGTCTCGCGACGCCACCGCTCCTCGACCCGGCGGATCCGGTCCAGAGCCTCCTGGGAGAAGAGGGAGAGCTGGCGCTCTTCTCCCGCGGGTACGGCTGCCGTTGGGGCGTCGTTGCGCGTCAGGTCGGTCGTGTTCCGGGTCATATCGTCTCCACTCTAACGTCGTGATCGAATTCGGGCCGAAATCGGTCGAGCGCTCCCCCGCAGACGTGCTGGGCATCGCCCTTGGCGAGGGTCTCGGAGCCAGCCACTCTACCGGATCGGTTCCGGACCCAACAAGCCCATCCTCCGGCTCGAGGCGCCACGGATCGGCGGTCTTCGAGAAGCAACCGAATGCGGTAAGCC
>Ga0209347_1005288_pt1 | contig 12427 bp, 13 predicted proteins | sample AutmiccommuBRH23_FD_187382 | JGI IMG/M metagenome (GOLD analysis project Ga0209347, IMG submission 187382) | Deep subsurface microbial communities from Mt. Terri, Switzerland - Autotrophic microbial communities BRH/23 (SPAdes) (version 2) | ecosystem: Environmental > Aquatic > Deep subsurface >...
GTACTTCGGCACTCCGGCAGTCGCCCCGACGGCTCCGCCGCAGCAGTAATCACCACAATCAGCGATTCCTGAAGCGGCGGCCGGAAGGCCGCCGCTTTGCGTTTCGGCGAGGGGTCCGCTATCGTTCGGCCCGCATGGAAATTCCGTCGAAAGTCTCGATTTTCAACCGCACGCTCGAGATCAAAGGGAAAGCCGGGACGCTGATCGCGATCAACGAAGACGGCTTTTACGAAGTCGTCCTCGAGGTGCAGTCGCGGAACCACACCGTGCTCTTTCCGATCGCCGAGACGGTGCTGATCTTCAACGAAGCGCTGCCGACGATTGCGGCCGAGTTCGAAGTCGAGCGGTAGGGGGAGAGGGAGTCATAGGACCTATAGGACCTATAGGACTCATAGGACCTATAGGGAGAACGCGGCGGCGGTCCTATCCCGGATTATCAGAGGGAAACGCGTGACGTCGCACCGACGAACTCAAGACCTCCGTGCTCCCTCCGTGTCCTCTGTACTACCAACCACAAGATTCTTCGAACGGTGCGCAGATGATCGGCCTCAGACGACCGTCGAGCGGGTATTCACACGCAGGCACGGAGAGCACGGAGAAAGCACGGAGATTTTCGAAAAAATCTCCGTGTGAACTCCGTGTCCTCCGTGTCTCCGTGGTGAAGCCGATCAGAGGATGCCCCCGAAGCCATGAATGGTCCAGGATAGGTCCCACGTCCTATCCCTGGTCCATCTCCTTCGGCTTCGCGAACACGTACGCCACGCCGGTCCCGATCAGGTAGAGCAGGATCATCGGCACGGCGAGGGCGGCCTGGGTGACCATGTCGGGCGTCGGCGTCACGATCGCGGCGACGACGAAGCTGAGGACGACGGCGTACTTGAACTTCTTCATCAGGAACGCCGGGGTCACGATGCCGAGTCGCGCCAGGAAGAAAATCAGGATCGGCGTCTCGAACACGAGGCCGCACGCCAGGATGATGACGCTCGCGAACGAGAAGTAGTCATCCACCGTGATCATCTGCTTGAACTGCTTTCCCGTCTCGACGAAGAAGCTGCAGGTTGCCGGCAGCAGGTACCGGTACCCGAAATAGCCGCCGGCGACGAAGAAGAGAGTTCCGAGGACGATGAAGGGGAGCGCGAGCCGTCGTTCCCGCTTGTAAAGGCCCGGCGAGATGAAGAGCCAGAGCTGGAGCAGGATGACAGGCGAGGCCGCGAAGAGCCCTGCAAAGAAGGCCACCTTCATGTAGAGAAAGAAGGGGGCGGTGAGCCGCGTGTAAGCGAGCGTGTCGCCGGGCGGGAGAAACGCGGCGAGCGGTTCCTGCAGCTTGGCGAAGATCGGCTCGGCGAACGCCCAGCAGGCGGCGAAGCCGATGACCACCGCGATGAGGGAGATCATCAGCCTCTTGCGCAGTTCCTCGAGGTGATCGAGGAACGTCATCTTCGGCAACTCGTGATCGGGGTCGAGAGGCTCCTGGGTCTCAGCCGTCATTTCGAGGTCGGCTCCGTCGGATTGGCGGGGTCGTGGACCGGTACTGCAGGCTCGGCCGGCTCGGTGGTGTCCGCGGGTTCAGGCGGGCCGGCAGGCTCGGCGCCGAGCGGCTCCAGGGAAGGCGCCGTCGCGCCCTCGGCTGCTGGCGCGGATGGCTCGGTTCTTGAGATCGACTCGAACGGCGTGACGATCGACGGCGTGATCTTCTTCAACTCTTCGAGGCGCACTTCGCGCTCGATCGTGTTCTTGAGGTCGTCTGTCGCTTTCCGGAACTCGCCGAGGGCCTTTCCGAGGGTGCGGCCGATCTCCGGGATCCGCCGCGGACCGAACACGATGAGGATGATGATGAAGATGAGGGCGAGTTCCGGGACTCCGAGCGAACCGAACATTTTTGTGAGGGCCTCGACTGGTGAGGTGACGTAACGTCTGCGTAGACGTCTCAAGGGAGTCGAATACCCACCCCTATAATGACGTTACGACCGACACAGTGTAACGCGTGCGCACGCGGAGATGCGCGAAAGAGACTATGGCCAGGATCAGAAAAACAGAAAAGTGGACCTTCTCTCTCACGCTGCTGGTGGCCATCGCCGGAGCCACGCTCTTCGGTGGCTTTTACGGCAACCGCCTGTTCGGCGCGCCGATGCAGAACACCGAGCTGCAGAAGCGGATGCGCGAGTACACGGATCTGCTGAGCGCCGTGTCGACCTGGTCGGCCGAGGAAACGAAGTCGGATGACCTGGTCTACGCGTCAGTCGACGGCATGCTCCGCACGCTCGATCCTCACACCTCCTTCCTCGAGCCGAAGGAGTACACCGACATGCAGGATCGCCAGAAGGGGACGTTCTACGGCCTCGGCATCCTCGTGACCAAGCGCAACGATCAGGTCACCGTCATCACGCCGCTCGAGGGCACACCCGCCTCGCGTCTCGGCATCCGTGCCGGCGACGTCATCGCCGAAGTCGAAGGCGTCTCGACCGACGATCTCTCGCTCGACGAAGTCGTCAAGCGGCTCAAGGGTCCCAAGGGAACGAAGGTCAGCATCATGATCAAGCGGATCGGCATGAAAGAGCCGATCCCGATGACCATCACCCGCGAGGCGATTCCGACCAACTCGATCTCCAACGTGCTGATGCTCCGCCCGGGCGTCGGCTACATCCGCATCAAGGACTTCACGTCGACCACGGTCCGCGAGCTCGACGAAGCGATCGAGCGCCTCGAGAGCGAAGGGATGCAGAAGCTCGTGCTCGACCTCCGGATGAATCCGGGCGGTCTGCTCGACGCAGCCGTCGGCGTGTCGGATCACTTCCTCGACAAGGGACAGCTCGTCGTCTACACGAAGGGCCGGACCTCGGACTCGGAGCAGGAGTACGTCGCCCCGGGCAAGCAGAAGGCGTTCGACAAGCCGCTGATCGTCCTCGTGAATCGCGGCAGCGCGTCCGCGTCCGAGATCGTCGCCGGTGCAGTGCAGGACCACGACCGCGGCCTGGTGGTCGGCGAGACGAGCTGGGGCAAGGGGCTGGTGCAGAGCGTGTACACGCTGCAGTACGGAGCGGGTCTCGCACTCACGACTTCGAAGTACTACACCCCGGCAGGTCGCAACATCCAGCGTGATTACACTTCGGTGTACGACTACTACATGGCGAACGGCGACGAGCCGGAGATTCCGCTCTCCGAGCGCGAGCAGTTCCGCACTGACACGGGACGCATCGTCTACGGCGGCGGTGGCATCACGCCCGACGTCATCATCAAGCAGCCGGAGCTCTCTCGCGTCAGCCAGCTGCTCGAAGTGCGCAGCGGCATCTTCAACTACGCGGTCGAGTACGTGGCGAAGAATCCGGGCGTGACGAAGGATCTCGTCATCACCGATGCGATGATCGAGGCGCTCGTGCGCCACGCGGCCGACGCCGACATCGCGACGGAAACCGACATCCGCGAGGCGCTGCGCAATCCGGAAGATCGCAAGTTCGTCGAGCGCGCCCTCAAGGCCGAGGTCGTGGCCGCGAAGTTTGGCTACGACGCGTCGTATCCGTTCCGTCTGCAGGGTGACGCGCAGGTCGAAAAGGCTCTCGAGATGTTCCCCGAGGCCCAGAAGCTTTCGGGGCTGGCCGCCGATGTCCGCCTGGGACGCGCAGTCCCGTCGGCCGGGGACTCGGGAGTCCGCTCGGCCCACGCAGTTCCGAAGACCGACTAAATCACTCGTATCGCGCGCGTCTGGCGCGACTTTCGAAGGACAGGCGAGGTTGCCTGTCCTTCGTTTTTTTGTGCTAAGGTTTCGCCGCTTTTTCGGAAGGGGATTCGCGTACCGATGCCAGAGCTCGGAAAGAAGTACACCTGCTACAGTTGCCACACGAAGTTCTACGATTTGGGCAAGCCCGTGCCTCTTTGCCCGAAGTGCGGAGCCGACCAGCGCGATGCCGACGAAGCGCCGGCATACGTCGCGCCGCGCAGCCGCCGCGTCGTCGAGGAGCCGATCGAAGACGACGAGATCACGCCGGCCGCCAGCGAGAGCGCAGAAGGGGATGAGGAAGAAGTCTTCGAAGCCCCCGAAGCGCGCGAGGAAGACGCCGACGACGAAGAGGAAGAAGAGTACTGATCGCGGTAGCTCGATTCGATCGCGCTTGACGCGCGAGGAGGCAGAAGATGCGGAACCTCGGATTGCTTGGTTGCGTCGGTGCTCTGGTGCTCGCCCTGCTCATCGGCGGCGCGTACTTCGTCAGCGTGCGCAACAACCTGGTCGGACTCGAAGAGCAGGTCAATCAGCAGTGGGCGCAGGTCGAAAGCCAGTACCAGCGGCGCTATGACCTGATTCCGAATCTCGTCCGCACCGTGCAGGGAGCGGCGAACTTCGAGAAGTCGACGCTCGAAGCCGTCGTCAATGCCCGCGCGCGCGTCGGGCAGGTCGTCGCACCGTCCGGACCTCCGGGCGCCGCGAGCGGAATCCCGGGAAATGCGAACGCGATGCAGCAGTTCGAAGCCGCACAGGCAGGCCTCAGCAGCGCGCTCTCGCGCCTGCTCGTGGTCGTCGAGCGCTATCCCGACCTGAAGGCGAACCAGAATTTCCTCGAGCTGCAGTCGCAGCTCGAGGGGACGGAGAACCGGATCGCGGTCGAGCGTCAGCGCTACAACACGACCGCGCAGCAGTTCAACACGGCGATCCGCCGTTTCCCGGCGAACCTGGTCGCGAGCATGAGCGGATTCAAGGCGAAGGCGTACTTCAAGGGCGTCGCCGGAAGCTCCGAGGCGCCGCAGGTCGACTTCAACTTCGGCAACACCGCCGCGCCGGCGCCGGCTCCCGCCACTCCGTAGTCGGCAGCACCCGCGAAAGGACGAGAATGAAGGCTGAGGGATGACCAGACAAAGGACACTCAGCCTTCTTCTTTTTCTTCTCTTTCTTTTTGCGCCGGTTGCGCCGGCCGTTCAGGCGCTGGAGGTCCCTCCCGCTCCGACGCAGTGGTTCACGGACCGCGCAAACCTCGTCGGGCCGACCGAAGGTGATCTGCTCAACCGCAAGCTCGCGGACTTCGAGCAGCAGACCGGTGCGCAATTCATCATCTACATCTTCCCGTCGCTCGATGGAGAGTCGCTCGAGGACTTCACCATCCGCACGGTGGAGCGCTGGAAGGTCGGCCAGAAGAAGTACGACAACGGACTGGTGCTCTTCGTGTTCGCGGAGGATCGCAAGGTCCGGGTCGAGGTCGGCTACGGACTCGAAGGCTCGGTGACGGATGCGTTCTCGTCACGCGTGATCCGCCAGCTGATTGCTCCGGCCTTCAGTCAGGGGCAGTACGGTCAGGGGCTCAACGCCGCGGCCGACGCGATCATGACGAAGATCCGCACCGGCGAAGATCCGGTTGCGCCGCTCGAGCGCCGCGGCGAGGGTCAGCAGGGCGAAGACCTCGGCATCATCCCGATCCTGATCATCCTCTTCGTCGTCTTCTTCGTTCTCGCGCCGATGTTCTCGGGACGCCGTGGCGGGTGCAGCGGATGCGTGTTCCCGTTCTTCTTCTTCCCCGGCGGCGGGACGACGTTCGGTGGCCATGGCGGCGGGTTCGGCGGTGGAGGGTTCGGCGGAGGCGGATTCTCCGGCGGTGGCGGCGGATTCGGTGGCGGCGGCGCCTCGGGAGGCTGGTGATGCATCAGAAAGAGTTCATCGCGGCGCTCGACCAGAAGCGCATCGAGGAAGCGATCAGTACCGCGGAGTCGATGACCTCGGGCGAGATCCGCGTCCACGTGCAGCCCCGCGCGCACGGCGAGATCCGCCACGTCGCCGAGAAAACCTTCGAGCGTCTCGGAATGACGAAGACCGCACTGCGCAACGGCGTGCTGCTGTTCATCGCCTGCGAGGAACAGCGCTTCGTGATCCTCGGCGACAGCGGCATCAACGAGAAGGTTCCCGGCGGATTCTGGGACGACATCGCCGCGCGGCTCACGATCCGCTTCAAGGCGGGTGAGTACACCGACGGCATCGTCGATGCGATTCACAGCGCCGGCGAGGAACTGCGCCACTACTTCCCGCGGGCCCACGACGATGTCGACGAGCTCTCGAACACGATCAACATCGAGCATCACTAGCCCGGTCGTCGTCGCCCTCGGCTCGAACCTCGGCGACCGGCGGTATCACCTTGCCCGCGCCATCGACGCGCTCGGATCGATCATGCGCGTGGTCCGCGTCAGCTCGATTCACGAGACGGCACCCGTCGACGCGCCGAGCGGCTCGCCCCCGTTCCTGAATATGGCTGTCGTCGGCTACACGACACTCGATGCCTCGACGTTTCTCCGCGCGTTGCACGCAATCGAGCACCGCATGGGCCGCATCCGCCGGCGGGTCCGGAACGAGCCGCGGATCATCGATCTCGACCTGATCCTTTTCGGCGCGTATCGCGTTCGCTCCGCCGCTCTGACGATCCCCCACCCGCGTGCACACCTGAGGCCCTTCGTACTCGACCCCCTGGCGGAGTGCTCGACGCCTGCGATCGCCTTTCTCAATCGCGCATATGATGGCGCGCCGAAACGATGAAGACACTCAAACAACTCTTCGACCAGAACCGCGAGTGGGCAGCTGCCCGGCTCGAAAAGGATCCCGCTTTCTTCGATGAGCTCTGCCAGATCCAGAGGCCCGACTATCTCTGGATCGGCTGTTCGGATAGTCGCGTGCCCGCAAACGAGATCGTCGGCCTCGCGCCGGGCGAGCTGTTCGTCCAGCGCAACGTCGCGAACCTGGTGCGCCAGGACGACCTCAATTGCATGGCGGTCGTGCAGTATGCCGTCGATGTCCTGAAGGTCAGGCACGTCATCGTGTGCGGTCACTACGGCTGCGGCGGCGTGCGCGCGGCGCTCGAGGGCAACGCGAGCGGGACGGTCGGCGAGTGGCTCAATCCCTTGCGCCTGCTGCGCGACCGGCACGCGGCAGAACTCGAGGCAATCGCCGACCCCGATGCCCGCTGGGCGCGGCTCTGCGAGCTGAACGTGATCGATCAGCTCGAGCACCTGCGGCAGACGGAGTTGATCCGCTCGGCAGCCGACCGCGGCGCAGAGGTGACCCTCCACGGCTGGATCTACGACCTGCGCGACGGCCTGCTGCGCGATCTCGACATCAGCGTGAAGATTTGATGGCGACGACGGGACCTATAGGACTGTAGGGAGAAGGCCATCGGTCAGGTCCGCAGGTTTTCACCAGGCAACGGCCGGTTGGAACCTGTGTAGAGACAGACATTCCTGTCTGTCGTCGAGAGTGTGCCGACAGGCGCAGACAGGAATGTCTGCGCTACAAAAGCAACGGCCGGTTGGAGCCTGTGTAGAGACAGACATTCCTGTCTGTCGTCGAGAGCGTGCAACAGGCGCAGACAGGAATGTCTGCGCTACAAAAGCAACGGCGGTCAGGGCGTATGTAGAGACAGACATTCCTGTCTGTCGTCGAGAGCGTGCAACAGGCGCAGACAGGAATGTCTGCGCTACAAAGAGCAACCAGATCGAAAGGGCGTCAGACCCCGGTGGCCTACCGCGTTCCCATCGCGCTCGCCGCTTCCGTGGCGACGCGCGCGCGGCGCACGACGCTGGCGCGCGTGAGAATCGGGTACGGGTTCACCGTCTTGTCGTTCTCGCTGACCTGGAAGTGGAGGTGGGGAGGGGTGGTGCGGGCGTTGCCGGTGTTGCCGACGTAGCCGAGGAGATCGCCGCTGGTGACTTCCATGCCTTCGTAGAGACCGGCGGCCCAGCGATCGAGATGCGCGTAATAGAACGAGGCTCCTGACTCGGTGCTGAGCCAGAGGCAGAGGCCACCCTTCGATTGCTCGCCGATGTAGGTGATCACACCATCCTGGACCGCGACGACCGGCGTCCCCTTCGGCGCGAAGATGTCGATGCCCTTGTGGCGACGGCGTCCGCCGTCACGAGGATTGCCCCAGCTGTCGGTGAGGTGACGCGGCGTGATCCCGACGACCGGCATGTGCAGCGCGGTGCCGTTGAGGGGAGCGAAAAGGGCCCGGGCGCGATCGGCAAACGCGCTGTCGCGCTGGCGTCTCGCATCGGCTGGCGCAGAGGAGGCGACTTTCGGTTTCGTAGCGCCGGTGCGGCTGTTGTGGCGATGCAGATCGGCGCTGAGCGTCGCGATCAGATCGCTGAAGTCGTCGTTCGCCGCCGTTGACGGAACGGACGTGGCGACCACTGCGGGAGCGGCGAGGAGAACGGAGCTGGAGCAGGCGGACAGGACGAGCAGCGAGGCGACAAGCACCCCGGCGTTCCCCCTCCACCCCTGACACACGAATTGGAATTTCATGGCTACCGGGACGACCCGTGCGAAGTCTAAACGGGGATGTCGGGGGCTGTAAAGCTTATTGAGAGGAATTGTTTCAGGAGCGCGAGGGCGCAGGCGGGAAGAGCGCCGACGTGACGTCTTCGATCCGGCGGACAGGGATGATGTCGACATCGGCGCGGATCTCGGCGGCATTCGAGTGCGGGACCACGAGCCGCCGGAACCCGAGGGCGGCCGCTTCCCTGGCGCGAAGATCGGGCTGCGAGACGCTGCGGATCTCGCCGAGCAGTCCCACCTCGCCGAAGAGTGCGAGATCGTGAGGCACGGGCAGATTCCTCTGCGACGAAAGGACGGCGGCGATGACGCCGAGGTCGAGCGCCGGCTCGTCGATCTGCAGGCCGCCGGCGACGTTGACGTAGATGTCGTGCTGCACGAACGTGCCGGCGCCTTTGCGTTCGAGCACCGCGAGCAGCAGCGAGACGCGGTTCGCGTCGATGCCCATCGCCATCCGTCGCGGCGAGGGGAAATGGGTCGGCGAGACGAGTGCCTGCACTTCGAGCAGCAGCGGGCGCGTCCCTTCGAGTGCCGCGAGAATCGCCGAGCCGGGCGACTGGCTCCGCTGCGAGATCAGCGCCGCCGACGGGTTCGCAACCTCGGCAAGTCCGTCATCGTGCATCTCGAACAGCGCCACTTCGTTCGCGGGACCGAAGCGGTTCTTGTAGGCGCGCACGACGCGGTAGTTCTGAAACTTCTCGCCTTCGAAGTAGAGAACCGTGTCGACGATGTGCTCGAGCGTCTTCGGTCCCGCGATCGTCCCTTCCTTCGTGATGTGACCGATGAGGAAGACCGGGATCGAAAGCCGTTTGGCGACCGACATCAGCACGCCGGCCGAATCGCGCACCTGGCCGACCGAGCCCGGCATCGAGTTGTTCGCTGAGGTGTGGACCGTCTGAATCGAGTCGATGATCGCGGCGACCGGCTTCATCTTCTCGATCTCGCCGATGATCCGCTCGACCGACGTTTCGGTGTAGAGGCGGATGTTGTCGTTGGTCGTGCCGAGCCGCCGGGCGCGCATCGCGATCTGCCGCGGTGATTCTTCGCCCGAGACATAGAGGATCGGCCCCTCTTTCGCGAGCTCGTCGGCGACCTGGAGGAGAAGCGTCGACTTGCCGATGCCGGGCTCGCCGCCGACGAGCGTGACCGCGCCCGACACGAGGCCGCCGCCGAGAACGCGGTCGAGATTGTCGATACGGGTCGTGATGCGCGGTGCGGTGTCGAAGTCGATCGAGCCGATCGGCATCGGCGCGGACGAGGCGCTCATCGCCGTCGCGGGACCTGCGGCGGCCGGCAGCTCCTCCTGCGCGTACGAGTTCCACGCATTGCAGTCGGGGCAACGCCCGAGCCACTTCGACGCCTGAGCGCCGCATTCGGTGCAGGAGTAGACGACAGCCTTTTTCGCCACGACGCGATTCTAGCGTGCGCGTGCGCGGTTCTACGGTGTGTGGAGAAGAGTGAAGAGTGAAGAGTGAATTCACCACAGAGGCACAGAGGACACAGAGGTTGCACAGAGAAATTCAAGAACCTCTGTGCACCCTCTGTGTTCTCTGTGCCTCTGTGGTGAGGCAACGGCAATGAAGCGAGCTACTTCGGGAGAGTCTCGATGAAGTGCTCGATCCAGGGGCGCGGATGTCCTGCGGCCTCGCCGTCGCGGACGATGATTTCGTCGCTCTTTCCCGCCGCGAGCGCGTCGCGCACGTGGGTGAAGATCGCATGGGAAGCCTGGAACGCCGCCTTCAGCTTCGCAGCAGGCACGCGCGACGCGTGTCCGCTGATGACGATGGCATCGTCGGGAACGGTCGCGAGAAGACGCTCCATGGCGGCGTAGTAGGGCTCAGGATTCTTCCCTGGGTAGAGTCGCGTCGTCGCTTCGCCGAAGTAGTTGTCGCCCATGTGCAGCACGCGCGACTTCTCGAACCACACCACGACATCGCCCTCGGTGTGTGCGGGAACGGCGATGACGTGAACCTGCTCGCCGTTGAACGGGATGCTGAGCGACGTGTCGGTGAGCACATCGGGTTGCGCCGCCTCGGGTGAGGCCGGAAGGGGAAAGCCGGGGAGGAAGTCGCTCTCACGATGCATTGCCTCGGCCGCAGCCGGATGCGCGACGATGGTCGCTGTCGGACCGAGATCGCGATTCGCGGCCGCGTGATCGAAATGGCCATGCGTGTTGACGATGAAGCGAATCCGCGGATTCTCCTTCGTCTTTTCTTTGATTGCGGCCACGAGCGATTTTGTCGTGCGCGGATAGCCGCTGTCGACGACCAGCACGCCGTCGGACCCGATCGACGCGGCGATCGTGCAGCCAGCTCCGGTCAGCTCGTACACGCTGCCGCCCGCATGCGCGACGTCGATCCTCAACGCATCGAAGAGCGCGCGGATCCGCGCATATCGCGCGTCGGCGCGTACGGTTGCGAAGGCCGGATCGACGTCTGCATACACGATCATCGGCCCTTCGATTCTCTCGTTCCACGCAGCCTCGAGAGCGGTCAGAGACTCGGCGACCTGGCCGTTGAGCGCGTGCGCCCGCGCGAGGTTGTACTGGTAGACCGGCCGGTTCATCGGGTCGTGCTCCAGCTCCATCGCGGCCTGCATGTGCGTCAGATATGCGGCAGCGTCGTTCGCTTCTGCCGCAGCGCGCGCCTTCTGAAATTCGGAGCGCGAGGTCTTCGGCTCGTCAGCCGGCATGGGAAACGAGACGGCGAGCGCGAGGAAAGCCGCGGCGATCGTTGTACGCATGAGCGCGATTCTAGAACTGCGTCCCGGAGACAGCTGAAAACTCACCGCAACGAGTGAAGGATGCTCGTGATCCTGGAGGACGACGCATCGATGCGCAGACAGGAATGTCTGCGCTACACGAGTAAGGGAGGTCTGTTCTGCGCAGACAGGAATGTCTGCGCTACACGGTCAGCTCGCCGCGAAGGTTTTTCTGCATCTCGGTGCGGACGCGTTCGGGCGAATACCTGCGGCCGAAGAGGTAGTAGAGCTTCGCGAGTGCGGCTTCCGGCGTCATGTCGAATCCGCTGACGACCCCGGCGCGCGCGAGCGCCGATCCGGCCGCGTACTCATGCAGGTCGACGGTGCCCTCGAGGCATTGCGTGCAGTCCACGATGACGACGCCGCGCTTCGTCGCATCCGAGAGCGCGGCGATGAACTCGCGATCCTGATCCGGCCCGTTGCCGACGCCGTACGCCTCGAGCACGAGGCCCTGCAACGGCGGCCGCAACACGTTGCGAATGAGCTCGGGCGAGATGCCGGGAAAGAGCCGCAACGCGCTGACGACGGGACGCGTCAGTTCCGGGACGTCGAGCTTTCCTCGCGGCGCGTCACGCACCAGATCCCAGTGAATGTCGATGTCGATGCCGATCTCGCCGAGGGTCGGAAAGTTTGGTGAGGCAAAGGCCGCGAATCCATCCGCGCTGACTTTCGTCGAGCGGCAGCCGCGCAGCAGCTTCCCTCCGAAGTAGAGGCAGACCTCCGGGATCGCGTGATTGGCCGCGATCATCAGCGACGTGATGAGATTCTCGCGCGCGTCGTTGCGGATCTCGCACAAAGGGATCTGCGAGCCGGTGACGATGACCGGTTTGCGGAGACCGCCGAGAAGGAAGGGGAGGGCCGACGCGGTGTAGGCCATCGTGTCGGTGCCGTGCAGCACGACGAATCCATCGTACTTCTCGTAATTCGCCTCGACGTCCCGCGCGATCTTCACCCACTCGGCGGGCGTCATGTTCGACGAATCGAGCAGCGGCTCGTACTGATGAATCGTGTACGAGGGCATCGTCGCATGCCGCAGCTCCGGAATGTCGGACAACTGCTGCTGCAGATATCCCGGCTCGGGACGATATCCACTTCGATACCGCCGCATGCCGATCGTGCCGCCGGTGTAGATGATGTAGACCCGCTTCCGCATCGCGCCGCGCACAGTAGCAAGCACAGTAGCAAAGTAGCAAAGTGGCAAAGTAGCGAAGTAGCGAAGCAGCGAAGTAGCGCAGGGGCGAGCGCTGGAAATCGAAGCGCTCTCCCTTTCCCCCGTCATCCTGAGCCGCGCAGACGGCGAAGGATCTCAGAATGCCGGGGATTGGGCCACGAGCGAGGACTGAAGACACGCCTAACGCATCCTGAGACCCTTCG
>Ga0209347_1005289_pt1 | contig 12423 bp, 18 predicted proteins | sample AutmiccommuBRH23_FD_187382 | JGI IMG/M metagenome (GOLD analysis project Ga0209347, IMG submission 187382) | Deep subsurface microbial communities from Mt. Terri, Switzerland - Autotrophic microbial communities BRH/23 (SPAdes) (version 2) | ecosystem: Environmental > Aquatic > Deep subsurface >...
AAAAAAAGAAATTTCCTTCCTGAGAGTGATTCAGGGAAAAGATTTTTCATATAGAAATTCGACGAGCCGGTGAGAATAAATTTTACATTATAAGTATCGATTAAGTACTTAATTATTTTTGTTATCGGGGGATAATTTTGAATTTCATCGATAAAAACAAAAAGACGTTTTTTAGGTTTAGTGAATTTCTTAGTAAGGTTAGTATAGATTGCGTCATAATCGATATTTTCAAATTGCAATGTATGAAGTGGATTCTCGAAATCGAACCAGATTTTATTGCCTTCTGTTTCGTCAAAGATTTGTTTAATGAGAGTGGTTTTACCCACCTGCCTCATACCGGTAATGATCAAGGCGTTTTTATGAACTAGATATTTTTTTAATTCCGTAAATAGGAAACGTTTTTTCATCTTATTTACCGATTTGTAATAGAAACTGTTACAAATATGTACATATTTGTAATAAGAATCAATACACTTTTACGGACATCTTATCTGATATTAAAAGTAGTTGCTATAATTTGGATGATGCGGGAGGCGGAGGAGCCGTCCCAGAGTTCGGGAATTTTTCCTTTCTTATTCTCCCCTTTCATAATGATTTCAATTACGGGTTTAGCATCCTCGAATCGATCTCCGATAAGATAATTATTACCGATTTCGACAGTGCTCGGGCGTTCGGTGGTAGTGCGAATCGTGATACACGGAACTTTTAAGTATGTCGATTCTTCCTGAATTCCACCGCTATCGGTAAGGACAAATTTTGCATCTTTCACTAATTTTATAAAATCGAGATAGCCGATCGGATCAGTGAGGATAATATTCTTCGAGAGTCCGTTAAGCAATCCGTTAATTTCGAGATTCTTAATAGTGCGCGGATGAACGGGAAAAACTATCTTTAAATTTTCGGCGGTCTCGTTTAATAACGCAGTCATTGCAAGGAGCTGATCGGCATTATCAACATTAGAGGGACGGTGGAAAGTGGCTACTACATAATCGCTGCCTTCAAGACCAAGCTCCTCGCCTATTGAAGAAAGTTCAATCTTTGGGAGATAATGAATGAGCGAATCGATCATGCAATTTCCAACGAAGTGAATTTTCTGTTCAGGCACACCTTCATTCGTGAGATTTTGCATTCCGCTGATTTCGGTAACGAAAAGAAGATCGGAGATTGAGTCAGTAAGGATGCGGTTAATCTCTTCGGGCATTGCTCGATCGCCGCTTCGGAGACCTGCTTCGACATGTGCGACTTTGATACCGAGTTTAACTGCCGTGAGCGAGCATGCGATCGTGGAATTAACATCGCCGACTACGATTATCAAATCAGGTTTTTCAGAGAGAAGAATTTTTTCAAACTCGATCATCACTCGTGCGGTCTGCTCGGCATGCGATCCCGATCCGATACCGAGATAAAAATCGGGCTTGGGAAGTTCGAGATCATCGAAGAAAACTTTCGACATTTTTTCATCATAATGCTGACCGGTATGGCAGATAAGATGTTGAATGGAATTTCCGTTTGAGGAATTGTATAAAGCAAATGCTTTATGCAGCGGAGCAACTTTCATAAAATTAGGACGAGCACCGACAACTGAGATAATTTTTTTCATTTAATTACTATTAATATTTTAGAAAATATGTAAAGATTAAATATAAGAAAATAATTGTCGCCGAATAAGGTTTTGGTGGGTGGAAACTCTCAAATATTTTAGTGGGAGAAATTCCTTGAACAATTCAATTATTTTTCCATTATTTAAGTAGTCAGAACGTTCCTATTATTTTGGGCTACAAAATTCGAGCGGATAGCCCTAAAGAGTTATTCGCTTTTTTTTATTGAAATAGTTTATAGTCAGAATTGAAATATGCTTTTTAAAAATTCCTTGCATATTCAGCCCTGATAGCTCAATGGATAGAGTAACATTCTGACTAAGTGTTGTGTGAGAGTTTGAACCTCTCTCGGGGTGCCCGCTAAATTTGAAATAGAGTTAAATAATCTTTGGGACTAATTCTGCGGTGCGGATGGAGTGAGTGAGTTCTATCGAGGGGCGGGCATCGGAAATCGATAGACCTTCGCCTGCAAGAGTACGGCGATAGACTTAGGTATGAAGATCGGTGAAACCATCAGTAAAATTAATCTCTTGACCGTCAATCGTGAGTGAGCGAAAAGTGGGGCTTCCCTTTTCGATTGCCTCTGAAGGGAGATCATTTCCGGCGATAGAAAGATACCAATCGACCGAAGCATTCTCGAAAGTAAGTTCACCTTTCATCTTATCGGAATTGCGAATGAAAACTTTGGAATCTTTAACCGGACCGAAAAGCCATATAAGCAGATCGAAGAGATGAATACCGATATTAACGGCGATGCCGCCCGATTTTTCTTCATTCCCCTTCCATGAATAGTGATACCAATTTCCACGCTTAGTGATGTAAGTGAGTTTCACTTTGTGAAGCCGTGGCTTACTAGGAGATAATTGGAAATTATTCTGCTGGTCTATCGCAGGGATATTGAAATTTTCGGTTTCAGAAGATTTCTGAGGATCATTCAAAATTCTATCCGGAGATTGACCAACGCCAATAATAGAAGCTCCGGATTGAGATAGTTTATTTTTGAGGGACAGGAGTTCGGGATGATAGCGGAGCTGCATCACGGAGAAAACTTTTTTACCCGTTCTTTCTTGAATAAGTTCGAGCGCATCGAGATTCCACAGATTAATCACAAGCGGCTTTTCGCAAATCACATCGCAGCCGGCATTAAGAGCAAGTCGAATATGTGTATCATGCAAAAAATTCGGCGAACAGATAGAGACATAATCGATTTTGTTAATGTGTGAATTGATAAATCGTTCGAAGCGTGAATAATCGGTGAAGAAAAGGGACTCGGGGAAATAGTGATCGAGAATACCGACCGAATCGTGCGGATCGAACGAAGCGACTAGATTAGCTCCGATATCATGAATAGCTTTAAGATGGCGCGGAGCCACATATCCGGCAGTACCGATAAGTGCGAATGATTTCAAGAAAGTCCCAAAAATTAATTCCCCAAATTTAAGAATAATTTATTTAGTAATAATCATCCCCTTTTGATGATGCGTTGGAGTTGGACGATGGGAGCTAGGAGATCGATTTTATTCCTGTTAATAACGAGCGGATCATATATTTTATTTTCGGAAATTAGATGTATCTCGTTTTTGGAAGATTCTTTAAATCGTTTTATTACCTGATCACCATCGGTAAATCGAACAGCCACAATATCATCTATTTTAGGAATTAAGTTAGCGTCAATAAGTACGAGGTCGCCATCCTCCAAAACGGGCTGCATACTATTACCTCTGACAATAGTTGAGAAGCATTTTTCTTTTACGGGGTGATTAAAAAATGCGCGGTCATCGGCATGAATATCTAACCGATCTAAAGGTATAAGACCGATTTTAGAGAGTACGGGGAAATCGTTATATCGAGAAGGATATTTACCTCCGGCGGATTGATTGCCTGTAAGAACATAATTAATATTTATACCCATATCGGCAAGTTTTTGAAGTATTAAACCACCGGGCACAAATTGGGATGTAAGATAATTTTGCATCTGCTGCGGAATTATGTCTATCGATAAAGAGAATGATCTGACCGATTTATATTTCTTAAGTATCTCTTCTCTTAATCTATCGCCAATACTTTTTTTCTTTGTCATTTAAGACCTATTTTTTAATTTTGTAAAGTGTATATAAGATAATTCGCTTATATCATTGTTATAATATTAATTAATTATGCGACTAATTGCAAGATAGTGCAACTTAGTGCATATAAAGGAGATAAGATGGAAGAAAATTCTGTTCCGAAATTACTCTCTATTAAACGAGCTGCTCAAGAAGTAGGATTAAGCAGAAACAAATTAGCAGAATTAATCAAAGAGAACCTTATTCCTGTAATAGTAATACCCGGTTATAAGTTTACCAAAGTCAGTACCGATGATATCAACAGATTTATCGCCGAGCAAAGGACAAGAAAAATTTAATTAATTATGGAGGATACGATGGGCAGGCCGATTAAGATGAACGCTGTCTTTTTTTTTCATGAAGCAGATGCAAGCAGTGATGAAAAAATATTATATCTCGAATCGAAATATGGAATCGAGGGATATGCATTTTATTTTAAGATGTTAGAAGCATTAACGAGATCGAATAATTTCGAGCTTCATTACAATGCGATAACATTGAATGCATTGGCAAAAAGGTTCGGTATCGAAGCAGATCGATTCAATGATATAATTGAGGATTGCATTAATCCGGAAGTGGCGATATTGAAACGGAATAATGGAACTATCTATTCGGAAGGATTAAAAAAGCGGATGGAGCCATTAATGGAGAAGCGGCTTAAAGGGAGAATGCAATACGAAACCGGAAGTAATTTCGGCGGCAGAAAAAAGAAAAATATCGAAAAAAATAAAATTTCTGCTTCCGAAACTACACATAAGAGAAGAGAAGATAATAGAATAGAAGATAAGAGAAGAGAAGATAAGAGAAAAGAAAAGAGTGTGAGAGAAGAAAGGAGAGGATCGAAGAATGGTTCGGATATATCCCGGATTATTATCGAAAGTAGGTCTGACTCCCCTTCATAGAAATATGAGCTTTGAAAATTTCGTTATCAATAAGCGAAATAAAAAAGTTTATGAAATTTCAAAAGAGTATTCATCTAATCCGGAGGGATTTTTATATCTCTATGGAAAGCCGGGCTGCGGCAAGACGCATCTGACAGTATCGATATTAAAATCGCTCCATCCTGTCCGGTATCCAAAAAATGTCCTTGCAGAAAAAGAAAGACAACTGCGTGATATGATTGAGTATTACGAAATGATTAAGGGAATGAAAGAGGAAGCGGAACGTAATCGAGAGTTTTTCGAGAACGGTCAATGGCAATTCCGACCGGCTAAAGCATTATTCCTGAAGTCATTTCATTACACAACAGAAATATCAAGTTATGCAGGATATGAGGCGAAATCGAAAATGGATTATATTAATTCGCTTATGAATTATGATTGCATTGCGTTAGATGATTTTGGTATGGAGAATTTTACCGATAGCGTGAAGCACTATTTTTATATGTTGATAGATGAATTTTATACCGGGAGGAAGCCAATGATAATCACATCGAATCGATCGATAGTGGAGATCAATAAAATTATTCCCGGGATTGCATCTCGATTAGCGGAGGGCATGATAATTCATCTTGATGATATTGATCACCGCATTAATAAAGAGCGTAATCAGTAAAGTGCGCTCGAAATTAATTGCGGTATGATTGAATCATATCAGACGTAAATTATGCTAAAGTAAAATCTCCTTCTGAAAGATTATAGCGTTTGATGAAATAATCTTTAGTGAATTTGATACCCATTTGAGTAAGCTTAACGTCACGCTCGGAGCTTTCTTCGATAATTGATTCCTTTTTTAAAAGCCTTAATTTTGGCTGAGGGATATCTCCATAATTTAATTGAACATAGAACTCGATAAGTTTATTAAGAGCTTTCTCCACGAGCTTTTTATCGGCGATACCGAGATACTCGAGCATCTCTTTATGAACTTGGGAAGTTTTATAGTTGCCGTATTGCTGTACCTCCACGGTTGCCGTAACGGATAAAATTGCTTTAGAAATTTCTCGATTATGGAAAGAGATAAGATGATCGAAGAGACCGCCGACATCATTTTTGGAATTAGAAAGAAATTCCACTTGATTCCCCTCTTTTAATAGGGCGATATTATTTTCGATCATCGAATAGAGTTGATCGAGCATCGAATTTTTTTCTTCTTCGGAAGCGGCTGATGGATAACGCCCAACGAGGAATGGAACGCCGTAGCGTTCGGTGAGGAGCTGCCAATACTCAATAACGGCGCGCTTGAACGAGACATTCCAATAGCATCTGCTTAATAATTTTTCACCGTAAGGATTATCGAAAGTCGGTTTATTTTGTGAAAGAATAAATTTATAATCGGGCAGATCAATTCCCGCACCGAAATGATAAATGCCCGAGGCGAAGGGACGGAGTTTGAGATTATTATTATTATCGAAGAGGAAATAATCCTGCGGTTTATCGATCAGATCAAAGGGCACGAATTTTTTATTAATTATTTTCCAATAGATTTCGCTGACGGAAAAACCGAAAAAAAGAGAATCGAGAACTGAAGAGATAATTCGCTGAATCTCCAATGAATCGAGGAAAGAGAAAACTTCATTTTTAATTTTTCGAGAAAAATCGTATTCAAGCTCCCAACCCATTTGAAGCACCTGCATTTTGCGCTGCTGAGCGGCAGCCATCACGTGAGGATCGTTCATCACATCGCGTAGAATCGTGTAATCGTAATTATTATTCTTTAGGATTTTATCGGGATCGGGTAGATATCCGAATGTGGAATTATACGGTGAATATTTTTCGCGAGTGATATAAACGCTTGTTAATACCGGGTAATTAGCGGATTGATTTTTGAGTGGCATTTTATTTTCCATTTATATTCTAAAATTTTTGTATCGATCGGGGATATAACGTTTAGTGCGGACGAGGTCTTTAAGTTCATAGCGGAATTGAATTACACGTGCGTAATTAAGGAATTGAGTAACTGAATCGACACGGTCATCGAACTGCCCTTCGGGGAATGATTCGCATTCATCGATAAAATCATTTTTCCAATCGGCGAGATTATCGATAAAAACTTTTCCTGCTTCGATGAGTGGAGTGATCGAATGGCATCGGCTGACTTTATCGGAATCGATCTTAATTTTCTTCACGGGAATTCGAGTGCCCGATTCGAGTTCTTGAATGAGTGAGATTCCGCTGGCTTTATCTTCGATAAGCACTTCGGACGGATGGAATTTTTCATAGAGTTCGATAAACTTTCTTTTGAGATCGGGAAATTCGACTCTTCCCCTCCAGAGATCGGCGAGGAAATAATAATCATTCATTATGAACCAAGTGGTGCAGACGGAGAAATCGTTTTCCTCCGATTTTTTGAAAGCGGTATCCCACGATTGGATAATGCGAATGATATTATCGGGTTTGATATCGGAGCAGTTTTTGAATTTCCACCATTCGCGTTTAAGTATAGCGGTGGTATTTGAATCGATAAATTTTCCGAATATTTCTTGATCGCGGAGAGCGGGAGAAATTTCTTTTGCGAGGTCATCGATTTCCGATTTAAGGATAAGTGGGTTATCGTAGGAAGAGAAATTATATGAGAGCCAATTTGGTTCGCCTGAATTGCCGCGTGAAAAAAGTTCAAAGAAAAGATGCTGCTCCCCTTTTTTATTTCTTTTACCTTTTGGAGTGCCGCCGATGATAACCGATGCTTGATAATCGAGAGCCATTGGACGGATCGATTCATTCCAGAGTGAGGAATCATTGAGAATGATGCCGGCTTCATTAAGGATGATCAATCGATATCCGAAACCTTCGAGATTTTCGGGACGGTCGGCGCTTCTGAAATCGCATACGGTGTCATTGAGTTTGAGCTCGGTACGTGTGCGATTAAAGAACCATTGATTTTTATCGATCGGTTTGAGGAGCGGGAAAAAGTAGCGATCAAAATAACGTTGGATATTTGAGTATGTGGTATCGACCCATAGGATTGGTGATAGGGATTCGTTATACATTTTATCGATAACGAAATTAGCGAGACCGCGAGTGAAGCCGAAACGTCTCCCTTTAGCAATGATTTTGAAGCGTGCGTCACTCTCAAAAAAGATCTTTTTTTGATTCGGGTGATAATCGATTTTGATTTCCTCGTCCGGAAATCGAAATTTTAACTGCATTTCTTTGCACTCCCTTGCACTTATAAGTGTATCCTATTATTTTTCTTGCTAATATAATTAAATTTATATACATATTCACGTGTAAATATTATTTTTTTATAAGGAGGTTGTATGGAATATGATTTATTAGGGAGTGTAGAGAGGATATTAACGGGAGTAAAAGGCGGGCGGAAAACGGAAAAATCCGATACTGATTTTGGGAAATCGGGGAAAGATTCTGAGACAATTGGTTTTGGAAGTTCCGGAAGATTCTCCGATAATAATGATGGGAATGGTATATCGATGAAATGTGCCGGAAGTAAAGGAAATGAGTGTTTAGAAAAATCGATTGGAGATATTGGATATGGCAAATCGGGGAAAGGGATTGGAGAGATTGGTGTTAATCGGTCTGGGAAATTGGATAGAGAAGATCGAACTCGATTGGATGAATTGATAAATGACGAGAATTCCCTTTTGACCGAATCGTATTCCGAACTGAGCGGAGGTAGCGGGAAAATTAGACCTACGGAAACACCCTCAATGACAGTAGTAAATTCAGCAGCAGCAACACACACCGAATCACCACAAACAAAAGAAGCACCGATAGCAGGAGGAAACGGAACAACAGCAGCGGAAGGGAGCGGATATAATGACCCGATATCAAGTTCCCACTCACAAACTCACTCACCTGTAGGTGCTTCGCCTACCTCCGAGGCGGAATCTTCTGTTGCCGGTGTTGGTGCTTCCCCTACACCGCATATTTGGCTCGATTGCAAAGCAATTGAAGCATTATTGGATGAGAGAATCAGTAAAGGAAAGACCGTACCGGCGATTAAGGAAAAATTACTTCCATTGATTGACTTAATTAATGCTGATTGCAAAATCAGTGATAATGGAATCGGAAAAGCGACTGCATTACTCGTGGCACTTATTGAATCGATACCTGAAGTGAAACTATTTAACGAGGCGGTAAAAAAGGAGGAAGAAAAATTCATCGATCCGGAAGATGATTTCATGCATTACGAGACCGATCAGGAGGCACTTAAACTTCACCGCAGAGGGATTGCACTCTCGAAAGAAAAAGGGATACCGTATATCAGAGCGATTTTAGAAATAACAGCGGAGGCAAGGAGGAGATGACAAACCGCGTATTTTACAAGAGAGTGGTAATTAAGATTATGCCGGAAATTATTGCGGAGCCGGGTGAAGATGAAAACGAAAATATTTTTAACGGAGGAAGAGACGATGAATAAATTAGCATTAAGAGAGGAGGAAAGATCTAAATGAGTACATTAGCGAAACGGAGGATTGTGGACCCGGTATTAACTCAGATAGCAAGGGGCTACACGAATTCAAGATTAATCGGCACGGAACTATTCCCGGTGATAGAAGTGGAGCAAGAAGGGGGCAAAATTCCGCAATTCACAAAAGAAGCATTCAAAATCTACAATACCGAACGTGCGATAAGAGCAAGATCGAACAGGATCAGTCCCGAACTTCAGAGCACGATCGATTTCGTATTGACGGAGCACGATTTAGAATACCCGATGGATTACAGGGAGATCGAGGAGAGTGCCACGCCGATGAAACTCCATGCGGCAACGGTAGTAAGCGATGGAATCTTGCTCCGGTTGGAGAAGCAGATTTCGGAATTGGTTCAGAACTTAAGCACATTCCCTACCGGTAATAAGATCACACTTTCGACCGGGAATAAATTCGATGAGGAGGTATCGAATCCATTTTTGATAATCGATTCGGCAATAGATGCGGTGCGGAGCAAGATTGGTAAAAGACCGAATGTCTGCATTATGGGAGCATCCACATATAAGGCATTAAAAAATCACTCGAAGATATTGGACAGAATAAAATATACGGAACGGGCAGTTGTAAGCGAAGAGATATTGAGGCAGTTATTCGGATTCGATAAATTACTTGTTGGGGATGCGGTATATGCGAATGACGGAGGAATTTTCTCCGATATATGGACAGATAATATGATAATAGGGTACGTACCGCAGCCGACTGAAAATGGGAGCAGGAGTTATTATGAACCGTCATTCGGATACACACTCAGGAAGAAAGGGATGCCGATAGTGGATACTTATGATGAGAACGGTAAGGTAGAGATAATACGGAGCACGGACATTTTTGTACCAAAGGTAGTTGGTAACGAAGCGGGCTATCTTATTTGTGATACTAATACTTAGGAGGTTTTAGATGAGAGAATATTTTAATATAAACGGGAGCAGATTTATGCTACGCAAGATTCGGCAGGGAGATTCCGGTGGCACGGGAGTTCTTCAAGCAGGAGGTTTGGTATGGTAACGGAGCAGCCGGTATTGGTAACAAGTATTAAAGCTTATGTGGCATTAAGTAAGAATCGGATCGTCTGTTTCAATCGAGCACATGGAATGACGAATCCTATGGGAGTATGCGCAGCAGATACGAAACTTGGGGAGCACGCTCCGATTATCACACATGGGATAGCAACGATAGAGAGCGGTGAATCGATCTTTGCAGGTGAGAAGATCGGACCGGATAGTTTGGGAAGAGCTGTCCCCTTCCCCTTTTATAATGATTATCTGGGAAAGGCATTAGACGGAGCAGAGACGGCAGGAATATTAATTAGAGTGGTATTAAACATACCGCAATAGGAGGAGAATATGTTTACGGAGCAGCCGGGAATAGTAGTGAATCATAAAGTAACAGTGGCAATGAGCAAGGGAGCATTCGTCAATCTTGCAGGAGACGGAGTACCGATGAATGTAAAGGGACTGGGAGTCGTAATAGCGGATACGAGTGCGGGAGATGCGGCACCGGTAGTGATTAATGGAATTGCGATGGTAACATCGGGCGGAGCGATTGCGGTTGGCGATCCGGTAATAAGCGATATGATGGGTAGAGCCGTAGTTCAGGGAGCGGTCGATACGAAGCACATAATGGGATATGCGCTCGATGCCGCAGCGGGATCTAATAATATGATACGGATAAGGCTAGTATAATTAATAAGGATGAATGAGATGGGGACGAGAAAAGTATTGAAACCGGTAAAGATACCTGAGAAACCGATACCCGATACGAGGGTGAACTTTCTATGCCGGCTTAAATATCAGTTCAATAAACGAAAGGAGGAACAGAAAAAAGCTATGTGGAACACGATCAAGAACCACTTAACCGGATTAATCTTTCGATGGATAGCGAAAGTCGGCGGTGGAATTTTATTAACCATCGGCATATCTCAAAATTCATGGGAAGAGATAATCACGGCGGTGCTATCGATCATTGCGGGAGTTGCAACTTCATTGATTCAGCATAAAAAGATAGCATTAACCGAGCCGAGCAAATTTGAGGGTTGAATGGAACTCAAGGAAACAATTAAGCTAAATGGAATTAGGGCTGAGCTGCTCGTTGGGATAATCGTAGCAGAAAGAGTATATGAGGATTTCGGATATGGGATGGTGATAACGTCAATTACGGATTCGAGGCATGCGCCCGGATCGCTTCATTACGCAGGCGGTGCGGTGGATTTAAGGACGCGAGACATAAAGGATGCGGCGATGATCAAGAAGATAACTGAAACGATTAGGAAGCGATTGACGAAGGATTACGATGTAGTAATGGAGAAGGATCATATCCATATCGAGTACCAACCGAAGTACAGCTAGCCGATTTAGCGGGCATGGTGCCGGTTTTATCCGGATAATTTGATAATGTTGCGTCTATTAGTGAAGAAACCGGCGCTTACATTTAATTTTCGGTTAGCCCCTACACATAAGCGGGAGTGAGAGCTTCCGCTTTCTTATGAAACTCAATCTTGTTTTTATAAATTTTTTCTAAAGTTTTGGGAAATAATAACACATTTAACTTTTTAAAAAGCTTCTTTTATTTGTTCGGTAGTGTCTGAACTTATTTCTTCCATTTTCCCTTTAAAAAACCGGATAGGAATAGTTATAGGGGGAATTGTGCTCCCCAGATTAGAAGTAAAAGAAGTAATAAAACTTCTTAGATAAGGGAATACAATAGCAGGGGCATTAACATTGATAAAATTCTTTTTTATTTCTTCATCAATGTTTTTAGCAAATTCAAATGATGCAATTGAATAAATATTCAGAAGAAAAACATTCTCTGATTCCACAGTTACATTCATCATAATATTAAAATGATTAGGTCTTTCTTTAGGATAATAAACTTTTGCATCAATATTTAAATCAATAGCACACTTCCCTGCCACAAACTCGTCCTCGGAGACAAATTCAACTTTTACAATATCAACACCATGAAATTTAAGTAGTTTTTGATCTTGAGTTTCCATTATGCTGCTTCTAATAAAGGGTTATTCTTACTGAAATCTTGATTTATTTCATTAAATTTAATTTTGGATTGTGATTTTAAAATAAATCTTGACTTGGATGATACTAAAAATTCTATTTTACCATTACCCGAAAAATAATTTTTATGTCGTTTCTTTAATAACCACATAGTCAATGATTCTTCGGTTTCTTTAGCCAAAGCATCATCTAATCTTTTTTCCATTTCTTTTAAGTCTAGCATAACTAACAGTCTCCCTGTTCTAAGAATTCAAACTCTAATAAATTATCGAGAGTAAAAAGTACTAATTGAATCCTCTTTTTTGATAAGAGTAAACATTAATCCGGGA
>Ga0209347_1005290_pt1 | contig 12419 bp, 9 predicted proteins | sample AutmiccommuBRH23_FD_187382 | JGI IMG/M metagenome (GOLD analysis project Ga0209347, IMG submission 187382) | Deep subsurface microbial communities from Mt. Terri, Switzerland - Autotrophic microbial communities BRH/23 (SPAdes) (version 2) | ecosystem: Environmental > Aquatic > Deep subsurface >...
CGCCTGGGATCGCGACCATTTCTTTCACCCGTCAACCCATATGGGCACCCATGCGCGCGGCGAAAGCCCGACGCGCATCGTCACCGGCGGCGAAGGCGTCTACATCACCGATTCCACCGGCAAGACCAGCCTCGACGCTTTTGCCGGCCTTTATTGCGTCAATGTCGGCTATGGTCGCCAGAAGATCGCCGATGCGATCGCCGAGCAGGCCAAGAACCTCGCCTATTACCACGCCTATGTGGGCCACGGCACCGAGGCGTCGATCACGCTCGCCAAGATGATCATCGACCGTGCGCCGAAGGGCATGAGCCGTGTCTATTTCGGCCTGTCCGGTTCGGACGCCAACGAGACCAACATCAAGCTGATCTGGTACTACAACAACGTGCTCGGCCGGACCGAGAAGAAGAAGATCATCTCGCGCTGGCGCGGCTACCACGGCTCGGGCGTCATGACCGGCTCGCTGACCGGCCTCGACCTGTTCCACAACGCCTTCGACCTGCCGCGTGCGCCGATCCTCCACACCGAGGCGCCTTATTACTTCCGCCGCGAAGACCGCTCGATGTCCGAGGAGCAGTTCTCGCAGCATTGCGCCGACAAGCTCGAGGAGATGATCCTGGCCGAAGGGCCGGAGACGGTCGCCGCCTTCATCGGCGAGCCTATCCTCGGCACCGGCGGCATCGTCCCGCCGCCTGCCGGCTACTGGCAGAAGATCCAGGCCGTTCTGAAGAAGTACGATGTGCTGCTGGTGGCCGACGAAGTGGTCACCGGTTTCGGTCGGCTGGGCACCATGTTCGGCGCCGACCATTACGGCATGCAGCCCGATCTGATCACCATCGCCAAGGGACTGACGTCGGCCTACGCGCCGCTGTCGGGCGTTATCGTCGGGGAGAAGATGTGGGCGACGCTTGTCGAAGGTTCCGACAAGCTCGGTTCGCTCGGGCACGGCTGGACCTATTCGGCGCACCCGATCTGCGTCGCGGCCGGCGTTGCCAATCTGGAACTGATCGACGAACTGGACCTGGTGACCAATGCGCGCGAAACCGGTGCCTATTTCCGCGCCGAACTTGCCAAGGCCGTCGGTGGCCACAGGAATGTCGGGGATGTGCGTGGTGACGGGCTCTTGGCGGCTGTCGAATTCGTCAAGGATCGTGACGACCGTGCCTTCTTCGATGCATCCGACAAGATCGGGCCGCAGGTTGCGACCGCGCTCGCTGCAAGCGGCGTCATCGGTCGCGCCATGCCGCAGGGCGACATTCTGGGCTTCGCACCGCCGCTCTGCCTGACGCGCGAAGAAGCCGATATCGTGGTCGCCCGGACCGCCGATGCAGTGAAGAAGGTGTTCGCGAGTATTTAGCTACCTCGGACGGGGCGCGGCCGCCGGCACTCTCTTGGGGGCTGGACGGTCGCTGCCTGTGCGAGACGTGCGGGTTCTCTCGTGTTTCGCCGCGCCCCATTCTTTCCACTTTCCCGGCCAAGTCGCGCCGCGTTGCTGCGCGACACTATGCCGGACCCGGAAGGAATGCGGTGGCCATGATCAAGACCTCGCTCGTTGCAATGACTCTGCTTGGCTGTGATTGCGACGCCAACATCTGCCAGTTCGTGTCCGAGCTGCCGGCCCAGTGGGCGTCGATCGCAGATTGCGAAGCTGCGATGAAAACGCAGGTTCTGCGAAACTCGAACCTCGACTTCCCGATGATCACCGGCCAGTGCCGCGTTGTCGGCCAGTCTGATGTCGAGCTTGCGCTGCATCCAGGTCCGGATGCGCCTTCGGCCGGGACCGGCCTCGCTGAGGCGAGACCTGCCGCCAGCAGCCGAAGCCTTGTCTTTCAACGTACCGCCGACAGTTATCGGCTAGTCTCGTCCAGCGTCGGCTGGGCAGCGGATGTTGTGTACCAGACGGCCGCGAATGCGGCGAACCAGGTCCCGCCAGCGTTTTCCAGGTTGATTGCATTTCTGCCCGACGACTGAGTCCTCCGGGTCTATCCGGAGCGAATTGTGATTGTCGCAGAAGGGCAGCTCATCTGCGAATACCGCCACATCATCGAGCGGTCGCACGGCCGCCTTGGCCAGACCGTTTGCGATTGGCGACATTATCCGGCGGTCATCCAGCGCAGGCCCGGAGCCTTGCGCAACGGCGCCCTTCACCGAACTGAGCGATGACTTCAAGCGATTGCAGCAGCATCTCATCAGGAAGCCCGGCGGTGACAGGGAGATGGTCGAGATCCTGTAGCTAGTGCTGCAGCATTAGGAACAGGCATTTCTGACGGCGGTGGAGATGGCACTCGAGGCCGGCGTCCCCACCAAGACCCATATCCTCAATCTCCTGCACAGGCTGATCGACGGCAAGTCGAAGCGCGGCCTCGGTCGTGGATGCACCGCAGGCGCCGAGCCTGGCCAACGAGCCGAAGGCCGATGTCGAGCGCAACGATACGCTGCGCCAGGCCAGGCCAGGGCAGGTGCGCCATGCGTCATGATCCCGCGAGTGCCGCCGCCGGGTCGCTTCTCGGCGAAAATCCCGGGTCAGCTCTCAGTGGAAATCAATATGCCAGTATCATGTTGGCGGTTTCCATGTCCGTGCAGAGAACATTGGCGACATTGCCGCGAAAAGCCGCGCATATCGCCTCGACCTTGTCGGCGCCGTGAGCGACTCCAATCCGTTTTGGAGCCTTCTTCAGATTGTCCAGTGACACTGCGATCGTTCTGGCATGGATGGCGGACGGGACATCTGCGCCATTTCGGTCGAAGAACCTGCCGCAGATGGACCCAACCGCGCCGGCTTCCTTCAGGGTCTCGATCATCTCGTTTTCGATCGCGCCATGGCGAAAGATCGACGCACGATTGGACATGCTGCCGATGCCGACGACAACGACAGACAATTTGTCGATCAGGCGGAAGACGACGTCGATCGTTTGCGAGTTGACCAGCGCGGTTGCGAGTTCGGCAGTGTCCACCATGGCCGGCGCATGCAGCTGCCAGGGGCGGGCGGCGAGCCGAGATGCCATCACGCGGGTTATCTCGTTGGAGTGTGTGTTGATATGGGGGGAGCCGATGCCGCCGATTAGTGAAACAACATCGATGTCAGTCGAGCGCGCCCGCCGGAAAGCTTCGGCAACCATGGCCACGCTTTCCCCGTCGGAAACGCCCAGAACTGAACCGTCGACAAGAAGATCCTCCACATATGCCGCTGTCGCGCGGGCCAGCAGGCCGAAACTGTCGGCATCCCGTTTGCTCGGCTGAACGACGACCGCATCGTCGAGCCCGAACCGGGCACATAGGTCCTCCTCGGCCCGGCGATCTCGCCATCCAGTCGGTGTAATCTGGATTTCAAGGATTCCGAGTTCAAAAGCCTTCTTCAGGGAACGGCTAACGGTCGCTTCGGAGATGCCCAAATGATTGGCGATCGCGGACTGCGCAATGCCCTGAGAATAGCGCATGCGGGCAATCGTGATGATCGAATCTTCGGATTTCGACGGCCTGCCCATCAGCTACCTCGCCATCGGGAACTTCTTTTCAAGCGTATCGCAGATCGTATGCACCAGCAACAAATGCAGTTCCTGTGACCGCGCTGTACCGAGGTTGCCTACGACCACTGGGAAGGTGGCCCGCTCCGCGGCGTCTCCGGGATTGCCCAGGAGCGCAACGGACTGGATGCCGATGGTGCGCGCCGCATCAAGCGCACGGACTATGTTGATCGACGTGCCGCTGGTGGACATGCACAGGAGGATGTCACCGGACCTGGCGAGTGCCGTGAGCGGTCGGCTGAAGACCTCGTCCCATGAAAAGTCATTGGCAATGCAGCTCATCTGCCCCGTGTCGCCTCCGAGCCAGATCGCCGGCAGCGGGGACCGGTTTGACTTGTAGCGGCCGATCAGTTCGGTGACGAAGTGCTGGCCTTCGGCAGCGCTGCCGCCATTGCCGCAAACCAATATCCGACCACCGTTTTCCAGCGTTTGCACGATTGCTTCGGTTGCCCGCTCCACTGCCGCGTCGATGGATTCGATCCCGTCCAGAACGGTGCGCAACGCTGCCGCGTTTTCCAGCAGGGGGGAGGTGCGCGCGGCCCCTGCCTGTTCGCAGGCCACAGCAAGGGCTGCGTAGTCGCCGACCGCAGGGCCGAGTTTTCCGAGCGTTATCTGGCAACCATCGAGGAGCGCCGGCAAGGCTTCGGCGCGCAACGCGTCGGTGAGCGGATCGATGAACCCTGCTCCCAGCCTGTGCGCGAGACCGCCGAGCACGACCATTTCAGGTGCCAGGAAATCGACCAGTTTGGCGATGGATCGTCCCAGTACGCTACCGGCTTCGTGGATCACGGCGATCGCATCGCGGTCGCCGCCTGCCGCCAACTCGGCAAGCTCTTTCACATTGTCGATAGCGGCGAAGGTATCCGGATGGCGGTGTCTTGCCAGCTTCGCGATGCCCGATCCGCTGGCAAACGCCTCAAGCGAACCGGTTTTTCCGTACGCCTCCGGTCCTTCGTCGGAGACGCGCCAATGGCCAATTTCGCCAGCCAGGTTGTGGTTACCTCGAAGAAGCCGTCCATCGGCGATGATGCCGGCGCCGATGCCCGTGCCGAGTGTCAGAAACACCATGTTGCGCGTGCCGGCCCCGGCACCGAACCGCCATTCCGCCAGCGCGCAGGCCTTGGCATCATGTTCGACCCGGACGGGCAGCCCGAACCAGTCGGCCATGTCCATTGCAAGGGGGATGGCATCCCATCCTGGCAGATGGGGCGGGGACAGAACCAGTCCGTTGATCACATCGACAGGTCCGCCGATCGACACGCCGATCGACTTGATCCCGGGCCATTCGGATAGGGCTTCCGCGGCGGCGTCGCGGATCCGCGCTGCCATAGCGGCATAGCCCTCATTGGCACGCGACTGGATCTCGCGGCGGCCGGTCACCGTCCCGTTCCGGTCACCCCGCACGAAGGCCGTCTTGGTGCCGCCGATGTCGATGCCAAGCAGATCGGCTTCTGCTGTCTTGCCGGGTCCGGCAGGAATTTTTGGAAAATGTGTGTTCACAGCTGTTCCTCCGCGGATCGGGTCAAGCGGCGATGCGCAGTTGCGAGTTTGGGTCGAAATAGAACGTGGCTTCCCGCGGAAAGGTAACATTGCACTTGTCACCCGGCGCCAGACCCACGCGCCCCTCGACGCTGATGGTGAGGTCGGTGTCATCGAGCTTTGCGTGGATCTGGGTATGAGAACCACTCGGTTCGACGACTGAGACGGTGACGCGCGCGGGGCCCCCGTCGAGCCGAATGTGCTCGGGGCGCACTCCCACGATGACCTTCCTACCCGACGGAAGTCCCGTCGCGGCCTGGCACAGGACAGTACCGGCGTTCGTCGAGATGGTGTCGCCGTCGCATACCCCGTCGAAGAAATTCATTGCTGGCGAACCAATGAAACCGGCGACAAATGTATTTGCGGGGTCGTCATAAAGGGCAAGTGGCGCGCCGGATTGTTCGATCCGTCCGTCACGCAAGACGACGATACGATCGGCCAGGGTCATGGCCTCGATCTGGTCATGCGTCACGTAAACGGTCGTGATCTTCAGGCGCTGGTGCAGGGCCTTGATTTCGGCGCGCATCTGGACCCGCAGCTTGGCATCCAAATTCGACAGGGGTTCGTCGAAAAGGAAAACCTTCGGCTTGCGCACGATCGCACGGCCCATCGCAACGCGTTGCCGCTGGCCGCCGGACAATTGTCTCGGGTAGCGTTCCAGCAGATCCTCAAGTCCCAGAATTTCGGCAACGTCGCGCGCCGCGGCTTTGCGCGCCTCCTTGGAGGCGCCGGCGAGGCGTAGCGAGAAGCTCATGTTCTCGGCCACGGTCATGTGCGGGTAGAGCGCGTAGTTCTGGAACACCATGGCGATGTCGCGATGTTTGGGCGCCGCCTGCGTCACATCGCGACCGTCGAGGACGATTGACCCGCCGCTGGTGTTCTCCAGCCCCGCAATCATTCGCAACAGGGTCGACTTACCGCAGCCTGAGGGGCCCACGAGCGCGACGAACTCGCCCTCTTCGACCTCAAGATCGATTCCGTGAATGATTTCGAAATGAGCGAACGCCTTGCGGATATCGGACAAGTTCAAGAAAGCCACGTTTCTAACTCCGAACAGTGAATTCGCGTGTTTGATTTCAGCGCACCATGGAGGATCCATGGTAGAGGGTCAACAATCATCAATTGACAGTTATGAAATTTGTTGCGTTAATGCAAGTCGCCACGCAGGCTCCCCCAGGAGCAGGCCCTTCTCAGGGTCTGGCGGAATTCGGAGATGGAGGTAATGATGATGAAACTGGTATTCGGAGCGGCGGTCTCGGCAGCCGCGGTACTGCATGGTCAGCTCGCGTTTGCCGACGTATATGGCGACCCCAACGCACCAATGACGATCACGTGGGTGACCCAGCCAACCCAGTCGCCTGAGGCGGGCAACGAACGTTATGCAAGCTATTACAAGGGCAAGATAGAGGCGTTCGTCGCGGCTCATCCCGAGGTCAAGGTCGATGTGACCCTTAACTCGAACAACGGCAATGCCGGCATGACCAAGCTGCTTGAGCAGCTTGCGATCGGCCAGGGGCCGGACTTTGCGACAATAGACTCCTTCTTCGTCAAGCGGTTCCTGCCCTACCTGACGCCGATGAACGACTACTACACCGAGGAGGAGGTCAATGACTTCTTCCCGTTCGCCCGAGAGGCGATGGTCGTCGATGGCAAACTTAAGGCGTTCTGGGTTAACACGGACGTCCGCAACATCTATTACCGAAAGGATCTTGTCGCCACGCCGCCCAAGACCTGGGATGAGCTGCTCGAGGTTGCCGGCAAGCTAAGCGAAGAGGGTCACACCGGCTATATCTTCCCGGCGGGGCGTGGCGAAGCCGCGGTGATGGAGCATCTGCCGATGTTCTGGGCGCAGGGCGGTGAGCTGATCGACGAAGACGGCAAGCCGGTTTTCGGCGAGGGCGCCAATCGCGATGCCTGGATCAACGTCCTGACGTTCATGCGCAAGGCGGTTGAAAGCGGTGCTTCCCCCAACCGCGTGGCCAATTTCGGCTCTGAATCGGACATGCAGCCGGAGCTTGCGCGCGGCAATACCGCAATCTTCCTCGGTGGCTGCTGGATGATGTCCGAACTGAAGTCGCTCGGAGACCAAAACGACTGGGGTGTCGCCGATATTCCACTGATGACGGAAGGCAAGCCAATCACAGCCGTGGGCGGTTGGATGACCGGCGTGTTCACCGACAATGCCGACAAGCTGCCGTTTATTGCCGAGCTGCAGAAAATGCTGCAGACCTCGCCCGAGGCGATGGACGAACTGGCTGTCGTTCGCGATGACCTGCCGACACGAGCGAGCGTGGTGAAGATGGGCTCCCCCTATTTCCAGGATCCGCTCAACATCGCATACATGGAGATGCTGGAATTCGGCCGTCCACGCCCCAGCTCTGTCATCTACCCGACGATTTCCGTCGAGCTACAAGTCGCGATTTCGGACGTGGTGACCGGCGCAAAGTCTCCGGCAGATGCGCTCGACGCCGCCTTTGACAAAGTGATGGCTCAGTACAAGCCCTGATCGCACTTCAGGTAAGGTAAGGTAAGGTAAGGTTAGGTTGATGGCCGAAACCCTCAAGCCAGTGCGCGGCCCCCGAGATTTTCTTGGGGGCCGTCTTCGCGTCTTTTCAGAGGACAATGTCTGGCTGTGGCTGTTGCCGCTCGCCGTCCTCATCTCCTTTTTCTATCTCTATCCGGTGTTCGAGGCAGTGCGGTTCAGTTTCACCGACGCAACGACCTCGAGTGGCGACGACTACAGCTACACGCTGCGTAGCTACGTCCAGACGCTCACCTTGCCCGAATTCTATGCAATGGTGCGCACCACGGTCATTTTCGTTGGCTGTAGCGTGATTGGACAAGTCCTGTTCGGCATGCTGATCGCCACGCTCGTCTATGAAGGCGAAATGCGCAATCTCCCGGGATTTGGCATCGTTCGCGCCCTGGTGCTCGTGGGCTGGGTTCTGCCGGGCGTGGTTCTGGGCATCATATGGAAACTGCTGCTTGACGAGTCCGGGGCCAGCTTCATGGCCATCCCCTTCGGCATGTTTGGCATCCGCGATCCCGTATTTCTTTCGGCTCCGGTGCCCGCCTTGGCCTGGGTGATCATCGCCAATATCTGGCGCGGCACGGCCTTTGCGATGATCCTGCAATATTCCGCGATGAAGACAATCCCGCCGGAGTACCATGAAGCGGCGACCATCGACGGCGCCAGTTGGTTCCAGCGGTTCAGGTTAATCACCCTGCCGTCCTTGCGCAACATCCTGCTCATCAACCTGATCCTGGCGACAATCTCCACCTTGAACACGTTCGACATGATCATGCCGCTGACCGGCGGTGGCCCGGGGCGGTCCACCGAAGTCATCGCTCTCTATATCTACAATGTGGTTTTTCAGGAGTTCGATTTCGGGCGCGGAGCAGCGGTCGCCGTCGTCCTCAGCCTGATCGGGATCGTCTTGACCCTGGTTTATTTCCGCATTCTCACGAACAAGCAGGACGGTTTCGAATGAGCCCGATTCATCGGCGCAGTGCCATTCCGGTTCTTCTGATCTATTCCGGTTACGTGATTGTTGCGCTGATCTACCTGATCCCGATCCTGTGGGTCGTCTCGCTGTCGTTTCGGCCGTTGCAGGAACTCTTTGCCTATCCGCCGCGGCTTGTTCCGATGAAGCCGACATGGGATGCCTATGTGCGGGTCATCGAGAATTCGCTGATCCTGACCTATCTGTGGAACTCGCTGAAGCTGGTCAGCCTCAGTGTCCTGGGCACAATCGTGGTGGCGCTGCCCTCGGCCTATGCGCTGTCGCGTTTCCGGTTCCGCTCGAAACGCCAGCTAACGCTGATCATGCTGGGCATCCTGATGGTGCAGCTGATCTCTCCACTGGTCACGATCCTCCCGCTCTACCGGTATTTTGCAACGCTCGGCCTAATCAACAGCCATATCGTGGTGATCCTCGTGTTCATCGCCATGGAGACGCCGGTGGCAACCTGGATGCTAAAGGGGTTCATCGATACGGTACCCACCGCGCTCGACGACGCGGCGCGCATGGACGGCGCCAGCCGTTTGCAGTCGCTCGTCCTCGTTCTCTTGCCCGTATTGATGCCGGGCATCATCTCCGTCTCTATCCTGATCTCCGTGGCGACCTGGGGCGAGTTCCTCGTTCCCTACATGCTGCTGTCGGACAACAAGCTGCAGCCGATCGGCGTCGGCGTCCTGGATTTCCAGAACACATCGGACGGGGTCACCACGCACTATCTTGCCGCCATATCGGTTCTTGCGACGCTGCCGGCCTTGATCGTGTTCCTGCTGGTCCAGCGGTTTATCGTCGGGGATGCGACCTCAGGCGCCATCAAGGGCTAGGCCCGGAGACATCAGATGCTTCACATGATCGGAAACGCGCATATCGATCCGGTATGGCTGTGGCGCTGGCAGGATGGCTGCGCGGAAGTCATCGGCACCTGCTGGGCCGCGATCGACCGGCTCGAAGAATATCCCGGCTTCATATTCAGCCGCGGCGAGGCTGCCATCTACAAGTGGATTGAGGATTACGATCCGGAACTCTTCCGGCGCATCGCGCACTACGTCGCCGAAGGGAGATGGGTTGTCGTGAACGGCTGGTGGATCCAACCCGACTGCAACATTCCTTCCGGCGAAAGCTTTATCCGCCAGGCGCTGTACGGAAAGGCCTTTTTCCAGCGCGCCTTCGGAACGACGACGAATGTCGGCTACAACGTGGACTCCTTTGGCCACGCGGCCACGCTGCCCATGTTGCTCCGGCATACCGGGTATGAGCACTACACCTTCCAGCGCCCTGGCGACCATGAGAAGGACCTGCCCGGTGAGTTCTTCGACTGGGCCTCGGCGGATGGCTCCCGCGTATCGGCCTATCGCATCCAGATCAGCTACGGTCCGGGCAAGCGTGAGATACCGCTATCCGAAATCATCGAACAACATGCGCGGCTTGAACAGACCTGTGGCCACTCATTGATGTGCTTCTATGGCGTAGGTAACCACGGCGGCGGTCCGACAATCGACAACCTGGACTTGATCGAGGCGCGCCGGAAGGAAGGTCATGGTCTCGTCTACAGTCATCCTTCCGCCTATTTCGAAGCAATGCGCGATACGCCACGGCCGTTGGTCTCGGAGGAACTCCAGTTTCACGCTGTTGGATGCTATGCGGCAGCGTCCGAGTTGAAGGCGCTCAACCGCCGAGCCGAGGCGATCCTCACCCAGACGGAAGCTGCTTGCGCCTTGGCTGCCCATCAGACGGGTAGCGCCTATCCTCGTGCTCGGCTCGAAGAGCTCTGGACCACGCTGCTCTTTAATCAGTTCCACGACACGATGGGCGGCACAAGCATCGAGGCGGCCTGCGAGGATGCGGAGCGGGAACTGGGCGCGGTCATCGCCAATGCCGGTCACCTGCTCAATGGAGCCGTCCGCCGACTCGACAATCTGCTGGCAGGGCCCGTCGAGGTGGATGACGCGACAATTGTCGCAATGAATTTTACGACATCCGATTTCGACGATATCGTTGCCTGCGAGCCCTGGATCGACAAGGACACGGAAACGCCGCGCATCCTCCTTGGCGAGAACGGAGAGCGGGTGCCGTTCCAGTTTGTCGATCCGGCTTCGAAGGTGCGCGGCATGATGCGCATTGCCTTCAGGCTGGACATCCCGGCGCTCGGACACCGCATGCTCCGTTTCGTGCGCGACCCGTCGGGGCAGAGGCCGCCGCCGGACGTTGCCTTCGGCGCCGCAGCCGACGCAGATTGCCGGTGGTTCGAGACTGAAGGCTATTCCATGCAAATCGATGGCAGGACGGGCGCCATCGCGCGACTCATCAACCGTGTATCCGGCTGTCCGGTTTTCACGGGTCCGGCTCATCGGGGAATCGTCGTCGACGATCCCTCCGACACGTGGAGCCACGGCATCGACCGGTTTGCGGTCGACGGCGAGGACATGGTGCTGGAGACGGTGAAGGTGATCGAATCGGGCCCTGTCAGGCTCTGTGTCGAGATCGTTTCCCGGCAGGGGGAGAACACGCTGTCGACGCTTGTCTATCTGCCGGTCGACGGGGATCTGCCGGTGAATCTCGCTGTGAGACTCGACTGGCGCTCCCGGCGGAAGCTTTTCCGGTTGGCCTACCCGCTGGCTGCGCAGTCCTTCGAATACGAAACACCGGCGGGCTGGGTAGCGCGGCCGGATGACGGGCGCGAGGTTCCCGGGCATCGGTGGGTGCGGGCGATCTGCAAGGATCGTCAGGTCGCGATCGCCAACGACGCGAAATACTCCTATGCGGCGCAAGACGGGACGCTGTATCTTACCGCAGTGCGTTCGCCGGTCTTTGCCCACCATGATCCGGTCGAAATCCGTCCGGGAGCCTTGTATCGCTACATGGACCAAGGCGAACACACTCTATCAATCAGGATATCAGCGCATGACATCGTCTCCCGCAGAGATGCTTTCATTTCTGCGGATCACTTGTGCATGCCGCCGGTCACGACACCGCATGTCGGTCGGTCTGGCACGCGTCCGGGACGGGGCGTCTGGCTGGACAGCTGGGCGGGCGAGACGACGGTTCTGACCGCGATCAAGTATGCGGAAGCTGAAGACGCGCTGGTCTTGCGTGGCGTGGAACTCGATGGTCTGGCCGGCAGCTTTGGCTGCGGCGACTGGAGCGTTTCAGTCGCGCCGCGCTCGATTGCCAGCGCAATCCTTGGAGAGAACGGCTTCATTGCGGTTGATGGTCTGGAAGGGCCGCTTCTCGTCGTTGAGGAAGGCTGAAAATGATGGCCACGCCGCCCAGCCTGCCGGAGATCACCGGCATGGCGGTCAAGCTCTGGGACGCGCACAGCGCCCTGGAGAAGATCGCGAAGCACCTCGGCACGCTGTGGCTTATGGCGCGCCAAGAAGCGGGAAGACATTCGGTGTCTGCTGCTGTGTTGCGGTCCGCGCCATATCGGCACGGGGCCCTCGATACCTGATCTGCCGACTGCACTCATCGACGTTCGGCAGGCCGACATGATGGACACCTGCCTGCTTTGACGGAGGCGGCGAAGGCGCACACCACCGTTGGGACGTAGGCAAAACGGCCTCAAGGACGCACTTGAACAGGCGTGGGTCTTCACCATGCGCTGCATAATGTCGAGCAAGGAAGTTTCAGTCTCGGTTCATACCGACTTCGGGGTTTCCCTGCCGAGCGTGGAGGAGATTCGCGAACTACGCAAAGCCTGTGCCGCATCCTGACGTCTTTGCAGCACCAGGAGTGAGACGAGAAAAGTGCCGGACTGAGTGGTGATCCCGACAGGAATCGAACCTGTGACCTACAGATTAGGAAGATTCAGGAAACGCACGTTTTGCGCGGCTTCTAAGCGTTT
>Ga0209347_1005291_pt1 | contig 12417 bp, 9 predicted proteins | sample AutmiccommuBRH23_FD_187382 | JGI IMG/M metagenome (GOLD analysis project Ga0209347, IMG submission 187382) | Deep subsurface microbial communities from Mt. Terri, Switzerland - Autotrophic microbial communities BRH/23 (SPAdes) (version 2) | ecosystem: Environmental > Aquatic > Deep subsurface >...
ACAAATCCACCGCCGTGCGCCAAGCCATCGAGCGGGCCGGAGCCGAGCTGCGCTTCCTGCCGGCCTACAGCCCCGACTTCAATCCGATCGAGATGGCCTTCGCCAAGCTCAAGGCCTTCCTCAAGAAGCATGCACCCAGAACCGTCGACGACCTCTGGAACGCCATCGCCCGCGGCATCGACACCTTCACCCCGATCGAGTGCATCAACTACTTCGCTGCTGCAGGGTATGACCGGGAGTGATCGGAAAATGCTCTAGCCGGCCGATACAGCTCCGCCAGCTCGGCGTCGATCCACTCCCAGTCGAGCTCGTCGGCCAGCCGGACCAACTCATGCCGCATGTTGATGATCTGATCGAGCCGAGCCCGGAACAGATCGCCCGAGCCGCTCGCCGGCGTCTTCGATGGCCGCATCACCACCCCCTTTCGCCTCAGGAAAGGGAATCACGACCCCAGCCGGAACGGAACCGAAATCGCAGGATTTCGGGCCTCGAAACCCCGGTTTCCTGCAATTCCGATTTACTTGGAGCCACTAACAACCGATTGCCGATCAACGACTTCCCTGTTGTTCACAGAGAACTCAGGCGCCCAGTAGAGCCCAATCCAGCGGTGAACAGCTGAAGGCCCGCAATGCTTCATCCCTCCTGTGGCGAGATCTGTGGTCAATCGCCGTCATCGGCGGATCTTGTCAGCGAGGCGATTTCTGCACTCAGACATTCGGCGAAGGCCGTCGTGATCTGGGACAGTGGTCGGTCCGTGCGGTGGATAACGCGCGGATTGATCTGCACCTGTGGCCGGAACCGGCGCATGACAAGGTCTGGGAAATAGGTCTTGGTGGCGAACGGGTCCGACAGAGCGATCCCGGCGCCGTTCGCCACCAAGCGACATGCGATAATCGAGTTGGTCACTTGGATCAGCACGTCGAGAATCTCACCCGCTGAGCTGAATGCGGCATCAAGCTGCGCGCCGAAGCGATGCGCGCCATAGCCGGTGATCAGTGGCAGCCCGCGCAGATCCCGTGGTGTCACCGTGTCAAGGCTGGCCAGTTCGTGGTCGGGCAGCATGATGCAGACCAGCTCCGCCTGATGGATTTCTCGGCAGGCGGTCAGCGAGTGGTCAAACGGCGCTACCACAAGGCCGGCCTCGGCTTCCCCGTTGACCACCATGTCAACGATCTGCCGGTTCGGCAGCGCGTGGACGGTGAACGCGACCTCCGGCTGCACGGCCCGGAACTTGGCGATGGCGGTCGACACCACCGTCGTCGACATGGTGACCGGTGCCGCGAAGGAGATCCGTCCCCACACGTTCTTGCGCAGATCCGAGGTCATCTGCCGCACCACGCGGATCTGACCGAAGACCCGCTCGACTTCGGGGAACAGGGCCAGCGCCTCCGCCGTGGGCCTCAGGCGCCCGCCGATCCGCGTGAACAGCGGAATCCCGAGCTGGTCCTCGGCGTGATGCAGCAGCTTGCTGACCGCTGGCTGTGAAATGTTCAGGGTCCGGGCGGCCGCGGTGAGCGTGCCGGCCTGCATCACGGCATTGAAGATTTCGAGCTGGCGCAGATTCATGCGGGTTTCTCTTGGCTGGGAAGGGCGCATCTTCAACGGCAAGGTTCGGTTATATGCTGTGTTTGCCGACGTGTGTTTCATCACGCGATTTCGCACCTGCAAACAAAAGACCGAACGGGACTGAGCTCCTGGAATACAGGAACCTGACCTCCGCATTCACACGCGGAAAGACGGCCTTCATTTGGGTCGAATTCAGATGCGGTCCCAATAGTGTCGAATGCGACCGCTATGTCCAGGGGCGACCGCCGAGCTATTCCATCTGGTTATTCTTCCTGACTGTATTGGAATTTGTAAACGCCATTTCCCGCCGATCAAATGGTCCCGACAGGATGGCGAGGACGAGAGCCCCTATGGGGCGTCCCAGCCGATCAACCGATGCCCGGCCGGATGAGCACGGGTGCGAGGGAGGACGAGATGAAGAGCAGCGGTGCGCGCCTGCGCGAAGGAATGGCACGTGGTTTGGTACAGGCGCCGGGTGCCAGTGGAGGCATGTCCGCCAAGCTTGTCGAGCAGGCCGGGTTCCCGGCGGTCTATCTCGGTTCCGGCACGATCTCGGCCACGGTGTTCGGCCGTCCCGACGTCGAACTGATGACACTCAGCGAACTCATGATCATCGTCAAGGCGGTCTGCGAAGTGGTGCAGATCCCGGTGGTGGTCGACGCCGACACCGGTTTCGGCGGCATCCACAACGTGATGCGGACGGTGCGCGAGATGGAGGACGCCGGCGTCGCGGCGATCCATCTCGAAGACCAGCCTGTTCCCAAGCGATGTGGATACTTCGACGGGGGCGCTTTGCTGCCGGTCAACGAGATGTGCGAGAAGATCGATGCGGCCTTGGATGCCCGCCGCGATGACAATTTCGTCGTGATCGCCCGGGTGGACGCGGCCTTCATCAAGGACTTCTCCGAGGCGATCGACCGGGCGAGCGCTTATCGCGATGCCGGCGCCGACATGGTCTTCGTCAATGGCATGACCACTGTCGGGCAGGCCAAGGCGGTGATCGACGGCGCGCCTGGCATGCATCTCTACAACGTTTCGGGCAGCGACCGTGCGCCACTGCTCACAGCCAAGGAGATCGAGGATCTCGGCTACCGGTTGGCGATCTATCCGCTGCATGACGCGCGCCTCGCCGGATTGGTCACTCGGCGCATGCTGGCCGACCTGAAGGAGGGCGGCACCATCAAACCGTGGCTGCAGCACATGCTGAGCTTCGAGGAGTGGCAGGGCCTGAGCGGCGCGCTCGACGTTCTCGAGGTGGAGAAGCGCTATGCCGCGAAGTGGGCGACGGGTCCGGACAGCAAGGGGCGGTGAGCATGCCGCGCTTCCGTCTCGGGGCGGATGTGGGTGGCACGTTCACGGACCTGGTCCTCAGTTCCGACGCCGGTCACTACGCCGAAAAGAAGGTTCTCTCGACGCCCGACGCCTATTGGCGCGCCGTGGTGGAGGGCAGTCTTGCCATCCTGTCCGAGGCGGGTGTCGGTCCGGAGCAGGTGAGCGAGATCTGCCACGCGACCACGGTCGCCACGAACGCGGTGCTCGAGCGTAGTGGCCCGAAGACCGGACTGCTGACTACTCAGGGGTTCCGCGACGTTCTCGAACTGCGGCGGATGCGGTTTCCGGACACCTATAACCTGATGTGGGAAAAGCCGGACCCGCTGGTCGACCGGTACCTGCGCCAGGAGGTGATTGAGCGGATCGACGCGCGCGGCCGGGTGCTGGAACCGATCGACGCCGAAAGTGTACTCGCCGCGATCCACCGCCTGGTGGAGGGCGAGAAGGTCGAGTCCATCGCGGTCGCGCTGATCAACTCTCCGGTCAATCCGGCGCATGAGCAGGCGGTGCGCGGCTTGATCGAGGCCCGCTATCCGGAAGTGTTCGTCTCACTCTCAAGCGAGGTCCTGACGGAACTGCGGGAATATGAGCGCACCAGCACCACGGTGCTGAATGCCTATCTGCAGCCGCTGCTGACCCGCTACCTCGCGCGCATGGCCGAGGAAATGCAAAAGCATGGTCTGAGCGCACCGATCTATGTGATGCAGTCCGCCGGCGGCGTGATGACCATGGACGCGGCCTGCCGGTTCCCGGTGCATGTGCTCGAGTCCGGCCCTGCCGCCGGAATCATGGGCGCCGCCCATGTGCTGGCCGAGGTCGACGATGCCGCGGCTGTCACCTTCGACATGGGCGGTACCACGGCGAAGGCGGCCATGATCGAGGGGCGCCGTCCGGTCAAAGGCAGCGAGTTCGAGATCGGCGCGCCCATCTCCATCGCGAGCCGGGTGTTGAAGGGCGGCGGCTATCTCGTCCGCGTGCCGGCGATCGATGTGGCCGAAGTGGGGGCAGGCGGCGGCAGTATCGCCTCGGTCGACGAAGGCGGCGCTTTCAAGGTCGGGCCGCGCAGCGCCGGTTCGGTTCCAGGGCCCGCCTGTTACGGGCTCGGCGGAGCGGAGCCGACTGTCACCGATGCCAATCTGTCGCTCGGCATCCTTGGTGATGATGGGCTCTTGGGTGGGGCGATGCCGCTCGACCGCGGTCGGGCGGACAGCGCGCTGTCTACCGTGGCCAGCCCGTCGATCGGCGAAGGCTTGCACCTGGCCGAGGGGGTGCGGGCGGTTGCCGTCAACACCATGGCGCGGGCGGTTCGCGCGGTCTCGACCGAACGCGGGCGCGACGTGCGCCAGGCGATCCTGGTCGCCTTCGGCGGGAACGGGCCGGTTCATGCCGCGGCACTTGCCGACAATCTCGGCATCGTCCGGGTGCTGGTGCCGCGGTCCGCCGGCGTGTTCTCCGCCCTCGGCCTGCTGTACAGCGGCCACGAATGGACCTTCGTGCGGCCATTCCAGGTCGACCTATCCGATGTCGAACCCGATCGCCTTGCCGCCGCTCTACGTGAGGTTCAGGAGACCGCCCAGGCCGAGGTGGCGGCGGGAAACGTGCATGGAACGGCGGAGATCGTCGGCTTTGCGGACATACGCTACCGCGGGCAGGCCTCGGAGCTTCGGATTGCCCTGCCGACGGTGGACGCGATCACGCCGCACGCCTTGCGGGTCGCTTTCGAGACCGAGTACCAGCGCACCTTCGGCCATGACCAGCCGGAGGCGGTCGTCCGGGTGGTCAATGTCGGCTGTACCGCCACGATCGCGTCGGCGGCGCTGAACTTCGGGCCTGAGGAGTCGGTGGCACCGTCGGAGCGTCGGACCCGGCCGGTGTGCTTTTCTGCGGACTCGGGTTTCATCGATACCGTGGTTCTGCCGCACCGCAACGCCCTCGCGACCGCCGCGTTACCGGGCCCTCTCCTGATCGAGGAATACGACTCCACCACCGTGGTGCCGCTCGGCTGGACAGCCTCGCTGACCGGTTCCGGCAGCATCCTCCTGCAGAAAGCGGGTGCCTGAGATGAATCCGGTTGTCTTCACCCTGATCCGCAACAGCCTCGAGGTGATCGTCGAGGAGATGACGCTGACCATGGTGCGTACCGCCTATTCCGGCAGCATCCGCGAGGCCATGGACTTCTCGGCGGCAATCTGTGGCGGCGACGGGCAGATGATCGCCCAGGGCCCGTGCCTGGCCGTGCATCTCGGGTCCATTCCGGATGCCATGGAGGCGGTGTTCGCGAAGTTCGACGGCGACATGGCGCTGGGCGACGTCTTCATGCTGAACGATCCGTATACCGGCGGCATGCACCTTCCCGACATTTTCCTGTTCAAGCCGATCTTCGGCGCGCAAGGCATCCTCGCGTTCCTGGTCCTGGTTGCCGACCATGTCGATGTCGGTGGCAGCGTGGTGGGCAGCCGCGGTGTGGCGAATGCCGAGGTCTACGCCGAGGGGCTGCGCATTCCGCCCGTTCGTCTGATGCGCGGCGGTGAGCCGGTCGACGATATCTGGGACTTGGTGCGCCAGAACACCCGCATGCCGCACATGGTGCTGGGCGACCTGCGCTCCTGCCTCGCGTCGTTCCACTCGGCCGAGCGGCTGCTATCGGAAACGGTCGAGCGCTACGGTGAAGGCGACGTGCTCGCCTACTTCGAGGACTCGCTCGCCTATTCGGAGGCCGCACTGCGCCGGGTGATCCGGGACCTGCCGGACGGCAGCTACACCTTCACGGATTGGCTCGATGATGGGGTGACCACGCCCGATCCGTTGCGCATCCAGCTACGGCTCGAGGTGCGGGGCGACATGCTGCATTTCGATTTCGACGGCACCTCGCCACAGGTGCCTTCGGCCATCAACTCGACCTTCTCCTTCACGAAGTCGGCGGTATACGCGGCGGTCCGCACGCTGCTGCCGAGCGACGTGCCGAACAACGCCGGGATCTTCCGTCCGATCCACGTACAGGCACCGGCGGGGACCGTGGTCCACGCGCGTGAGCCGGCGGCGGTCGCCCAGCGCGGCGTCACCGGGTCGCGGGCCGTGAGCGCCACGCTGGGCGCACTCGCGCAGGTCGTTGCCGACCGCGTACCTGCGGCGGACGAGGGCGGTATCTCCAGCGTGCGCATCACTGGCCATGGCCCGGACGGGCGGCGCTATGTGGTGTGGGACTCGGTGGTCGGCACCTGGGGTGCGCGGCCGACGAAGGACGGTGTGGACGGCTGCTCCAACTTCGCCATGAACGTCGCCAACGCCTCGGTCGAGATCCTGGAGGCCGACTATCCGATCCTGATCCGCGAATACGGGCTGCGCTCGGACTCCGGCGGCGCCGGGACCTACCGCGGCGGTCTCGGCCTGGTCCGGCAATGGGAGCTGCTGGACGGCGAGGCGGAGTTCATCCTTCGCGCCGACCGGACCCGGTTCCCGCCCTGGGGCCTGAACGGCGGACTGCCGGGCGAGGGTTCATGCACGGTGCTGAACCCCGACACGGATGCCAGGACGCTGCCGTCGAAGGCCCAGATCCGCATCCGCAAGGGCGATCGCGTGTTGCACCACCAGGCTTCCGGCGGCGGATACGGCGACCCGCGCCAGCGCGACCCCGAGCTGGTGTGGCGGGATTGGAGGAATGACAAGGTTTCGCTTGAGCAGGCGCGCTCGGTCTACGGCGTCGTCATCGTCGACGGCGTCCTGGACCGAAACGCGACCGAGATTGAGCGGAAGAGGCCACCTGAAACGCAAACAAACGAAGGGAGGCACGATCATGGCCTGCAATCACAAGTCTGTTCGAATTGAAGGAAGGCGCCTTTTCCTCGCCACCTGTCTCGGGGCGACGCTCACGGCGGCACTCTGCACCGGGGCCTCGGCGGCGGAGACGAGCCTGAGATGGTTCACCACGGCGAGCACCTCGACCAACCACGTGGCGGCCCTGCAGCTTGCCAAGACGATCGGTCAGAAGGACCCGTCGCTGAACGTCAGCGTGCATGACAGCACCGGGGCGCTGGAGAACATGCGCCGCCTCGTCGACGGTTCCGCCGACCTGGTGAACATGACCACCGATCTTGCCTACAACGCGCGGCATGGCGTGGGGAACTACGAGGGCAAGGCGTTCCCGAAGATTCGCAGTCTGCTGACCACCGGGGTGCTGACCTACTCGATCATCGCTCGTGCGGACGCCGGCATTACCACGCTGGAGGACCTGAACGGCAAGAAGTTCTCTCCGGGCTTCACCGGTACCAGCACCATGGTCGCGGTGATGCGGGAACTCGACGTGCTCGGCATCAAGCCGGACTACGTCCCGTTGTCGCTGCGCGACGCGATCAGCGCGATGAAGGATGGGCGCATCCTCGGCTTCGCCAAGGGAGCGGCGGTGCCTGATGCCTCGATCCTGGAGATCGCCTCGGGCGGCCCGATCCGGCTGCTGCAGCCGACCCGTGCCCAACTCGACGAGGCGGTCTCGAAGATTGGCGGCACCATCGCCTTCACCCAGACCATCACTAAGGGGCTCTATGCCGGCATCGACGAGGATCTCGAATACTCGCAGCTCGGCTTCGGCCTGTTCGTCGGTACTTCGAGTGACCTGCCGCAGGCGGTGGGATACGCGCTCGCCAAGAACGCCATCGAGCACTGGGACGAGGCGCTGCTCGGCGTAAAGGGCTTCAAGAACGCGGATCCGGTCAAGCTGACGGTGTCGAGCGCGACGGTCCCCCTGGCGGCTGGAGCGGTCCAGTACCTCAAGGAGCGGGGCGTCGACGTTCCCGACCGCTTAGTCCCGCCGGAATACAAGCCCTGATCGGGTGAGCGGTCACGCATCTGGAAGTTATTAAGGAAGGGGACAACATGACACTCGCACAGGCCCTCCGCGGCGCATACGTGCTGTCGGCGATCTCCTTCTTCACCTTCCAGATGCTGACCAGTTTCTTCGGCAACATGCTGCCGACGGTCCAGCGCAGCACCCATGTCGGATTTGTCCTGGTGCTCGCGTTCCTGGCCGTGGCGATGGAGGAGGGGCGCTCGAGTGCCGGGCGCCTCGCCTTCGTGCTCTTGGCGGCCGCGTCCGGGTTCGGCTGCGGCTACGTCATCCTGATGACCGACCAGATCCTGTTCCAGCCCGGTCTCGCCGACGGTATCGACCTGGTTATCGGCTCGGCTCTCGTGCTTCTGATGCTGGAGGCCACGCGGCGCAGCGTCGGCACACCGCTGGTCATCCTCTTCCTGATCGTTGTCGCCTACGCGTTGCTCGGACCTTACCTGCCCCACGGGCTCCAGACCTCCGGCCTGCCGTGGGAAGACATGATCGCACGGCTATACATGACCGACATCGGCATCTGGGGGTTCATCACAGGGGTATCGGCGAGCGAGCTCGCGGCGATCATCCTGTTCGCCGGGTTCCTGATGGCGCTCGGTGGAGTCGAGGTGATGCGCGACGCCGCCGTCGCGGTTGCTGGCGGCGCGGTCGGTGGTGCGGCGAAGGTCGCCAACATCTGTTCGGTGCTGTTCGGCATGATTTCGGGCAGTTCCCCCGCGAACGCGGCAATCGTCGGCAACTTCACCATCCCGCTGATGAAGCGCGCCGGCTACACACCGGCCTTCGCCGCGGCGGTCGAAGCGGCGGCCTCGACCTTCGGCCAGCTCATGCCACCGGTGATGGGGGCGGCCGCCTTCGTTCTGGCGGAGCTAGTCTCGGTTCCCTATCCTGAGGTCATGCTGTCGGCGGCGCTGCCGGCGGTGGCGATCTATGCGGTGATCTACGCGGCACTGCACTTCTACAGCGCCGCTCATGGCCTGCGCGGTCTGCCGCGCGCGCAGATCCGCGAGGCGCGAGCCAGTCTCGGCTGGAGGCGGGTCGCCTCGGTGGTGCTGCCCGTCGGCCTGCTCATAGCGCTGATCGCGGACGGTTTGACTGTCCCGCTTTCTGGCGGCTGGGCATTGCTGTGCAGCGCCGTGCTGTATCCAATATTCCGTCCGGAGGGATGGCATGGCTGGCGCGCGCTCGGCACGAAGTACCTGGATGCGGTCCTGCAGGGCGTGCGAACGCTCGTAGGCGTGGCCACGCTCCTGGTGGTCGCCCAGGCTGTCGTCACGCTGATCAATGCCACCGGCCTCGCCGTCGTGATCAGCCAGGGGATCGTCGACCTTGCTCAGACGCCGTTCCTGGTCGCCCTCGTGGTCGCCGTTGTTACACTGGTGGTCGGCATGGGTTTGCCGACCACACCGGCCTACATCATCACCGCCGCCCTCGGTGGTCCTGCGATCATCTCCCACGGTTTCAGTGAGCTGAATGCTCACTTGTTCATCTTCTACTTCGCCTTGCTGTCGTCGATCACACCACCGGTTTGCATCTCGGTCTTCATCACCGCCGGTCTTGCCGGCGCCGACTGGTTGAAGACCGCGTGGGCGACGCTTCTGGTCAGCCTGTTCAAGTACGTTCTGCCGTTCATATTCCTGTACAACAGCGCGATGTTGGCGAAGGGAGAGGTTTGGCAAATCGCGATCACGTTCGTAGCGACCGTGATGGCAGGCGTGCTACTGGAGGCGGCAGTTTTCCGGTACATGTTCGTGCGCCTCAGCATCGTCAGCGTGCTGCTGATGGTGGCGATTGCGAGCGTGCTGATATACGGCGCCTGTGTGGCCTCGACCCTAACGATGATCATAGCATCGGCAGTGGGGCTGGCCGGGATCGCGCTCGCCTGGCGCATGGCTCCGTCGCAGCGCCAAGTGACCGGGACCTAGAGTGCCCGGCGACAATTATGATTGCCGGTCCAGCGACGATTATGGTTGCCGGTGAGAGTGCCCGCAGGAGCCTGTCGGCGGGAGGGGCGCAGCCCCGACCAGAGACAGGCCCCTGCGGGCACGGCCTTCCTGTCGCCCCCGTTCGCGGGGGCTTTGGGCCAGCCTGACGGTGCCGGGGTGGTATTGCCGGTCGTATCTGTTCCTTACCGATACGAGCGCGATGCCCGGCCTTCATGTCACCGACACACAGGTCCGCCTCTACATGAACAAGCGCACCCGACACACCCAGGCCGCTGCCGCGGCCATGGCCGGCATCAGCGAGCGCACGGCTCGCCAGGTCGACAAGGATCCGAGGCTGCCCTCACAAGGCAGGCAGAAGCGATCGTGGCGGACACGCCAGGACCCGCTGGTCGCGGTTTGGCCGCGCGCCCTGGAGATGCTGAACGGGCCTGCCGGCCTGATGGCGGTCAGCATCTTCGAGACCCTGCAGGAGGAGTTCGGATCGGACGCCATGCCGGACAGCGTGCGGCGCACCCTGGAGCGCCGGATCGCCGACTGGCGCGCCCTGCACGGTCCCGACAAAGGAGACCAGGGCAAAGTGCGGGCTACGCAGCTTTTGGCATGTCCGGGTGCCACTGGTGGAAGGTAGCGCGGAGGTCGCCATTGAGAGTTCTGGTCCTGACCTGAAGCAGCAGGTGGGCGCCGGCCGGTGTCCAGCGCATCTGCTGCTTCTTGACCATGCGCCTGGCGACGACCTGGTTGACCGTCGCCTCGACGAACCCGGAGGCGATGGAGACCAGGGCAAACCGTGGGCTACGCGGCCTGTGGCATGTCGGGGTGCCATTGGTTGAAGGTTGCACGGAGGTCGCCGTTGAGGGTTCTCGTCCTGACCTGAAGCAGCAGGTGGGCGCCGGCCGGAGTCCAGCGCATCTGCTGCTTCTTGACCATGCGCCTGGCGACCACCTGGTTGATCGTGGCCTCCACGAAGGCGGAGGCGATGCGCTCGCCATTGCGCCATCGGTCACCGTAGTTGGGGATGAAGGCGCGGTTGCGTTCGACGTAGCCGTAGAGTTCCCGCGTCGCCTTGGCGAGCTTGCCCCGTGCGGTGCTGTCGTCGGCGATGTCGATGTCCATCATCGTGTAGCCGATCCGCTCGAGTGCGTCGTGGACGTTGCCATGCCAGAGATGGTGCTTGATGGACTCCAATGCCGCGTCGACCTCGCCGGCGAGCGTTGCCTCGCCCTCGCACGTCAGCCTCTTGGCGATCTGCCGCATGACCGTGATCCGCATCGTGAGGTGGAACCAGTCGAGGACATGCTCGGCCTCGGCATGCAGGTAGCGCTGCAGGTTGCGCACCGTGTCCCCGCCGTCGGAGATGAACCGAACGGTCTGCCGCGGGACCAGATCCTGGCTTGCCAGCATCGCCGCGACCCGCTTGCGCGGCTTGGCGTCGAGCCGGTGGACCATGGCAAAGCACTTCGACGGTCCCTGCTCGGGCACGCTGCGGCCGGCGATCACCTCGAACCAGCCGGCCTTGCGATTGTCGCCCTCGGGGGCATGAACGTAGCCACCGTCGATCCCGACCGTCAGCGGCGGGCCGGGCCGTATCGCGGGATCCGCCCATCCCGGATCGGGCCCGGCGATCATGGCGATCTCGTCGCCGAGATCGTCCTCCATGCGGGTCGCCACGCGATGCAGCTGGCGGCGCACCGAGCGTTGCGCCGGCCGGCTGCCGAACGGCAGGACCTCCTCGAGTAGCTGGACCGTCAGCCCATAGGACATCAGCGCCGCCCACTTGCTCTGCAGGTAGACGAGCTCGGCGGTCGAGCGCTGCGGCAGGGCGGCCGCCACCGGGCTGATGCTCGAACGACCACGGTTCTCGCACCGGCAGCGGTAGTAGCGCGGGCTCGACAGCCTGACGGCGCCGAACAGCGTGCGCATCACGATCGAGCCGGGTCCCTTGCGTGCCCTTGGCTGTCCGCAGCACGGACACGGTCGCGCCGCCACGGCGTGCTGCTCGGCCTGCGCCGACACGATCGTCCGCTGCGCCGCCGCGAGCAGGGCCTTCGCCTCCGCCAGGCTCAGGCCGAGGCTCCCCGGCCCGAGCTCGCAACGCTCGAGGTGGGCGATGTCGTCCTGCATCTGCACGACGCCGGCCGCGTCTTCAACGATGACCCTGATCCGCACCCGCATCGTCGTCCTCCCGCGTCATCGGGTTGCCGGCCGGGTCGCTGAAATGCGCGCGCAGCCGAGCGTTGCAGGCCCGCCGGTCGAACAGGCAGCACCGGCTCCACTCGGCGATCGCGGTCACCTCGGCTCGGAACGCGTCGTCTTCCTGGTCTGCATCGAGGGCTTCGACGATCAGGGCGCCGGCTTCGAATAGTGAGCGTATCCGCCGCTCGTCGCTCATGTACTGCCATGCGCCGCCGCAGGTCTCGGGCGGCGGGCTGCGCCGGCCACCGACGCAGCGCGGATAGCGGGCCCGTGGAGCGGCTGGAAGGACCATCTTCAGTCGTACCTGGCATCGCCAGCGCGCACCCAAGCCGTACTCGTACTCGAACCGCTCGCGCTCACGCAGCTGGAATGTCGCCATCGAGGTCTCGCCACCACCCCAGACCTGCGATGCCGCGTTCCGGCACCGGCCATGAAACCAGCGCCCATGGATCCGGAACATGTGCGGGGCCCGGTCGGTCCACCCCATGGCGAGCTGAATGGCGGCGTGCAAGGCTTCCATGGCGTGGTCCGACCGCACCTCCA
>Ga0209347_1005292_pt1 | contig 12410 bp, 12 predicted proteins | sample AutmiccommuBRH23_FD_187382 | JGI IMG/M metagenome (GOLD analysis project Ga0209347, IMG submission 187382) | Deep subsurface microbial communities from Mt. Terri, Switzerland - Autotrophic microbial communities BRH/23 (SPAdes) (version 2) | ecosystem: Environmental > Aquatic > Deep subsurface >...
GTGTGTGCGAGCCTGCGCCATTGGTCGTCGGCCTTCTTTCCCGTCGCTTCGCTCGCCCCGGCGCGCACCCAGACGCCGATGTTGGCGCTGCCGCCCTTGTCGCCGCTGCGCGCTCCGGCGATCGTCCCGAGCGGTACCCGCCGCATCGGGCCGGCGGGAAACGCGTCGGGCAGCGGACCCGGCGGCGCCGTCTCCAGTTCGCGCGTCGCGGTGGCGGGCGCGATGGCGGTGCGGGTGCCGTCGGCATGCACTGCGACGTGATCGACCCGGCCGGCGGGAATGTAGGCCGCGGTGAACACCCCGTACACCTGACCGTCGCCGGAGGGAGTGGTGCTGGTGAAGCCTGGATAGCTGGCCAGCGCCAATTCGACTGCGGCCGAGGAGAACTGACGGCCTACCGTATTGGGGTCGGGATCACGGGCCACGCATCGCAGCAGCGCGCTGGCCGCCTGCTCGGTGTCGGCGTCGGGATGGTCGGTGCGGGCCAACGTCCATTCCAGTTCCGCGGGTTTGGCCGTCAGGCTCGATTCGAGCTGCCTGCGCACCAGTTCGGCCTTGGCCTCGACGTCCAAACCGGTGAGGATCAACGTCATCTCGTTGCGGAAGCCGCCGATGCTGTTCAGCGACACCTTCAGCGTGGGGGGCGGCGGCTCGCCGACGACGTCGCTGACGCGGACGCGGTCGGGGCCGTCGTCGCACAGCTCGATCGAGTCCACGCGGAGCGTCGCATCGGGATTGGCGTACCGCGCGCCGGTGATCTCGTAGAGCAACTGCGCGGTCACGGTGTCGACGGTCACGGCGCCGCCGGTGCCCGGATGCTTTGTGATCACCGAGGAACCGTCGGCGTGGATCTCGGCGATGGGGAAGCCGGGGTGCATCAAGGCCGTCAGATCGGGAAAATCACGAGCGAAGAAGGAGTAGTTGCCGCCGGTGGCCTGGGTGCCGCATTCGATGATGTGTCCCGCCGCGATCGCTCCGGCGATCGCCGAATGCTGGTCGCGGCGCCAGCCGAAGTGCGCCGCCGCGGGGCCGACGATGACCGATGCGTCGGTGACCCGCCCGGTGACGACGATGTCGGCGCCGGAGTCGAGACAGTCGACGATCCCCCAGCCGCCCAGGTAGGCGTTGGCCGTCAGCGGAGCTGCCCCGCCGGGGATCTGTTCTGCGAACCCGAACTCGTCGGCGCGGGCGAGCACGTCGTCCCCCTCGACGTGGGCCACGGAGACCGCGACGCCGAGTTCGTCCGCCAGTGCGCGGACCGCCTCCGCCAGACCCGCGGGGTTGAGGCCGCCCGCGTTCGCGACGATGCGGACGCCACGCTCCTTGGCGATGCCCAGGCACTCCTCGAGTTGGCGCAGGAACGTCTTGGCGTAACCGCGCTGCGGGTTCTTCATCCGATCGCGGCCGAGGATGAGCATCGTCAACTCGGCCAGGTAGTCGCCGGTCAGGAAGTCGAGTTCGCCACCGGTCAGCATCTCGTGCATCGCCGAGAGGCGGTCGCCGTAGAAGCCCGAACAGTTCCCGATCCGGACCGGGGTGCGCACCCCCTCGAGTCCCGATGGCGTCACGCGCACTCCCGTCGTCGCCGAATCCCGACCAACCAACCGGTAGGTTACTGGTTACCGCCGGTATCGCGTCAAGACCCATCGTCCTACCGGAGTTTGGAGCCCGTCCAGCTCACCGGCTATCCTGGTCAGCAATTGCCGGCGCCCGGTAGTCCAGGCTCGCGGGCAGTGTCACCCCGGATACCACCGCGATAGATGGAGAGCTCGATCATGGCTGTGCCCAAGCGCAGGATGTCGCGCGCGAACACCCGTAGCCGGCGCGCGCAGTGGAAGGCCGAGGCCACCGGTCTCGTCAGCGTCAACGTCGCCGGTCAGCAGCACAAGGTGCCGCGGCGTCTGCTCAAGGCCGCGCGGCTCGGGCTGATCAACCTCGACCGCCGCTAGGAATCGGAGTCGCCGCCCCGGCGGCGCGCCTCTCAGGTCACTCTCAGCCACGGGGTCGACACTGTGCCTGTGCGCATACTTGTCGTTGACGACGATCGCGCGGTGCGCGAATCCCTGCGACGATCCCTTTCCTTCAACGGGTATTCCGTCGAGTTGGCCCAGGACGGCCGCGAAGCTCTCGACCTGATCGCCAGCCACCGCCCCGACGCGCTGGTGCTCGACGTGATGATGCCGCGGTTGGACGGGTTGGAGGTCTGCCGTCAGCTGAGAAGCACCGGCGACGATCTGCCGATCCTGGTGCTGACCGCGCGTGACTCCGTGTCCGAGCGGGTCGCCGGTCTGGACGCCGGAGCCGACGACTATCTGCCCAAGCCGTTCGCGTTGGAGGAGCTGCTGGCGCGGATGCGGGCCCTGCTGCGCCGCACCAGCCCCGAAGACGGGTCCGAATCGGCGGCGTTGACGTTCTCTGACCTGTCTCTGGATCCGGTGACGCGCGAGGTCACCCGCGGTGACCGGCCGATCAGCCTGACCCGCACCGAGTTCTCGCTGCTGGAGATGCTCATCGCCAACCCCCGCCGCGTCCTGACCCGCAGCCGCATCCTCGAAGAGGTGTGGGGCTTCGACTTCCCGACATCGGGCAATGCGCTGGAGGTCTACGTCGGCTATCTGCGACGCAAGACCGAGGCCGAAGGAGAGCCTCGACTGATCCACACCGTGCGCGGGGTGGGTTACGTGCTGCGCGAGACGCCGCCGTGATGATGAGCGCTTGCGCGAAGAACAGACGGTGATGATGAGCGTCCAACCCTCCGGCTCCTGGGCGGGCTATCCGGCGCCCCCGCCGACGACCAGCTCGGTGTCGCTGCGGTGGCGGGTCATGTTGCTGGCGATGTCGATGGTGGCCATGGTGGTGGTGCTGATGGCCGTCGCCGTCTACGCGATCGTGTCCCGCGCGCTCTACGGCGACATCGACACCCAGCTGCGCAGCCGCGCCCAGCTGTTGATCGAGAGCGGCTCGCTCGCTGCCGACCCCGGCAAGGCCATCGAAGGCACGGCGTACTCCGAGGTCAACGCCATGCTGTTCACCAGTCAGGCGATCTACACCGCCAATCAGGAGGGGCAGTCGTTGCCGCTCGGGGGACCCGAGAAGGACGTCATCCAGGGCAAGCTGGGGATGTCCCTGCGCACCGTCAGCCATCAGCGGGTGCTCGCCGTGCACCTCAGCGACGGCAGCGCCCTGCTGATCTCCAAAAGCCTGGCGCCCACGGGGAAGGTGCTCAAAGGGCTGGGCACGGTGCTGCTCATCGTCGGCGGGATCGGGGTGGCGATCGCCGCGATCGCGGGCGGAATGGTGGCACGCACGGGCCTGCGCCCGGTGGCCCGCCTCACCGAGGCGGCCGAAAGGGTCGCCCGCACCGACGACCTGCGCCCGATCCCTGTCTACGGAAACGACGAACTCGCCCGCCTCACCGAGGCTTTCAACATGATGCTGCGGGCGCTGGCCGAGTCTCGTGAGCGGCAGGCCCGGTTGGTGACCGATGCGGGCCACGAGCTGCGGACGCCTCTGACGTCACTGCGCACCAACGTGGAGCTCTTGATGGCGTCCATGGCGCCGGGGGCACCCCGCCTCCCCGAGGAGGAGATGACCGGGCTGCGTGCCGACGTGCTCGCCCAGATCGAGGAATTGTCGACGTTGGTCGGCGATCTGGTCGACCTCACCCGCGAGGAGGCCGGCGGCGTCATCTACGAGACGGTCGAGCTCGGCGACGTCATCGACCGGTCGCTGGAGCGGGTTCGCAGGCGTCGCAACGACATCGAGTTCGACATCTCGGTCACGCCGTGGCAGGTGTACGGCGATAGCGCGGGCCTCGCGCGCGCGGTGCTCAACCTTCTCGACAACGCCGCGAAGTGGAGCCCACCGGATGGCCGGGTGGGCGTCAGGCTGACCCAGATCGACCCCCTCCATGCGGAGTTGGTGGTGTCCGACGCCGGTCCCGGAATCCCGCCGCAGGAACGAAGTCTCGTCTTCGAACGCTTCTTCCGGTCCACCGCCGCCAGGGCAATGCCCGGGTCGGGCCTCGGCCTGGCCATCGTCAAGCAGATCGTGCTCAAGCACGGCGGCACGTTGCTCGTCCGCGATGCCGTGCCGGGTGGCCAACCGCCGGGCACGGCGATGCACGTGGTGTTGCCGGGCCGACCGTCGCCTGCCAACGCCGATGAGCGGGTCCGGGAAGCCGCGACACGCGGGGACTGATCACTGCGGTGAGCACAATCGCAGGCGAGGATGATGGGCAGGCCAGGGGGTGTTCGAATTGTTATGGCCGTGCCGAATGATCTCTAAGCGGATTCTCAGCACAACTGGGCACCCTGAGAGGGCACCTTTCGTTGTTCCAGACGACGGAACCTACTCCAGGAAGAGCATCGCAGCGACATGACCAACCACCCGAGGTATTCACCGCCACCGCCGCCGGGCCGCCAGCCCGGCACCCCCGTGCAGGCGCCCGGCCCGGTCGGTCCGCAACCGTCGGGTGCCTACGGGCAGCAGCACTACGACTGGCGCTACGCGACCGAACAACAGCGACAGGCGTTTCGGGCCCAGTACGACCCGTACCGGGGTGCTCCGATGCCGGCAGGGCCGGGCCAGTACCCCGGTCCCGGTATGCCGGCCGCTCCCCAGTCGCAGCCCCGGAAGCGCTCGCGCGCAACGGCTTTGACCGCCGGCGCATTCGCCGTCGCACTTGTGTCGGCGGGCATCGGCGGTGGCGTCGCGATGCTGGTGCATCCTGATCACGACGTCGCTGGGATCTCCGCCTCCGGTGCCACGCCCGGTATGCCTGCTGCCAGTGCGCCTGCCGGTTCCGCCGAGCAGGTCGCGGCCAAGGTCGTGCCCAGCGTCGTGAAGCTGGAAGTGAATGTCGGACGGCAGTCCGAAGAGGGCTCCGGCGTCATCCTCTCGACCGATGGTCTGATCCTGACCAACAACCACGTGGTCGCCGGGGCCGGGAACGGTTCGGGAGGTCCAGGCGGTGCAGAGACGAAGGTGACGTTCGCCAACGGCAGCACGACGTCGTTCAGCGTGGTGGGCACCGATCCGGGCAGCGATATCGCGGTGGTCCGCGCCCAGAACGTGTCGAACCTGACCCCGATCGCTGTCGGGTCGTCGGCGGACCTGCGTGTCGGTCAGGACGTCGTGGCCATCGGGTCGCCCCTCGGACTGGAGGGCACGGTGACCACCGGCATCATCAGCGCGCTGAACCGACCGGTGGCCGCCGGTGGTGACGCGCAGAACCAGAACACCGTGCTCGACGCCATCCAGACCGATGCGGCGATCAACCCGGGCAACTCCGGAGGCGCGCTGGTCAACATGAACGGTGAACTGGTCGGCATCAACTCCGCCATCGCCACCCTCGGTGCCAACGCGGGCGGGCAGCAGGGCGGGTCCATCGGCTTGGGCTTCGCGATCCCGGTGGACCAGGCCAAGCGGATCGCCGACGAGTTGATTCAGACGGGCAGTGCTTCCCGGGCCTCGCTGGGTGTCCAGGTCGGCAATGAGGCAGGTGTCGACGGCGCCAAGATCGTCGAGGTCACCGCGGGGGGAGCCGCCGCTGCAGCGGGCCTGCCCGCCGGAGTGTTGGTCACCAAGCTCGACGACAGGGTCATCGGCAACGCCGACGCGCTGGTCGCGGCCGTGCGCTCGAAGGCTCCCGGGGAGAAGGTGACGCTGACCTATCTGGACCCGGCCGGTAAGTCTCAGACGGTGGACGTGACGCTCGGCAAGGCGGGCCAGTGAAGGTGACCGCGGGCCAGGCGCGCCCGGCGCTCCGTGTGGCTGCACCGGTGTCTATGCCGAGATATACGGTTGAGCTCATGGAACAGCCGCATACGTTGGTCGGCCGGGCGCTGGTCGTAGTTGTCGATGACCGCACCGCCCACGGCGACGAAGAGGATCACAGTGGTCCGTTGGTCACCGAGCTGCTCGGCGAGGCCGGGTTCGTCGTCGACGGCGTCGTGGTCGTGTCCTCGGACGAGGTCGAGATCCGCAACGCGCTGAACACCGCGGTGATCGGCGGGGTCGATCTCGTCGTGTCCGTCGGTGGCACCGGGGTCACGCCCCGCGATGTCACCCCGGAGTCGACCCTGGATCTCCTCGACCGGGAGCTGCTGGGAATCGCCGAGGCGCTTCGGGCATCCGGGCTGTCGGCGGGCATCGCCGACGCGGGGTTGTCGCGCGGGCTGGCCGGTATCTCGGGCAGCACCCTCGTGGTGAACCTCGCCGGATCGCGGGCCGCGGTACGCGACGGCATGGCGACGCTGGGCCCCCTGGCGGCGCAGATCATTGCGCAGCTATCCAGCTTGGACATCTAACGAATCGGTCATGCAGGCCTTTCCCCGTGGCTTCGTCGAGCCGGCACTGGTGAGCCGGTTTGCCGTTCGCGCGCGTACGGTTGTGTTAACCGCAGGTGAACGGCCGTCGATCCGGCAATGTGATCTTGATCACACTGATTCATCACTGTGACCCAGCCCCCACGGCGCTCTTACGACGCAGTTAACAAGATCTTCGGCGACGCCCTTCCGGAGATACCCGTTGATGAGCGCGACAATTCGTCGGCAGACGACGCCGCCGACCACGAGCGGTGGCTGCGTGACAATGTTCCGCCCCACCATGAGTGAAATGTGATTCCTCAATAACCGCAGAATGCGCAGCGGTAACAGTGGACACCCGCTGAGCGAACACCTTGATGCGGGGCCAGAAACTGCGACGTTGCCCGATTCGAACTCCCCGCCGTCGCGGACAGGGGGTTGGGGGCGAGATGGGGACCTTCAGCAAACAACGCTCAGCGCCACGTGCGGATCTCCCGCGTGAGGCGTTCGCGTTGCCGGTCCGATTCCTCCCCGTTATGTTCCTCGTGTCAACGATGAGCGAATCGTAAGAACGACATGTGGGGTTTTTAATTCCCCTCACATGAAGCTCTTGCGAGGTGTGTGGTGTAGCTAGGCCAGGCACGGACAACTCGGTGCCCCCGCCCGGGGTTCCGTCGAGAAATCAAGGGAGAACATGAAGGCAATCAGTCGGGTGCTGATCGCGATGGTTGCGGCTATCGCGGCTTTGTTCGTGAGCACTGGCACCTCTCACGCAGGGCTGGACAATGAGCTGAGCCTGGTCGACGGCCAGGGCAACACGCTGACGATCCAGCAGTGGGACACATTCCTCAACGGCGTCTTTCCGTTGGACCGTAACCGGCTGACCCGTGAGTGGTTCCACTCGGGCAAGGCCACCTACATCGTGGCCGGTGAGGGCGCCGAGGACTTCGAGGGCACCCTCGAACTCGGCTACCAGGTCGGCTTCCCGTGGTCGCTGGGTGTTGGCATCAACTTCAGCTACACCACGCCGAACATCGCGTTCGACGGCCTGGAGAGCGCCGGCCTCTTCAACGCGACAATCGGTGACGAGTTCGCCGGCATTGTGACCCCGCCGCTGTTCCCGGGCGTGTCGATCAGTGCCGACCTGGGTAACGGCCCGGGCATCCAGGAGGTCGCGACCTTCTCCGTCGACGTGGAGGGTCCCGGTGGCTCGGTGGCGGTCTCCAACGCCCACGGCACCGTGACCGGTGCTGCGGGTGGTGTGCTGCTGCGTCCGTTCGCTCGGCTGGTGTCGTCGGCTGGTGACAGTGTCACCACCTACGGCGATCCGTGGAACATGAACTGACGAGAGCTCTAGACGACAATCGGCCTCCGGCAACCGCCGGGGGCCGATTTCGTTTGTGTCCGTTGCGAACTCACCGAGAGGCGGTCACTGTGGGTTTTCGGTGTGATTGGCGGTCCCGCCGTGCTTGCCGGCCGAGCCGCCGTCCGCATCGGCGCGGAGCAGGTCGCGGATCTCGGTCAGCAGCGTCAGCTCGGTCTCCGTCGAATCCACCAACTTGTCCCGCTCCTTGATCTTCTTGAAGGGCGCGACGATCACGAAGTAGATCACCGCCGCCACGATGAGGAAGTTGATCGCAGCGGACAGCACCGCGTTGAGGTCGACGAACTGGTCACCTCCGAGCGGAATCCGCAAGATGCCGTACTCGGCCTCGCCGCCCGCGCCGATCCGGTCGATGAGCGGTTGAATGACGTTCTCCGTGAACGACGTGACGAGACCGGTGAAGGCCGCGCCGATCACGACCGCGACGGCCAGATCGATCACGTTCCCCCGGGAGATGAACTCCTTGAACCCCTTCAGCATGGGCCGTTCCCCTTCGTGTGTGACTGATGCAGATCACAAGAACCACAAGAACCACAAGAACCGTAGCCCTGCCGGCGGTGTCGGCGGCGTAGTCGGCGATGCCCCGTCCTACCCGGTTGGTGTGGTGCGAATCCGAGCCGAAGGGGAAGTGGCGATCCGTCGTTGCCCAGGCGAAATCGACGGCGACGATTGGCTGGCGATCGGCTTTGCCGCACACCGTAGGAAGGCCTCTGCGGTTGAGTAGCTCCAACGAGGACCCGAGAGGGCGCTGTTGTCAAGGTCTCTCACGGTGCTCGGCATCAAATCCGGTGCAGGCAAGCGGGTGCGCGGAGTTCGCTGAATCTGAGTCTTTCCTGAGCGGGGTGCTTTGCTCTGCGATGGCATGCGCGGTGGGGTGCGGCCTGATAGTCTTCTGCCTGGACTTGAACTGTTTTTGAGCTTTGCAACGCCCGCGATTCCGTTCACAGAAAGGGGCAGGCCGATGGCCGCTCTCATCCACAATTCGAAGAAGCTGGGCGCTCTCGGCTTCGGTGCGCTCGCCCTGTCGGGTGCGTTCCTGGCCTTTGGTGCGGGCACGGCAAGCGCGGATCCCAATGATCCGTCGCTGGCGGAAGTGGGCGGTGACGGCGTTGTGAACTCGCGGCAGTCGGCTTCCATTGCCGGTGCGGACTACTGCGCCGTCAGCCCCGGCACCCTCGGCACGGCCTCCACCATCAGCAGCGACATCGGCATCCCCACGCAGAAGGCCGAAGAGGCCGGGCCGGAATGGGTCGGCTCCCGCGGATGGCAGGCCATCGGTGTGGCACCCTCGGACCCCTGGGGTGGTGCCTTCGATCCCGGGAACACCAGCACCGGTCCGCAGTGCGGACCGGGCAGCGCAAGCCCGTTCTGACCTCTCGACTCTTAGGATTCAGCCCTCGGCAGCCATGCCGGGGGCTGAATCATTTCGGCATCATTTCGGCGCCCGGAATCAGTGCAGCGTCAGCGTGATGGCCTGAACCAGAGCGACGCCGGCGACCGTCTTCGCCGCGGCAGCGGGCAACGCCACCAGCACCACGCGGCCTGCGCCACCCCGGACGGTCCCGTTCTCCTTCGCCGACACCAGCACCACCACCGCGTCGGTGGCGATCAACCGGGCGCTGCTCTCGGCGTCGGCCGATGCAGGCGCGGCCACGATGTCGACCACATCTCCGGGCCTGACGAGGTCGACGAGGGCGGCGTCGGCGAGCGACAGCGGCACGATGCGAGCGTCCGGCCCGGCCGCGGACTCCGCCAACCGCGGCCCCAGCAGGCGCACGTCGGTGACGACCTCGCCGCGGCGCGCGGGCCCGGCCAGCGTGGTGCCGATCACCGAGGCGGCATCGGTGCTCGAACCGTCGGGAAGGCTTGACGTCGGCCGTGTTTCGACCTGAACGTCGTCGGCGGTGAGCTCGGCGCCCGGCGCCACGTCGCGGGCGGTGACGACGACGTCAGCGTGGTCGGCGCGCGGGTCGTCGCGCCAGGCGGCGACCGCCGCCAGAACGACCAGACCGCCTGCAAGCGCCCTGCGCGCAGCCACCGTGCGTGACCAGTCGGGTCGCAGAATGCGGGTCAGGCGGTCCAGCGGTGACGGGTCGAGCGAATCCCCCATGCGATCACGCTAGAGTCCCGACGGGCTTCAGGTCAGCCGGCGATCACGCGGGCTGTGGATAACCTCAGCTCGACGCGGCGGTGGCCGGCGTCGAAGAGCTGCTCGACGAGCTCGACTTGTCCGAGGAACTCGACTTCTCCGTCGAACTCGACGATGACGACGATGACGATGCCGACGAGTCCGAGCCGCCGCCCGAGCTACTCGAGCTCTTGGCGGAATTCTTGGACGCTTCGCGGCTGTCGGTGCGATAGAACCCGCTGCCCTTGAAGACCACGCCCACCTTGCCGAACAGCTTGCGCAGCCGTCCTTCGCATTGCGGGCACTCCGTCATCGAGTCGTCGGTGAACGACTGCACGACATCGAACTTGTTGTCGCATTCGGTGCATGCATAGGAATAGGTAGGCACGAGAACCCTCCGAGGTGGTCAAACTTGTTAGCACTCTACCGGCTCAAGTGCTAGAACCGCCAGGCGGCCCCGTTGATTCCCGGCCACGCGCGAGCACGACCAGGCCATCACCGGGTGTCAAGGCGTGCGTCATCGGGATGTCGTGCGGTTCCGACGGCAGGTGCTCGAGCAGTTCGTCGTCGCGCACCACGGCGACCAGAAGCGCGACGGCGTCGGCCATCGGCAATGTCCGGTCGTAGAAGCCGGCGCCACGACCCAGCCTGGTTCCTTGTCTGTCGACCGCAAGGGCGGGAACCAGCACCACCGCCGCATCGGCGATCGCCTCGGCCGGCGCCCACGGCTGCGGGGGTTCCTGCAGACCGTACGGCGCCGCGACAAGCTCGCCGGGACGGTGTCGACCCCACTGCAGCGGTAGCGCGGTGCCGTCCGGGCTGTGGCGGGCGACGGGGAGGAGGACGTCGACGCCGCGGCGCACCATCGCGTCGAGCAGTTCGGGCGAGCCGGGCTCGGAGCCGACGGGGACGTAGGCGCACACCGTCTGGCCAGGGTCGATGACAGCCGACAGACGGGCTGCGAGAGCCGCCGCCTCGGTGGTGCGTGTTTGCGGAGTGACGGATCGTCTGGCGGCCAGGATCGCGGCCCTCAGCTGTGCCTTTGTGCTGTGCACCGCGAGTCCTCCGGAGGCGGGTAGGGAGGGAACATCCAACGCAGAGAGGTTAATGTGTGAACGATGAGTCGGCCTGAGGTTCTGATCCCGTATACCGCGGTGGTGCCCGCGGCGGGACTGGGAACGCGTTTTCTTCCCGCCACCAAGACGATCCCCAAGGAGTTGCTGCCGGTCGTCGACACGCCGGGGATCGAGTTGGTCGCCGCGGAGGCCGCCGAAGCCGGCGCACAACGGCTGATCATCGTCACCTCCGAGGGCAAGGACAGCGTGGTCGCGCACTTCGTCGAGGACCTGGTCCTCGAGGGGACGTTGGAGGCCCGCGGCAAGAAGTCGATGCTCGAGAAGGTGCGCCGCGCACCGGCGCTGATCAAGGTCGAGTCGGTGGTGCAGGCCGAGCCCCTCGGCCTCGGCCATGCGATCGGCTGTGTGGAGGCCAGCCTCAACCCCGACGAGGACGCGATCGCGGTGCTGCTGCCCGACGATCTCGTGCTGCCTACGGGCGTGCTGGAGACGATGTCGAAGGTGCGCGCCAAGCGCGGCGGGTCGGTGCTGTGCGCGATCGAGGTGGGCAAGGACGAGATCAGCGCCTACGGCGTGTTCGATGTCGAGACCGTCCCCGACGCTGCCAACCCGAATGTGCTCAAGGTCAAGGGCATGGTGGAGAAGCCCAAGGCCGAGGATGCTCCTTCGCTGTACGCCGCGGCTGGGCGCTACGTGCTGGATCGGGCGATATTCGACGCGCTCAAGCGCATTCCACGGGGTGCGGGCGGCGAACTGCAGCTCACCGACGCGATCGCGCTCCTCATCAAAGAGGGCCATCCGGTGCATGTTGTGGTGCACCGGGGATCTCGACACGACTTGGGAAATCCCGGCGGCTACCTGAAGGCTGCGGTTGACTTTGCGTTGGAACGAGACGACTACGGGCCCGAACTGCGTCGGTGGTTGGTCGAGCGCCTCGGCCTCGCTCCCGCGGAGACCGAGCACTAGCGGCTGGGCCGCCCGGGCGGATCCGCTGCGCGCCGATTGGTGTCAGCCGGTGTCGGCCGGGGTGCGTTCGAACGGGAGAAAGGCATGCTTTGCGTTCGGTGGAGGAGCAGCAGGCTCGAGTAGCTTCCGCCGCGGTGGCCCCACGGCCGGTGCGTGTCGCGATCGCGGAAGCGCAGGGTCTGATGTGTGCCGAGGAGGTGGTGACCGAGCGTCCGCTGCCCGGGTTCGATCAGGCCGCCATCGACGGTTACGCGGTGCGCAGCGTCGACGTGCTCGGCCTCGGCGCAGCGGGTGAGGGGGCTGACGGTGACGAGCCCGGGAACCGGGAGATCAGCCTGCCGGTGATGGGCTCGATCGAGGCCGGGGCACGCACTCCCAGCAGGCTGCAGCCGCGGCAGGCGGCCCGGGTGCAGACCGGCGCGCCGATGCCGACCCTGGCCGACGCGGTGCTGCCGTTGCGCTGGACCGACGGCGGCGAGGCCCGGGTCAAGGTGCTGCGGGGGGTCCGGTCGGGCGCATATGTGCGCCGCACCGGCGACGACGTGCAG
>Ga0209347_1005296_pt1 | contig 12407 bp, 11 predicted proteins | sample AutmiccommuBRH23_FD_187382 | JGI IMG/M metagenome (GOLD analysis project Ga0209347, IMG submission 187382) | Deep subsurface microbial communities from Mt. Terri, Switzerland - Autotrophic microbial communities BRH/23 (SPAdes) (version 2) | ecosystem: Environmental > Aquatic > Deep subsurface >...
TTTATCTGTCATTTCCCCTCACGCAGTGGCGGACAACGTGAGACAGAGCCTTCACGGATTGATGCAGCTTCGCTCCTGCGAACAAAAACAGACAGCCTCCTATCCCAGCGGGAGAATGCCAATATCATTATTATGGGAGATTTCAACGATCACCCTGACAATAAAAGCCTGATTAAGACACTCAATGCAAGAAGTATTCAAAGCAGGATCAGGAGCGGTGAACTCTATAATCTTTTCTCCCACACTCCGGGTGAACAGGATTTCGGCACCTACAAATACCAGAGGAGATGGGAGGTGCTGGATCAGTTTATTGTAAACGATAATCTGCTGCTGAAAGGGAACACCGTTAAAGTGAAAGAGAATGAAGCACACATATTCAGAGCGGAGTTTCTGCTGGAGGAGGATGAACGATACTTCGGTAAAAAACCATTCAGAACGAACTTTGGCCCACGTTATGCAGGAGGTTTCAGTGACCATCTGCCCATATATATGGATTTATTAATCAGGGAGTAACTTTTGCTTATTAACCAATGGCCGTTTTATCAAACTTTATCTTAAAATTTATAGCTACTCTCGCAAATTAATCATACATTTGCAACTTATAGTATAGAGAAATTATAACATTCAAACACATAACAGTTATGAATCCACTTCTTATTAACTTAAACGGATGGGAAATACCTATCATTGTATTGGTGGTTCTTATCCTCTTTGGCGGAAGAAAAATCCCTGAATTTATGAAAGGGTTGGGAAAAGGCATCAACAGCTTCAAGAGAGGACTCCATGATATTGAAGAAGATATCAAGACCGACTCTACTGACAATAATTCAACAACCGGCAACAAGTAAACGAAAACAACAGTGTATCTGCAAGGATACTCTTGTCTTACTTTAAAACTTACACATTCTCGATCACGACCTGTCCCATTTAGGTTGTTTTCGGGAATTACAATCTTCTATAGATCAGGATTTAAATGGCAGAGAAAGAAATGTCCTTTTGGGATCATCTGGAAGAATTCCGATGGACTATTATTCGTACTTTTATTGCTATTATAGCTTTCTCGGCAGTAGGATTTATCATTATCCCGCATATCTTCGATACGATTATTCTTGCTGCACGTTCTTCGGATTTTGTTACCTACCGCTTTTTTGAAAAAGCGGGCGAATTCATCCCTTTCCTACCCGATTTCTCGGCTGATTCATTTGATGTAGAGATTCTTAACATCAACATGACCACACAGTTCATGACCTATATCTCTACCTCTTTCTCCTTTGGTGTACTTTGCACTATACCTTATATATTGTATGAATTGTGGAGGTTCGTTAGTCCGGCACTCTACGAGAACGAGGCCAGAGGAGTGAAGTCAGCTTTTGCTTTCGGCGGTTTCATGTTCGTAATTGGATGTCTGGTTGGCTATTTCGTTGTATTTCCACTTATATTCCGATTCCTCATCACTTTTGAGCTGAGTGCTTCCATCGAAAACATGATCTCACTCGACTCGTACATGAGTAACTTCTACACCCTCATCCTGGTCATGGGGCTGGTTTTCGAACTACCTTTGGTATTCTGGCTACTCTCCAGTCTCGGATTGATCTATCGACCCTTCTTCAGGAAATACCGTCGTCATGCTGTTGTGGGATCACTTCTGCTGGCAGCGTTCATCACTCCCTCCGGAGACCCTTTCTCTCTCTTCGTGGTCACGGTACCCCTCTACGCGCTATGGGAGATCAGTGCCTTTGTGGTGAAAAAAGAACCACCGGTGGATGAGGATGATGAGGATCTTCCTGCCCTGTTAGAGTAACACCAACGACCTCTTATGCACCGCTGCTTACAATCTTTTTACCGAAAGGAGTGAATGCCAGTTTCATCAACTTAAAATGTTGGTTACCGAATGGAATACCGATTATGGTGATGTAAAAAAGGAGACCAAATAGCAGATGTGTAAGCAGGATGGGCAGGCCCCCCACAAAAAACCAGATCACATTCATCAAAAGAGAGATGCATCCGGAGGAGGACTCTTTGTATACAACCTTCTTGCCGAAAGGCCATAACGCCAGCTCTGCCAGCTTTAACGATTGAATACCGAAAGGAATCCCGACAATGGTAATCATCAGGGCTACACTCGCTATTACATATTCGATGGCAATAAAAACACCTCCGAAGACCACCCAAATTATGTTTCCAACTGTTTTCATATGCTTTTAATCCTACCTAACAGCAATCACCTCAATTTCAACCAGTGCATTTTTGGGAAGCGTCTGCACTGCAAATGCAGAACGGGCAGGAAATATGCCGCTGAACTGGGCTGCATACACTTCATTCATTCCTCCGAAGTGAGACATATCATCCAAAAAAACGGTTGTTTTGACAATATTCTCCATACCAGCTCCTGCCGCTGCAAGCACCGCCTTAATGTTGGTAAAGATCTGAGTTGTCTGCTCTTTAATTCCTCCGGGAACCATATCAGCTGTAGCGGGATCAATAGGCAGCATGCCCGAGAAGAAAAGCATCCCGTTGGCTTCAACAGCCTGACTATAGGGACCGATCGCTGCAGGAGCGTTGTTTGTTTTTAGTTCTTTTTTCATTGTTATTTGTATTAATTGTTTTTAACGGTAAGCTATAAGCTATAAGCAGTCCCCCTCTGTCTTACCACCTCGTAAATAAGCACACCTGCAGCAACAGAGACGTTGAGTGATTGAATAGTACCTATCTGCGGGATTCTCACCAGTTCATCACTCACACGCAGATTATCGGCAGCAACACCCATATCCTCAGCGCCCATCACAATAGCTACCGGCACATTGAAATCAGATTGGGTATAGTAATTTGCTGCTTTTTCTGTAGCTGCCACCACTTTAATCCCACTGTTTTTGAGGAAGACGATTGCTTCTTTCAGGTTCTGCTCACGACAAACAGGGAGGGTGTGCAGTGCGCCAGCCGAGGTTTTGATGGCATCGGCATTCACTGTAACGCTCCCCCTCTCGGGGATCACAATAGCATGCACACCAGCCACTTCACAGGTACGGGCAATTGCTCCGAAATTGCGCACATCGGTCAATCCGTCCAAAACAAGAATAAATGGGATCTTACCCTCCTCATAGAGCATCGGCACAATATTTTCCAGTCTCTGGTAAGTAACGGCAGATGTAAAGGCGATCACACCCTGATGGTTCTTCCTCGTAAAGCGGTCGATACGTTCCACAGGCACCTTCTGCATCGGGATCTCATAGGTGCGGAGCAATTGCAGCAACTCCATAAACAGGTCACCCGACAGCTCCCGCTTGACCATCACTTTATCAATATCCTTACCTGCTTCAATCGCTTCTATCACGGCACGGATGCCAAAAATCATCTCTTTTTCTTTCATATATTTTTGTTATTTCTTTAATATCCCAGCATGACCCGCGCATTCTCTACAGCTTGCGGGGAGACTTCCGCACCGCTCAATATCCGGGCTATTTCACTGATTCGTTCATCCGGTGTAAGTTCTTTTATGCGTGTTGATACCCTTTCACTCGTTTCCTCTTTATACACCACGAAATGAGTGTCCCCCTTGGATGCTATTTGTGGCAGATGGGTGATGCCTATCACCTGCATCTGCTTGCTCATCTCTTTCATGATTGCCCCCACCCTGTCAGCTACTTCACCCGAAGTACCGGTATCAATCTCATCGAAAATGATAGCCGGCAGAGCCGTTGCACCTGCAATCATCGCTTTTATACAGAGCATCAGACGCGATATCTCACCCCCCGATGCGATCTGGGAAACAGGTTGCAGTGCACTGTTCTTGTTGGCTGAAAAAAGAAACTGCACACCGTCCCTCCCGGTGACATCCGGAATATGTTTTGGTTTAAGCTCACAGCGAAAACGTGTGTTAGGCATCTTCAGATAGGTCAGCTTCTCAATAAGATCTTTTTCTATTACAGGGATGGCTGTCTGTCTCTTTTTACTCAGCAGACCCGCTTTGGCCAGCATGATAGCCTCCTTTTCCTTCGCCTCATTCTCCATTGCAGCCAGCTGGTCATCCAGTGAATCGATGTTCGTCAGCTTGGCTCCTATCTCTTCACGCAGCTGAATCAACTCATCAACACTATTGACTGAATACCTCTTCTGCAGGTCATAAATGGTGCTCAACCGCTCTTCCAGCAACTGCTGTCGGGCAGGATCGAACTCCACCTCTTCAAACATCCGGGATGCCTCTTCTCGCACATCTTTCAGGTCTATATAGGCCGACTCCACACGCGCGACCAGTTCCGTCGCTTTGGGATAGACACGCTGCACATTCCCCAGGGCTTCTCTCACGGAGCGCAACATCGATTCCACATTCTGTCCATCCCCCGACAAGAATGATGTAGCCTTGAACAGTCCCGACTTGATCTCTTCAGTGTGTGTGAGAGCTTCAAGCTCAGTCTCCAGTCTCTCCTGCTCATCAGCTTCCAATGCTGCCGCCGACAACGCAGTAAACCGAAAACGGAGGTAATCCTCTTCTTCCTTGTTTTTATGTGATAACTCACGCAGATCGTTCACCGCTCTTTCTGCTGCTCGGTATCCGGCAAAAGCCTTTGTGTATTCCGAACGCTCTTTGGCCGTGCCGGCAAGCAGATCAACCACGTTCAACTGGTAGAGGTTGTCGTTGAGCGACAGATTCTGGTGCTGGGAATGGATATCTATCAGCCGCTCCCCCAATCCTTTCAGGTCGTTCAGATAGACTGGTGAATCATTCACGAAAGCACGCGATTTACCATTGACCCATATCTCACGGCGCAGGATACACTCCTCACCGTCGTACACCCAATCCATTTCCTCAAAGAATGGCCTCAGGCTGTATGCCGATATGTCGAAGACACCTTCAATCACACACTTGGGTTCACCCTGTAAGATGTGACGTGCATCGGCCCGCTGACCCAGGATGAGTGACAGCGCACCCAGGATAATCGATTTACCGGCACCGGTCTCACCGGTAATCACAGAAAAACCTGCATCAAAGGTGATCTGTAGCGAGTCTATGAGCGCGTAATTCTGTATGGATAGTGATTGTAACATATACTCCCTTTATCTCAATTTTTCCAGTGCTGCAGTGCGTGATGGATAGACTCTCTTCAACGACTCAAAGGCTTTCCGTTTTTGCTCTCTGTTTCCCCGGGATAGAAGATTCACCAGCTCATCCAGTTTCGCATCACCGAAAAGCGTGATCAGCACGCTTGTTGGGCGCTCTGCATAGAGCGAGGAAATTACCGCTACAGATGATGCCATCGCATCCAGCCCCCGGTCAGCACTTATGTTTAGCTGATCCAGTCCCGCAGCATGGTAATCATACCACATCCTGCGGTAAGTCTCCAGCGACCCGTCGTTGAATGCGACAGCAATAGCCGCACGGCTCCTGTCACTGCCATGCCTGTCCCATCCGCTCCAGCCATATGGTTGCACATTCGCCGCGATCAGCTCCATCTGCCGGAAACAGGCTGTCCCACCTGAAGGATAACGGGAATCCTGATCCATTCCGAGAATAAGATAGACATAATAAGCGATGATTGCTGTCAGGTTTCCCCTGACATAACCGGGATCAAACGATAACGGCTGATATTCCATATAATCGAAATCGACCTCTCTGTCACGCATATTCAGCATGGGAGTGGCGAAAGTAGCGTCCCTCACGGGGCGGCGTGACTGCACATAAAGCTCTCCACGGAAAGAGGAAGCAGAAGGAGCTTCAGTGATTACCAGCGTAAAAGAACAATCGATTTTCTCATTTACCCCGGAATTGTCATCACTCCATCTTCGCCCGTTGATAAACGTGTGCAGCGCCTCTTCCAGGGAGATGAAGAGCTCCCTGTTCGTACCTTGTATCGCGGAGCTGTTCACCTTAACAGTCGCATTCAGCTTCTGAGCAGAGAGTGAGCAGAATCCACCTGTGCAGATCGTCAGTAATAATAGATATCTGATAAATACCCTCATCCGGCAATTCGTTGTTGTTTTGCAGACACAGCAAGGCTGTGACTTCAACAAACAAAAATAGACATAATTTCGGACAATCTCTTTTCAGGGGGTGAGGAATATGTTACTGAGCACCCTGAATTCTGTCCGGCGGTTTATCTGATCTGCCAGCTCCTGCTGTTCGGGAGTAAGCATCTGAATGAAATCTTCTGTCAAGAGATCACCCTCTTTCAGGAAATCAGAACCGGAGGCGATCACACTGTTCACTCTCTTTGGCTGTGTTTTACCCTCTCCGGAGGCTTTAAGCCTCTCTCCATCTATTCCTCTGGATGTAAGATAGGCGACAACCGACTGGGCACGATGTAAAGAGAGATTCCGGTTATACTCGTCGGCACCTTTACGGTCGGCATGGGCAGTCAGCTCAATGGTGATCTCCGGATGATCAGTCAGCAATGCAACCAGCCCATCCAACTCCTCTTTTGATTCGGGACGCAATGTAGCACGGTCGAAATCGTAATAAATATGCTCGAGGATGACCGGCTTATTGTAAGGGGTCATCTCAAAATCGACATAGTACAGTGTGTCTCTCTCCGCAGAGGTTGTACGCAGTGATTGTTTCTGATTGAGAAAACCTTCGGCTGTCGCCATAAAAAGATAATCGACTCCTCTCTCCGCTGTAAAACGATACTCCCCTTCTCTGTTGGTTGTTAACTGCATCTGCGACCCGTCACCTCCAATCACGGAGAGTGAGGTACCGGGAATAAACTGATCTTCCCTGTCCACAACAAACCCTTCTACAAGGATTTTGATCTCAATCAACGCAAATGAATAGAGGTGATCATGGCCCAGCACATCGTTTCGGCCGGAGCTGAGAAAACCACTCTCTCTATCCTGTTCAAAGGTGATCCCAAAATCATCGGCAGAAGAGTTGAGAGGTGACTGCAGATTGTGGATCTGCCACTTGTCGGATACCGAAGAGTGCGTCGCTTTAAAAAGATCCAGCCCCCCCATACCGGGATGTCCGTCAGAAGAAAAATAGATTGTGGTATCGTTTCGCATGTATGGAAACATTTCATTTCCCGGTGAATTGATCTCGGGACCGAGGTTTTCTGCATTCACTACCTCACCTGTTTGCGTGATAAATGCCCGCCAGATATCTTTCGCCCCGTATCCGCCCGGCATATCGGAAACGAAAAAGAGATAACGCCCCGACGGAGATACAGCAGGATGTGCGAAAACAGAGATCGAGTCACTCCCGGCTATTTGCAGTGGCCGACCAGCTGTCCACACTCCGTTTATTCTCCTTGAGAGGTAAATCCCGGTGGCGGTAGGATGATCGGGATCAACATGACTGAAAGTATAGTACATCTTATCCCCCTCACGTGTGATGGAAGGTGTTCCTTCATCGAAAACGGTGTTTATCTCCGATTCAATTCGTTCCGGTTTCTGCCATTCACCCCGGCTGTTCTTTGAGGTGAGGAAGAGATCATTGTACTTCATACCGGTTACCGGGCTTTCTGCTTCTCCAAGTGCATCCTCTGCCGAGGAGCTGAAATAGAGCACCTGGTCTTTATGTGCCAGCATCGGACTGAACGCTGCGTGGCGGGAATTGAACAGATCCATCCGTTGTACAACATATCGTGTAGGGTTCCGGCGCCACTCCTGTGCCAACGCCGTGCCACGGATACCGTTGACGGCCATCACATCGCCGGGCCTCATTTGCAGGAACAGGCGATAGGCATCTACTGCCTGCGGATATCTTCCTTCCCTATGCAGCATCTGTGCGTAATGGCGGTACATCATTGTATCGGGATAGCCGAGACGGATGGCATTGCTATAGGCTGTTAAAGCCCGGGCAGACTGATTGAGGTTCCGGTAGTTCTCAGCCATCTCAAAGGATATCACTCCGCGCAATGCATGCTGATCACGTGGCATGTTTCTATAGAGATACCGGTAGGTCCGGCTCGCAGCATGGTATTCTCCCGCGGCATACTGTGCCCTTGCATCGCTCAATTTCGCCTGGTTACAGGAAAGCAGGAGAGAGGCAACAGCAATTACAAAAAAGGGTACAGTTCCGTTAAGCAGGTACACAGACTTTTAATCTTACTGATGTTCGGGTCTCAACAGATCATTCACTGTCTTAACAGGATTAAATGTGGCGACGGGCACCTCCACAAAGAGGGTGTTCCAATCGCTCATGGCGCCGTTCCACAATCCGGGCAGCTCCAGCGCTTTCAGCTCTTTCCCGTTTTTTGATTTATGAGTTATGAATCCGGTGTTGGGATCCACGAATTTTGTCAGGTCGAATTTATTACCCTGAAAGCATTTCACGCCGCACACCAGATCCACAGGGTTAAAATGAGAACCGTTATTAAAGGCGTTCATTGCTTTGGGATCGTTCTTGTCGATCTGCGAACTTTCTAAAATCTGGAGTGATGCTGTTCCGTCGGGATTGACAGTAATAAATGGTCCCCCACCCGGTTCACCCACATTTTTCACCATGCCGCAGACACGGAAGGGACGGTCAAGCTTCCTTTTCAAATAAGCCTTCAGAGAATCATCAGAGTCAAACTTCTGAGGATGTGAAATTGTCAGCTCATTCTCGGTAAAAGTCAGCATTTCGGCTAACTCATCCGGATCGACCACTCCCGCCTCCAGCTTCTTCAAATAACCGAAAGCACGCTGCTGTATGCTCACAAGCACACCTGCCAGTATTTTTTTGTAGCGGGCCTCCTCCTCCTTTAATCTGTCAGGTACCACATTGTCGATATTTTTTATGAAAATGATATCCGAGTCGATATCGTTCAGGTTTTCGATCAATGCGCCATGTCCCCCGGGACGAAAAAGCAGTGTGCCATCCTCCTCCCTGAAAGGTTCGTTGTTCATATCTACAGCGATGGTGTCAGTAGCAGGTTTCTGAATACTGTAAGAGACTGAGAAAGTTGCCCCCAGCTTAATCTGGTAGCTCAGCTTCCTGGCAGCCACCAGCAGCTCAAACAGTTCCCTGTGCTCTTCCGACACTGTGAAATGAACGTTCACTCTTCCTTCTGCATTTTTGGCATACAGCGTTCCTTCAGAAAGATGCTCACCCACGGGTGTGCGGTTTCCTTCGGGATAGGTATGGAAAAGAAGCAGCCCTTTGGGCAGACTGCCATAATCGAGTCCTTCAGGATGAAGCAAAGCCATTACCACTTCCTTGTATCTCCCTTCGTCACACAGTGCAACAGCTCCTTTCCTGAACAGATCTTTACATGTTTCATCCAACAATACAAAGAATGCGAACTGTTGAATATTTGAGAAAAAAGCTTGTTCAAAAGTAGTTGCCGGCACATCATAACCGGCTTCAAGAAATGAGTACAGATCTTTAAACATACGGCTGGCTGCACCTGATGCCGGAACAAATTTTGTGACGGTTTTATCACTTTTCAGATACTCCAACCATGAATTCAAATAGATCTCTTCATCCTCTTTATTCACTCTCATGATCCCTTTTTCAACGGAGGCAGCAGCCTCAATGGGTAAAAAAGGGAATCCACTACTAAACTGATTCAGCTGTGTGTCAATCTGGTCAATGGAGATTCCTTTCTCCGCTAATAAATCAAGATCTTGTTGTCTGTACATAATCTATAGGGTTAGTTGAATGCATCAGCAATACTATTTATCTGTACCTCCAAAGATAGAAAATTCTGCTGAAATGATTGCATAGAGACACTAAAATCTGAAATCATAAACATCAAGTCCGACATATTGGCAGAATCATCATCATATAAAAATTTTGGCACAACATTTGAAAAAGAAACAGTGTAAGTTCATAAACAAACATCTGCAATCATAAAGAATGAGGTTTTGACAAATTGAGCAAGCATAGCGAGGAACAACTAAATTAAACAATATAACAAACTATGGGAAAAATAATCGGAATAGACCTGGGAACAACCAATTCGTGCGTATCTGTTATGGAAGGCAACGAACCTGTTGTAATCCCTAACAACGAAGGTAAACGTACAACACCATCCGTTGTGGCTTTTATGGATAACGGCGAACGCAAAGTAGGTGATCCTGCCAAGCGCCAGGCCATCACCAATCCCGGACATACTATCTCTTCCATCAAAACATTCATGGGAGAGACATTCGACCGGGTACAGAAAGAGATCGCCCGCGTACCCTATAAAGTATCTCGCGGTGACAATAATACGCCCCGTGTAGACATCAACGGTCATCTCTATTCTCCACAGGAGATATCAGCAATTGTATTGCAGAAGATGAAAAAAACTGCAGAAGATTACCTCGGACAAGAGGTGAAAGATGCGGTGATAACCGTACCCGCATACTTTAGCGATGCACAACGACAGGCAACCAAAGAAGCGGGAGAAATTGCCGGGCTGATCGTTCGCCGTATCGTGAATGAGCCTACAGCTGCCGCACTGGCTTACGGATTGGACAAACAGAGCAAAGACTCAAAAATAGCCGTCTTTGACCTGGGTGGAGGTACTTTCGACATCTCCATCCTTGAATTGGGTGATGGGGTCTTCGAGGTGAAATCAACCAACGGAAACACCCACCTCGGGGGAGACGACTTCGACCACCGCATCATCGACTGGCTGGCAGAAGAGTTCCTGAATGACGAGGGGATTGACCTCCGCAAAGACCCGATGGCTCTTCAACGCCTGAAAGAGGCTGCTGAGAAAGCGAAGATTGAGCTCTCCAGTGCCACCACCACCGAAATAAACCTTCCTTACATCATGCCGGTGAACGGTATTCCAAAGCACCTGGTGAAAACATTGAGCCGTGCGAAATTCGAACAGTTGATCGACGATCTGCTACATCAGTGTATTGATCCCTGCAAGACATCGATGAAAGATGCGGGATTAAGCAATTCAGATATCGACGAGGTGATCCTAGTGGGTGGTTCAACCCGTATACCTGCTGTGCAGGAAATGGTGGAGAAACTGTTCGGAAAGAAACCACACAAGGGCGTGAACCCCGATGAGGTGGTTGCCATTGGAGCAGCAATCCAGGGTGCAGTTTTGTCAGGAGATGTAAAAGATGTACTGTTGCTTGATGTAACTCCTCTCTCACTCGGAATTGAAACACTGGGTGGTGTGATGACGAAGCTGATAGATGCCAACACCACCATCCCTACAAAGAAAAGCGAAACATTCTCTACGGCCAGTGACAATCAGCCATCCGTTCAGATCAATGTGCTGCAGGGTGAACGCACGCTGGCACGCGACAACAAACAGATCGGCGTGTTCAACCTCGATGGTATCCCCCCCGCACCACGCGGTGTGCCACAGGTGGAAGTAACATTCGATATAGACGCGAACGGTATCCTGAGCGTATCGGCCAAAGATAAGGCTTCCGGCAAGGAACAGAAGATACGCATTGAAGCATCCTCTGGTCTGAGTGACGATGAAATCAAACGCATGAAAGAGGAAGCTGCCGCCAATGCCGAAGCAGACAAACAGGAGAAAGATCGTATCGACAAGCTGAACCAGGCCGACTCAACCATCTTCTCTACAGAGAAGCAGTTGAAAGAGCTTGGAGATAAAATCCCAGCCGACAAGAAAGCACCGATTGAAGCCGCCCTCAGCAAATTGAAAGATGCTCACAAAGCGCAGGATCTTGCAGCCATCGATGCCTCAATGAACGAGTTGAACAGTGTTTTTCAGGCAGCATCACAGGAAATGTACAATGCATCCAATGCTCAACAGGGAGCGCAGAGCGGATCCGAAGAGGGACAACAGCCACCCAGTGACGACAATCAATCTTCTGACGACGTAACCGATGTGGATTTCGAAGAGGTGAAGTGATCCGAATAAAACAGGATTAATAAATAATATGTTCTATCCGCTGTAAATACAATATTTACAGCGGATTTTTTATCCTGAAAATGTATTAAATATGAGTGCTCCTATTAATTATCAGTGAGAATGCAATCAAAAAAACAGGCCCTATCGCATTGATATTTATATTTTTATTTTTATCTTTGCAGCCCAAACAGAAAGGAGGTTATTGATCACTCGGAAAAGGGAACAGAGAAGTTAAAGTACAAATAGTAATTTTTCCGGCACAAGGGAACAGTTTCTCATGTGCAAAAAATCAATAGTCAACCGCTGAAGGCTGACAGCTGAATGCTGGCAGTTGAATGCTAAAAAAACCAACAACAAAAGATATAATGATAGTAGTACAATTAAAGGAAGGCGAAAACATTGAAAGAGCCTTAAAAAAATTCAAACGTAAATATGAAAAAACAGGAGTTGTAAAAGAGCTGCGCAGTCGTCAGGCATTTATCAAACCGTCTGTTGCAAAGCGCAAGAAAAAACAACACGCCGTTTATGTTCAGCAACTGCACGAGAACGAAGAATAATTTCGATAAGCGAGAGCAGAGACAAAACTTGTTTTGGTTATGCCGAGCGTAGAAATTACCTGATGCAATCGAATAATTTCGATAAGCGAGCGGAGAATCAAAA
>Ga0209347_1005297_pt1 | contig 12397 bp, 10 predicted proteins | sample AutmiccommuBRH23_FD_187382 | JGI IMG/M metagenome (GOLD analysis project Ga0209347, IMG submission 187382) | Deep subsurface microbial communities from Mt. Terri, Switzerland - Autotrophic microbial communities BRH/23 (SPAdes) (version 2) | ecosystem: Environmental > Aquatic > Deep subsurface >...
AACCGAAACTCGCATTTTTTCCCCTCCGCTTAGCCTATTAAGCGGAGTACTTAGAGTTTCTTGGCGTAAGCCAAGACCAAGAAGTATTTTCCTTATTTTAGTCTCAATTGTGTATCCATCCATAGCCTCGTATCTTATAAGGAGTCTTGAATACTCATTCATTAAATTCTTATATGAATCCGAAGCTGAGTCATGGCTTCGCTCAGCCATTTGTTTTTCAAGCTCCCTAAGCTTTCTCTCAAGCTTATAGACCTTTTCATAATGAATGGCCGTTTCGCTGTTTTTTTCACAGGATTCAACATCATTTAAATCCTGACTGAGATAACCCACCTTTATATTCCGTGCTGTAATTACATTTCCTCCATCACTATTCTCAAATCCCATAGCAATTTTAAGCAGTGTTGTTTTTCCCGCACCGTTAGGACCTACCAGGGCCACCCGCTCTCCTCTTTCTACCCTTAAGCTCACACCATTTAACACACTTTGATTTCTATATTCTTTCACTATATTTTCAAGTGCTAGTAAACTCATTTTCATTCCTCCCTAGAACTTCATACTTGATTTTTTCAAAATAAAAAGACCGCAGCATACCGCGGCACTTATTGGTGCAAAGGGAGATGATTTTCCTAATGCGCAAATAAATACAAAAAGCCGCGGACAGTGATATTGTCCACAGCTTAATTAACAACAAATATCATGCATACCAAAAGAATGGTAGCATGGATATTAGCATCAAAATATCAAATATATAAATAAAGGCAATATATTTGATTGCCAGTAACGCCGGGGATTTTAAAAGTACGTCAAAAAAACCATTGGGAATTATATTTTCCAACAGGAAAAATAATGTCTATATATTATACAAACAAGTTTGAAATCTTTTTGGCTTTTAATTTCCGGCATCGGCTACTACTGGCTTTAGCTCTGTACAACGCTCACCGATAATATAAGCTTTGGTCATTGTCAGAGCTCAGGCCACGGCCATCTGCCGGTACATTTGATACATACTTTTTCATAGTATAATCCTCCTGCACTGGCTGTGTTTTTATTTTACTAATATATTTTAACACAAATTGTAATAAATTACAATTTACTTTAACCGTTGCGATGAACATTAGGTTAAAGTCAATTATATACCTCGTTTTTCTTCAATCACCCTTTTTAGTGCCACAAACAGGACAGTTCTGGAGGGAAAGTGGAACTTCCAAACCACATTTTTCAAGTAATTCGGGATTAGCAAGGATTTCGATTGTATTTCCGTCTGCAGCTATTTCACCGTCTTTAATCACAATAATTCTTTTGCAGATTTCAAATACCATATCCATATCGTGGCTTGTAATGATCTTTGTGTGTTCAAAGCTTCTTAGCAAGCCCATAACCCTACGCCTGGATTTTGGATCAAGAGCAGAAGTTGGCTCATCCATTAAAAGAACATCTGGCTGCATGGAAAGAACAGATGCAATTGCCGCTGCCCGCTTTTCTCCACCTGATAGTTTGAAGGGTGCCCGGTCTTCTAAATGGGCTATTCCCACCATTTCCAAGGCGTGTATCACACGACTTTCTACTTCCGTTTCACTAAGCTTGTAATTTCTTGGACCAAAGGCCACGTCATCATAAACTGTTGTCATGAATAACTGGTCGTCAGGATCCTGAAAAACCATACCCAACCTTTGCCGTATGATCGGTAAAGTCTTTTTTGTGATTTGAACATCACCAATCAATACCTCTCCATGACTTGGAAAAACAACTCCCATCAGCAGCATCAGCAGGGTAGATTTTCCTGCACCATTGGCCCCAATAATTCCCACTGATTCTCCATGACGAATAGAAAAGGATATGTTTCTAATTGCTTCGTGTCCGTCAGGATACATGTAATTCAAAGCCCTTACTTCAAGTTTATGATGACTCATCTATTTAATCACTCCTGTTAAAAATGAACCTATCAACATAGGTATATTGTAAATCCTCACTGTAATAAAGAACAAAAACCAGCCTATCAAATAAATTAGATCACTGAATTTGATTGGTACATTCTCCCATGAATTGTACTCACCTGTGAACCCTCTTAAGCACATGGCTCGATAGATCCTTTGTGCTCTGTCAAAGGTTCTCAGTAAAAGCTGACCTGTTAATGAACCCCAAACGCTCCGGTGAATTCCCTTGTGTTCCGGAGCTCTTAAAGAGTAGGCCCTTATAGTTCTTGCTACCTCTTCCATCAATACGGATATGTATCGGTATGTCAACAGCAGCTGTAAAACAAACAGTCTGGGAATTCTTAATATCCTCAAAGCAGCTGCTAATCTTTCCATAACTGTAGTAGCCATAAGCAGAAGCCCGGCAGTTACAGTCAAGCCACATTTTATGAAGATAGAAAAAAAGGTTATCCATCCCCTCGATAGGGCAATTCCTCCAAAATCAACGATTTGATGATCAAACAATGGATTTAATATACCAACTCCCATAATAAAAGGCATGACAAACAAAATCCTTTTCAGTATTGGCTTTACTGGAAGTTCAGCAAACAAAAACACCAACATTGGATAAAAAATTAGCGGAAGTAAACCGCCAATTTCATATTTTCCAAAGGAAACAACTACAATCAAATAAAAAAATGTTGTCAAAAACTTTACTAATGGATGAATTCTGTGTATGAAAGTATCCTTCCGGGCCAGATCCTCCAGAAGCCGCATGTTATATAATATATTCGTAAAGTTATCCATAGTCTCAATCAAATCCTATATTAAAATTAAGGGATGTGTTATTCACAAACATTTTCTCTTTTTTTCCTTCTTTTCATCATACTGATATTAAAACCTGTGAAGGCTGCCAAAGCCAGTGTCATGGTGCCGCCAATCAATCCTGAAACGCTGGTTCCAACACTAACAGCTGGCCATGCTTCCTCTTCTGCATTCATTGTTTCTTCTTCATTTTCATTAGCCTTAAAGCTGTAATCAGGCAAAAATGCTGTTTTACTTTGTATATCCGAAAAGATGTTATGTATTCTATAAGATGCTTCTAATTCTGTCTTGCCTGTGGTTTTAGCCATAGACCATTCCAAGCCATCAGGACTTGTTGAAGTAAACCATGAAAGGGCACCCCCAACAATGATCACTGCAATGGCCAGACCGGATAAAACTTTTCTCATTGAAATATTACCAAGAGCCTCTCCATTAGCAGCTTTTTCAATAATTTCAGGACGTGCCTTCCAAACATAAGTGACTACGGCTGATGTAACCAATCCCTCAATTACTCCAATAGCAAGATGAATTGGCTGCATAAATAATACAAAAGTTCCAAAAGGCAATTCAGTCTTACCGGATAGTAGGGTTTCAAGTACAACACTAAAAGCGCCCATTTGAAGGCCAATTATTGCTGAACACATTGAAGCCGCAAATATTTTTTTCGAAGTAATTCCTTTACGTGTAAGTACCTTATAAATCAGAGGATAAGCAATAAAACAGCTAAAAAAACCCATGTTAAAAACATTGGCTCCATAAGCTATTAAGCCACCATCGGCAAAGAACAATGCCTGAACAAATAAAATGGATGCCATCGTTAAGAATCCGGCATAGGGCCCAAGTAGAATTGCGAGCAGCATACCACCGGCCAGATGACCACTTGAACCGGTACCGGGAATTGAAAAATTTATCATTTGAGCTGCAAAAACAAAAGCACCCATAACTCCCATTAAAGGAATTTTTTTATCATCCATATCATTCTGGATTTTCCTAATTGAATACGCCGTAACTCCAGCAGTAACAGCCCACATGGTTCCACCGACAGCTGGTGAAATTAAAGCATCCGCCATGTGCATTTTTATCAGCTCCCCTACAAAATAATAGACCCACGAAGGATGAAATTTAAATTCCAGCCCCTTCATGGGTCTGATTAAAGTAATTATTTTCTAAAATTGCACAGAGAAACCTTCTTGGCTTCATTAATAGTAATATATCATATACTTTTTATTATTGTCAATGGTTTCAAGTCTTGTTAATACACACCAATTTTACAGTTTCTGAAAAAAGATTTTAAATTACTATTTACACAGCAAAACTATTAAGTCATTTACATTTGTTCCTGTTGATCCTGTCATAATCAAATCTCCACTTGCCTTTAATGCATTATAGGAATCATTATTATTCAGATATACCTCTGGCAGTATATTGGAAGATCTCATCCTGTATGTTGTTAACCCGTCCACTATTCCTCCAGCAGCGTCTGTTGGTCCATCAGTTCCATCTGAACCCAAAGAAAATATTATTACATCTTCAAGACCTTCAATTCCCATGGCTGCCGATAATGCTAATTCTTGATTCCTTCCGCCTTTCCCATTCCCAATAATACGTACTACGGTTTCTCCTCCAGCTATTACTGCACATGGGGACTGGAAAAAAGTGGTGCCCCTATTACCCTTTATTTCTCTTGCAATTGCCGCCATAAACTTACCAGCCTCTTTTGCCTCACAATCTAAAGTTGATGAGAGTAAAACTGGTTTATATCCCAGTTTTTCAGCATGTATTGCAGCCGCTTCACATAATGCGCTAACACTTCCTGTAATAATTGTTTCACAATTGTCAACTTTTTTAGGAGTTTCTATATTTAATACCTCTATTAAATTATCAGCTATTTGCAATTGATATTTATCTATAATACCCAAAGCTTCTTTTGAGGTAGAACTATCGGAGTATGCCGGCCCGGAAGCAATAGAGTCTAAACGGTCTCCAATTACATCAGATAATACTATGGCATATATATTGGCTTTTCTGCATTTAGACGCAAACCTTCCTCCTTTTACAGCCGAGAGATGCTTCCTAATTACGTTGATTTCTACAATATCTGCGCCACAGCCTAGGAGCTGATTTGTAATATCCATGATGTCTTCAAGAGCAGCTCCCTCCATGGGCTTTTCAAATAGTGCGGATCCTCCCCCTGATATGAGGAGTATTACATGATCAGTTTCAGTTAGATCCTTAACCAGCTCTAAAGCTTTATCTGCACCCCTAACAGAGTTTTCATCCGGTATTGGGTGTCCGGCCTCTATGATTACGAAGCCTTCTATAGGACCCTTCGAATGTTCATATTTTGTAACTACAACACCCTTTGTAACCTTATGTCCCAGGGTAACTTTAGCGGCATGAGCCATATTCCAGGCAGCCTTTCCGATAGCTATGACTACTATATTTCCTATAAACTTCTTTTTTTCTAATGCTTTTATTACAGCCGCTTCCGGCAAAACAGCTTTTATAGATTCTTTAATAATAATCAAAGCATCTTCTCTAACAGTATTCATATACACACCTACCTAACAAGCAGAACGTTCGTTCTATTATAACATACATTGTCTAATTTTGGTATATATATACAATATATTTATACCATTGTATAAAAAATTAGGCGAGTTAATCACCCGCCTGCCTAAAAAGTTATTTAACTTTTTTTGAATATTTCCACTACACATAGTTAATACAAATACTAAATCCCTAGAAGTAATCTAGGCAGCCACATTGAGAAACTTGGAATAAAAGTTGCTAAAAGCAGCGTTGGTATCCAGGCAAAGAAGATTAAATAGAATGTAGGTTTTAACATTTCATTCACCGGTGCTCCACCTATTCTTCCTGCTAAATAGAGAAACGGTGCGCAGGGAGGTGTAATACAACCCATTCCTAAATTTACACCTAATATAGCAGCAAATTGAATAGGGCTGACACCCAACTGAATAATAATCGGTAATAAAATCGGTGTACAAAGTAAAATTGCACTGATATCATCCATCAACATTCCAATGACTACCATAAATATATTTAACATTAAAAGAATGACAACTGGATTTTCTGAAACTGCTGAAAAAATAACCATTAGTTTTTGCGGTACATTTTCCATAATATACAAACGACTTAACATCATTACTGAAAGAAGCATGATCAAGATTACGCCTGCTGTTGTCACTGACTTTAATAGAGTTTCATAAAAGGCTCTCAGAGTCAGACCTCTATATATAAAAATTCCTACAGGAATCGCATATAGACATGAAATTGCTGCAGCTTCAGTCGGTGTCATTACTCCACCATAGATTCCACCTAAGATAATGGCTGGTGCAATGATGGCCGGTGTTGCTGCTATTGCTTTTTTGTTAAACATCTTTACAGTTGTAAGTAAATCATAATTCTCAGTAACTTGAACTTCTTTATTATTTTTAAGAAGCACAATATTCACAATACTAAATAATATTACCAGAGTAATTCCAGGGGTGACAGTTGCTAAAAAGCTGGCCAAAACAGATTGACCACCTACCCAAGCATATAGAATCATGGTTAAGCTTGGAGGAATCAGGAGTCCTAAGACACCTGCACTTGCAATTAGTGCAGAACAATGTCCTCTTGGATAGCCGGCTTTATACATCCGGGGTAACATGATGGAACCTATACAAGAAACCGTAGCCGCACCGCTGCCGGATATGGCACCAAAGATAGCGCAGGAAATAACCATTACAGCTCCTAAACCACCTTTTACTCTGCCTACAACAACCTCGACCAATTCAACTAACTTCTCACCTATACCCCCTCGTTCCATAAGACCGCCAGCCAGAACAAAAAGAGGAATGGCTACTAGGATTATTGAGGACGCTTGCGCAAAACCATAAGGAAGCAAGAATCCCGCGTCATATCCCCCAAAAATTATAATAGCTATAGATGAAGCAAAAAAAGCGAATGGGATCGGAACTCCAATAAGTAGTGTTACCAGCAATGTGATGAATGCCAATAGAATTAAACCCATAACATAAACACTCCTTCTGTCTGCTAACTTTATATTTTAGTATAATTTCTAAAAGTCTGTAAGGCATCTTTTATTTCATCGTAAAAATAAACAACATTATAAAATGTCATTAGGGAAAGCCCTATAAAAATGGAACCTTGTCCAATAACCATAGGTAAGCGCCAAACAGGAGTTTTAGTACCCATCTTTATTCCCCATACAACGAATTCAAATGCCCAATAATTGAACACTAAACATAGTACAAATGTCAAAGCTGATCTTAATAAGTTAATAACAGATTTTACTTTTCCTTCCTTTAAATAGATATTCAGTATATCTGCGCTAATCTGACTCTTCTCATAACTGCCATAGCTGCTGCCAATCATATATAACCAAAATGCAAACATTACTAAAATTTCTTCATATCCCACAAGATCAATATTAAATAACCAGCGAAGCAGCATGGCAAGAGCAACTATCATCATACAGCTTATTCCAGTAATAATCATGATTACCTTTTGAGATACAATCAGGTATTTCCATACAGTATTATTCTCTCTTGACAAAGATAGCCCTCCTTATACGATCAATAAGGGGAGAGATAATCCTCTCCCCTTATTCAAACATATTGATATTATTTGTATTGTTCTTTCAGACCGTCAAGCAGCTCCTTGGTATATACTTCTTCAAGTTTAGGCCAAGTGTTAGTTCTAACATAGTCCGCCAACATTTGTACTTGCTCAGGAGTATATCTAGTAACTGTAACGCCTTTTTTCTCAAGCTCTACAATCCATTTTTCATCTTCAGCTTCTGCTAATTCAAAGCTCTCTTTACTTTGTTTAGCAAATGCATCAACAATAACTTTTTGGTCTTCAGGACTTATTTTTTGGAATGTTTTTTCACTCATTACGTAAGCTGTACTTTCAGCATGCATATAAGTTACATAGAAGTTTTTAATAACTTCTCCAACCCAGTGATAGTTTACGTTGGGAGTTCCGCCTATCCAACCGTCAACAACACCCGTTTGTATAGCGGTAGGAGCTTCTGCATAAGGAACTGTTATAGGAGTGTATCCTAAATCATCCATTGGAGCTCTTGAAGCCGGAGCCGCCCATACTCGGATTTTCAAACCTTTGTCGGCACCGGGTACTAGTAAATCTTTAGGTTCTTTCTTTGTACCCATTCCTATATAACCTTCAATATAGAAACCAAGAAATTTTGCTCCTAATTTAGCATTATATTCTTCAAATTTTTTACTTAAAAATCCATCCGGAGCATAAACAGCTTTGGCTTCGTCATAACCGGTAGTGAGATAAGGTGTATAAGCAGAACCAAGACGGGCATCAAGAGAATCCGGTATTGTGATATGTGCTATGTCGATAGTTCCTCTTACAATTTCTTCATATACTGTATTATAATCTCCAAGCTGACTAGCCGGATATAGGTCAATTTGAATTCTGCCATTAGTTTTTTCTTTTACCTCTTCAACAATTGCTTGAGCAGATCTTGTAGCCATGTGATCAATTGGGTGATCCGTTGCCATTCTTAACGTTATCGGTTTAGTGTCGGACTCAGCACCTGAGCTGTCAGTTGCCTTTGTCCCACAAGCGGCCAAAGTAAATGTCAAGCAAACAAGTAAAATTAAAACTAACCTTCCTTTTCTTTTTGTCATTTTTTTTCCCCCTTAAAGTTTTTTTCTATAAACAATATCAGGGATTATATGATACCCCTGATACGCTAGCCAATCGCCGGTTCTTCTAACCCATAATAAATTTGCCTTTCAGGTCTTTCTTATTTAGCAAATCATCAAGCTGTTGATGTAGCAGCATAGTATTTTTAAGTGAAAACACATAGGAGAATGAATTAATGGAAAACAATTATGTTAGCTTTCGTAGAATAGTCGTTGGTTGTAAAGACTTATTACGGTAAGTAAAGAATATTTATCAATTCTCAATATAGTCATAATATTGCGTCATTTGATGCTGCAGCATGTCCTTTTTTATTTGTTATAAAAAGATTATATTATATGGAGTTTAAACCTACATTAAGGTAACCTTAAGTTAAACTTAAGCTAACCTTAATTTTATATAAATCATAAAAAGTAAAACCTACCCTTACACTGTTTGTAAAGGTAGGTTTATTAAATATGATATAGTTTTTTAGCCAGCGTCCTAATAACTTTCTTTAGAAACCAGGGCATTCATTTTTTCAATTTCTTCAGCCGTCATATTGTCATGTCTTCCAATCCCCAATACAATACTTGCAAACATAACTGCCAGCATTGCAAAGGCATAGAATACAAATGGAGTAACTTCCAATGCTGTAAGGGGATGAATGCCGTCTCTGGTAAAACCAATAGTATAAATTATCGCAGGAGTCCATGGTAGAGAATAAACGAGAGTACAGGAAGTTGCATCCAGTAAATTTGCAGTTCTGTATGGACTAATACCATGTTTTTTAGATAATGGCTTTGCAAAGGAAGAGCCAACCGCTAGGATTGCAGGAGCATTCAATCCCATTAAGGAAGCTAGAGCGATGGTCATTCCGGCAATAGAGAATTCTGTACCCTTAGGTCCTTTGGCAATTTTACCGATGGAGTTAAGAAGTTTAAGGTCTCCTTGACCAGCTCTCATTATTGCAATTGAGCCAAAGAGAAGGATAGCTAAAAGAGATACCTGCATCATACTATTGATACCTGTATAGACTACACCATCCACTGTTCTGTCAAGACCGGAACCAACAACTCTGAATAAAGCCTTTTGTGTTACTTCTTGTCCGGGATCAATTTGAATAAAGTCCATAAGACCGGCTAAAACGGCAGTTGCACCAGCTAAGACAGAGCCGATTGTAGTTGCAATAATAATGTCTCCGGCTTTTATTGCTATCCAAATTGTAATAGCCACAGGAACTAGCATTATTAATGCAGTTCGATTATAGTTTATAGGATCAAATTCAGCAATTTGCCCTTGATAGGTTATACCAAAGATAATAATTCCAATTATTGTTATAGCTGCGGCAATTAGTGCATATTTTAATCTTGACCGGACAACACCCGGAACATCTACATCCTGAGAAGTTGCAGAACAAATTGTAGTATCGGAAACCGGTGCTAAGTTATCACCAAATGCTCCACCGGATACAATAGCTCCTGCTAATAGTGCCGGATGTGCACCCAGGGCAACACCCGCCGGATAAAGAACTCCCATTCCGGCTGCAATAGTTCCAAATCCTGTGCCGGAAGCTGTCGCAAAAACCGCAGATGCAATAAAAGATACAATAATGAAAGGTGTACCTGAGATTCCCAATGATGCTGCCGTATCAGCAATACCCCCGGCAAGACCGGACTCTCTTAGAATTCTAGAGAAAACACCTGCAAAAATCCAGCATACAACCGGCAAAATTGCTTCCTTGCTAGCCATTCCGCTAATAATCGTTTCACTGTAAATTTTTTTGTTTTTTGCAAAGAAAAATGCGACAATGAGTGCCATAAAAGCTGGAATCCACAATGCACCATCGGAAATTGAACTTTGTACAAATGTTGTCATAACAATAAGTACAATGAAGACGATAAATGGAATGAAAGACATCCATTCTCCACCATAAAACTCAAGTTTACTGCCTCTTTCAGTCATTTTTTTCCCTCCTTAATAATTTTGTAGAAATAAATTGCAATTATATTTGACTAGTCATACTATTATTTTGCAAAGATTATGCCAAGTATTAATTCCTCATAATAGATCAAAAAAAAACAGTTTTATAAGCAATTTTAATGAGTATTCTTTTTGTTTCTAAGAAATTGTGAAAAAAAATGCCAGGAAATAAATTTCCACGTGGAATTTTACTTCCTAGTGTGTGTGGATATTACTAAATCAATTTGAAGCCCTGTTCAATAATAAGTTTTGTCACATCTTCACTACTTAATTTGACTTCATTAGACAGGAAAGTAACATCATCCGGCGTGAGACCTGTAACTTCATTTCTGACTATAGCATTCATGATATAACTTTTTTTCAATTTAGATAGATCTATATTCACAGCACATACTTGATTTATAGTTTTTGGTATCACAATTGTTTTACCTGGGATATTCTCAATTGGATCCCCTCTTCTGATTTCTATTCCATTATTTCGAGCGAAAGTCAATTGAGGCATAGGATGTTTACCGGCGCCTGTATATTCCGTTTCTTGAACAACTATGATTTGACCTTCATCCAGTTCTTTTGCCAAAGCTATTGCAGCTGCCAATGATGTATTGCCGGCCGGACCTCGTTCAATACCCTCCAGTTGGGCTAAAACCTCTGTAACAAAGAAGACATCTCCTTGTGTTACTGTAACATACTGATCCATATATCTTAATACCCTGGCTGCATTTCTGGGTACATCTGCCCGATCAGGCCAAGTTGCAAAGGGAATTCCAAATCCCGTATGCCCAGTGGTAAAGGATTTTTTGTTAAAATCCTTATCTGATGCCATGTGTAATCCCGATAGGTCCACGGATGCGCCAACTATTTTACATTTATCGGCGCCGGCTTTAATCAATCCCCTAGCCGTTCCAGTCAAATTTCCACCCCCGGCGTGAGTTGCAACAACAACGTCAGGATACTTTCCTTCCATTTCCATCATTTGATTTGCAATCTCAACTCCTAAAGTCTCTACACCTGAAATTCCAAATGGTGTATAAAGAGAAGCGTTAAAAAAGCCTGTTTCCTCAAGCAATCTTAAGAACACATAAAACAGTTCCGGCCCAACTGTGAGCTGAACTACTTCTGCCCCGAAAGCTTCACATTTTCGAGCCTTTTCAATGATTTCAGGCTGTCCTACTTTATTGGAATCATATACTTCTTGAACAATAATACATTTTAAACCTCTTTGAGCAGCCTGTGATGCAACAGCTGCACCGTAATTTCCACTTGTTGCTGCTATAACACCTTTATAACCCAGCTGTTGAGCATGATAAACTGATACAGCCGCTCTTCTAGCCTTAAATGAACCAGAGGCATTTGCAGCCTCATCTTTAATAAAAATTCTAGCCCCTTTACCTGCTCCTGAATACTTTCTGATTAAATTATTAATGTTTTTAAGTTCAAATAGAGGAGTATTACCAACCTTTGTTTCTCTTTGAATGCGCTGCATCTCTGGGATTGAGTATGCTGCCTTTTCCATCATGCCTTCATAATCAAAAGCAATATTTCCGTATTCAAAAACCTCATAATCTATGCCAACAGCTTTTTTCATTATTTCATTTTTTCTGCTCATTACCGCTTTATAGGATAAATCTTTCATTTTATTCCTCCTTGATTTCTGGAGTCTGCTTTACTATCTACTCCAACTCCTAATAATTCAGGAATTGTATTCCCGAAGTCATGGCAAAAACGTGGATTGATTACAACCAATTTGCCTGTAGTCACTCTATCTGATAAAGTTCGAACAGAAACAACATCACCCACGATTGCAGAATCTTCAATTAAAAAACCTTTTGACCACATCATCAAAGGTGTTTTATTAGTATCTTCCGGGACTTGTGGAGCTCGTTCATTTGCTGAAAGTACTTCGTTTTCAATTTCTACCCACATACCTTTTGCTGCATTTTCCATTACCGTTCCTCCTTTATGAATTTTTAAAATTTGTACATATAATGCGTCAC
>Ga0209347_1005299_pt1 | contig 12388 bp, 12 predicted proteins | sample AutmiccommuBRH23_FD_187382 | JGI IMG/M metagenome (GOLD analysis project Ga0209347, IMG submission 187382) | Deep subsurface microbial communities from Mt. Terri, Switzerland - Autotrophic microbial communities BRH/23 (SPAdes) (version 2) | ecosystem: Environmental > Aquatic > Deep subsurface >...
CGAGTGCGCCTTAAGCGACTTTTGGTTTGGCTTCGTCGCTCTGCCGTGCTTCCCACGTCGCCACGAGGAATGTCGCCATGCTGCCGGATAGATTGACCGCAAGTTCGGCATGACGCGCTGCTGGCTTCGCCTTTTTGGGTCCGCCGCCATGCGCATCGCCCAGCTTGTTGCGAAGTGCGCCCAGAGACTCGACCACCGACTGGCAGCTTCCAAGAATCTGCTTGAATACCTGCTCGCTGTGATCATCGGGGGCCAGTTTGAGCGCTTTGGATAGCTTTCGATAGAGTGAGGGCAGATCATCCTGATCGGACACAGCAACATTGAGTTCGGCAAGAAGCCATCGGCAAACATCTTCCAGCAGGGTGCGCGCGAGCGTGATCGCACCAGCAGGGTCGGTCGCGCGCCGGTCGAGCGCAGCTTCCCACCGCACATGAATCTGATCTGGATTGAAACGTGCGAGTGCGCCCGAGATAATGGCGTGTGAAGGCGAAGCATCGCTCAGTTGCTCGACCTTGTAAACAGGATAGCCCGACAGGCGCGACGACTGAGTAAGCCGAAACCCATCATTCTTGAGTTCGTCGTTCAGCTTCGCAACGCGCGCCGCCTGTGTGTCTTCGTCCAGCGTTTCAGGATGGACTGCCAGTTCGAGGAATCGGAAGAGCAAAGCCTTTGAAGAATTGACCAAGCCGAGCTTCTCGCCAAGGTCGCGGTAGGTCCAGTCGTCGTTGCGGACCCAATGCTGAATGAAATCGTCGCGCAACGTTCGCTGTTCCCAATCCGTTGAGTTGCCCGTCCGGATCGCGGAAAGCGGGAACAGCTTCTCGAGAAATTCGACCTCGTCATATTCCGTGCAAAGCGAATGGCCCTGGAAGGCGTGGAAAACGCGGCGACGTGTTCGCGTAGAAACGGTTCTTGTTCCGATTTCCTCGGTCTTTGCCAGATGCTCGGCAAGATCGAAATCCTGTTCCTCGGTTAGAAGTGCGCGGGCAACCTTTAAGACTGCGTCCGGCGACATTTCCATCAACCGGGAATGCGCATATTTGAACTTGCTGTGCATCGCTTCATCTTCGGAACCTTCGGAAAGGCCGAGACGAACGCATAATGCAGGCACATCATATGCCTTTGCCCCGGCAATTACTTCCGCTGTTCGCGTTCGGATTGACTTCACAAGGTCGGCTGGCGGGGTTGCGTTCATATGATTACGCCGTAGTGAAATCTGCAAGTTTTGTCGAACGCGTTGTGAACTTCAGTAGCTTGGATACTCATCCCTCTCGGTCTCATGAGCCGAGCAAAGTCAACGAGGCACTGGGTTCCGACTGATTACGCACGGAATGTCCTTGATCGACGGACGCTTAGCCGCTTCCCGCCGCCCTAGTGCGCGCAAGCAAAAAAACCGGCGCTTTGCACCTACGGTTTCCATGAATGGAGCCTCCGTCTTTTGGCTTGCGCACGGGCAACGCGCGGCCCTTCGATGTCCGTCAGGACATTTCGCCTGACGTGATCAGGAGAACCCACATGCAGAATATCGCAGAATTTCACATCATCGGGCGGATCGGCAAGATCGACCGGGCCAAGCAAGTCACTTACCTTTCGGTTGCTGCCAACTACAACCGCCGCGAAGGCGACGACTGGAAGACCGACACCCACTGGAACCGCATCACGCTGTTAGGCAAACTTCGCGACCGTCTCACTAAGGCCGACACCGGCGATCTTATCCGCGTTACCGGACGCGTACGCCAGTCGAGTTACGAAGTCGAAGGCCAGACCCGTTACGCGGTCGATTTGCTCGCTGATGGCATCGCTATCCTGGCCAAAGCAAGCGGCAAGCCGATCGAAGACGAGCGCGGCTAATTAAACGGGCGGCGGCCCTAGGTCGCCGCCTGTTCGCGATCTTCGATGCACAGTTTGACGGGATGGTGAGGAACGCGTCATAGAGTGGCGATCATCGGCGGTCCATTCGACCCGCTGCCGAGGCAAGAAAGTTTATAAACCTTAGTAAACGCTAAGTCTGACTTAGTAAAATTGATATTTTATAAACTAGACAACGGTTTATAAATCTGTCAAAACACTAAGCGTGGCTATGCATTTTGACAGTAAACTAAACCGACTTCAGCAGGAACTTCCGGAGGGACTTCTGGTCGATGCCGCGTGGATGGAAGCCAACGGCTATTCATCGGCGTTGCGCAGCCAGTATGTTCGCGCTGGCTGGCTCGATAGCCCGGCGCGGCGCGTCTATCGCCGTTCGCGCACGCCGCTGACATGGCAACAGGTGGTCATGTCTCTCCAGACTTTGCTCGATTTGCCGTTGTCCGTTGGCGGACGCACCGCGCTCGAACAACAGGGTTATGCCCATTACCTTTCGGCGGAGATGCGCGAGGTTCATCTTTATGGGCCAAAACGTCCGCCGACATGGTTGGACAGCTTGCTACTCGACATAGACTTCCGCTGGCATAATAGCCTCAGACTGTTCCCCGGAGATGCCGATGCACCGCCAGAACCAAGCCCTGTCATGGTCAGCGCCGCTGGGACGACTTTGCCCCTCCGATATTCGAGCAAGGAACGCGCCGTGCTCGAATTACTCGACGAGTTGCCGGATCATGAGAGCTTCCATCAGGTCGACGCCCTTTTCGAAGGAATGAGCGATTTCAGCCCTCGCCGTCTGCAAACCCTGCTTGAGACTTGCTCCAGCGTCAAAGTAAAGCGGCTATTCCTGTTCTTTGCCGACCGCCACCGTCATGCGTGGCGCTCCCGGCTCGACATATCGCGTATCGATCTTGGTTCCGGCAAGCGCGTCTTGGTTAAAGGCGGCAAGCTCGACCCAACCTACCACATAACTGTGCCTTCCGATCTGGGAGGTCAGTGAATTCATGGCTTTCCTCGACAGTTACCGGCAGCAGGTCGCACTCCTCATTCGCGCCATTCCCTTTGTTGCGAAAGAAGAGGCATTTGCGCTCAAAGGCGGCACTGCAATCAACCTTTTCGTGCGCGACATGCCGCGCCTGTCAGTTGACATCGACCTGACCTATCTACCGGTCGAAGATCGCGCCACCTCGCTTGTCGCAATCGACGCTGCCATGCTCCGGATCGGAGATCGGATCGCGCAGGGCATACCGGGAGCGAAGGTCAATCCTTCACGTTCGGCGGGCGAGAAAATCGTCACGAAGCTGATCGTCCGTGCCGGGGACGTGCAGATCAAGATCGAGATTACGCCGGTGTTACGCGGCACCGTCTATGATCCTGTCGTGATGGGCGTAGTGCCGACCGTGGAAGATGCCTTTGGCTTTGCTGAAATGCAGGTCGTATCCTTTGCCGACCTATATGCGGGCAAGATCGTGGCGGCGCTCGACCGGCAACATCCTCGCGATCTATTCGACGTGCGCGATCTGTTGGCGCACGAAGGCATAAGCGACGAACTGCGTCGCGCATTTCTTGTCTATCTCATCAGCCATAATCGACCGATGGCCGAAGTCCTGGAACCGACCCGCAAGCCACTGGGTGACGAGTTTGCGCGGGGTTTCGTCGGCATGACGCAAGAGCCGGTTGCCCTTGCCGATCTTGAAGCCGCGCGTGAGACAATCATCACCGCAATGGTCTCCAATATGTCCGATTCGCATCGGCATTTCCTTGTTGGTTTCAAGCGTGGCGAGCCGAACTGGGAACTTCTTGGAATACCGGAAGCCAAGCAATTGCCCGCCGTCTTGTGGAAGCAGCGCAATCTGGATAAGCTTTCCGCCGAGAAACAGCGTGAACTTGCCGATGCACTTCAGAAAACCCTGTTCCCGTGAGTAAGGAGTTCGATCTGCCACTGCTGAAGGCGATCAGCGATTGGCAGCGCGGTGGCGATGCCAACCAGAACCGCCGCCGAGGCGACGCCTTGAAGACCGCCTGCGCAAGCCTTCACGAAAAATTCCGCACATGTTCACTGTGCTGTTTCCGGTAGATTGCACTGCCAAAGGGTGGTGTATGGGACCTCATTGGTGAAGATAAGCTATCCGAAAAAATCTCGTCATGGACCACGTCCATTGACATCGCCAAGGGTTTCAAGAACGGAGTGCCGCCGGAAGGCCAGGGGTATCAGGGCGTCATTCTCTGGGTCTACCCCCATCCCGCTAGCGTCGTCGTTAATCTCGGTGAACTCTATAGGGAGCCCGCCTTCGAGGATGCCTTGAGGCATAACAGGAATGACATTCTCGGCTACGCCGACGGTGCCGGTCGCTATGGCAATGACCAGAGCGAAGTCGTGCTCGAAATTGCTTCTGTCACACAACAGGGAATCTATTCGATCGGCGGACACTCCAGCCCGTTCGATCAACTTGTGGATCTGGCGGCTGACGAACTTTATGGCTCTGACGCAACAAGTGCACAGCGCGCGGAATTGCTAGCGAAGGCCGAGCATATCCGGACTGAGGCTGGGCCTCGCTGGCTAGCCCCCGACGCGACTCAACGCGTGCTCGCTCGCTTGGAACCGCATGTCGAGCGACTAGGTGAGATCAAACGGCACCAAGATGGAACTGTTGAATGAAAGAAGAACACATTCACTCGTTCTCAAATCCCCGTTTCCCTTTCCGCTTCCAAATGGCCAGCGCGTGTTCGCGATCTTCGCTGCGCAGTTTAACGGCGACCGTAAGCATCGCGCCATAGAGTGTCGCACGATCATCGTCGGTTAGTTCGACCAGACCGGCTTTCACGACGAGGCCGCCCAGCTCGATTAGTTGCCGCGTGCGTGTACGCCTATTGATTTGCCATTCGCGCATGTCGGTGCGTGCCTTTCGTGTCTCAAGCCGATGCCGTGCCGACATCAGGCGGGAGAGCGCCGCCCGGCTTGCGTTCAGTTCCTTGGCCACGCTTTGGTGCCGTGCCTTGAAAGAATGACACGCCGCGTTTGCGCCAGTTCTCCTTTCGTGCGGCTTCAGTGGTTTCGGCGATAGACAGCAATGCACCCGCGAGCGTTTCCGCGTCCAATGTGTCGGCTCCGGTGGTGATCACCAGTTCGCCAAGCTGTTGGACACGGCGTTCTTTGAGTTGCTTTGTCCTTTCGGCAAGGGCCTTCAGTTCCGAATCAATATCACGGGGTTTGCGCATCTTTTGTCTCCATTGAGAGTTGTTGTACCCATCATAATATCGCGCGGCTCTTAATGCTGTAGAGTCGTCGAGACAGCCTGAACCCATATAGTCCCGAACAGGATTTTATCATGGGAGGGCGCGCTTATACGTCGTGCCGACGTGCGCTTGGTGGCGTAGATGGATTGCCGTCATGGCTATCTTTCATCTTTCCGTTAAAGTCATCAGCCGGTCGAGCGGGCGTAGCGCCGTGGCGGCAGCAGCCTATCGCGGGGCCGAGCGGCTGCACGACGAACGGCTCGACCGCGACCATGACTTTACCAACAAGGACGGGGTCGTCCATTCCGAGGTAATGTTGCCCGAGGGCGCGCCTGAGGAATTCGCTGACCGCGAAAAGCTCTGGAACGCGGTCGAGGTCGCCGAAAAACGCAAGGACGCGCAGCTTGCCCGCGAGGTCGAGTTCGCCATTCCGCGCGAGCTGAGCCAGGAACAGGGCATCGAGCTGGCGCGCGAGTTTGCTGAAACCGAGTTCGTCGAAAAGGGCATGATCGCCGACCTCAATGTCCATTGGGATATTGGCGCGGGCGGTCAGCCGAAGCCGCACGCCCATGTCATGCTTACCATGCGTGAAGTCGGGAAAGATGGCTTTGGCGCGAAGGTGCGCGAGTGGAATAAATCCGAGCTTGTTGAGCAATGGCGCGAACGCTGGGCCGAGCATGTCAATCAGCGCCTGGCCGAACTCGATATCGACGCACGGATCGATCACCGCAGCCTGGAGGCGCAGGGCATTACGCTTGAGCCGCAGGACAAAATCGGCCCTGCCGCATCACGCATGGGTGCGCGCGGGCTTGAGACCGAACGGATCGAAGAGCATCGCGCCGTCGCGCAACGCAATGGCGAGCGGATCATCGCCAATCCAAACGTCGCGCTCGACGCGATCACGCACGGCCAAGCGACGTTCACGAAGCGCGACCTTGCCATGTTCGTGCATCGGCACAGCGACGGAAAGGAGCAGTTCGATCTGGCCATTAGGGCCGTGCGCGGATCGCCTGATCTGCTCGCACTGGGCAAGGACGGTCGCGGCGAAGACCGGTTCACATCGCGGCAGATGATCGAGACCGAGCAGCGGCTTGGGCGCGCGTCGGAAACGATGGCCGAGCGCGAGCGGCATCGCGTCGATAAGCCGGGCCGGGAGGGAGCGCTGGCGCATGCGGCGGAGCGCGGGTTGGTCCTGTCAGGCGAGCAGCGCGCGGCGTTCGAACATGTGACCGATAGTCGCGGTCTCAGCGTCGTGGTCGGCTATGCCGGGACCGGCAAGAGCGCAATGCTGGGCGTGGCCCGCGAGGCTTGGGAGGGCGCGGGCTACACCGTTCGCGGCGCCGCGCTGTCCGGTATTGCCGCCGAGGGGCTGGAGCACGGTTCGGGCATTGCATCGCGCACCATCGCCAGCCTTGAACACCAGTGGGGCCAGGGGCGCGATTTGCTCACCTCGCGCGATGTGCTGGTGATCGACGAGGCGGGCATGGTCGGTACGCGCCAGATGGAGCGCGTCCTGTCCCATGCCGCCGATGCTAGCGCGAAAGTCGTGCTGGTCGGCGACCCGCAGCAGCTCCAGGCCATTGAAGCCGGGGCTGCCTTCCGCGCCATCCACGAACGGCATGGCGGCGTCGAAATCAGCGAGGTCCGCCGTCAGCATGAAGGCTGGCAACAGGACGCCACGCGGCACCTTGCCACCGGGCGCACCGGACTTGCCATTCAGGCCTATGGCGAACGGGGCATGGTGCATTCTGCCGAAACGCGGGAGGCGGCGCGCGGCGAACTGATCGAGCGCTGGGATCGTGACCGGCATACCGATACCGGCGATACGCGGATCATTCTCACCCATACCAATGACGAAGTGCGTGAGCTCAATGACGCGGCACGCGGGCGGCTGCGCGCGAGCGGCGAGCTGGGCAACGACGTGACCATCCGCACCGAGCGCGGCGAGCGTGAGTTCGCCAGCGGCGAGCGCATCATGTTCCTGCGCAACGAGCGAGGGCTTGGGGTCAAGAACGGCACGCTGGGCAATGTCGAGCAGGTGACGCCGCAGCGCATGGCCGTGCGCACCGACGATGGCCGCAGCGTCGCGTTCGATATCAAGGATTATGCGCATATCGATCATGGCTATGCCGCCACGATCCACAAGGCGCAGGGCATGACGGTGGACCGGGCGCATGTGCTTGCCACGCCGGGCATGGACAGCCACGGAGCCTATGTTGCGCTGTCCCGCCATCGTGACGGCGTCGCTTTGCATCATGGTCGCGACGATTTCGCCGATCAGTCAAAGCTTGTCCGCACGCTCAGCCGCGAGCGCAGCAAGGACATGGCCAGCGATTACAAGCCCGAACAGCGGTTCGCCGAACGGCGCGGGATCACCTTGCGCGAACGCATCGCCAAGATCGCCCGGCAGTTGCCGGAGCGCGCGAAATCCATCTTCGCCGGTTTCCGGCCCCATGCCCACAAACTCGAAGCACTGCCAACCGAACAGGTCGGGCTTTCGGATCAGCGCCGCGCTGTAGAACGCTACGCGCGTGCCGCCGCCAACATCGGACAAATGCGCGCACAGGGCTTGCCCATTTTGCCGCACCAACGCGAGGCCCTGGAGAGGACCGGGAAGGCGCTCAACGCAATCCGGCCCCATGCCGCAGCCGACCTTGCCAGCGCCTTGCAGCGCCAGCCGGAGTTGGCCCGCCAGGCTGCCGATGGCCGCAGCCAGGGCGCGATCCGCGCCATGAAGCTGGAAGCCGAAATCCGCGCCGATCCTATTCAACGCACTGATCGCTTTGTCAGCGACTGGCAGCGGCTCGGGCAGGCGCGGCAGGCCATGCAGCGCGATGGCGACACCAAGGGCGCGCAGAGGCTCACCAACCGCATGGCGGACATGGCGAAGGGCCTGGAGCGCGACGCGCAGGTCGAATCCCTGCTGCGCGGTCGTACCCGCGAGCTTGGCATCAAGACAGAACTCGGTCGCGATCTGGCCCGCGACCTTGCCGCTTCCGTGACCATGGAGCGGAGCCGGTCAATCGGCATGGGCCTGTAGGAGAAATGACATGCACAACGCCGAAGACGTGGGCCTGGACCTTGAGCCGGAACCCGACCCTCCGGCCCCGGAGGCCGCAGGCGATCCCGCCGCCGAGGCTTTCGCCCGCCTTGAAGGCGAACTGGCCCTCATGCGCCGGGCGGTTCAGCACCTTGCCGCCGAGCGCGCGGACATTGTCATTCCCGACTATGGCGCGACCCTGATCGAGATGGCCAAGCGGTTGGGCGAGATCGACGAGTGCCTGGAGGACATGGCCGATCATCCGGCGATGCAGATGACGCCGGACAGCATAGGCAGCCGAATCGCGATTGCAGCCGAAGCCGCACGCCGCAGCGACCACGATAGGATTGCTCAGGCCCGGAATGATCTGCATCATGCCACCCAGGAGGCGCGCAATGTCACTGCCCATGCGCGCACCGCCGCCGACCAGCGCCAGCGGCTCTTCCAGGTGGCAGGCGGCGGAATGCTCGCCGGGATGATGCTATGGTCTTTTCTCCCCGGCACTATTGCCCGCGCCATGCCCGAAAGCTGGCATTGGCCCGAGCGCATGGCCGTACGAATGGTCGGCCAGGACACGTCCTGGAGCGCGGGCATACGCATGATGCGGACTGCCGACCCGGTGATGTGGGATGCGATTGTGCAGGCATCGAGGATAGAGCAGGAGAATCGAGAGATCATTGCCGGGTGCGTTAAGAACGCGAACGGGAGCGGACAGACCGTTCGGTGCAGCATGAAGGTTCCACCGATGCGCAAATGACGATGCCAATGCAGCATTCCAGTTCACGGAAACTCAAGTAAAAGAGAATGATTCGGCTTGCCGTGAAACGGAAAGGGATGTATTGGAACAATATAAATTGAGTTTGGATCGGGAAACGAACCACTCAAGTGAATTTTTTCAGTGCCACCATTTGTGCCACGAAGAATAACCAAATTATCTTTAAAAAACAATATCAAATTGTTACTTGTTACTATTGAATCCTCTTCTGGGCACCAGAATTTCTAAAACCCTCATAAACCTAGGATTTTCGGTAGTTACGGCGGACCATTGGTACACAATAAAGGTACACAAGGGGGGTCAAAAGAACCCGAAATGGACTACTTGCAATTCCACAATGGCAGGTGGCGTTACCGTCGTCGTTGGCCGAAAAACGTTAAGCCGCTAGCCGATAGCGGCGAATATTTCATTAAGGCGCTGGGTACGAGCGATAAAAAAGAAGCCAAACACCTCCGAGCTTCGGTGGAATTGGAATTCAATGCCCAGGTAGCTTCTTTGAAGCGGCAGCTACCTTAAGTGTCTACTTAAAGTATATACTTGGGGGAATATCTCACCCTCAAGAAGGAGGGTTAATTAAAACCCCAGTAACCTTGCGGGATATACGGGACGACTGATGGACGTCGATTATTAGCTAAATCGGGCTGACTGCGGTTCGCACAACGTACAACCCAACGAACAACGTGGAGGCGGTCGGCGATTCACAATCTTCTGCCCCCGCTGTCTACCTGTACAGGTGCACCTTAGGTGAGACATTCTGGTCCCACTATCATGGTTCAATCATTGGCAATAGGAGGAGCTGAGTACCCATTTGAGCTGAGACCCTGAGCAGTCGCTTAAGGTAGGCCTTAAGTGGCTACTTTAAGTATATACTTTGGGGGATATCTCACCCTCAAGATGGGGCTTTTAGTGTGACCCCTACCTTTTCTGCGGGCTACAGGGGGTCGGAATATATGGTCTGAAGATGTGTCGCGTCCAACAACCGATTGAAGGCCAGACTTGCCCACTCGGGGGTCCGCCCCGCCATGGGCATAGAGCCAATGCCCGCTATGAACGCAAAAGAATAAATTCTAAGCAGAAAAGCTGCCGATCCGCCATCGCCCCACTTGCGGACATTGCGGGATAAGCTAAACGGCGTCCATGGTTGATCAGAGCGATGAATTTGATTGGTTTTTCAAAATACTTCCGATCGTGTTGGGTGGTGTGTTGCTCTATTACATGTTGTGGGGGTCACCAGAACCTCAATCGCCGCCGGAAAATAGGCTAGTATATGGCTGCTACGGAACGACCGGTGGCCCTCCAATTAAGCTCGATCAAAACGGAATGAAAGTCTTGCAAGATGGCTTTCCAATGATCGGTTTCCACTTGGAGCGGCATAAGCAGGGGATTGCGCTTGCCACGGAAGCACCGATCAGGCTTGAGCCCATTGAGACCTACTATCGGTATGAAATTGCAGACCGAGGAATTGGGCAATTCTTGGATTTCTACAAGGTCATCAATGGCAAGGTCTATGGAGTTTTCGAGGACAATGAGCTCGGCCCATTTCGAATGCTGGCGATGGACGGTCGATACCTTCCATACACAAAGGTAGCTGCTTCCGATTGTGGCGATTGAATGTCCGCTCCCCACCCAGTTTGCGACATTAGATAGCAACCATGGTGAAATAAAAGCAGCCAGTCAGCAACCGCCCCACTTGCGGACATTCGCTGTAGTGCTAGTACGCTCAAATGCATTTAGTCACAAAAGACAACTATGACGAGGCAACCGATGCCGCCCGCGACATCCTCATGATGTATATGGATATGGCCGATAACTATGCGGGGTTCGGTCATGCTAGCGATTGCCACATACGTTTTGATAGACTTAAATTCGTAGATGCTAAGGACGATGGCATTGCATTCGGCGTCGAGCCTCGAAGCAACATCCTCGTCCCGGTAGTTGACGAACGCGTCGGTCCCGAGGGTTTTTGTCAGCCAGCGTCCTTTGTCGTCGCTACCTGTCGTGCCGATGACCCGGGCACCAGCGATTTTCGCCAGCTGCACTGCGACGGAGCCAACCGCGCCTGCGGCCCCGGAGACGAACAGGGTTTCCCCCGGCTGCGGTTTCAACACATGCCGGATGCCGGCGAAGGCCGTGATGCCGGTCAATCCATAGATCCCGAGATAGCGTTGCAGCGGACCAGAATCTGCGGCCAGCGGCGACAGTGAATCCGCCGCGGCGACATAATGTTCGCGCCATCCCATCGTCTGGCTGATGACGAAACTGCCTTGCGGGAGGGTGGCCGACCGACTCTCGATGACTTCGCCAACGGCGGCACCGGTCAGCGTTTCACCGATCGGCATCGAACTGTGAAGACCGTTCTGCTCGCTGAGATAAAGCCTCATATAGGGATCGACCGACATCCAAAGGTTGCGCACGAGCACTTCCCCCTCGCCGGGAGGCACCAGTGTGGCCGCCTCGATCCTGAAATCCTCTGCAGAGACAGTTTTGGCGGGACGCTTCGCCATTACGATATGCCGCGTTTCAGTTGCCATCAGCCCGCAATCAGCTCGTTGTCGACGATGATATTCTGACCGACTATCGTGTCATCGTTGATGATGCGAACAACGCCTGCAGCGATATCTTCGGGAGAAAGCACCTTGATACCCTCCAGGATCGGGCCGAGCCAGTCTGGCCGTGTTCCCCCGCCGGTATGTTCCAGGATCGGCGTTTCCGTTACTCCTGGCGATAGGGCATTGACGCGAACGCCGTCGGATTCGTTGAAAACCGCGCAAGAAGCGGACAGATGGACAACACCGGCCTTGGCCCCGGCATAGGGCGCATCGGTTGGCAAGGGGCTGGTCGCTCCCGTCGAACCGGTGTTGATCACAACACCGCCGCCATGTTCGCGCATGTAGCGGATCGCCAGCGCTGTCGATTGGGTGACGGCAATCAGATCAATCTCGATCACGAGCCGCATCCGTTCCAGGTCGCTGTCGGGAAAAGGGGGTGGCCCGAGGACGATCCCCGCATTGTTGAAGACGATATCGATCGCGCCAAATTTTGCGTGCGTGTCGGTGTACATACGCTCGAGCGAAGGCACGTCGAGTACGTTGATCGCCAGCGGCAGCGCTTCGGCCCCCGCCTCTCGGACCAGCCTGCAGGTCTCCTCGAGTCCCGCTTCATCCTGGTCGACCACCGCAACGGCGCGCGCACCTTCCCGCGCGATGGCGATCGATGTGGCCCGCCCGATCCCTGACGCCGCACCCGAAACAATCGCAACCTTGCCTTTGATATCCATATATTCTCTCCTGTGATAATCTTGTGTTGATCGCCCAGATCCGCCAGACGTTCAATTATTGAACAGAGTATAATTTTATAACTTGATCGGTAAGCGCAACCCTTGATTGGATCACCTCACAGTTTAGCTAAGACATGATCTCGAAGGGCAATCAGGTTCGCAAACCGCGATCGCACTGCCGCTTCTCAGACGGGCC
>Ga0209347_1005300_pt1 | contig 12387 bp, 14 predicted proteins | sample AutmiccommuBRH23_FD_187382 | JGI IMG/M metagenome (GOLD analysis project Ga0209347, IMG submission 187382) | Deep subsurface microbial communities from Mt. Terri, Switzerland - Autotrophic microbial communities BRH/23 (SPAdes) (version 2) | ecosystem: Environmental > Aquatic > Deep subsurface >...
GGAAGCAGGGCGAAGGTGATATAGGAGTTAAACAAATCGGTGAATTTGCAGGTTTTATTACTGAAGAAATAAAAAACCAGTTATCAGGTTTATATAACTAACTAAATAATAGGAGGACATAACAATAGCTATTAAGAAGAAAGTACCCGGTCGCTCTCCCATGCAAAAGAGAGACACTGAGCCGCAACACAGGATTAACAGGAATATTACTTCGCCGCAGGTACGGCTGGTAGGTGAGAACATTGAGGAGCAGGGCGTTTATCCTTTAAGGGATGCGCTCAGGATGGCTGACGAACTGGAACTTGATTTGGTGGAGATATCACCTAAAGCCGATCCACCTGTCTGTAAGATCACAGACTATTCCAAGTTCCTGTATCAGCAGAAGAAGAAGCAGAAGGAAATGAAGGCCAAGGCGGTAAAAATTGTGGTTAAGGAAATCCGTTTCGGACCCCAGACTGATGAACACGATTTTGAGTTTAAGCTACGGCATGCAGAGAAATTCCTTAAGGATGGTGCAAAAGTAAAAGCCTTTGTGTTTTTCAAGGGCCGGTCGATTTTATTTAAAGAGCAGGGGGAAATCCTTTTGCTCAGGCTTGCAACGGAACTCGAAGATGTGGGTACTGTTGAGCAGATGCCAAAGTTGGAAGGAAAACGAATGATTATGATGATTTCACCTAAAAAGAAATAATACAGTTCTTTGATAACATTTTAACAAAGTAGGAATATGCCAAAGATGAAAACGAATTCCGGTGCCAAGAAACGTTTCAGGCTCACCGGAACAGGAAAGATTAAAAGGAAACATGCCTACAAAAGTCATATTTTGACTAAGAAAAGCACGAAGCGGAAACGTAATCTCACCTATTGGACTGCCATTGATAAGACCAATGAGAGCAACGTGAAGCTGATGCTTGCAATGAAGTAAAATCCTTTTAATAATTAAAAAGAGTAATTAACCAGATTATTGTGCATAAAAGTATTCCACAGGTATAAAACTCAGGGGAATCGCCGGTAGTCAAAAAAAGTAGAAAGTATGCCAAGAAGTGTAAATCATGTAGCATCACGTGCCCGGAGGAAAAAAATTCTCAAGAGGACGAAAGGTTATTTCGGAGCACGTAAAAATGTTTGGACAGTCGCAAAGAATACATGGGAAAAAGGTCAGCAGTACGCTTATCGCGACAGGAAAGTGAAGAAAAGATTATTCCGTGCATTGTGGATCCAGCGTATCAACGCAGCAGTCCGTCTTGAAGGGCTGTCGTATTCACAGTTTATGGGTCTGTTAAAGAAAAATGCCATTGAAATCAACAGGAAAGTACTTGCCGATCTGGCCATGAACCAGCCTGTAGCGTTCAAAGCAATCGTTGAAAAAGTAAAATAGTGAACTGATTTTTTTAGGTGAAAGATATAAAGCCCGGGTACCCCCCGGGTTTTTTTATGCCCTTTTTTCTGCTGTCCTGATTGCAGGATCACGATGTGCTGAAGGTTCTTATGAATAAGCATAATGGGGCTTTTCTTAGTGGGTAATCCATGCCTCAGTTGTTCAAAGTATACACACCTGCCGGAAGCAGTCGGGTATATGAAATATTTTCTTTTCGAATCCTTGGTGCTGTATACCATGGTTAGTTAAGCTCCCATCCGGAGATGAACCAGGTTTATGGGAATATTTATTGCAACATAGAACAGCAATATAAAAGGATGTACAAAATGAATTTAACAGAAAGATATTTTTTTCAGGATGCTGCCCTGAACAAAGAACGGCATCTGGAATCGGGTGACAATCCTGAGGAACGGAAAGGCGCCAAGAAACATAAACAGGACAAAGGTGGAAACAAGGAACGGGACCTGGAATCGGGCGATAATCCTGATGAAAGAGGGAAGAACAGGTAAGTTCCTTTTCCGGTGGCTTAGCTCGAAACGTTTCCTTTCATCAGCATATCTACTGCATCGCTGAGGGAACCTGCACGGGTGACGTTACCTGAATTCACGAAGTAGATCACATCGGCATTTGCAATGGTGTTCAACCTGTGGGCGATTACAAGCTTGGTGGTTGAGGGAGGCAACTTATGTAATATTTCTTCCAGCAGTTTTTCTGTAATCGTATCGATGTTGGCGGTGGCTTCATCCAGTATAAGCAGGTCGGGCTTGCGGAGGACCGCACGCATAAAAGCTATAAGCTGTTTCTGGCCTAAGCTGATGCCATCACCCGAAATGTTGATTTTGGTATCCAGCCCGTTTTCAAACCGCAGCATTAGTGATTCCAACCCCGCATGATGAAATATACCTATGAGTTCATCGTCGGAAAACTTTCCATAGTCTTCATTGCCATAAAGAATATTTTCCCTGATAGTCCCGCTGAACAAAAACGGATCCTGCAGAATGAACCCAATCTTCCTTGTCCGTTCTTCCGGGGTGTAGGAGCGGATATCCCTGCCATGCAGCAGAACCTTGCCCTGCACCGGGTCGAACAGCCTTGCTGCCACTGAGGCTGTAGTGGTTTTACCTCCCCCGGTAGGACCTACAAAGGCATAGGTTTTCCCTTCCTTTAAATCGAAGTTGATGTTATGCAGTACCTCTTTACCATTGGAATAGGAGAATGATACATCGCGGAATGAAAGCAAAGGCACAGCAGGCTGAGGCTCCTCCCCGGGAAGTTGTTCCAGGTTGTTCTCCATCTCAAGTACTTTTCTTACCCTGTCCCATGCAGCAAGAGCCACCTGAAAACTTGCCCATAGCGATGCCAGCTGTCGTAACGGACTGTAAAAACTGTTGACATAGGCAATAAAGCTTATCAGCAGCCCAACGGTAAATTGCCCTCTGGATATAAACCATATGCCAAGGACAAAAACGATGATCAGTCCGAAATTGGAGAGCAGGGTGTATACAGGCAGAAAAAGGTTGTTGGCAATCCCGGCTTGAACAGAATTGGTATAGTTTTCCTGATTCACCAGATTAAACCGTTTCCTGAAGTAATCGCGCCGGTTAAACGCTACCACCACCTTAAAGTTATTCAGGCTTTCCTGTACCTCTGAGCTGAGGTTGCCTGTGCTTTTCAGTGAAGCAGCATTTTTCTTTTTCACCCAGGGTGAAACCAGCTTCGTGAAGGCCAGGATCAGCAGGGCAGGCGACAAAGCCGCAGCCCCCAGCGGAAAATGGATTGTCAGCAGGAAAATTCCGGCTCCGATCATCATCAGTACCGAACGCAGGAACTGCATGAGCGACTGCGAGAAAAACTGGTTGATTTTATCGGTATCGTTGTTAATACGTGATATCACATCCCCGGTTTTATTCAGGTTGAAAAAGGCATAGGGGAGTTCCTGGAGCTTGCCAAACACGGAGTTACGTAGATTATATAGCATACGCTGCCCGACAGAGCCCATAAGTTTTGTCTGCACATAACCAGCTCCAAAGGCGATGATATACATCACAAGCAGGATGCCGCTGAAAATAAGTACTCCCCTGAACTGGCCTGTCTGTATGTAGTTGTCAACCGTGAGCCCGATAATAACAGGGCCTGCCAGATTCAGCAAGGCCGTTACAGCCATGTAAAAGAAGGCAACCAGAAGGTTCCTTTTTTCGGTTACCATGTAGGCCACCAGGCTCTTCAGTGATCTGAAGCCCGGTTTTTTCAGGCTTTGATTGTCGTCGTCATTCAGATTATAATTCATAATAGCTTGTGCTTTTTTGAGATTCATATATCTGAATGTACTCCGGACAGGTAGCCCTTAATGTTTTATGCGTACCTGTTGCAATGAGTTCACCCTCCATCAGTAAGACAATCATATCAAAATCCTTAACAGGATTGATTTTCTGTGTCACGGAAATAAGGGTAATTTCCGGATAGTTCTGCATTACATTGTGCAGGATCCTTTTCTCGGTCTGTGGATCCACGCGGGAAGTAAAATCATCAAGCAGGAGTATCTTAGGGTTTAACGCCAGTGCCCGTGCCAGCATGATGCGCTGCTTCTGTCCGCCCGATAAGCTTGTTCCCCGCTCTGAAACTATTGTGTTCAGCCTGTCAGGCAACGAATCAATGAATTCTTTCAGACCTGCAGTGTCAATGGCTTTCCGGAGAGATTCATCAGTTACTGTATCGCTAAAAGCTATGTTTTCCCTGAGGCTCATGTTAAACAGCACACTATCCTGAAAGACGAAGCCTATCTGGTTATGAAAATATTCCTTGTTATACCTGTTGATGTTTTCTCCGTCAAACTCTACAGAGCCTTCATCAGGCTTCACCAACCCGGTAAGAAGGTACAGCAACTGGCTCTTGCCTGCGGCTGTGGGCCCGATAATGGCAGTCCGGGTTCCGGACCGGATGCTGAATGACACTGATTTTAATGCAGGTTTCCCTTCGTACTTCACAGTGACATTGCTAAAGCTTATATGCCCCTGCAATGGTTTATCTATCTTGCCTGTATCGGCTGTTTCAGGTGCTTCCATCACCTGGTAAATTCTTTCGTATGATGCGCTTGCCTGGGCTATCATGTTGCTCATAAAGCCTATTACGATAATGGGAAAAATGAGCAGTGCCACATAACTGTTGAAAGCAGCAAAATCACCAAGCGACAGATCACCTGAAATAACCTGGTAACCTCCCAATGCCAGGATTACAAGTGTAGCCAGATTGGCAAGAAGTGTGATAAGCGGAATCAATGTGGCAAAAAGGGTTACAATGCCAATGCCTACATCTCTGGCCTCGGCGCTTGCAGCAAGAAATTTACGGTATTCATGGTGCTGTGAATTTAGTACCCTGATGATTGCAGAACCCAGTATGCTTTCATTGATAACCTTGTTGAGCCAGTCGATGACTTCCCTGCCTTTCCTGAAAAGGGGCTTCACTTTCTGAAGGATAACCATAAACGAAATCCCGATAAGCGGGATCATAAACAACACAGGTATCGCCAGCTTCCAGTTGATAATTAAAAGGAGCACACTGGTGCCTAAAATCATGAATGCTGATGAAACAATCGATGTAACTGCCTGGGAGACGAACATCTTCACCGAGTCCATGTCGGAGGTTAGGTTGGTAAGCAGCTTTGAAGGATTGGCTTCCTGGATAAATGCAAAACTTTGCCTCGATATTTTATCCGAAAGTTTTTTCCTCAGGTCTAACCCTACCTTTTCCGATGCATATGTCTGAACAACCATTTGCAAGAGAGAAAATATAAATATGGCAGCGGCAACCAGCAGAAACTCCCGGAGTACATTTTTAAGTACGTAACTGCCTTCTATATAAGTATCAATCCCGCGGGAGATGATGTTTGGAATGATAAGGTTGGCACCATTACCCAGAAGAGCAAAAACAATAAGCAGCACCACCAGCATTTTATAAGGCTTAAGCAGCCTGAAAAGCTGGTAGTTCATCTTTTTATTCTCTTTGTTATTCTTTTTGTTGATGGCCACTTTACTACGAATGCATTAGGATTGCAAAGTAAACTAAAACGATGTTGAATTATATTATAACAGATATAAATGTCGGAAATTCTTACCTTTTTTAATATTCATATGAACCTGATATCTGAATGGAAAGTTTTTCAGCTGCAATTTAAGAAAGGGAAAAGACAGCTTTAATTGGATAAATCCCATTTAGGCCTTTTGCAGTTGCTTTTAATGAATCAGGCAATTCTCAATTACAAATTTATATATACCATTCATCCATGGAAATTATACTCCTCTAAGCAATCCTCCATCCACCACAAGGCTTGCACCGGTAATATAGGAAGCTGCATCTGAGAGCAGGAAAGCGCCTGCTTTGCCAAATTCCTCTGTTGTACCATATCTGCCCAGGGGTATGGAAGATTCATGCTGTTGTTTTACTTTTTCCACAGGGATACCCTGTTTCTCCGAAAGGTTTTTATCGAGTGCCTTTACCCGGTCAGTATCGATGCGCCCCGGTATCAGATTGTTAACCCTGATGTTTTCACCTGCAAACTCGCTGGCAAGGCTTTTTACCAGGCTGGCAACCCCTGAGCGGAAAACATTCGAAAGCAGCAGGCCATTGATAGGTTCCTTCACTGAAAGCGATGTAACCGTGAGAATGGAACCTCCGCCCCCGGCACGCATATATGGCAGTACTCCGCGTATCAGCCGTACTGCGCTCATCAGGGTCAGGTTGAATGTTGCCTGCCATACATTATCAGAGAAACCGTCGAAGTTCCCCGGAGGCGGGCCTCCTGCGTTCACAACCAGTCCGTCAATGCGCTCAAAGGCTGCTGCCACTTCGCCGACCCAGCTTTGAATGGATGGACCGTCTGATGCATTGAAAACCGAAGCCAGTACCGTTGCCCCGGTTTCTTCCCGTAGCTTTTCTGCTGCGGCTTCAACATGCTCATGGTTGCGGCTGGCAATACAAACCGTTGCCCCGTTTAATGCCAGTTCGCGGGCTATCCCATATCCAAGTCCTTTACTGGATGCTGCAACCATAAATACCTTTCCTTTGATGTTTAGTTCCATATCATGTAAAAAGTTTAATTTAAAACTACGAATAACAACGCTCTACCTGATAAAAGTTCATTTTCCAAAACCTCTGATGGTACATTATAAGGATTTTAAGGACTTTAAGGACCTTAAGGTCAAGAAGAATCATTCATCTTGTGCCTCATATTTTTCCAGTGCATAGGCAGCAAACGAAGCCAGCCAGTGTGCCCCTGCATATTCCCCGGAATCCATTTTGTCGTAGCTGTAGTTAAAATGTGCCACACCCAGATCAACTAGTTTTTGGTTCTTTAGGCCGAATCCCAGCTCAAACAGGCACCAGGCTCTGCTGAAGTTCAGTCCGTCGAGATGCGCAAGTTTGCCATCACTGCGGTCTGTTACCTCAGCCGGCTGCAGGAACTTCTCAGGATTTTTGTCGAAACCGGGCAGAAACTTCCTGAACCAGTTCCTGAATTCCTTTTCAGTCAAAACTTTTTGCATCAGAGCTGCTTCCTGCAGGCAGGGCGACAGAAAATCAAACCCTCCAGGCTCCCAGGTGAGGGGGCAGTTGGTATCATCCATAAAATACTGCACCGATTTTTCTTCTATTTTACGTGCAAGGGCAGGGTGGTGCTTTTCAGCATAATCATAGGCAAAAGCCATTGCAAATGCAATGTTTGTATGTTCTCCCACACGGATCGGATAATTCAGCTTGTCGAGGAACTCTATAAACTTATCGACCACCAGGTTCACAAGAGGCTGCAGGTTTTCATGCAGTACAATTGCTTCGGGTGAATTCCAGGTGAGAAGGGCTTCATCAAGCTTCAGCAGCCAGGCCCAGCCGTATGGACGTTCAAAATCCTTGTTATGTTCATCATCGAAAAATGCCACTTCCTGCAGGATATTTTCTTTTGTTATAGTTGCATTCAGCTTGCGAAGGATGTCATTGCGGTGACTGAACCCAGGAAAGTCTTTCAGAATGGTCACCAGTGTCCAGTGACCATGTACCGAGGAGTGCCAGTCGAAACACCCATAGAATGCCGGGTGAAGCACGCGCGGAGGAGCCAGATAACTGTCGTCGCCAAGCACCTGCCCCAGCTTGTTGGGGTATTCCCTGTCGATGCACTCATATGCAAAGTGGTAAAGGTATTCTGCTTTTTTATCATCAAAAACAAGCCTGTTGTTTGGGGGTTTTTGTTGTGCATGCATTGAAAGTGTCATTAAGAGGGATAAAACAGGTGCCAGGTATTTCATAAAAATCTTTTCCCCGAAAGTACAATTTTTCTTTTTCTGCAGGAAGAACAGGTGTGTTTATACTTTTTTCAGTTTCCATCTTCCTTTTCTGAAAATGAGCCATGCAATGATTGCCAGCAGGCTTTCAGCCACAACAATGGCTATGCTGGCTCCTGCAAGTCCCATGTCCAAGGTAATTGCCAGCAGGTATGCCAGCGGGATTTCGATCAACCAAAAGCAGAGCAGGTTTATCTTTGTAGGGGTAAATGTGTCACCGCTGCCGTTGAATCCCTGTACCAGCACCATTCCAAGTGCGTAGAACGTAAAGCCAAAACTGATTATCCGCAACGCCATGGAACCGTTATTTATTACCTGTTCATCCGTAATAAACAGCTCCATAAAGAACTGCGGAAAGATTGCCAGTACCAGTCCAATTAATCCCATAAAGATCATATTTACGTAACCTGTTATCCAAACCGACTTTTCTGCCCTGTCAGGTTGTTTTGCTCCGAGGTTTTGCCCCACAAGCGTAGCTGCTGCATTGCTCAGTCCCCATGCCGGCAGGAGTGAGAACAGGATAATCCGTATGGCAATGGTATAGCCTGCCAATGCTTCGGGACCGCTGACAGCAATAATCCGGACCAGTAATATCCAGCTCGACGTGGCTACAAGATTTTGTAGAATGCCCCCACCAGAAATCTGCATGAGTTCCAACATCACTTTTGCCTTTACTTTCAGGCTGTGCCAGTAAAGCCTGATTCTGTAATTGCCCCTGAACAGCAGGTAAAACTGGTAAATTACTGCCATTCCCCTTCCGATGTTTGTTGCAATGGCAGCCCCTTTCAATCCAAGTTCAGGGAATGGCCCAATACCAAAAATCAGCAACGGGTCGAGCACCAGGTTTATCAGGTTGGCGAACCATACCACGCGCATGGAAATGGCTGCATCGCCTGAACTGCGGAACACGGCATTAATGATGAAAAGCAGCATGACCACGAAATTCCCTCCGAACATGATAGCCGGGTAGCTCGAACCTTCAGCAGCCATAGTTTCAGTGACTCCCATAATGATAAGGAATTCCCGTGCATAAAGCATTCCGGGCACAGAAATTACAAGTGATACAAGCATTCCTGCCAGTATAGCCTGAAAAGCCACCACCCCCGCTTCTTTCTTGTTTTTCTCACCGATACGCCTTGCAACAAGGGCTGTGGTTGCCATGCTCAAACCTGAACCTATGGCATATACAATGGTCATTACCGATTCGGTGATTCCCACTATGGCAACCGCTTCTGCTCCCAAACGTGAAACGAAAAAAATATCAACCACCGCAAACACCGATTCCATCAACATTTCCAGGACCATGGGAACCGCCAGGATAAAAATCGCATGGCGGAGACTGGATTCCGTAAAATCACGCTCAGTGCCCGCAATAGCTTCCTTTATATCCTTCCACAATGGACCTGCCCAGGCAGAGAAACCATTCGACATACCCGTTATTTTAGTTTTCAGATCAGGCATTGCTCCTGTTTTAACTGAGAAAAAGAATGCTCATGTTGAATAATGTGCTGTTTCTATTCAATGGTCAGGGCCATAAAACCGGCTGTTTGAAAAGCTTCATCATTAATTTTAACCAAATATAAATAATTCACTTCAGTGGTTGCTTTACAATAGCTCATTAAATTTTTTCTCTCCTGAACCCATCCGGTCATTTTATGTTACTATTGCAGAATCAAAAACAGGTTATTCATGAGACAGTTTATAGCGCTTATTGTTACAGCGCTTATTATATCATCGTGTGGTCGTACTGATAATTTTCCCGAATTAGTGACAGAAAAGGTTTCTTTAGATGAGCTGAAGTTTGAAGAAGGTTTTAAAATTACAAGCCCGGTACCTTCCAATAACAGTTCATCCGTAAATTTTGCCGGTCTCGATACCCTTCAGAAATTACAGGAAAGCTATTTTAAAAAGGACAATATTTTTAATTTGTCAAAATACAACATGATTTGGAGGGAGACAAAGAATGACATCAATCTAAAAAACCTTTCTGCTGAGGAGGCAGTCCGCTGGTTTGAATCAACAGGATTCCTGTTTCAGCTTACAGGCGATGCAGAGGTGGCAGGCGAGCTGGAAAGACTGGTTTATTCTTCACCCTTATCAGGCAATAAAGATCTGGAATCCATAGTCGCACCTTATATCTTTACCAGGAAAGGCGATCACGTGCATGTGAACCTGTTTTTCCCTGCTGAAATCAGATATAACCATAGCCTTAACGGAGGGGTTAAAATTTCCCTGAAAACAGAATTTCCACAAAGCGGAAGAATAAAACTGAATTTCGGCATGGAAACCAAAAGATACATTGAATTGTGGATCAGAATTCCCGAATGGGCCCATAATGCATCTGTAACAGTAAAAGGTGTCAAATATCTTTCTCATCCGGGAAGCTATAGCCGGGTGGCGAAGCAGTGGAAGGAGGGGGATGTGGTTGAGGTTGAGTTGCCTGTTCAGAATATGCCGGGGTATCTGAAGTAATTGGGTCTTCTTTTCTTTTAGATAACTATCATTCGAAAGCCGACTTATTGTGTGGATTACGACCCCTCCCATCCTCCCCGAAAGGGAGGTGTATGACGCTCTTTTTCAGTATTCTGCCAAACCTGCACAGGCTTAAAGTCCCCCATCGGGGGATTTAGGGAGTAGTTTATGATATTATTTTTCATAGGACTATAATACTCTTTACTGATGGACTTGCGTCTTGCGTCTTCTTCTCTTGAGTCTGCTCCCTATTATAATTGCATTGTTTTCAATATCGTCAGACTTTTATATTTTTATGGGAAATTTTGGAGAGTACCCGGATTCAACCGGTTTAATAATATTAACTTAAAAGAATTATGAAGAAACCAATCATGTTTTTGCTGGTTGCCTTATTGGCAGCTTGTTCTTCAAGTATCACTAAAACAACTGAAATGCCTTATAAGAAATCGGACTTTGAAGGGCTCATCGACGGGAAAATTACCCGGATGTTCACCATGGAAAATTCAAACGGAATGATTGTCAACCTCACCAACTACGGTGCTAAAATTGTTTCAGTTTATGTACCCGACCGTGAAGGCAACTTTGCCGACGTAGTTCTTGGGTTTAATTCTCTCGAGGAATACCAGCAGTATGGTGCAAGTCATGGTGCTGTAGTTGGACCCTTTGCCAACCGGATTGCCAATGCAAGCTTTACAATCGACGGCGAAACTTACCAACTGCCGGTGAACAATGGTCAGGCATCCCTGCATTCCGGCCCCGCCAGCTGGTATCGCAAAGTATGGGATTTCGCAAAAAACGGAAATGTAACTGAATTCACAATTGAAAGTCCTGACGGGGAATTTGGTTTCCCCGGAAATAAAAAAGCGAAGGTCACCTACACCCTTACCGACGACAATGAATTGAAAATCGATTATGAAGTAACAAGTGATAAGCCGACGCATATAAATCTTACAAACCACAGCTACTTTAACCTGAGGGGGGAAGGAAACGGCGATATTCTCAATCATGTGGTGGTCATCAATGCACGCAGGTCAACTCCGGTTCATGATGCAGGGATGATTCCTACAGGTGAAATTGCAGATATTACAGGCACTGAACTTGATTTTACTTCACCTCATGCCATTGGTGAACGTATCAATGCCGGTCATCCTATGCTTCAGTACGCAAAAGGATATGATTTCAATTATGTCATCGATAAGGAGCCTGAAGAACTGGCCTTTGCTGCAAGTGCACTGGAACCTGAAAGCGGAAGATTTATGGAGGTGTTTACAACTGAGCCCGGCGTTCAGCTTTATACAGGTAACCATCTTAGCGGTAAAGAGATCGGGAACAGCGGCAAACCCTATACTCCGTATACAGGTTTTTGCCTCGAAACCCAGCACTTCCCCGACAGTCCCAATCAACCCCATTTCCCATCCACACTGCTGAAACCGGATGATGTTTATAGATCAACAACCATCTATAAATTTTCAATAAAGTAATAATGGATTATTTTATTTAAGGTATATGCAATAGAGTAAATAAAAACGGGTTAAGGAGTATGGATGACTGAATAATTTTATAGAAAACCCGCTGCAATATTTTTTCATGTAATAATATCTTTAATTTAGGGGCTGTGTAAGTTGGACGCTTAAACTAAAAACAAAAACATACTGACATGAAAACCGGTTTCAAATCAAAAACCTGGTTTGAGAATATTTTTAATCTGAATTACCAGTATATTCTGAATTATCTGTTTTATCTTTCAGGTAACAGCGGGTTGTCGGAAGATCTGGCACAGGATGTTTTTTTACAGTTATGGGAAAAGAGGGATGAGGTGAAGGACGAAACGGTCCGTGCTTATTTATATACCATTGCCCGAAACAGTTTTCTTAAAAGTACAAGACGGCAGAAATATGATTTGAAGTTCCGTTCTGAATATTTCGAAGAGAATGAACATGAATCGCCTGAATTCATAATGGAGATGAAGGAGTTCGACCGTAAGCTTCAGGAAGTGATAGCATCCCTTCCTGAAAAAAGCAGGGTGGTATTTCTGATGAACCGGATGGATGGCATTACCTACCGTGAAATTGCGAAGAGCCTCGGAGTTACTGTTAAGGCTGTAGAGAAGCAGATGAGCAAGGCTCTTTCCATTATAAGGGAACAGTTGGGGAGCCATATTTCAATATTGAATAAGGTTGTTAAAGATTAAAAATGCCGGAAGACTGATGATGC
>Ga0209347_1005302_pt1 | contig 12378 bp, 14 predicted proteins | sample AutmiccommuBRH23_FD_187382 | JGI IMG/M metagenome (GOLD analysis project Ga0209347, IMG submission 187382) | Deep subsurface microbial communities from Mt. Terri, Switzerland - Autotrophic microbial communities BRH/23 (SPAdes) (version 2) | ecosystem: Environmental > Aquatic > Deep subsurface >...
CGCATCGACCCGCCGGCGGAACGGCCCGCGGGCAGGCCAGCCCGGCGCGTCATCTCCTCGATGCGCAGCATCATGCCGAGCCGCGAACCGTGCACCTCGTGTTCGACGAGCTCGGTCGCCGTGATCGCGCGCTGAAGGCGGGTGCCGCGCCGCCCGCCCGGCTGGAAGAGGCGCCGCACATCGCGCCGCAGGTTCGGCGAGCCGCCGACATGCAGGGCCTCCCCGCCGGCGCCGCGCAGCACGTACACGCCCATCCGCGCGGGGAGGTCCTCGCACAGCGCCGTCCGGTGCGAATAGGCGGCCTCGGGGGCGCCCACCAGGTCGTGAAGGTCGGCGAGCGTGCGCAGCCCGCGCCGGCGCGCCAGCTCGATCAGCCGCACGAGGAGCTCGGCCGTGGCCTCGGCATCGGGGAGGGCGCGGTGCGCGGGGCGCACCCGGGTGCCCGCCCACGCCGCGAGGGTTCCGAGGTCGTGGCGGACGACCCGCCCCTCCAGCAGGCGGCGCGCGAGCGTGAGCGTGTCGAGCCACGGCTGCAGGAAGAAGCCGCCGTCGAGGCGACGACGCTCGTAGTTGAGGAAGCGCAGGTCGAACGGCGCGTTGTGGGCGACCAGGACATCCTGGCCTGCGAAGGCGGCGAAACGGGCGAGGGCGTCGGCCACCGGCGGGGCGCCGGCGACCATGTCGTCATCGATGCCGGTGAGGTCGCGCACCACCGTGGGGATGGGGCAGCCGGGGTCCACCAGGGTGCAGAACCGGTCGGCGGGGGCGAGAGCCGCGACGCGCACCGCGCCGATCTCCGTGATACGCGAGCGCCCCGGCGAGCCGCCGGTCGTCTCGAGGTCCACCACGCAGTACCGGAGCGCCTCGAGCGGCATGTCCGCGGGCGCGGGGCCCGGCTCGGCGGTGTCGGTGGGTGGGGCGGCCGCGGTGGTCACTGGGAGCGACTGTAACGACGCCCCCCGCCGTCACCGCCGGCGGCCGCCGCGACGCCCCGTCAGGCCCCGACGTCGCCGGGGCTGAACGGCTCGGCCCAGTCGAACTGCGACCCCGCCGGCGCGGGCGTACGGCCCTCGACGGTGATCGCCACGTCGTCCCCGCCGGCCGCCTCGCTGACCGTTTGCACGAGGGGGGCGAGGATCGCGAACTCGGCCGCGGCCCCGCCGGGCGGATAGTTCTCCTCGAACGCGGCGCTGAAGTCGACGGTGACCACGTCGCCCAGGTCGGCCACGCCGAGCACGGTCGCGCCGGGGGGAAGGGCCGGGCTCAGGCCGGCGCCGGTGGGGCCGGCCGTGAGTTCGCCGAGGGCCGCGATCACCGGATCGCCCTCCGGGACCGCGCGCTCCTCGCGCACCAGCGCCCCCGAGGGGTCGGCGAAGTAGGCGGCGACGACCATGGTGGGGACGGTGTCGGTGGGGATGGCGGTCGTCGCCCCGCCGGTGCTCGCGGGCGCGGTGGCGGTGGCAGCGGCGGTGGCCGCGCCCGCCGCGGACGTCGTGGTCGGATCCTCATCGTCACCGCAGGCGGCGGTGAGGGCGACCGCGAGGGCCAGCGCCAGGGCGGCGATGATGCGCTGCGGCCGGTGCGTGAACGGACGGTCGGTCATCGGCGACCCCTTGCCTCGTGCGCCAGGTACGATCCCCGCATGGCGCTCTTTTCCGGAATCGACACCGTCTTCTACCAGGTCTGCGGGATGGACCGGTCCATCGCCTTCTACGAGGGCGTCCTCGGCCTTCCCCTGGTACGGCGCGAGGGCAACGACTGGGCCGAACTGCAGGCCGGCGACCTCACCCTCGCCCTTTCGGGGGAACTCGCCACCCGTCCCCACACCGGCGGCGCGACCGTCGTGCTGGCCACCGACGACATCGACGCCGTCGAGGCGCGGCTGGCCGAGAACGCCGTCCAGCGCGGGCGCATCGAGCAGATGGGTGCGGCGCGGATGCTGCAGTTCTTCGACCCCGACGGCAACGAGATCGTCGCGATGCAGGGGCCGGTCGCCTAGCGATCCGGCGGGCTCAGTCCCGGTCGGCGAGCCGGTGGATGTCGCCGCCGCGCGCGTCGACGACCGCCTGGGTGAAGCCCTCGATGTCCTCCACGACGACGGCCACGCGCCGCGTCTTCCACGGCAGCGGGGCGCGCACCGAGACAGGCGCGGAGAGATCGAGGAGCACCGCCGGGCCGGAGCGGGCCGCGAACGCCGTGAGGCCCTGGGCGATGCGCACGCCGACCCCGCCCCACCACGGCCAGCGCATGGTTCCCACCCCGGAGATGAGGTCCACCGGGATGCGCCCGCCGCCGACGACGCCCATGCCGATGGTCAGCGTGCGAGCATCGATCTCGGCCACCGGGCGGCCCGCGCCGAACGGGCCGAGGAGCCAGGGGGTCCAGCGGCTGCGGGCGAGCGGGAACCGGGTCACGGGCTGCGAGTTTAGCGGCACCTCGGCGTATCATCGGGTGCAGGCGACTGAGGGGGATCGGCGGTGGCACGCAGGTGGTACGGACGCGATGGGGGGCTCTCTGCGCGCATGTACCTGACGATGTTCGGCCTCGGCCTGATCTACGTCGTCTTCATCTCCGTGCTCATCGCCGCCGGGGCCGGCGCCATCTTCGTGCTGGTGATCGCCGGCGGCTTCGCGCTGGTCCAGCTGCTGTTCGGCGACAAGCTCGCCCTCGCGTCGATGCGGGCGCAGGTCACCACCCCCGAGCAGGCCCCCGAGCTGCACGCGGTCGTCGAGCGCCTGTGCCAGCTCAGCGACATCCCGAAGCCGAAGGTCGCCGTCTCCCGCGTCGACCTCCCCAACGCGTTCGCCGCGGGCCACAACCGGCGCACCGCGACGGTCTGCGTGACGACCGGGTTGATGGAGAAGCTGGAGCCGCGGGAGCTGGAGGGCGTCATCGCCCACGAACTCGCGCACATCGCCAACCGCGACGTGATCGTGATGACCGTCGCCGGGTTCCTCGCAACGGTCGCCGGCCTGCTGATCCGGTTCAGCTTCTACAGCGGCATGGCCGGCGGGCGGGGCCGCGACAACAGCGCCGTGGTCTTCCTGGCCGTCGTGGTGGTGTCGGTGGTCGTCTACGTGCTGTCGTTCCTGCTGCTGCGCGCCCTCTCGCGCTACCGGGAGTACGCGGCCGACCGGGGCGCCGCGATGATGACCGGCGCGCCCGCCCAGCTCGCGGCGGCTCTCGGCCGCATCTCCGGCGAGATGTCGCGCATCCCCTCGCGCGACCTGCGCGCGGCGGAGGGCATGAACGCGTTCTTCATCATGCCCGCGGTCGCCAAGGGGTTCTCGCTCTCGAGCCTCGTCGCGACGCACCCGCCCACCGAGAAGCGCATCGCGCGCCTCCTCGCCATGCAGGCGACCCTCGACGCGAACCCGGGGTCCGTGCTCTGAGCCGCCGGGCCCTCATTGCCGACCGCCGTCGCTGACCCGATGGGCCTGTTCGACATCCTGCGCGGTCAGCGCACCCCCAAGCGCGCCAACCTCGACCGGCTGTTCGCCCTGAGCACGTCGGCGCTCACCATCCAGACCTCGCTCGGCTTCGAGTCGTCCGGCCGGGCCGGGCTGTGCTTCAAGGAGCTCGAGGCCGGGGTCTTCGACGAGCTGGTGCGCGACATCGACCAGCTTCTCAGCATCTCGGGCGGCGAGAGCGGCACGACCGTCGAGCGCCACACCGACGACTACGGCCTCTCGTGGGTGATCCTGAGCGACCCCGACATCGACGACCTCGTCACGACGACGCACGTGGTCAGCCAGACGATGGAGGAGCGCGGATTCTCCGAGCAACTGCTCTGCGCGGTGTTCGGCTTCGTGCGCGACGGCGCGTCGCTGGACCTGATCTACAACTACAAGCGGGGCTCCTTCTACCCGTTCGCCCCGACGGCAGACAGGAAGCGCGACAACGCCCTGGAGCTCAGGGTCAAGGCCGGCCTCGATGCGGAGATGCCGATCGAGCCGGAGCTGGAGCGCTGGTACGCCGTCTGGGATGCGCCGGTCCAGGGGGGTGCCGGTGGTCTCTAGGAACCCGGGCCGGGGCGAGCAGGGCGGCGATGGCCCGGCCATGCGCCTGGACGAGCAGATCGAGCTGCGCCACCTGCGCTACTTCCTCGCCGTCGCCGACGCCGGCTCGATGAGCGAGGGCGCGCGACGCCTGCACCTGGCCCAGAGCCCGCTCTCGCAGCAGATCCGCCAGCTCGAGCAGCGCCTGGGCGTGACGCTCTTCGAGCGGGCGCGCGGGCGCGCCGCGCAGCTGACCGACGCCGGACATGTTCTCTACGTGCGCGCGCAGGAGATCATGGCCAGCCTGGACGGGGCGGCCGACGAGATGCGCGGCCTCGCGACGGGGTCCAGCGGGCGGCTGCGCTTCGGCGCCGTCCCCACCATCGCCCCCCACCTCACCCGCCCTCTGGCCTCCTTCGGGGCGCAGCATCCCGAGGTGGAGGTGCTTTTCCGCGAGGCCGGCGCCGAGCGGCTGGCGGCCGAGATCCAGAACGGCGAGATCGACATGGGGTTCGCGCGCCTGCCGATCCCGCCCGCAGAGATCGACGTGCGCGTCCTGTGGGAGGAGGAGTTCCTCCTGGCCCTGCCGCTCGATCACCCCCTGGCGGAGGCCGACGAGCTGCCGCTGAGCGCGATCGCCCACGAGCCGTTCGTCGCGTTCGACCGTCAGAAGGCCTGGTATCTGTTCCAGCTCATTGAGGCCGCGTGCGAGAAGGAGGGCTTCCGCCCACGCGTCACATGCGACGGGGCGAGCTTTCTCACCGTGGCCCGTCTGGTGGGGGCGGGCTACGGGGTGAGCGTGCTGCCGCGCAGCGCCGTCGAGCCGATCCGGCGACCGCACCCGGTGCTGGTGCCGATCGCCGGCAAGCCGGTGACGACGGCCATCGCCGGCCTGTTCCCGCGCCGGTCGTCGCCGTCACCGCTGATGGCGGCCTGGATCGACCACCTGGAGCGCTGGATCCGCACGTCCCCGCAGGACGCCGGGCGCCGCCCGACGTGGCCGGGCCCGGTGCCGCCGGGACCCCTGGAGGTGCCGGCGGCGCTCGGCTGAGTCGCCCCCGCGGGCGCGGGCGCTCAGTTGGGGATGAGACCCTCGGAGGAGAGCAGGTCCCGGGCCTCGGCGAGTGTGGTGCCGTGGCCGGGGATGACGGCGTCGGAGCCCTCGAACTCGTCCGCCGCGAGCTCGGTCCCGGATGCGGTGATGACATCGAGCAGTTCGCTGAGGGCCGCGGCGAAGGCCGCCTCGTCGCCCGCCTCGGCGGCGGCCTGCACGCGATCGTCGAACTCGCCGGCCTTCGCGAAGGCGGCATCGTCGAGGCGGTACTGCCCCTCTCCCAGGATGCGGACGATCACGGCTTCTCCTCCCCGCTCTCGATCTGCCCGGCGGCGCCGTCGCCCGCCCCGAGTTCGGCCTTCAGCCTGGTCAGCTCATCCTCGACCCCGCCGGCGACGCTGATCTGCTCCAGCTCGCGATCGATGGAGTCGCGCGAGTCGGTGACATCCTCGAGCACGCCCGACTCGATCAGCTCGTCGATGGCGCCGGCGCGGGCGCGCATCGTCTCGGTCTTGTTCTCGGCCCGTTCGATGGCGAGGCCGACGTCGGCCATGTCCTCGGAGACGCCGGTGATCGCCTCGCCGATCTTCGTCTGGGCCTCGGCCGCGGTGTACTGGGCCTTGATCGTCTCCTTGCGGGTGCGGAAGGCCTCGACCTTCGCGGTCAGCCGCTGTTCGGCGACCACCAGCTTGTCCTGCTCGGTCTGGAGCTGGGCGCGCTGCTCGTCGAGGCTCTGGAGCTGGATCTGCACGCCCTTCTTGCGCTCCAGCGCGACGCGGGCGAGATCCTCGCGGTTCTGCTGCAGCGCGGTGCGCGCCTGGGTGTCGAGCTTGGCGACGCTCTGCTCCAGCTTGGACGCCTGCAGTTCCAGGCGCTTCTTGCTGGTGGCGACATCGGCGACGCCACGGCGCACCTTCTGCAGCATCTCAAGCTGCTTCTCGTACGAGTAGTCGAGCGTCTCGCGTGGATCCTCGGCCTTGTCCAGCATCTTGCTGGCCTTGGACTTCACGATCATGTTGAAGCGACTCATCAGGCCCATCGGACGGCTCCTTGTTCCCCGGAGAGGCCGGGCGAGGATAGCAAGGGGCCGGGGCCCCTCCCGCCCGGTGGCGGGACGACCCCGGGCGCGGCGCGCCCCGGGGGCCGCAATTCAGCGGATGTCGAGGACCTCCCGCCCCCGCAGGTGGGTGAGGATCTTGCGCTTCACCCGCTGCAGCGCGTTGTCGACCGTCTTGGGCGTGCAGGCCATCCGCTCGGCGATCTCCTCGTACGAGCGCCCCTCGAGGTACATGGTCAGGACGCCGCTCTCCAGTTCGGACAGCGTGTCCCCGAGGCACTGGACGAGGGCCCGCAGTTCCTCCGACGAGATCACCTGCGACGCGGGGTCGACGACCGGGTCGCTCGGGAGGATGTCGGCGAGCGAGATCTCCTGGTCCGAGCCGCCGCCGGCGCGGGTGTGGCTGAAGGAGATGTAGGTGTTGAGCGGCGTGTGTTTGTTGCGTGCCGCGGTCTTGATCGCGGTGATGATCTGGCGCGTCACGCACAGCTCGGCGAACGAGCGGAACGACGCCTCGCGGTCGGACCGGTAGTCGCGGATCGCCTTGTAGAACCCGATGAGGCCCTCCTGGATGAGGTCCTCGCTCTCTCCGCCGGCCAGGAAGTACGAACTGGCCTTCATCCGCACGAAACCGCGGTAACGATCGATGAGGCGGCTCATCGCCGCCTGGTCACCGGCCCGGGCGCGGTCGATGAGAGCCCGGTCCTGAATCTCAACCCAAGGTTGAGAGAGTCCGCTGCGCTGCCCGGATACCTGCCCGCCGTCAAGGGAACGAAGCTTTGGGAGAGTGCTTTCCATGGTGCTGCTCGCTGACGTCGGCGGATTTGGGCTAAATCTTTACTTCAGGGTTCGACCTTCGCGTTGGAGGGCATTCTTACCCGCGTGCATGGGGTAGGTCAACGACATAACGATGCAATCCGCATCATTTCGTGTTGCGAATCGCCTCATAGAGCAGGAGACCGCATGCCACCGATATGTTGAGCGACTCCACCCGCCCCCTCATGGGTATGCGCGCCAGAACGTCGCAGGCCTCGCGCACGCGGGGCCGCAGGCCCTCGCCCTCCGCCCCCATGACCAGAAGCGTCTCGGGGATCCACGGCACCTCGCGGTAGTCCCTGGCGCCCTCGGGATGCGCGCCCACGGCGAGGCGCCCCGCGCCCCGCGCGTCGTGGACGAAGGCCGCGATGCTCGGCACCCGGGCGATCGGCAGGTGCTCGGCGGCGCCGGCGGACGCCTTGGCGACGACCGCGGTGACCCCCGGCCCACCGCGCGCGGGGATCACCAGGCCCGCGGCCCCGGCCCCCTCCGCGACGCGGGCGATGGCGCCGAGGTTGCGGGGGTCGTGCGCGCCGTCCAGGCACACCAGCGGCCCTTCCGCCGCGACCAGGTCGCGGGCGTCCGCGTACGGGTACGGGCCGACCCGGGCCACCACGCCCTGATGGTCTCCGGTGCCCACCAGTCGCGCGAGGGCGTCCTTGGAGCGGATCGAGGGCCGTGCCTCACGCAGCCAGGGCTCGCCGGCGACCTGCTCGGTGGCCAGCACCTCGTTGACCACGCGCCGGCCGGAGGCCAGCAGCTCTCGCACCGGGTTGCGCCCGTAGACGAACTCGTCCCCCGTCGCCCGGGCCGGGCCGGGGCGCCCACCCGGCGGGCCTCCGCGAGCCCCCATCAGGCCGGGTCCAGACGGGGCCCTTCCGGGGTGTCGGTCACCTCGAACCCATGGTCACGGATGGCGGCCCGCAGGGCGTCGGCCCGGGCGAAGTCGCGCTCGGCGCGGGCGCCTTCGCGTGCCTGCGCCAACTGCAGGACCTCCGCGGGGACCTCCGCCTCGGGCGGTGCGGCCGCCCCGATCTCCCCCAGGCCCAGCACATCGAGCATGTCGCCCAGCTGCACGCGCACCTCCTGCAGCTGCCGCGCGCCGGCCGTCCCCTCGGAGAGCGCGCGGTTCAGCACCCGCACGAGATCGAACAGGGCGGCGAATGCCCCCGGCGTCCCGAAGTCGTCGGACAGCGCGGCGAAGAAGCGTGAGCGGCCCTCCACGAGTGCCGCGGCCAGGTCTGCGTCCTGGCCCTCGCGCCCCAGCGCGATCGCCCGGTCGGTGGCGCGCAGCGCGTTGCCGAGGCGGGCGACGACGGCCTCGGCCTCGGCCATCCGTTCCTCGGAGAACGGCAGCCGCGAACGGTAGTGGCTGGTGAGGAAGAAGGCGATCACGACCGGGGCCGGCCAGCGGTCGAGCACGTCGCGCAGCAGGGCGACATTGCCGATGCTCTTGCTCATCTTCTCGTCGCCGAGCTCGAGCATCTCGTTGTGCATCCAGATCGCGGCCATGCATCCGCCGCGCGCGCCCTCCGACTGGGCGATCTCGTTCTCGTGGTGCGGGAACGCCAGATCGATGCCGCCGCCGTGGATCTCGAAGCCGTGCCCGAGGGTCGCCTCCGCCATCGCCGAGCACTCGATGTGCCACCCCGGCCGCCCGGGGCCCCAGGGAGAGTCCCACCAGGTGTCCTCGTCGTGCTTGCGCCCCTTCCAGAGCGCGAAATCCAGCGGCGACTCCTTGGCGGGGCCCGGCTCCTGGGGGACGAGGTCCTCCAGCCGCCGGCCCGAGAGCCGGCCGTAGCCGGGGAAGCTCCGCACGCGGAAGTAGACATCACCGGCCGCGGGGTAGGCGAGGCCGCGCTCGATCAGCGCCTCGATCAGCGCGATGATCTCGGGGATCGTCTCGGTGACGCGCGGTTCGGCATCCGGCCGTCCGAGCCCGAGACGGCCGGTGTCGGCGAGGTACTCGGCCGAGAAGCGCTCGGCCAGTTCCGCGCTGGGCACGCCGGCGGCGCGGGCCGCGTCGTAGATCTTGTCGTTGACGTCGGTGAGGTTGGAGACCAGCCGCACCCGCAGGCCCGAACGCGACAGGAAGCGTTTCAGCACCGAGAAGACCACGAACGGGCGGGCGTTGCCGATGTGGATCGGCCCGTAAACAGTCGGCCCGCAGACATAGATGCGCACCTCGCCACCGGGGCCCGCGATCAGCGGCTCCTTGCGGTGGGTCATGGTCGAATACAGGCGCACACCGGTGTCGTCGGCCGTGCTCATCGGCGCCCCTCCCCTCGGCTCGGACAGGTCAACGGTCGGGGGCACCCGACAGGAGGGCGACCGCCTGGGCGGCGATGCCCTCCCCGCGCCCCAGGGCACCCATCTTCTCGGTGGTCGTGGCGTGCACGGTGACGCGCGCGCCCACCACCGCCGACAGGGCGTCCTCCATCGACTCGCGCAGGCGCGACACGCGCGGTGCCTCGCACATCACGACGATGTGCGCGTTCAACACCGACAGGCCCGCTTCTCGGATGCGGCGCATCACCAGCCCCAGCAGCAGACGGCCCGACGCGCCCTCCCACTCGGGGTCGCCCGGCGGGAAGAGGGCGCCGATGTCCGGCAACCCGGCCGCCGAGAGCAGCGCGTCGCAGAGGGAATGGGCAACGACGTCGCCGTCGGAGTGGCCGAGCGGGCCCTCGGGGTGGTCGAACTGGACCAGGCCGATCATGCAGGCGCGCCCGGGCGCGAACCGGTGGGCGTCGACGCCGAGGCCGACTCGGAGGCCGGTGGTCACGCCCCGCTCCCGGTGCGGGCGCCGCGAGTGAGCGCCCCGCTCACGCCCACCGGATCGGCACCTGGTGGGACTCGCGACCGGAGAAGCGCGTGATCGTCTCGTAGCCGGCGAGGCGTAGCGCGGCGACGGCCGTCGGGTAGTCGCGGCCCACATCCTCGGGCCGGTGGGCGTCGGCGCCCAGGGTCACGGGCACCCCGGCCTCACGGAACCGCTTCAGCAGCCCCGGCTCCGGGTAGAGCTCGGCGACGGGCTTGCGCAGCCCGGCCGACGAGCACTCGATCGCCACCCCGGTCGCCGCGATCGCCTCGACGGCGGCATCCAGTCTCCCGGAGAGGCCATCGGGGATGCGCGCGCCGAAGACCTTCGGCAGATCCGGGTGGGCGAGGACATCGAACAGGCCCGACCGCGCGGCCGCGACCAGCTCGTCGAGGTAGGCGCCCCAGAGCGTCGCGAGGTCCATCGACTCCCATGCGGGGAAGTCGGGGTGGTCGACCCCGAGCGGGCCGAGCCAGTGCACGGATCCGAGGACGATGTCGAAGGGCCGGCCGTCGAGGAGCGCCGCGATCTCCTCGCGCCGGTGCTCGAGCCAGTCCATCTCGATGCCCACCAGGACCGGCAGGCCGTGCCGCTCGCGCGCCGCGAGGAGGGCCGCGCAGTAGGCGTCGATGTCCTCGGTCGCCTCCTGCCGCCACCAGGCGTTGTCGAGCCATTCGCGGGCCGCGCTGAAGCGGTGGACGTGCTCGGTGATGGCGATCTCGCCGATCGCCCGCGAGCGCGCCCGCTCGGCGTAGCGGCCGATCCAGCCCGGGGAGAGGTGGCCGCCCTCGGCCTCCCAGGCGGCGGCGGATCGCTCGCGGGCCTCGACCCCGTCCGGCTGCAGATGCATGTGGTAGTCGGTGAGCACGCGGGGGCGCAGACTAGTGGACGGCGCCGTGCTCCGCGCGGGCGGCCAGCAAGGCCTCGACCACGGCCCGGTCGGGCTCGGTCGTCACCTTGAGGTTGGGCACCGCGGAGTCGACGAGCGCCACCGACCGGCCCGCGGCCTCCATGATCGAGGCGCAATCGGTCATCGCGTCGAGGGTGCCCTCGGCCACGGCCCGCGCGAGGGCCTCGCGGAACGGGCCGGCGCGGAACGCCTGGGGCGTCTCAGCCGCCCACAGGCCCTCGCGGGACACGCTGCGGCCGACCCGCCCGCGCGGGCCGGCGGCCTTAAGGCTGTCGGCAACGGGGTGGGCCGCGATGGCGCCGTCGGCGTCGCCGATGCCGTCGAGCACGCGGCGCACCAGATCGGCCCGCAGCAGGGGCCGCGCGGCGTCATGCACCACGATGACCTCCGCCGCGTCCGGCGCGGCGGACACGCCCTCGTCGTGGGGGAGCAGGAGCAGGACCACCCAGTCCTCGGTGGTGCGCACGACCGCCGCGACGCCGAGGGTGCGATCGGTCGCGTCCACCACGGGGACCAGGGACCCGTCGAGGACGGAGGCCAGGCCCGGCACCTGGTCCGAGCCGGACCGCGGGCCGACGCAGGCGCCGGCCACGAGCGCCAGGCACACGGCGACGAGCCGGAGCGGACCTCCGGACGCGCGGGATCGGGCCGGGGGTGGGGCCGGTGGGGGGCGCTGGACCTCGTGGCGGCGGCTCACGCCGGGTCCGGCTCCTCGCTCGTGCGCGTGAGCGGCCCGGCTCCCACGCGATCGGCCTTCCCCTGGGCGGGCGCCGGCGCGCCCCCCCGCCCCCGCTCGGGGTCCGCCTCGGAGACCGGATCCAACGTCACCAGGCCGCGCTCGAACATGGCCACGAACGCCTGTCGGCAGGGGAGGTCGAGCTCGCTCAGCGGACGCCCTGACTCCCGCGCCAGGCGCGCGATCACCTCGGGGACGGTGCCCTTGTTGTCGACGCGCGCGAGCAGGTCGCGCACGAGCGGCTTGATCTCGAGCTCGGGCGAGAGCAGGGCGTCGCGGATGAGCACCCGCTGCTCCTGGACCTCGAACCGGCCGCCCGAGGGGCGGCGGTGCTCGATCAGCACCAGGTCGTCGGGGACGCCGGCCCGCATGCGCTCGAGGCTGGCGGGGGTCAGCTCGGTCCGCGCGCGCCGCTTGGCCGCGAGCAGCCGGGCCAGCTCGTCCGACAGCGCGGGGGTCGGGCGCTTGGCCTCGTCCTCCTGGGTCCACGGCGGGTGGGGCGCCTCTTCGTTCCACTGGAGCGTGAGCACGACCGCCGCCACGCGGCGGAAGCGCTGGGCGCGGAGGTTCGTCAACCAGTCGTTGAGCCGGGCCGAGTAGCGCGGGAACCCGTCGCGGAAGGCGCGGCGGGTCTGCGCGATGGTGTAGGAGACGATGTCCTCGCTGCCCAGGCGCAGGCTGTGCAGGTTCATGTTCGCCCCGCCCAGCCAGCGCCGCACCCGCTCCAGGTAGCTCTCGCCGTCGCGCTCGGCGATGTGCGTCACGATGTGCGCCGTCCCGGTCCGGGTCAGGGCGTCGGGCAGGGCGGCCACGATCCGCCGCAGCACGTCGGCCCCGCTCGGCCCGCCGTCGCGGAACGCGAGCTCGTACACCGGCGAGGGCACGAAGGGCGGGTTGGCCAGGATCAGGTCGTAGCGCTCGCCGGCGACCGGCGCGAGCAGGTCGCCCTCGAAGAACACCGCGTTCCAGGTGTCGTTAAGCATGGC
>Ga0209347_1005303_pt1 | contig 12377 bp, 10 predicted proteins | sample AutmiccommuBRH23_FD_187382 | JGI IMG/M metagenome (GOLD analysis project Ga0209347, IMG submission 187382) | Deep subsurface microbial communities from Mt. Terri, Switzerland - Autotrophic microbial communities BRH/23 (SPAdes) (version 2) | ecosystem: Environmental > Aquatic > Deep subsurface >...
GGAACAGGCCCTGACCCCTTACGTCGGCGATCAATGGATATTTTTCCGCCAGGCCCGCCAGGCCTTCCTTTATAAAATTGCCAGTCAAAAGGGCATTCTCCTGTAGTTTCTCCCGCCTGATGGTCCGGAGTACTTCCGTCCCTATAGCACAGGAAACCGGGTTGCCCCCGAAGGTGTTAAAATACTCCATCCCGTTGGCAAAAGCGTCGGCAACTTCCCTGGTACAGGCTACCGCTCCAAGGGGATGCCCGTTACCCAGGGGCTTGCCCATGGTTACAATATCGGGGACCACTCCATGGAGCTGGAACCCCCAGAAAGCCTTTCCTACACGTCCGCAGCCCACCTGTACTTCATCCGATATGCAAATCCCGCCCGCTGCCCGGGCGCTGGCATAGGCTGCCTTTAAAAATCCCTCAGGCAATTCGATTTGTCCGCCACAACTGAGGATGGGCTCCACGATCAGGGCGACCACCCCCCTTCCTTTAGCATGGATCCCGTCCAGCAGCAATTGTACTTCCCCGGCATAGGACTTTCCGGTAGCCCTTCCGCGATATTTACCCCGGAAAGGATCGGGCAGGGGAAATACATGGGTATATTCCGGGGCACCGCTCCCTCCCTTGCCATTAAATTTATAGGCGCTGATTTCCACACACAGATTCGTATTCCCGTGATATCCGGCCTCGGAGACCACAAAATCCCGCTGCCCGGTTACTGCCTTCGCCATACGCAGGGCCAGTTCATTGGCCTCACTGCCGGAATTCACAAAATGAAGGACACTGAGTTCCGGGGGCAGGGTTTGCAACAATTCTTCGGCAAGTTCGAGGATGTTCCGGTGTAAGTACCTGGTATTGGTGTTCAGGACCGCCATCTGCAGTTGCCCGGCACGGACCACGGCCGGGTGTTCGTGGCCCACATGGGCTACATTGTTTACCATATCCACGTATTTCCTGCCTTGCCGGTCCAACAGGTAAGTGCCGGCCCCGCGGACGATATGCAGGGGCTCACGGTATTGCAGGCTCAGGCTCTTCCCCAGGTGTCGCTGCCTGAAAGCGATCATGGCATCATCCGGCGCTTTTTCGGGTGGTCTGAGGACTTCATCGCGGAACAGGAGGTTGGGATCCGGGCAAATACTTTCCCAGACCCCCATTTGGCCCGGATAGGCTACCCCGGGATAATCGGTCGAATAATCAAATAGCGACATCATGAGCTGAAAATGCAGGTGGGGTGCCCAGTTCCCGTTTTCCGGATAGTTACCCAGCACCCCGATACGGTCTCCGGCCTTCATGCGATCGCCCGGGCGGTGGGCGGTCGCGGTTGCCACGGATAAATGACCGTAAAGTGAATAGAAATCCACGCCCCCTTCGTTGTGTTTCAGGACCACCAGGCCCCCGTATTCTTTGTCTCCCGCATCATTCACAGCTATCATGATTTCCCCGTCGAACAGGGCATGAACAGGTGTATGGGCAGGAAGCCAGAAATCAACCCCCAGATGGATGCTCCGGTTTTCCGGGCCGTTGTTCCCGGTTTTTTCATATCCGCCGGTGGTATAAAGCGGGCGCGATTCCAGGTACCCGCCCGCAGGGATCGCCCCTGCGTGTTGTTTTCGGAGCGATTCAATCTTGCACTGGAAGGCATCCAGGTCGTTAAAAGCTTCCTGATGACCGGCCCAGGTCCCTGAAACACTTAAATCCAAAGGGATAAGTCGCTTATTTTTCTCAGTCGGAAAAAGACGTTCCAGCGGAAATTTTTGTCCAGGTGCCCATTCCCTGAAAGCAGGTTCATTAGGGTGGGGTGGAAGGCCACAGGCCTCCCTGAACGTAAAATGTGCAAAATCCGGGTGGATGGCCCGCCATTTCACCAGGAGCTCCCAGGCGGCGCCATCGCTTACCTGCAGGTAGGTATTCCCAGGCTCCTGCTCCCGGTTTAAAGCGGATTTGGTGACCGAGATTACCAACCTCATGGCAATCGCCGTATAGAGGTGAGGCAGTTCCCGCTCTTCCAGGGCAAACTCATTATGATACCCCTCTACCAGGGGGGTGCAGGCTTGCAAAGGATCAAGCCGGTGCATGGCCGCGTAGGCACAAGCCACTGCCAGGTCGTTGATTATCTGGGTTTCTACCGCATCCCCGAAATCGATAAGGGCGCGAACTTCCGGCCTGGTGGGATCTTCGGAAACCAGGATATTATGGTCGTTGGCATCGTTATGGACCACCGCGGTGCGCAATTCCCTGTAGGCGGGCTGCAGCGATTCGAATAGTTGAAGGTAGTACCCGATGATTGCCCTTTGTTCCCGGTTGAAAAGAGACAGATGGTTGCGGACCCAAAGGCCCTGGGCAATATCCCATTGAAGTTCCCGCCTGGCACCGGGGTGGGTGAACCCCTGGAGCGCCGCTGTAAGGGATCCGCATTGCCTGCCAAGGCTAAACAATAAGGATTCCCGTTTGGGGTTCACGTCATTCCAGGGCCGTCCCGGGATCCATCGCAGCATGCGCAGAAAGCGTTTCCTGTTATGGGGATCCGTGTAAAAGGGCAACGTACGCCCATCCCTGGCAGGGATTATGTGCGGGACCATTTCACCGCCCCGGTCAGCTGCGTATCGCAGCAATTGGTTCTGGAAATCAAGATATTCCTCATCAGCGCCGGGCCTGGAAATTTTAAGGGTATAGGCTTCGGTTTCGGAGACGGTTACTTTAAAATTAATGTCGATCTCCCCCGGCAGGGAGGTGACATGGCCGGCAATTCCGAAAATTTCTTCGGCCAGCCTGTTCACTTCTGATACAGACAAAAGCAGGGATTCATAACTCATATACGGGTGTACATTTACTTTGCCCGAGGGCGGTAGGCACCTTCGGCTAAGATACCCAAATCCTTTTAGGATGGCATGGGCCCGCTCCATTTTTGGGTCTGCCCGGATTTCCCTAAATTCAGGGCCTATGAAAGTAACCGTTTTCAGCACCCATAAATTCGACCGGCCTTCCCTTGAAACTGCCAATAATGGCAGGCATCGTATGAACTTCCTGGAAGTCCGGCTAACAGAGGAAACAGTTTCCCTTGCCCGGGGTTCGGAGGCGGTAGCCCTTTTTACCATGGACAACGCGTCTGAGGCGGTCCTTGAGGCCCTGCACTCCTATGGAATAAAGTTTATTGCCCTGCGCTCGGCCGGGTTTAATCATGTTGCCCTGAAAAAAGCGGCCGAACTGGGCATTAAGGTCGCAAGGGTTCCCGCCTATTCGCCTTTTGCGGTGGCAGAACACACCATGGCCCTGATCCTGGGGCTAAACCGCAGGCTGACACGGGCCCACAACCGGGTACGGGAAATGAACTTTTCGCTTAACGGGCTTACCGGTTTCGATATGAACGGAAAAACTTTGGGGGTGGTCGGCACCGGGAAAATCGGCTCGATCCTCGTTAAGATCGCCCACGGATTTGGGTGTCAACTCCTGGGGTTCGACAAATATCCCGACGCCAGCCTCACGGATACCTATGGCCTGGAATATACGGATATTGAAAAGGTATGCACCGAATCGGATATCGTGAGCCTCCATCTTCCCCTGACCCCGGAAACCAGGCACCTGATCAGCGATAAATTGATTTCACGGATGAAAAGGGGGGTGATGCTTATCAATACGAGCAGGGGTGGGCTGGTAGATACCCGAGCGGTGATTGAAGGCCTGAAATCAGGTCAGATCGGCTATCTCGGCCTGGATGTATACGAAGAGGAAGACGGCCTGTTTTTTGAGGACCACTCGGACGATATCGTACAGGACGACATGATAGCCCGGCTGCTGACCTTCAACAATGTATTGATTACCAGCCACCAGGCTTTCCTTACCGATACCGCGCTCAAAAATATTGCCGATACCACGATTTACAACCTTGACTGTTTTGAAGCTGCCAGGGACTCCGGCAATGAAGTGGTCCTGGAATGAGAGGCTCACTCAGCCGGCAGTCTGCAGTTGGCAGTAGGCAGTACTTTACAATGAACAATTAACCAATAAGGAATTTTGAACTTGTATTTGAACTTGTATTTGAACTTGTATTTGAACTTCGAATCCTGGGTAACTCCTTGTTCAGGATTCCGGGTTCCGCGTTCCGGGTACCTGGGTTCAAAGTTCAAGGTCCCTGCGGCTAAACTTCCTACTTCGTTCCTTGTTATTCTGTAAACCTTTGGGCTGTCTACTGATGGGGCATAGTAAACCCTCCACATTTCAAGAAGCTGGAAAAGCCTCGGGAAATGAGGTAACCTATCCCTAGTATGTGCTTAATATTATCCTGGAAAAGCAAGCCAACCGTAGACTGTATTTTGGTATAAGACTTCCAAGGATTTTTGAGAACAGGTAATTCTCTAGGGTAGCTGGACATAGGTCATATTGGAGTGCTAGGCTCCGACGGGGAAATGATTCCAATCTCATTCTTGACTTGGGGACCTGTTATATGTATATTCGGGAGTCCTAAGGAGTACGTGATTACGTCACGGACTGTCACAAATATGAAGAAAATCGCTATCCTGCTGCTTATGGTCCAGCATTTCGGACAAAGTTATTCCCAAACACCCGATAAAACAGCCTATGCTGACCTTGGAGACATTCGCCTTTACTATGAAATTTATGGAAAAGGGGAACCCTTGTTGCTGCTTCACGGCTGGACTCAGACCTCTGACTTCTGGAAGGAATATATATCTTCCTTTTCAGATCGTTACAGGGTCATTGCAATAGATTTAAGGGGTCATGGGAGATCCGGTATACTCACAGATTCCTTCAGCATTCAGAAGGCCGCAGAAGATATCAAAAGCCTTATGGAAATGTTGGGGTTAAAAGGGGCTAATGCGGTTGGATTGAGCTACGGCGGACTGGTATTACTCGAATTGGCCCATAAACATCCACAACTCCTTTCATCCATGATCCTGATAGGAGCATCAGCCAATTACAATGGAAAGGAGAATCAGGACCCCGACAATCCTTTCGACTTCGAACAACTGCCAGAAGACTTTGTGGCTCAGCTCCAAAGTGTGCATCCATATGGAATTTCACAGGTAAAAGCCTTATTCAATAAGGATCTGTCTTATGAAATCAATCTCTCTGAAACCGATTTGGGCCAGATTGCTAACAGAACCCTGATTATCGGTGGTGATCGGGATGATGTTGTCGGGGTTGATGCCGCTGTTCAGCTTTACAAACATCTGCCGGATGCCCGGTTATGGATATTGCCAAACACAGGTCATTTGGCAATCTCAGAACCCAATAAGGAAAGTTTCCTGGCAACGGCACTTGAATTTCTCCGAAGCAGGGATTGATCTACCCCGGATTTCCCTGAATGGCCTTCAGCGGCCTAGAAAAATAAACAATCCTAACAAACTTTTAACTTTGACCTACTTCGTACCTCGTACTTTCACCAGCCTACTGCGCACTGCCCACTGCCTGCCAGGTTCAGGGTTCCGGGTTCAGGGTTCCGGGTACTTAGGTTCAAAGTTCAATGTTCAACGTTCAAGGAGTGAGCATTGAGCATGCCTGAATAAGGTTGACCATTTCGTACCTTCGCCTGGTTACATCATGAAGCGAGCTTCGCTCCGCTTCATGGCTGCCTACTTTGTTCCGGGTTCCGGGTTCCGGGTTCAAGGATTGCTCAGTTGTCAAATTGCGCACTGCCTACTGCCAACTGCATACTTACTTCGGCCCTCGTCCCTCGTACTTGCACCAGTCCGCCTTTGCAGTGGTCAAAATTGAATAGAATTTGAACCATTTGATTAATTCCCCGGGGAACCCTGTAATTAATTTTACCCCGGAAAATAAAATAGCCCCGGTTAATTTGTGGACTTACTGCCCCCCGGTTGTAGTTTTTGGCGGCCTGTCGGCCTATATGGTTTACAGCAGTGCATTATCTTTGTTATAACATTTTGAATGAGGGATCCGGTTATATCCGGTGCTTCCCGGACCGGTCCGGACTTGGTCAAGCTCATGCCTCATCGGTTCACCGATTCTGAGGACTGTTAAAAGGTGGGAAATGAGAAGAAGGGGTGGTGATATTTTGAACAGGGGAATTATTAAAATTTATGATATGAATACGCAAACCGCTATGGACATGAGTCCGGCAGAATTCAGGAAAGCCGGGCACCTTATGGTGGACCTGCTCGCAGAATTTTTGGAAGAATTGCCGGAATTACCGGTTACAAGGGGGGAGAACCCTGCCGCGCTCAGGGTCTTACTGCCGCAGGGGGGGATCCCGGGAGAGGGGCAGGAAACAACCTCCCTGGTCCGGGAGACTGCCAAACTGTTAACGGAACACTCCTTATTTAATGGCCATCCCAGGTTCTGGGGTTATATCACTTCTTCCGCAGCCCCCCTGGGCGCATTGGCCGACCTGCTTGCAGCTGCCGTGAATCCCAATGTTGGTGCCCAGACCCTGTCGCCCATGGCTACTGAAATCGAACAGCAAACCATCCGGTGGCTATCCCAGTTGATCGGGTACAGCGAAAATGGCGGCGGGATTTTTGTAAGCGGCGGCAATATGGCCAATTTCCTGGGCTACCTGACGGCAAGGAAGAATAAGGTAAAAAAGGAACATGCCGGCGCACCGGTGTTATATTGCCCCAGGGCCACTCATACCTGGATTCATAAGGCGGTTACACTTTTTGGGGGCGGCATGGACGAGATCCGGTGGATTGATGTCCTTCCGGACAGCCAAATGGATCTGGAAGACCTGAATGGCAAAATCCTCAGCGACATTCAAAATGGCACACAACCCTTTATGGTGATCGGCAATGCCGGGACAGTTGAAACAGGCTGTGTTGACAATCTGCGGGGTATAGCCGAAATTTGTAGAAGGCACAATCTGTGGTTTCATATTGATGGGGCTTATGGAGCCCCTGCCGCAGCACTGCCGGAATTGAAGTCGCTGTTCAGCGGGATCTCGGAGGCTGATTCAGTTGCCATTGACCCCCACAAATGGCTGTACAGCCCCCTGGAGGCCGGCTGTACCCTTGTTAAGGATGCGGCGCATTTAAAAGATGCCTTCAGCCACAGGCCACCCTATTACAATTTTGAAGGGGACCCGGCAAATATCCCCCTCAATTATCACGAATACGGGATGCAGAATTCCAGGGGTTTCAGGGCGCTTAAAGTTTGGATGTCTATCCGGCATATCGGCAGGAAGGGAATTATAGACATGATCAGGAAGGATATAGCGCTGGCGGAGGATTTATTCAGGCTGGTATCCGGCAGGGATGAACTAAGGGCCGTCGCATGTCATTTGAGCATCACTACCTTTCAGTATGTACCGGCTGGCCTGAATGGCAGGGCTGACCAGGAATCCGAGAACCGCTTGAATGAGGAATTGCTGAACCGGCTTCAAAAGGGTGGCGAGGTCTTCCTGAGTAATGCCATTGTGCAAGGCGCGTACTGCCTTCGGGTTTGTATAGTGAACTTCCGGACCACCTATAAGGATTTGGAATTCCTGGTTGAAAAGGTCATTGAACAGGGCCGCCTGCTTGAGGCGGAGCAGGCCGTACAGGCGTGATTTCGGTTCCCGCTCATCCGGGTGGTTAAAAGTAGCCGGAGCTTGTTTCTTTGCTACATTTAACGTAGCTTTGCTACATAAAATGTAGTAAACATGTCAACACCAATCCCCGGAAAACCTGTCAGGGGCTCCAAATCAGGAAAGCCTGTGATGGCCCTCTTCGATCTGCTGGGCAGGAGCTGGGCCTTAGGCATTATCTGGCACCTGAATGAAGGCCCAAAAACTTTCAGGCAGCTGCAGGAATATTGTGAAACCGTTTCCCCCGGCAGCCTGAACAAGCGTCTTTCAGAACTGAGGGAGGCTTTTTTTATAGAGCGCTGCCTCAACGGTTACCAACTTACCGCCCTGGGCAGGGAGCTGTTCGTCCTCATAGAACCCCTGGGGAAATGGGCACGGGTCTGGGCCGGAAATTTTAAGGATTACCAGGATGAGGATCCCCTACAATAACCCGTATTTCAACAGGGCGGTCACGTCACGTAAGAAGACCGACATGATTGCCGAAAACAGACTGCTGCTCCTTTCTGACGATGGGGCTGTGCTTTTCATCCGGGAAGGCGGATGCCTGAAACCGGCCTTGTTCCCCCTTGCATGTTCCCTGGCCGGAAAGGAGGAAATGGTATTTCTGGGGATGCATGAAGGACAAGGGCTTTGGAGTGCACTTCGGCCAGGGGAAAGGCATAATCCACTCCCTCCGGAGGCGCCCGGCGGCCGGTTTCTTCAGTTGCGGGAGGCCTTTCCCGAAATCGACGGGCCTACCCGCGCCTTGCTGGCCTACGCGCTGGGCATGCATAAATGGCACCTCCTCTCCAAATATTGCAGTTGTTGCGGGTCCCATACACAGCCGGCAGAAAACGGGCATGTGCGATTGTGCACCAACCCTGAATGCAGACAGCCCCAATATCCCCGGATATCGCCGGCCGTTATTGTGTTGATCGAACACCATGCCAGCGATGGAAGCGCATACTGCCTCCTGCAGAAAAGGCATTCCCCTGCCGGGATAAGCTGTTCTACCCTGGCTGGCTTTGTAGAAGTGGGGGAAAGCCTGGAAGATGCCGTCCTTCGCGAAATGGAGGAAGAGGTGGGCATAACGGTTACCAATATTCGCTATGTGGATTCCCAACCCTGGGTGTTTTCCTCCTCCCTCATGGTAGGCTTCTATGCCGAATCAAAACAGATGGATTTCAGGGTAGACGGGGACGAGATCAAGGACGCGGCATGGTTTACCCCCGGGCAGTTAAAGCAACAGGTGGAAACGGGGAAGTTATCGCTCTCAAAAGAAGATTCCATCGCCCGATTTTTAATTGAAAACTGGATAGCCGTCAATCATAAATAAAATCTGTTATATGCGACTTATCAGGAAACCTGAGGCAGGGGAGTATCCTGCATACTCAAAAATATATATGGACCTACTGGAAGACGACGGCAGGGTCCTGGAGCACCTCTGGCATAACTTCCTGGAGATTAAGGATTATATCATGGGATTACCAGAAAACTTACTGACTTACCGCTATGATACGGGTAAATGGACCATCAGGGAGATCCTGGTGCACCTGATCGATGATGAACGTATTTTTTCATACCGTGCCCTGAGGTATGCGCGCAACGATAACACCCCGCTGCACGGCTTTGATGAGAACATGTACGCCCTGAACTCCAGGGCCAATACCAGGTCTCTCGGGAGTATTTTCGCGGAATACGAACTGGTGCGGAAGGCGACCATAGCTCTATTTGAGAATCTGCCGGAAGAGAGCTTCCTCCGAAGCGGTGCCGGGATTGATTACGATGGGAAGATCATTAACCAGCGAACGGTACGCGGCCTCGCCTACCATATCGCCGGACACGAATTGCGGCATTTCGGGATCATTAAACAACGCTATGTGGCAGCCTGGAAACAGCAGGATAGCTAAGAGGCTGTCCTTCTTTAACGGTTAAGCCGGTATTTATAACAATTGGTTAAGGATTGAACATTTTGTTACAGATATATTAGCAGCCCAGAAACAGCAGGCCCTCCCTTCCCGGAAAACCCTGGCCTTGTAAAATGAGTAATTCCATATGAAAAATTCGCCTTCCATCTTAAGTGTCCCCCAGGTCAGGGCGGTTATCATCATAGCGCCTGCCATGGGGGTGAAAAAAGGTTTCTACCGGGATATTGCAGAATATTATAACACCCTGTCGTTTGCGGTCATTACTTTTAATTATACAGGGATGCTTTCCGGAGGACGTACCGCCGCCGGAGCCGATTTTAAAATGGAAGACTTTGGCAGGAAAGACATTGCCGGGGCCATTGCCCTGGCGGAACAGCAATTTCCCGGCCTTGAAATTTACCTGATCGGCCATAGTGTGGCCGGACAGGTATTTCCACTGGCCGCCAACGCGAACAGGGTAAAGGCTGCATATTTTGTTGCCTCCCAGTCGGTAGACCAGGTGCACTGGTCGGGCTGGCCAAAACTCACCGTTACTATTTTGTGGTATGTTTCCATCCCCCTTCTGACCCACCTCCTTGGGTACCTTCCTGCATGGGGGTATGGAGGCAAGTATAAACTGAACCGTAACATAGCCGCAGACTGGGCCCGTTTTGCAAGGACCAGGGGCGGTGTAGCCGCGGGCGTGCACGATGGCCCCGGCCTGTATGCCGCCCTCCGGGTTCCGTCAAAATTTATCAGCCTTGAAAATGATGACCTCCTGGCACCTGAGCGCGCTGTCATAGCACTTATGGAAGCCTATGGTTCTCCCGTAAAGGAGCATGAACACCTGCGCTCCGGAAAATTCGGGAAGCATCACCCCGGCCATTTCGATTTCTTCAGGAAACGGTATCGCAAGCTGTGGGATCTCCCCTTGGAGTGGTTCTCATCCCCGGAGGTACAGGGCGCCCGCACGGATGTAAAAGAAAGCAGGGCTAGCGGGCGGAAGGGCCAGGACGGCTCTTAAACCATTTTTCACTGCACGAAGCCACCGGCTTTGAGGCATTACCCACGAATACCACTGGCATACCTTCTCCGGATCGGGAAACGCAGCCGGGGTTGAAAAAATGCAAATACCTTATTCCGTACTGATGGAACTGCTGTATTCCTGCACGATGGCGAAATATCCAAGCGGGAAGTTATCTGGCTGATCCACATTGTCCAGGACATCGATGTTGTCGAGGCCGGTAACATCAAAAATGTTGCCCCTTACCGTAGCCACCGGGGTTTGGAAGGGGCCCTGGGGTTCCCCGCCCTGTTCAATCAGCTGGTCCATATAATTATAAAACCCGCGATCCGCCCCAAGGATACTTATTTCCAGTTCCGTTCCAGGCTCGAAGGTGCGGTCATAGAAATATGAAAACTCAAATTGCTGACCTTTGTAGAATTCATCCTCGGTTACCAGGTAATCACCAAACCCAAAATCAAAGACATAAAAATTATCCCGCTCAGGCTCATCGGTAAAAGTTACGATGATCTCCGTTTCGTCTTCATCAAACAAGGTTTCCGTGCCCTGCTCCAGCCTGTCTACGGGAACTGCCGGGACGTAGCGCGTTTGGCCGGCATACCGTCTCCCCTGGTGGTCTATCAGCAGGGTAAAACGGATATCTTCATCAGCTGCCGCGATCCCTATCCGTTGGTCTGAACTGAAATTGGGATCAGGAACATAGATTCCGGTACCCGGTTCTTTTTCCGCCAGGTTGGAAACGCCGGTAGAGCTAACCGTGCCATCTTCCATACGTTCGTAGATAATCAACATGCTTTCCACGCTGGTGGGGGTAGTTTCGTTAAAGAAGCCGGCGGTCATGGAAACCTTAATTTCCACGGGAATGTAGGGTTCATCGGTATCAACCCGGATCAGGCCGTCCACAATCAGCCGTTGATCACCCGTAGGCGTCTCCACGTCAATTACGTCCTCACAGCTCCAGCAGCCCAGCAAAACAAGTATGTAAACCAGTTTCTTCATCATCCGGAAGGTATTTTCCATCCGGGTCCAGTTAAATTCCCCGGGGCGGATAAAGGTATTATTAAAAATCATAATTCCCGAATGGAAACCCGCTGCACAAATACCAGGTAAACACTTCCTCAATCGTCAACCAGGGCTACCCAATCCGATGCCCTGTCTGCCTGCAGCCTAAGGATAACATTCAATTGGGCCACATGGTGCTGCACATGCCGGAGGTTATAAAAAAGGATTTCGAGCACCGTATAGTCCTTTACAACCGGCGGGCATAACCCATGCATCCCTATTTCGGCATCAGTGATCCACCGTGCATTCAGGGTATCTTCCGTAGCATGGGCTATCAGGTTTTTACATTTTTCCCGTAAGGCTGCCAGGCAATCGAGCATTTCTTTTTTATCGTAAAACCTGTCCGGGATTACATCATCTATGGCATCCCCGTGGATGGCGGCTTCATCGCCAATGCTATAGGGCAAACCAGGGTGAAACCCGGTGACGGGCCGGCTGAGGTAAAAATCGAGGAAAATAGTGGTATGGTAAGACAGATAAAAGAATTTCCGCTCCTTATCCCATAGTTCGTCCGGGCATAAGGCTATGGCATTCATCAGCATATCGATGGCAGCCCCGAAGTTGGCCCATAAACATTTTTTAAAGGTTTCAGTCATCTTGAAGCTAGTTAATTTACCTGGAAATGGCCGCTAATTTTTAGTGATAAAAATTTAAAATTAGCGTATTTGTCTTTTGGAAGAAAATCATGGATTTAATAATTATCAGTATCTTAAAGGATGGAAACGCCTAAGTTTATACTATATGAAAACAGAGAAGAATAGCATAGCTGACACTTGTGGCCTTTGGGTACTTTTTCTGGGGCTGATCGTATTTTCGGGCGGAGTACATGCCCAGGATAAGCCTGCAAGCAGCCAGCATGACGGCAAGGTCAAGGC
>Ga0209347_1005304_pt1 | contig 12376 bp, 9 predicted proteins | sample AutmiccommuBRH23_FD_187382 | JGI IMG/M metagenome (GOLD analysis project Ga0209347, IMG submission 187382) | Deep subsurface microbial communities from Mt. Terri, Switzerland - Autotrophic microbial communities BRH/23 (SPAdes) (version 2) | ecosystem: Environmental > Aquatic > Deep subsurface >...
CCGGCTGCGTCCTGCAGCCGGCTCGGCATTCCGTAGGCTCGGTCGTTAAGAGACAGTAGCAGCCTCCGGTACATTCCGCACGGACTTAAATCACTCCCCCTCACTGCATGTCGCTGTGGGGTCTCTTGAGGGTCACTTTTAAAGTATGCTGTCACCATTCTGAATTCTGAATTCTGGATTCCGCCGTCTAAGCATCGGGGACATTCCTCTGACCCCCGGAGGCAGTCACACTAGAGAGGTGTGTCCCCTTTCCTTAGCCGGCACCGCCGGCAAGGCGGTTATTTTACTGCCTCTCTTTTACTTTTACATTGCGGCTGCCCAGGAGTTTTCTCAGCTCTCCCAGGATAGTGCCTGAAATGTCAACCCAGTGGTCCTTTGGTATCTGTTTCAGTTTTTTCTCTTTTTCAAAGTAGAGGAAGACCCTTGACTCTCCAGGATAAGACTTCAGTATAATTTTAATGCTGTCCATCACTTCGGGACTGACGTCGTCCAACCTCAGGTAGAGATCCCCAATTACTCTTTTAACCAGAGGCAGTACCTCGTCCGCCAGAATTTTCACGCCCTCGCCGGCTGATCCGGTCTTCCCCTTTATAAGCACCACGGAATCGTTTTCAATCAGTTTCTGGCACTCCCGGTATACCTTGGGGAAGAAAACCACTTCCAGGTTGCCGGTGAGATCCTCCAGGGTGGCGAAGGCCATGGGAACTCCTTTTTTGGTGTTTATCCTTTTTATCGTCGTGAGCATTCCGGCACAGGTTACATTACATTCTTCCGCCAGTTCCTTAAGCTCTGCCAGTGTAGATGCGGCGACCTCCTGCATAGAGAGCCGGTAGTCCATCAGTGGGTGTCCGCTTAGATAAAAGCCGATGGCCTCCTTTTCAAAGACCAGCGTCTCCGACCTGGAATACTCCTCTATATCCGGCATACTGAGGCTAAGGGTGTGTTTCACCTCGTCTCCCCAGAACTCCAGCAATGATAACTGCCCACTGGCCCTTTCCTTTTGTGTGTGCTGGGCAAGGTTTAGGCCGGCATCTACGGCGGCCATCAGCTGGGCGCGATGATGGCCCAGTGACTCCATGGCCCCGGCCTTTATAAGGTTTTCCACCACCCGGCGGTTAACCGCCCGGGTATCCAGGCGGCTGCAGAAATCGGCAAAATTCATGAAGGGGCCATCTTTCTCCCTTGAAGCTATTATGGCCTCCACTGCGGCCAGCCCCACATTTTTGATGGCCGCCAAGCCAAAGCGTATTCTGGCCCCTTCCACAGAAAAGCTCTCCCGGCTCTGATTTACATCCGGCGGCAGCACATCTATACCCAGACGCCTGCTTTCTTCAATATATACCACCACCTTGTCGGTGTTGTCACGCACCGAGGTAAGCAGGGCGGTCATAAATTCCACCGTGTAGTTGGCCTTTAAATAGGCCGTCTGATACGAAACCAGGGCATAGGCGGCCGAGTGGCTTTTGTTGAAACCATACCCGGCAAAAAACTCCATCAAATCAAATATCTGTCCGGCGATTTCCGCATTAATATTATTTTTCACTGCGCCCTCGACAAATTGAGCCCGCAGTCCGGCTATTATTTCGGGTTTCTTTTTGCCCATTGCCCGGCGCAGCAGGTCTGCCTCGCCCAGAGAAAATCCGGCTAGGTCGGAAGATATACGCATAACCTGTTCCTGATAAAGTATTACGCCGTAAGTATCCTTTAAAATAGGTTCCAGCCTTGGGTGCAGGTAGGTGATCTTCCTCTGTCCGTGTTTATTTAGTATAAAATCATTAACCATTCCGCTCCCCAGGGGGCCGGGCCGGTAAAGGGCCACCAGCGCCACAATATCCTCGAAAACACTGGGCCTTAAGTCTCTCAGAATAGCCCTCATGCCGCTGCTTTCCAGCTGGAATACGCCTGTTCCCTCTCCCCTGCAGAATAGGTCATAGGTTTTTTCATCGTCTAAGGGTATGGCGGCCATATCCACCTTTACTCCCCTGTTTTCCTCCAATGCCTTTATGACATCGGCTATCACAGTGAGGGTTCGGAGACCCAGAAGGTCCATCTTCAGAAGTCCCAGTTCCTCCACCTGGTCCTTTGCGAACTGGGTGGTAAGGGGGCCGTCACTGGCCTTGTAAAGCGGCAGGTAATGTGTCAGGGGTTCCCTGGTGATAACCACGCCTGCGGCGTGGGTGGAGGCGTGTCTGGGCATCCCCTCCAAAAGCCCGGCCATGTCAATTAGTTTTTTTATCTGCCTGTTGCTGTCATATATTTCTTTGAGATCGGCCGAATCATTCAATGCCTTTTCAATGGTAATGTGCAGTTCGGAGGGCACCAGCTTGGCCACCCTGTCCACCTCACTGTAGGGAATGTTTAGAGTTCTCCCCACATCCCTTATAGCTGCCCTGGCGGCCATGGTTCCAAAGGTGGCAATCTGTGCCACCCGATCGGCGCCATACTTTCTGGCCACGTAATTAATGACCTCTCCCCGGCGCTCATAGCAAAAGTCTATATCAATATCAGGCATGGAAACCCTTTCCGGGTTGAGGAACCTTTCGAACAGAAGTCCGTATCTAAGCGGATCTATGTCAGTAATGCCCAGGGAATAGGCCACCAGGCTACCGGCCGCAGATCCCCGACCAGGCCCCACCGGTATGCCATTCTGCCTGGAGAAATTGATCATATCCCAAACTATAAGGAAATATCCGGAATAATCCATTTGTTTGATAACTCTCAGCTCAAATTCCAGCCTTTTACTCACCAGATCCGAAGCCTGGCCGTACCGCCACCCTATACCATCCCGGCAGAGCTTTTCCAGGTAGGTATCCACTGTGTAACCCTCCGGCACGCTGTACACCGGAAGGTGAAGCTTTCCGAAGGAAAGTTCCACGTTGCAGCGTTCAGCGATGGCCAGCGTTACATCCATGGCCTCCCTGTGCTCTCCGAATATAAGACCTATCTCTTCCCTGCTTTTCAGGTACAGCTCCTGGGACTGGAATTTCATCCTGGCCGGGTCGTCCACCGTTTTACCCGTCTGAATGCACAGCAGCACGTCCTGCATTTCAGCGTGTTCTTTATCCACATAATGCACATCATTGGTAACCACCAGGGGTATTCCGGTATCCCGGCTGATTTTCAACAATTCCCGGTTGGCAATTCTCTGTTCTTCGAAACCGTGATCCTGGAGTTCAAGGAAATAATTATCTCTTCCGAATATATCTCTGTATTCCAGGGCTGTGGCGCCAGCCTCATGGATCTTACCGGCCAGAACCTTTTGCGCCACCTCCCCGCCGATACACCCGGACAGGGCGATAAGTCCCCCGCTGTGGGCGGCCAGAGCATGCCTGTCCACCCGCGGCTTGTAGTAAAAGCCCTTGGTGAAGCCCAGGGAGACCAGTTTCAGTATGTTTCTGTAGCCCTCGTCGTTTTCGGCCAGCAGCACCAGGTGGTAAGGGCTGTCGTCAACCCTGGGGGTCCGGTCGGCCATGGTTCTGGGGGCCACATAAACCTCGCATCCCAATACCGGCTTGATGCCTTCCTTTTTACACGCCTTGTAAAAATCCACCGCTCCGAACATGACCCCGTGGTCTGTCATTGCCAGCGCAGGCATACCTAAATTAACCGCTTTTTTAACAGCCTGTTTAATCCTTGCGGCGCCGTCCAACAAACTGTATTCTGAATGAACATGGAGATGAACAAAGGACAAAAATATCAACCTCTTTTTAGATTATCTAAAGATTTATGCCGTACTGTTTCATTTTTTTATACAGCCACGCCCTGGATATCCCCAGAGACCGGGCCGCCTGCATCTTGTTCCCGCCAGTGGAGGCCAGGGTCTCTATTATGGCTTCCTTTTCCACCTGATCCAGCAGTGCCGGCAGACCCTTGCCCGCCGGCGACCTCCTGGGCCCCTTGCCCAGCTTTTGCATGTATTGCGGGAGATGTGACAGGGATATAAGATCACTGTCCACCATGTTAAAGGCCCTTTCAATTATATTTTCCAACTCCCTTACGTTGCCGGGCCAGTTATAGCTGTGAAAGAGATCCCAAACATCCTTTTCCATATCTCCAATGTTAAGGCCAAATTCCATGTTGAATTTTTTTATAAAATGCATGGTAAGCTCAACTATATCCTCCATCCTCTCCCTGAGAGGCGGGATCTGAAGGGAGACCACATTAAGCCGGTAATAAAGGTCCTGTCGGAACCTTCCCTCGTTGATAAGTTCTTCCAGGGGCCTGTTGGAGGCGGCCACCACCCTTACATCCACCTGCCTGGGCCTGTTTTCCCCCAGGCGTTCAATCTCCTTTTCCTGCAGCACCCTTAATAGCTTCGACTGCATGAACATTGGCATATCGCCTATCTCATCGAGGAAGATGGTTCCGCCGTTAGCCTGCTCAAATTTACCCGTCTGCCCGCCCTTTCTTGCCCCTGTAAAGGCTCCTTCCTGGTATCCGAAAAGCTCAGATTCCAGCAGGTTTTCCGGAACTGCAGCGCAATTAACCTTTACAAACTGCTTGAAGCGGCGGGGGGACCCTGTGTGCAGGGCGTGGGCCAGCAATTCCTTGCCTGTTCCGCTGTCTCCCCTGATTAACACCGTTGAAGGTCCCTGGGACACTCTTCTTACCGTTTCCTTCAGCTTCATCATTACCGGGCTGCTGCCTATAAGGTTTTCGATGGTGTACCGGGCGCCCTGAACCCTTTTCAGTTCATTTTTATAATAATCCAACTCCTTATTCAGAGCGTTTATTTTTTCCGCCAGGGAAACTAACTGGTTTATATCCTTAAAAATCACCTTGGCGACCGATCCTATAATTATCCCGTCTTTTCGGATAGGAAAACGCATCAAAACGGTTTCCCTGCCGCTGATGCGTACTATTTCCCCATGGTGCGGCTTTCCTGTGCGCGGCACCTCCCGGAGCTTTTGCTCTTTTACAATCTCATTAACATGTTTTCCCATGGCCTGCTCGGGAGAGGGAAGGTTTATCAGCTCGGCAAAGGCCCTGTTTATCATTATAATTATACCATCGTTGTTAACCGCCATGTAGCCGTCATGGGCGCTGTCAAAAATGGTCTGCAGGGTACCCTTCAGTTCTTTAACAACCTCCAGTTCTTCCGCCAGGTGCTGGAGTTCGGTAATTTCCTGGCAAACACCGATGGCGCCCGCTATTTTGTCGCCCTTCATTATGGGGGTTCTGTTGACCATGTATAGGGTGTTACCCACCATAAACTTTCTGCCAATATGTCCGGTCCCTGTTTTAAGCACCTTCATCAGTCCGGTGCCGGGAATGACATCATTGATGAAACGCCCCATGACCTTTTCGGCCTTTATGCCGAAAAGCCTTTCTGCAGCTGAATTAAAAATTATTATGCGCCCCTGATAATCTATACCCATGACCAGGTTATGGATTGAATGAAGGGCTGAAAGCTCATCAAGCAGGTAGTTTTCGATATTTTTTATTCCCAAGTGCCCACCCCTTCCGGAAGATCCTATATTCCAACGGTTATATATTCCTCATAACTTGCCTTCGCAAGGTTCTCTCCAGCTGGGACAGGGTATTGCACTCATACATGTCCACAACCTTTTTAAATATTTTGATCGGAGGGTGCCCTGCCCACTCCCTGGCCGGCAGTGTATTCAGCCAGACAATGTGACCGCATCTGAGTTTGATATCCTCTAAAAGCTTTGCCGCCCTTTCCGGAGATATGGTTTTAGCGTCACTTACAATAAAAACAACGGTTTCAGGTGATAGTAACTTTCTATACCGACTGTTAAAGGTCGCCAGGGACACGTATAGATTTGTGGACTTGCCCCACTGCCTGCTGTCATTAATTATCCGGGCCATGCTTTGGGTAAAGTCCTTTTTCCGGTTAAAATAATCAGTTATCCTCTCCAGGTCCTCCGAAAATATAAAGCTTTCTATACCCCCCAGGGCACTGCCAAGCCCGTACATGAACTGCATAATAAACCTGGCGTATCTGGCCATGGATGCAGAAACGTCGCATATCAGCAAAAACCGGGGCCTCTTTTTGCGCTTTGACCGGTAACTTAGGTTTATGGGGATACCTCCGTACCTCATATTCCTTCTAAGCGTCCGCCTTATATCCACCGATACCGCCCGGGAGCTTTTTTTGTATCTTCTGCTCATACCCAGGGCAAGCTGCGCCGAGATATAGTTTATAAGGGAGGTCATCCGGGAAATATCGCCGTCCTCCAGGCTTTCCATGTCCCGGTGCATAATCCGGTCGCCTGGATTGTGGTAGAAATGGGCCGCCACACTTTGAATAACCTCGTCCATCTCTTCGTCACCAGTCAGCCTGGCATCGGGCAATCCTGCGTTTTTTTCCATTTCGGCATTCTTCATCATGTGGTATCGCCAATAGTTCAGAGATGACTGCAAAACCCTGTTAATCAGTTCACCGGGGTTATTTACAGGATTTGATTTCATCTTTTCAAGTATTTCTTTCATTCTCTCCTTCTCTTCTTCCGGTAGAAGAGAGAATGTCTCCAACTGGCTTTCGGTAAGTATTGTCTTATCGGGCTCGTCCTGTTGCCATTCACTGACAGCCTCCATTATTTCCTGTTGAGCCTCGTTTATAATGCGGCGCCTTTCCGTTTGCATTTCTCTGCGGTTCGTTTGTCTGGCAAGTTTTTCCTCAGGGGTTACAAAGAAAAGATTAAAGGCCTCCTCAAATATTCCGGCTTCTTTCCTGCTTTTTGCCAGGCATGCCCGCAACACTCCCCTCACCTGATCCCGGCTGAGAAGGTCCGCCTTTGACAGTGCCCCCAAGGCATCCATGGTTTCCGCCAAGCTGACCCTGACGCCCAAGTGCCTTAATATCTGAGCAAAACGCGTAATGTTGTACTCAATGGTATCCTTTCCGGTACTCCCGACTTCTGCCAATATGGCGGTCACATTATCCAGATCCAATTACGCCACCCCGCTTAGAGATCATATTAGGAGGGATTAGTCACATGTTTTACTATGTCTCTCAAAACTCCCGGATCTAAAAGCTGCAAACTGTCTTCACGGTTTTTCATAAGCAGATTGGTGGTGGCCGATATATTCTCAATGGTGAGGCCGTCGGCGTTAAGGGCAAGCAAGGCCCTGGCCCAGTCCAGGGACTCGGATATAGAGGGCTGCTTACGCAGATCCAGGTTTGACCTGAGGTAGTTTACAGCCGCCGCCACCTCCCGGTTAAGTCTTTCACCGGCCTCGGGAACCTTGGTCTGCAATATTTTTACTTCCTTTTCAATATCGGGATAATCTATATAAAGGTAAACGCACCGCCTCTTCAGACCGTCAGAAAGCTCCCTGTCGCCGTTGCTTGTAAGCACCACTATGGGAATATGCCTGGCGGACAGAGTTCCAAGTTCAGGAATGGAGACCTGAAAATCAGACAGAAGCTCAAAAAGAAAAGCCTCAAAGGGCTCATCAACCTTATCCACTTCGTCAATCAGAAGAACAACCCTCTTATCCGACCTTATGGCCTTTAAGAGAGGCCTCTTCAGAAGATACTCCTCGTCAAACAGATCCTTTTCCATATCCTCCTGCCGGCATTTGTCCTTCATTATCTGTATTTTTAGAAGCTGTCTTTGGTAGTTCCATTCGTAAAGCGCTTTATTCTCATCAAGACCCTCATAGCACTGCAGCCGGATCACCTCGGTTTCGAAAACCCTTCCCAGCACCTTGGCAATTTCTGTTTTTCCCACACCGGGCGCCCCTTCAACCAGCAGAGGCTTTTTCAGGGTAAGGGCAAGATACACCGTTACCGCCAGATCGTCCCCGCATATATAGCCCTGTCGCTCCATTGCATTTTTAAGATCCCTCAGACCAGTGTTCATCATTTTTACCTCATTCTAAATGTGTCAATATTTATATACATCTATATTCTATTACCACGGGTTAAATCCTTCTTTATAGCATTGTCACCACTTCCGACAATTATTTATCCGGGCCGCTCAGATCATTCCCTGAAACCCCTGCTGCCTCAATCCCTCAAAAAGAACGAGGGCCACTGTGTTGGAGAGGTTTAAGGACCTGCTGCCGGGCTTCATGGGAACCCTCAGGGTGTACTCCTCATTGCCCTTCAGCACATAATCAGGCAGCCCGGCAGTTTCTTTGCCGAACACCAGAAAGTCCTTATCACTGTATTGGAAGTCGCTGTAAAACTTTTTCCCCCTGGTGGAAAGGTAAAAAAACCTTTCTTCTTTATAATCCCGGGCCAGATCGGCAAAGCTGTCGTATACATGTATTCTGACCATGTGCCAGTAATCCAGCCCGGCCCTTTTAAGATACCTGTCCTCAATGGAAAAACCCAGGGGCCGCACTAAAAAAAGCTCTGTTCCGGTAACTGCGCAGGTCCTTGCAATATTACCGGTATTGGCCGGTATCTCCGGCTCCACCAGGACCACCCGCAAATTTACCACCTCAATTTTTTTGCGCCATCGTTAAATCACTGTTCTCCCACCACCGCCATCCGGTTTTTCAGGCACAGGACGGATAGTGTGCATTTTCCGCAAAGAGGGCTGCGGGCCCTGCATATATGGCGGCCATGTAAAATAAGGCAGTGATGAATTTTCCCCATCCACTCAGGGGGAACAATGGCCTGGAGATCCTTTTCAACCGCAGCCGGGGTTTTTCCAGCTGACAGGCCCAGCCGGCGGGAAATCCTGAAAACATGGGTATCCACTGGCATCACCGGCCTGCCAAAGGCTATATTCAAAACAACATTTGCTGTTTTTCTGCCCACTCCGGGAAGAGACTCCAGGGCCTCCCGGTCACCGGGAACCCGGGAATGGTATTTTTCCTCCAGTATGCGGCTGGTCTTGATGATGTTGCGGCTTTTGTTCCTGTACAGCCCGCAGCCCTTTATTTCCCCGGCCAAATCCTCCCATTCCAGATGTGCGAAGTCCTCAGGCTTAACGTACTTTTGGAATAGTCCGGAGGTGATTCTGTTTACCTGTCGGTCGGTACACTGGGCGGATAGCATTACCGCCACTAAAAGCTGAAATGTGCTGCCGTACTCCAGTTCTGTCCGTGCCTCAGGGTAAAGCCCCCCTAGTTCCTTAAGGATTTCCTGTTTGACTGTGAAGCTATTGTTTTTCATGGTGTTCCGCCAGCAGGCGCTCATGTTCAATTTTAATACAGCGGTTCATTACCACAGTGATTCCTTGGCTTTGTGCCCTGGCGGCCGAACCCTCTTCCGCCACTCCCAACTGGGTCCATATACAGTCCGGCCTCACCTGCAGGGCCTCTTCCGCCACTGAGGGGAGGAATTCACTACGCCTGAACACGTTAACAATGTCTATTCTTTCTGAAATTGAAGTCAGATCCGGATATGACTTCAGGCCCATTATTTGATCCTCTCCGGGATTAACCGGTATTATTTTGTAACCCTTTTCCATCATGTACCGGGCTACCCGATAGCTGTCCTTTTCGCTGTTCCCGGATAGTCCCACCACGGCAATATTCTTCGATTTTTGCAGTATTTCCTTTATTTGATTGTCAGAAGGATTTTCAAACATATAATTCGCCCCTTTTTACCTGAACTCACAAAAGATATTATCACCGGTCTGTCTTTTTTAAAAGGTTTAAAGAGTATTTTTTTTCAGTTTTCAAGGAATAATATTTTTTGTTGCAAAATCTGTTTATTAATCTATCTCCCTCTTATAAACGGTTCAGACACCTTATCTGATGATTATAACCCTACGCCCATGGCAATAATAAAACCATTATTTAACCCATCTGATATTGGATAAATATTTCACCAGGGAGGGGTAACGTTTGCCAGCATTTTTGCCAATGGTCATCGGGATAGCAATAATATTGTTACTGGCTTACACGCTGTGGCCGTTCCTCAAATCACGGCAGGCCAGTAAACCAGAAATAAAGCAAGAGAAACCCCTGTTCATGGAAGAGTATGCCGGGGAACTGTCCATTCCGGCGCCGCAGCAAACCCCGGAGCCGGTGCCCGAACTTCCCGGATCATACGGCATAGACCGGTTAATCCTTATGGTAAAGGATCCGTATTGGCTCTATGCCTACTGGGAAATCACGGCCACCAGCATGGAGGAAATAACCTCCAGATACGGCCCTATGATATGGGAGAACTCAAAGCCCGTGCTGAGGGTTTATGACGTTACCGGAATTATTTTTAACGGCGCCAACGCCAATCGTTATTTTGATTGCGCTCTGGGTGGGAATGCTGATGACTGGCACATAAACGCAGCTGAGGCCAACCGTTCCTTCTGCGTTGACCTAGGGAGGCTGTTTCCGGACGGAAGTTTTATCACCCTTCTTCGGTCCAACATAGTTACGACACCAAGGGATTCTCTTTCTGACAGGCTCGATGAAGAATGGATGTGGATAGAGGGGCTTTACACTAAATTCCAAATGGGAATAAGCTCTCCGTTGATAATTGAAGAGATTAGCGAGAGGATGGGGGAGATCCCCCTGGGGATTAGCTCACCTGGTTTTTATGATTCGCACGTAAACTAAAATATATAAAACTATCCGGAGGAAATTATGTATAAAGGTTACCTGTGTATGATACTGCATGCCCACCTCCCTTACGTCAGGCATCCGGAGCATGAAAACTTTCTTGAGGAAAAATGGCTTTTCGAGGCTATCACTGAAACCTATATACCGTTAATCAATGCTTTTGAGAGGTTGGCGGAGGAAGGGGTTCCTTTCAGACTCACCATAAGTCTGTCACCAACTTTGCTCTCCATGCTCACCGACGGACTTCTGCAGGAACGATATTCCAGGCATCTCAATAAAATCATTGAACTGTCGGATAAAGAGGCCGGAAGAACCTACAACACTCCCTTTCACCAAAGTGCCCTTATGTACCAGGATCAGTTTAAACGGTCCAGGGATACTTTTTATAGTTATCAAGGAAATTTGGTCAAGGCGTTTAAAAAATTCCAGGATCTTGACCGCCTGGAAATAATGACCTGCGCCGCGACCCATGGTTTTCTGCCCCTTATGATGAATAATAAAAACGCCATCCGCGCGCAAATAAGAACGGCAGTAGATCTTCATGCCAGACAGACAGGGCGGCAGCCTGAGGGGATATGGCTCCCCGAATGCGCATATACACCGGGTATTGACCCATTGCTTAAGGATTACGGGCTAAAGTACTTTATTCTGGATACCCATGGATTGCTGTTTGCCTCTCACAGGCCCAGGTATGGGGTATATGCCCCAATATTCTGCCCTTCTGGAGTTGCTGCCTTCGGCAGGGACACCGAATCCTCCAAGCAGGTATGGAGCTCAAACGAGGGATATCCCGGGGATTTTGACTACCGTGAGTTTTACAGGGATATAGGATTCGATCTTGATTTCGAGTATGTTAAACCTTACATACACCCTGACGGAATAAGGATTCATACCGGCATAAAGCATTTCCGCATCACTGGGAAAAGTGACCACAAGGAAGCCTATGTGCCTTCAAACGCCAGGGAAAAAGCCGCCATCCACGCCGGCAACTTTATGTTCAACAGGAAACTTCAGGTGGAATTTATAAGCAGCATCATGGACCGGCCGCCCATTATAGTGGCTCCCTATGATGCCGAACTTTTTGGACACTGGTGGTTTGAAGGACCTCTTTGGCTGGAAATACTGATGAAGAAAATTCATTTCGACCAAAACACCTTCAGCCTGATCACTCCCGGAGAATATCTGAAGCGTCATGGTTACAATCAGGTCGCCACCCCCTGCGCCTCCAGCTGGGGCCACAAGGGCTACAACGAGGTGTGGCTGTGCGATAAAAACGACTGGATATACAAACATCTGCATGTGGCTTCAGACAGAATGGTGGAACTGGCGGAAAAGCTTTACCATGCCGCGGGACTTCAGGTCAGGGCACTTAATCAGGCGGCCCGGGAACTGATGCTGGCCCAGAGCAGCGACTGGGCGTTTATAATGAATACCGGAACCATGACAGAATACGCCGTCCGCCGCACAAAAACACACCTGGACAACTTCCTGAGGCTTTACTATGAAATTAAGGAAAATAGAATAGACGAGGGATGGCTGTATCATCTTGAATCCAAAAACAATGCCTTCCCCGATATAGATTTTAGGAGTTACGCCGACAGAACGGTGGCGTAACTTCAGAATTCAGGAGCCAGGAGTCAGAATAGTAACAGCCTGCTTTAGGAGCGACCTTATAAAAAAACGCCCTGACGGGCGTTGCCGTCTTGCAGACGGCGGAATCCAGGAGCCAGGAGCCAGAATCCAGAATGGTGACAGCCTGCCTTAAAAGCGACCCTCAAGCGACCCCACAGCGACATGCAGTGAGGGGGAGTGATTTAAGTCCGTGCGGAATGTACCGGAGGCTGCTACTGTCTCTTAACGACCGAGCCTACGGAATGCCGAGCCGGCT
>Ga0209347_1005306_pt1 | contig 12374 bp, 10 predicted proteins | sample AutmiccommuBRH23_FD_187382 | JGI IMG/M metagenome (GOLD analysis project Ga0209347, IMG submission 187382) | Deep subsurface microbial communities from Mt. Terri, Switzerland - Autotrophic microbial communities BRH/23 (SPAdes) (version 2) | ecosystem: Environmental > Aquatic > Deep subsurface >...
GTAGGCCAGGCAGCAGAAAACCCGAAAGCGGACAACCCCCAAGTCCGCGCTCCTGACACCTTTTGCGCTCTGCGCTCCATTGCGCGCTCTGCGTCCGGCTGTCCGTATTCCCCCCCGTCGCTACACTGCCGCATGGCCTCCTTCGCCCCAGCGGACGCTGCCGCTTCGCCCGCTGCGGCCGCGGCGACCCCACGCTCGCTGTCGGGCTTGCTGCCGTTCCTGCGGCCGTACCGGGGCCGGATCGCGCTGGCGCTGCTGTTCCTCGCGCTGGCCGCCGCGACCACCTTGATCTTTCCGTTGGCGCTGCGCGGGCTGATCGACGGCGGCCTGTCGGCCAGCGAGAAGGGCGCGCAGCTGGTGGGCCTGCGCTCGCACTTCCTCGAGCTGTTCGGCGTGGCGGCGGCGCTGGGCCTGTTTTCCGCGGCCCGCTTCTACATGGTGAGCTGGCTCGGCGAGCGCGTGACGGCGGACCTGCGCCTGGCCGTGTACTCGCACGTGCTGGAACAGAGCCCGGAGTTCTTCGAGACCACGCAGACCGGCGAGGTGCTGTCGCGGCTGACCACCGACACGACCCTGGTGCAGACGGTGGTCGGCTCCCAGCTGAGCCTGGGCTTGCGCAACTTCGTCATGGGGCTGGGGGCGCTCGCGATGCTGGTGTGGACCAACCCCTACGTGATGACGCAGGTGCTGCTGATCATCGTGCTGGTGGTGCTGCCGAGCATGTGGTTCGGCCGCCGCGTGCGCCGGCTGTCACGTGCCAGCCAGGACCGGGTCGCCGACTCCAGCGCCATCGCCGCCGAGGTGCTCAACGCGATTGCAGTGGTGCAGAGCTACACGGCGGAGCGGCGCGAGGCGGCGCGCTTCCAGTCCGCGACCGAGAGCGCCTTCCGCACCGGCGTGCGCCGCACCCGGGCGCGCGCGGCGCTGTTCGCCTTCATCGTCATCGCCAACGCCGCATTGCTCCTGTGGGGCGTGTACCAGGGCACGCAGGCGGTGCTGGCCGGCACCATGTCGGCCGGCCACCTGGGCGCCACCGTGGTCTACGTCATCATCCTGGCTGGCGCCGTGGCCGTGCTGGGCGAGGTGTACGGCGACCTGCTGCGCGCCGCCGGCGCCACCGAGCGCCTGATGGAACTGCTGGCGACGCGCTCGCCGGTGACGTCCCCGGCCGATCCGGTGCCGGCGCGCCCCGCGGCGGGCGGCAGCGCCGTGGCCTTCGAGCACGTCACCTTCCACTATCCGTCACGGCCGCTGACGCCGGCGCTGCGCGACTTCAGCCTGGCCGCCGCGCCCGGCGAAACGGTGGCGCTGGTGGGGCCGAGCGGCGCCGGCAAGAGCACGGTGTTCCAGGTGCTGCTGCGTTTCTACGATCCGCAGGAAGGCCGCGTGCTGCTCGATGGCGTGGCCACGCGCGACCTGAGCCTGCACGACCTGCGCTCGCGCATCGCCCTGGTGCCGCAGGAGCCGGTGATCTTCTCGGCCAGCGCGCTGGAGAACATCCGCTACGGCCGGCCGGACGCGAGCGACGAGGAAGTGGCGGCGGCGGCTACGGCGGCGTTCGCGCACGACTTCATCAGCGCCTTGCCGGAGCGCTACGACACCTTCCTGGGCGAGCGCGGCGTGCGGCTGTCGGGCGGCCAGCGCCAGCGGATCGCGATCGCGCGGGCGATCCTGAAGAACCCGCCGCTGCTGCTGCTGGACGAGGCCACCAGCGCGCTCGATGCCGAGAGCGAGCGCATGGTGCAGGCAGCGCTGGAGTCGGCGATGCGAGACCGCACGACCCTGGTGATCGCGCACCGCCTGGCGACGGTGCAGCGCGCCGACCGCATCGTCGTGCTCGACCACGGACGGATCGTGGAGGAAGGCACGCATGAGTCGCTGGTGGCGGCGAACGGCGTCTATGCCCGGCTGGCGGCGCTGCAGTTCATGGATTGACGGATCGGACCCGGAACGCGAAGGACGCGAAGGACTCGCGAAGGACGCGAAAAAGACAATGAAGAATTGACCTTGGGGGCGCGCGCTTGGGCACTCGCTACGAAGGGCTCAGGGCTCGCGATCGAGCCCAGCCGGATGTTCTTTTGCGTCCTTCGCGTAACTTTCGCGTCCTTCGCGTCCGGCTGTCCGGATTCGCGGCTACTGCAGCGGTTCCTTGAGGCCCTTCGGGATCGGCAGCGGCAGCACCCCGATCCCCTCCTCCAGCAGCTCCTGGCGCTGCTCCGGCGATGCCTGGCCGCGGATGCCGCGCTCCTCGCTCTCGCCGTAGTGGATCCTGCGCGCCTCCTCCGTGAAGCGCTCGCCGACGTCCTCGGTGTTGGCGAGCACGTGGCGCACCATCTTCAGCCAGGCCGCCTGCAGCCTGGCGTCGGGTGCCGTCATCACTTCCTGCTGGCGCTGCGGCTGCGCGGCGCCCAGGTTCAGGCGCGGGGCGCTCGGTTTCTTGGCCACGGCGGTGTCCCCGCACATGGGGCATTCCACCAGCCCGCGCGCGAGCTGCCCCTGGAAGTCGTCTTCCGAGGCGAACCAGCCTTCAAACTGGTGCTGGGCGGAGCACTGGAGGTCGAGCACCTTCATGGCGTCGCCGGGCCGCCCCAACACGCCATCGCCCCCTTGGGGGGCAGCGAGCGAGCGTAGCGAGGAGCGTGGGGGTCCATCATGGGATGAATTATGTCCTCCAGTCGAGTTTCCAAGCCCCCGAAAGGATGTTCTGCAGCCAGAAACAGCCCACCAGCGTCTTCGAATCGGTCACGACGCCGTCCCGGCACCACTCGATCAGCTGCTGCGGGGTGGCCGTGATCACCTCCAGGAACTCCTCGTCGTCGAGGCGGCTTTCCTGCAGTTCCAGGCCGCGGGCGAACCAGATGTCGATGAACTCGGTGGAATAGGAGATCACCGGGTGCAACTGCCCGGCATGGGCCCATTCCCGGGCGGTGTAGCCGGTTTCCTCCAGCAGCTCGCGCTTGCCGCAGGCGAGCGGGTCCTCGCCGGGGTCGAGCTTGCCGGCCGGAAATTCGATCATCACGCGCTGCATCGGCCAGCGGTACTGGCGCTCCAGCACCAGCCGGCCGTCGTCCAGCAGCGGGATCATGCACACGGCCCCGGGGTGCTTGACGTATTCGCGGGTGGCGGAACTGCCGTCGGGCAGGCGGACCGTGTCGCGGAAGGCGTGCAGGAAGTTGCCCTTGAGGATCTCCTGGCTGGCGATCTTCTGCTCGATCAGGTGGCTGTCGTTGGTCGTCGTTTTCAATTCGCGTTTCCTGGATTGGAGGCGGCGCGGCAACGCCGGGCGCAAAGGCAACTGTAGCCAACAAAGCGCGAGCCGTGGCCCGGCGCCGCCGTGCGCCAGGACAGCAAAAAGCCGCCTGGCGGCGGCTTGTTCCGGATGGCCGCGGCCATCAGCTGCCGAGCGTCTTGACGATCGCCTGCGCGCACAAGGTCATCAGGCCGCCGGGCAGGATGCCCAGGATCAGGACCAGCGCGCCGTTGAGCGTCAGCACCACGCGCACTTCGGCCGTGGCCGACACGGTGGTGGCGGTGATCGGCGCGTCGAAGTACATCACTTTCACGACCCGCAGGTAGTAGAACGCGCCGATCAGCGACATGACCACGGCGAACACGGCCAGCCAGATGTACGGCTCCTGGCCGGTGCCGATCAGCGCTTCGAGCACCGTCAGCTTGGCATAGAAGCCGACCAGCGGCGGGATGCCGGCCAGCGAAAACAGGCACACGGCCATCACGCCGGCGTACAACGGGCTGCGCTGGTTGAGGCCGGCCAGGTCGGCGATCTCCTCGCTCTCGAAGCCTTCGCGCGCCAGCAGCAGGATCACGCCGAAGCTCGCCAGCGTGGTCAGCACGTAGGTGACGATGTAGAACATCGCCGCGCTGTAGGCCGTGGTCAGCGATGCCGGCGAGGCCTTGCCGGCCACCACGCCGGACAGCAGGCCCAGCAGCACGAAGCCCATCTGCGCGATGGTCGAATACGCCAGCATGCGCTTCAGGTTGGTCTGCGCGATGGCCGCGAGGTTGCCGATCAGCAGCGAGCCGATGGCGAGGATCGCCAGCATCTGCTGCCAGTCGATCGCCAGCGGCAGCAGGCCTTCCACCAGCAGCCGGATCGCGATCGCGAAGGCGGCCAGCTCCGGGGCGCTGCCGATCATGATGGTCACGGCCGTCGGCGCGCCCTGGTAGACGTCGGGAATCCACATGTGGAACGGCGCGGCGCCCATCTTGAACGCCAGGCCGGCGACGATGAACACCAGCCCGAAGATCAGCACCTGGTGCTTGACGTGGCCGGAGCTGATCACCTTGAAGACGGTGGAGATCTCCAGCGAGCCGGTCGCCCCGTACAGCATCGAAAGGCCATACAGCAGGAAGCCGCTGGCCATCGCGCCGAGCACGAAGTACTTCATGGCGGCCTCGGTGGCGGTCGCGTGGTCGCGGCGCAGCGCCACCAGCGCGTAGCTGGAGAGCGTGAGCAGTTCCAGGCCCAGGTAGATGATCAGGAAGTTGCTGCCCGAGATCATCACGAAGATGCCCAGCAGCGAGAACATCGCCAGCGTGAACAGCTCGCCGCCGCGCAACATGTCCCGATCCGCGGCGTACGGCCGGCCGTACACCAGGCACACCATCATGGCGATCGTGGCGAAGCACTTGAGCCAGTTGCCCATCGGATCGCTGACCACCATGTTGGAGAAGCCGTACACCGTTTCCCCGTCCGCGGCCTGCATGCCCGTCATCACGGCGACGACGGCCAGCGTCGCCAGCGTGAGCACGTAAGTGAGCGTGCGGCGGGCGCTGGTCACGCCCAGGTCCACCATGGCGATCACGCACGCCATGACCAGCAGCACAATTTCGGGGTAGGCCGTCGTCCAGCTGAGTTTGTCGATCATTTGTTCTCTTCCTGCCCGCGACTCACAGTTTGGAAGCGGCCACGTGCCTGAGGAAATCGGCCACCGTCACGTTCATGACGTCGGTGAACGGCTTGGGATACACGCCCATCGCCAGCACCGCCACCGCCAGCAGCGCCAGCATCAGGAATTCGCGGCTGTTGATGTCCACAAGCTCGCGGACATGCTCGTTGGCGACCGGGCCCAGGTACACCCGCTTGACCATCCACAGCGTGTACGACGCCCCCAGGATCAGCGACGTGGCCGCGGCCAGGCCCATCCAGAAGTTCACCCGCACGGCGCCGAGGATCACCATCCACTCGCCGACGAAGCCGGCCGTCGCCGGCAGGCCCGCGTTGGCCATCGCGAACAGCAGCGCGAACGCGGTGAAGTTGGGCATGGTGTTGACGACGCCGCCGTAACTGGCGATCTGGCGCGAATGGACCCGGTCGTAGAGCACGCCGATGCACAGGAACATCGCGGCCGACACGAAGCCATGGGCGATCATCTGCACGATGCCGCCGGCCACGCCGATGTCGTTGAAGATGAAGAAGCCGAGCGTGACGAAGCCCATGTGCGCCACCGACGAATACGCCACCAGCTTCTTCATGTCCTGCTGCACCATCGCCACCAGGCCCACGTAGACCACGGCGATCAGCGACAGGCCGATGATCAGCCAGGCCCACTCGCGCGCGGCGTCCGGCGCGATCGGCATCGAAAAGCGCAGGAAGCCGTAGGCGCCAAGCTTCAGCATGATGGCCGCCAGCACGGCGGAGCCGCCGGTGGGAGCCTCGACGTGCACGTCCGGCAGCCAGGTGTGGACCGGCCACATCGGCACCTTCACGGCGAAGGCGGCGAAGAACGCGAAGAACAGCAGCGTCTGAGCCGTGGACGACAGCGGCAGCCGGTGCCAGGTCGCGATGTCGAAGCTGCCGCCCGACTGCACGTACAGGTAGATCAGCGCCACCAGCATCAGCAGCGAGCCGAGCAGCGTGTAGAGGAAGAACTTGAAGGCCGCGTAGATCTTGTTGGGGCCGCCCCACACGCCGATGATCAGGTACATCGGGATCAGGGTCGCCTCGAAGAACGTGTAGAACAGGATGCCGTCGAGCGCGCAGAACACGCCGATCATCAGGCCCGACAGGATCAGGAACGCCGCCATGTACTGGTTGACGCGCTCGGTGATCGACTCCCAGCTGGCGATCACGACCACCACCGTGATGAAAGCCGTGAGCAGCACGAACCAGAACGAGATGCCGTCGATGCCCAGGTGATAGCTGACGTTGAAGCGCTCGATCCACGGCGCCTTCTCGACGAACTGCATCGCCGACGTGCCCAGGTCGAAGCCGGGATACAGCGGCAACGTCACGGCCAGCCCCGCCAGGGCCCCGATCAGCGCGATCCAGCGCACCATGCGGGCCTGGTCGTCCCGCCCGAAAGCCAGCAGCACAGCACCGAAGAAGATCGGTGTCCAGATGGCGAGGCTCAACAAACCCATTTTGTTCTTCCGTCTTTGCTTCTTTGGTCAGTCGGGGGCAGCGCCGAAGATCTGTCCCGCAAGTTCATCTGCTTTCAGCGGTTCAGCCAGACGAACCACGTCATCAGCACGAACACGCCGATGATCATCGCGAAGGCATAGTGGTAGATGTATCCGGTCTGCACCCAACGCACGACGCCGGCGATCCAGCCGACCGCGCGGGCGCTGCCGTTCACGAGCGCGCCGTCGATCACGGCCTCGTCGCCGCCCTTCCAGAGGCCGCGTCCCAGGAGGCGCGCGCCGCGGGCGATCACCTGCTCGTTGAACCAGTCCATGTAGTACTTGTTCTCGAGGACGGTGTAGACCGGCTGGAACATCCGCTTGATCGCCGCGGGCACCGCCGGGTTGATCAGGTACATGTACCAGGCCGCGACGACGCCGGCGAGCGCCAGCCAGAACGGCGCCGTGGTGAGGCCGTGCAGCGCCATCTGCACCGGGCCGTGGAACATCTGCGCGAGACCCGCCATCGCGCCGTGCTTCGCCGGGTCGACGAAGATGGAGTCCCTCAACAGGTCGCCGAACAGCATCGGCTGGATGGTCAGGAAGCCGATCACCACCGACGGCAGCGCCAGCAGCAGCAGCGGCACCGTGATCACCCACGGGGTCTCGTGCGGCTCGTGGTGCTCGCCGTGGCCGTGCGCGTCATGGCCATGGCCTTGGTGCGCGTCCGGGTTCTGGTCGTAGCGCTCCTTGCCGTGGAACACCAGGAAGTACATCCGGAACGAGTAGAAGGCCGTGATGAACACGCCGGCGACGACCGCGAAGTAGGCGAAGCTCGCGCCCGGCAGCTGGCTGAAGTGGACCGCCTCGATGATGCTGTCCTTGGAATAGAAGCCGGAGAAGAACGGGGTGCCGATCAGCGCCAGCGAACCGAGCAGCGAGGTGATCCAGGTGATCGGCATGTACTTGCGCACGTTGCCCATCCAGCGGATGTCCTGGTTGTGGTGCATGCCAATGATGACGGAGCCGGCGCCGAGGAACAGCAGGGCCTTGAAGAACGCGTGCGTCATCAGGTGGAACACCGCCACCGAGTACGCCGACACGCCCAGCGCCACCGTCATGTAACCGAGCTGCGACAGCGTCGAATACGCGACGACGCGCTTGATGTCGTTCTGGATGATGCCCAGGAACCCCATGAACAGCGCCGTGATCGCGCCGATCGTCATCACGAACGACAGCGCCACGTCGGACAGCTCGAACAGCGGCGACATCCGCGCCACCATGAAGATGCCGGCCGTCACCATGGTCGCCGCGTGGATCAGCGCGGAGATCGGGGTCGGGCCTTCCATCGAGTCCGGCAGCCAGACGTGCAGCGGGAACTGCGCGCTCTTGCCCATCGCGCCGATGAACAGGCAGATGCAGATCACGGTGATCAGCATCCAGTCGGTGCCGTAGCCGAAGTTCAGCCTGGCCAGCTCGCCGGCCTTGGCGAACGCTTCGCCATAGCTGAGCGTGCCGGCGTACGCGGCGATCAGGCCGATGCCGAGGATGAAGCCGAAATCGCCGACGCGGTTGACCAGGAAGGCCTTGAGGTTGGCGAAGACGGCCGTCGGGCGGGTGTACCAGAAGCCGATCAGCAGGTACGACACCAGGCCCACCGCTTCCCAGCCGAAGAACAGCTGCAGGAAGTTGTTGCTCATGACCAGCATGAGCATCGAGAACGTGAACAGCGAGATGTAGGCGAAGAAGCGGTTGTAGCCGTCGTCCTCCTCCATGTAGCCGATGGTGTAGATGTGGACCATCAGCGACACGAAGGTCACCACGCACATCATCATCGCCGTCAGGCCGTCCACCAGGAAGCCGATCTCCATCTTCAGGCCGCCCACGACCATCCACTCGTAGATGGTCTGGTTGAAGCGGGCGCCGTCCAGCGCGACGCTCTTGAGCGTCATGGCCGACAGCACGAAGGCGATGAACACCCCCAGGATGCACAAGGTGTGCGACAGGCGCCGGCCGATCCGGTTGCCGCCGAAGGTGGTGCCGAAGATGCCGGCCAGCACCGCCCCGGCCAGGGGGGCCAGCGGCACGGCGAGCAGCGTGCTTGCGTTGAGAGTCTGGCTCATGTTTGGTGCCCGTTAGCCCTTGAGCTCGTTCAGTTCTTCGACCTGGATGCTGGACTTGTTGCGGAACAGCAGCACCAGGATGGCGAGGCCGATCGCCGACTCCGCCGCCGCCACCGTCAGGATGAAGAACACGAAGATCTGGCCGTGCATGTCGTTCAGGTAGTGCGAGAAGGCGACGAAGTTCATGTTCACCGCGAGCAGCATCAGCTCGATCGCCATCAGCAGCACGATCAGGTTGCGGCGGTTCAGGAAGATCCCGATCACGGACAGCGCGAAAAGCATCGCGCCGAGGGAGAGGAAATGACCGAGGGTGGGGGTCATGCCTTGGTCTCCGCGCGGGCCGCCGGCAGCGTGGGCGGCAGCTTGACGACTTCGAGCCGGTCGCGGGCGTGCACCCGCACCTGCTGCGAGGGATCGGTGAACTTGCTGTCCTTGCGCTTGCGCAGCGTGAGCGCGATCGCCGCGATGATGGCGACCAGCAGGATGACGGCGGCGACCTCCAGCGCGTAGAGGTACTGCGTGTACAGCAGCTTGCCGAGCTCCTTGGTGTTGGAGAACTGGACGGCCGCTTGCCCGGCGGCCGGCACGGCCCGCGGCTCCTCGCCCATCCGGAAGCCGCCCATCAGCACGGCCGCCATTTCCAGCGCGATCAGCACGCCGACGGCCGCCGCCAGCGGGAAGTGCTTCCAGAAGCCGGCGCGCAAGGCGTCGACGTCGACGTCCAGCATCATCACCACGAACAGGAACAGCACCATCACGGCGCCCACGTACACCAGCACCAGCGTGATCGCCAGGAACTCGGCGCGCAGCAGCAGCCAGACCGCGGAGGCCTGGAAGAAGGCCAGCACCAGGAACAGCGCGGCATGCACCGGGTTGCGCGCCGTGATGACGCGGAAGGCCGCGAACAGCAGCAGCGCGGAGAACAGGTAGAAGAAGCCGGTTCGGATGTCCATGATCGTTGCCTTGTTGTTCCGTGCCCGGCTAGCGGTACTTGGCGTCCGCCGCCTTGCGCTCGGCGATCTCGGCCTCGTAGCGGTCGCCGACGGCCAGCAGCATCTCCTTGGTGAAGTACAGGTCGCCCGGTTTCTCGCCGTGGTACTCCAGGATGTGCGTCTCGACGATCGAGTCGACCGGGCAGCTTTCCTCGCAGAAGCCGCAGAAGATGCACTTGGTCAGGTCGATGTCGTAGCGCGTGGTGCGCCGGGTGCCGTCGGCGCGCTGGTCGGATTCGATGGTGATCGCCACCGCCGGGCACACCGCCTCGCACAGCTTGCAGGCGATGCAGCGCTCCTCGCCGTTGTCGTAGCGGCGCAGCGCGTGCAGCCCGCGAAAGCGCGGCGACAGCGGCGTCTTCTCCTCGGGGAACTGGATCGTGATCGCGCGCTTGAAGGCGTACTTGCCGGTGATCGCCATGCCCTTGAACAGCTCGGTGAGGGCGAAGCTGGACAGGAAGTCCTTCAGCGAGAACGGCAGGTGGCGCGGTGCGGTGGCTTGGTGCGTAGACATGGCGGGTACTTCTGCTTTGCTACTTCCAGATGTTGAAGGGGGTCTGCATCCACAGCCCGACGACGATCAGCCAGACCAGCGTCACCGGGATGAAGATCTTCCAGCCCAGGCGCATGATCTGGTCGTAGCGGAAGCGCGGGAACGTGGCGCGGATCCACAGGAACATCGTGACCAGGACGAAGGTCTTGATGCCCAGCCAGATCCAGCCCGGGATGAAGGACAGGAACTCGAACGGGGGCAGCCAGCCGCCCAGGAACAGCGTGGCCGCGAGGATCGAGACCAGCCACATGTTGGCGTATTCGGCCAGGAAGAACATGCCGAAGCTCATGCCCGAGTACTCGATCATGTGGCCGGCGACGATCTCCGATTCGCCTTCCACCACGTCGAACGGCGCGCGGTTGGTCTCGGCCAGGCCCGACACGAAGTAGACGACGAAGATCGGCAGCAGCGGCAGCCAGTTCCAGGACAGGAAGTTCAGGCCGTTGGACGCGCCGACGCCGCGCGCCTGGCCCATCACGATCTCGCTCATGTTCATGCTGCCGGACACCATCAGCACGACGACGAAGCAGAACCCCATCGCGATCTCGTAGCTGACCATCTGCGCCGACGCGCGCATGGCGCCGAGGAAGGCGTACTTCGAGTTGGAGGCCCAGCCGGCGATGATCACCCCGTACACCTCGATCGAGGTCACGGCCATCAGCAGCAGCAGGCCGGCGTTGACGTTGGCCAGCGCCACTTCGGGGCCGAAGGGCACCACCACCCAGGCCAGCAGCGCCGGCGTGATGGTCATCACGGGCCCGAGGAAGAACAGGCCCTTGTTGGCCATCGTCGGCCGGATGATCTCCTTGGTCAGGAGCTTCACCGCGTCGGCGATCGGCTGCAGCAGCCCGGACGGGCCGATGCGGTTGGGGCCGAGGCGGATCTGCGTGAAGCCGATCGCCTTGCGCTCCCACAGCGTCAGGTACGCCACGGCGCCCATCAGCGGCGCGACGAGCACGACGATCTTGATCAGCGCCCACGTCACCGGCCAGCCCACACTGGTCCACCACGGTGCGGCGATCAGGCCGTTGCCCAGGCCCCAGATCTGGTCGATCATGCTGGCGTCTCCTCACGAGCCATGGCCGCCTTGCGGCCGTCGGCGGTCAGTTGCAGCGAGGTCGCGCGGCGCACGATCCCGTCGAGCTGGTAGATGGCGGCCGTTGCCGGCTTGCCGGCCGCCGCGGCGACGTCGATCGCCGCCGCCGTCTCGTTGGAAAGCACCCCGCCTTGCACGTGGCTGGCTGCGGCGTCGTGCGGGCCGCGGGCGGCGGCCAGCACTTCCTGCGCCGATTCGAACTCGAAGCCCGGCAGGCCCATGGTGTTGGCGATCACGCGCAGCACCTTCCAGGCCGGACGCGCCTCGCCCAGGGGCTTGACCACGGCGTGGAAGCTCTGCACGCGGCCTTCGGCGTTGACGAAGGTGCCGGGGGTCTCGGTCCACGGCGCGATCGGCAGCAGCACGTCGGCGATGTCCAGGTTGGCCTTGAACGGGCTCATGGAGATGACCATCTCGGCTTGGCCGAGACCCGCGAGGGCCTTCTTGCCGTCGGCGGCATCGAACTCGGGCTCGACGTTCAGCAGGATGGCGGCCTTCAGGCCGCCGCCCAGCATCTGCCCGGCGTTCAGGCCATCGGCACCGGGCAACGCGTTCACGAGCTGCGCGCCGAGGGTGTTCGCGGCCTCGGTCAGGTAGCCGACGGTGGCGCCGGTCTGCGCGCCGATCCAGTTGGCCAGCGCCAAGAGGCTGGAAGCGTTCGCGTGGTGCGCGGCCGCATTGCCCAGCAGGATCGCCTTGCGCTCGCCGGACAGCAGCGATCGCGCAATCGCCTTGGCGGCATCGGTGGCGCTGCCCTTGGCGGGAGCGGCACCGCCCTTGCTCTCGCCGACGGCGGCGGCGACGTCGGCCAGCGCCTGTGCCCAGCCCGCGGCCGGCGTGACCGTCGTGGAGGCTATCGCCATCGCCCAGTCGTCGGCCTGGTCGTGGATGACGTGCACCGCGGCGCCCTTGCGCGTGGCGGCTCGCACGCGCATCGCGAACAGCGGATGGTCCTTGCGCAGGTTCGAGCCGACCACCAGCGCGGCCTGCAAGTTGGCGAGCGAGGCGATGGAGGTGCCGAGCCAGCGCACGCCTTCCGGCTTTGCGAACTGCGCGTTGCGCAGGCGGTAGTCGACGTTCCCGCTGCCCAGCGCGCGCACCAGGGCGCCGGCCAGGTACAGCTCCTCGACGGTGCTGTGCGGGCTCACCAGCGCGCCGATCGCCTTGGCGCCGTGGTCGCCCTTGACGTGGCGCAGGCCGTTGGCGACGTATTCGAGCGCGGTCTGCCAGTCGACGGTCTTCCACTCGCC
>Ga0209347_1005307_pt1 | contig 12372 bp, 5 predicted proteins | sample AutmiccommuBRH23_FD_187382 | JGI IMG/M metagenome (GOLD analysis project Ga0209347, IMG submission 187382) | Deep subsurface microbial communities from Mt. Terri, Switzerland - Autotrophic microbial communities BRH/23 (SPAdes) (version 2) | ecosystem: Environmental > Aquatic > Deep subsurface >...
CAACGCTCGTCGGCTGGGAGACCTGCTCGTCAACGATCTCAAAGACGTGCAGAAAGAGGGTGCGGCTGCCGTCCCCGCCATCGCCCACCTCGATTCGCCATGGACATACGGGCGGTTTGGTCCGCCCCTCGGCCATATGGTTGTACTGAGCCGTCGGTTCGAGCGGATGGCCCCAGGCCTCCTGGACCGGGCCGCCACGGGTGACGACTTGGGCTTTCTGCGGCAGCAGGGTGTGCAGGAACATCCGGGACCGGCCCTGCGACAGGAGCTGCTTATCGCCATCGGCTTCGGGCAGGCTCAGCCATGTCAGGCAATCCTCCTGCCGCCGTGGTTCCGTGGGGACGTGGAGGAAGAAGTGCCGCCGGAAGTCCGGTCGGGTCGCGTTCACGCGGTCGAAGACGACGAAGAACTCGCGGTCGCCCCGCAGATAAAGGAACTGTCGCGTCACCTCGCGGGCCTTGGCCTCGTTATAGCCCTTTGTGATGTCCGCTGCGGCGTAGGTGTATTGGGGACTGTGCTCGAAGGCCACGATGCGGCCACGCTCCTGCGGCAGGTTGCCCTCATAGACGTGCCGGAGAAGGCCGCCGTCGTTTTCGTTGTTCTTGTCCCGCCGGAACTTCTCGTTGGGATCGTAGATCGTGACGATGTTGAAGATCAGCGAGCCGCCCGCGTAGTGGTCCGAGTCGTTGTGGCCCTGGCCGCCCTGGCGCGAGACCAGTGCCCCGCGTTTGGAGATCAGGAAGTGCCCCTCGTCGTCCCTCGCGTGGCCGGCGAACTGAGGCCCGCAGCCGAAAAACGCCCACGTCGCGTTGGGGTCGTTCCAGGCACTTCGCATGTACACGTGTCCGGCCCCGGGGAACAGGTAGCCCAGAGGGAGTCTCGCGGGCGGTGTGGCGGCAATCGCGGGATCATAGCACGCCACGCGCTGCCAGCGTTCCCGCAGCCATTGGCTGCCCCGATCGCAGAACCACTGAGAGAGCCCGTCGCGGAGCATCGGTGCGGCGCGGGCGAACGCCGAGGGTCGAGACCCGTCGCCATCGTCGATCCAGGCGGTGCGGCCGTTGTGGGGCATCATCGTATAGGCCACCCATCGTGGCGATTCCACCGGGTATCCCCAGGGCTCCAGTTGTTCGAACAGGTCGATGCCCGTGGCGGTTCGCCAGGCGTGGAAGGCGTACGGGATGACCGTGACCGGCCCATAGGCTCCGTGGCCGTAGGATTCGGACCACACGCCGCCCATGCGATTGAAGGCGGGGATGCACTCGGTCGGCACGCGTTGGTTCCAGGAATCGAGGAACGTCCTCGCGTCGGCCTCGCAGCCCGTGCCCGCGCCGGTAATCGCCAGGGCAATCAGCAGCTTCTGCGTGATCGAATCCCGGCTGTTCATGATGTTCAGATGGATCGGGCCCCAGGTCTGGTTGTACTCCCAGTGGCCCCACTTGAGCAGGATTCGCGGCTCGTCGGTGAAGAACCGCAGCCAGGAGCCGAGCGCGTCGCCGAACTGTGTCCGTTGCTCGGGTGTCAGAGCATCATAAATCCAGTCGTAGGCGATCGCGTGATAGCCGAAGTGACTGCCCTGACGGTTGGCGATGAGGCTGCCGTCGCCCCATTGCCCGATGATGACGTCCGCGTAGGGCTGGGCGTCCCGGCCCTTTTCCCGCTCGACGAGATACGCCAGGCCGCAGTTCATCAGATCTTCCGGGATCGACCATGGATTCGCGATGTACTGAATGCCCCCCCTTTGGACCGCCTCGTCCGCCCGCTGCTTGACGATGGCATAGTCCTCCGCGAGTGGTCCGTCGCACCGCTTGGCGAGTTCCCGCACGTCCTCGATGAACAATCGCGGGTGAGCCGTCTTGACCTGGTACGCGCCTTGGCCGCGGCAAACGCCCAAGGGAATGATAAACACGACCACTGCCGATGCTGTGACAAGAACCTGTCGGACCATGCTGCACACTACCCCACATGTCGTCATGCTGTCTTCGATCTGCCGGACACTCATCGGCGGTCTATCATCCCGCCGCAGTGAGCCCGCTGCAAGCAAAATGAATCGAGAATGGGCAGCCGATACGCGGTTGGAAGTGGGGCCTTGCGGACGGTGGTCCGCGGGGTTAAGATGGGCTCCGTTACGATGACCCTTATGGGAGACACAGACATGATTTCAGGATTTCGAATTCGTGTGCAGAAACCACTTCTGGGAATTGTAGCGGGGCTCATCACCATGATGCTGCTCTCAACCGGGCAGTTGTTCGCGGCCGATGCCGGCACGCCGCCGTCCACCTGGAAAGCCGGTGTCGCGACAATGGTCATCACGCCGGAGCAGTCCATGTGGATGGCGGGGTATGCCGCCCGCAACAAACCCTCCGAGGGCAAGGTCCACGACCTGTACGCCAAGGCGCTTGCCCTGGAGGACGCAGAGGGCACACGCCTGGTCCTCGTCACGGCCGACTTGATCGGTTTTCCCCGCGAGTTCCGCGACCGGCTGGAAAAGGCAGTCGCCGAGCGGTACAAGCTCGCTTCCGCGTGCCTGTTGCTCAATGCCTCCCACACCCACTCCGGGCCTGAGTTGAGGGCCTGGAGGGCCACGCAGACGTGGGACCTGCCGCCGGAGCAGGTGGAATTGGGCAGGCAATATGCCGAGGTCCTGCTTGGCAAATTGGTCGAGCTTGTAGGCCGGTCGCTTGATGCTCTCGCTCCGGCGCAGTTGTCCTATGTGCATGCGAGAGCCGGCTTCGCCATGAACCGGCGACAGCAGGTCGGCGGAGGCTACTCGATCGCTCCAAATGCCGACGGCCCGGTCGATCATGATGTCCCGGTCCTGCTGGTGAAGGGACCGGACGGGCAGATGCGGGCCCTGGTGTTCGGCTACGCGTGCCACAACACGACGCTGGATGGCTATGAATTCTGTGGCGATTACGCCGGATTTGCCCAGCAGTACGTCGAAGAGACGCATCCGGGGACGGCGGCGATGTTCGTCGCAGGCTGCGGCGGCGACCAGAACCCGACCCCGCGTCGGACGATGGAATGGGCCCGGCAGCACGGGCGGGCGCTGGCAAACGCGGTCGAAGCAGCCTTGGTCGCGAAGTCTCGTCCCGTGCGCGGTCCGCTTCACGTCGCGCTCGGTGAGGTTGCGCTTGAGCTGGCCCAGCCCGACGTGCAGGAACTCAAACGGCAAGCGGCCTCCAACGACAAGTACGCGAAACGGTACGCGGAGGGGGTGCTTGGGGAGCTTGAGAAGACCGGCCGCGTCGCCACGACATATCCGTATCTTGTCCACGTGGTCCGATTCGGCGACGACCTGACGATGATCGGGCTCGCAGGCGAGGTGGTTGTGGACTACTCGCTTCGTCTGAAGAAAGAACTGACGGACACGCCGGTCTGGGTGGCCGGGTACACGAACGAGGTCTTCGGCTACGTCCCCTCGGAACGAGTCCTGCAGGAGGGGGGGTATGAAGCCACAGGAGCGATCCTGTACTACGGGACCATGCCAAGCCCCTTCAGGCCCTCCGTTGAGAGGCTGATCGTGGGCAAGGTACACGAGTTGGTGAATCAAGCGAAAGATAAGAAGTGAAAAGTCCAAAGGCGGGAGTGCTGCACATGAGATCGATGTTTTCCCTTTTGTCTTTTGCCGTTTGTCTTTGCGCAATTGTCGCTCGGGCCGACGCCGGATTGATCGCCCGGATCCACGACTCGGGTTTCGCTCAGGCGCACGATACCTACAACGGCATGGGTATGGCCAGTGACGGGCGGATCTTCTACGTGCTCTCTTCGGAGCGTTTCGATGTCGGCGCCCAGATGTACTGCTACGACCCGGCGGCGGACAAGATCGAGCACGTGGGCGACATCACCGAGGCCTGCGGCGAGAAGGGAACTCGGACGATCGTCCAAGGCAAGTCACATGTGAATTTCGTCGAGCAGGGCGGCAAGCTCTACTTTGCGACGCACGTGGGCTACTACAGCATCATCGACGGTATGGAGAAGATCGGCATCCCGCCGCAAGGCTGGAAGCCCTACCCGGGCGGACACTTCCTCGCGTACGACATGAAGGCGAGTAGATTCGAGGATCTGGCGACGGCCCCTCGCGGCGAGGGCATCCTGACTATGACGATGGACACGCGTCGCGGCCGGCTCTACGGGCTCACCTGGCCGGCCGGTCACTTCCTCCGGTACGATCTGGCGACAAGGGAATTGAAGGACCTTGGGCCGATCTCCCGGCAGGGCGAGAACGGCAAGGGCGAGCAGTACCGCACGCTGTGCCGCTCGTTCGTGGTCGATCCGCACGATGGCAGCGTCTATTACACGGTCGGTGACGGCGAGATCTTCCGCTATCGATATGATCGCGACGCGATCGAGGTCGTGGCGGGCGACGACATGCGGAAGGACTACTTCGGCCTCTACGACCCGACCTCGGCGGGGCACATGGCCTACAACTGGCGCCAGACCGTCTGGTACGAGCCCGAGAAGGCGGTCTATGGCGTTCACGGCAACTCGGGATACCTGTTCCACTTCGACCCGGACGTGCCCGAGGTGCAAATCGTCGATCGCATCACGTCTGTGCCGTCGAAACGAAGCGGGATGTTCGACCAGTTCAGCTACGGCTATCTCGGCTTTGCGCTCGGACCCGACGGCAAGACGCTGTACTACCTGACCGGCGGGCCCGTATACGTCGACGGCCGAAGAGTTGCCGGCAAGTCGAAAACGGCGATGGGCGAATCCAAGGGCATCGAGAACCTGCACCTGATCACCTACGACATCCCGGCCCGCCAGTACACGGACCACGGTCCGATCTTCTTCGAGGACGGCCGGCGGCCATATTATGTGAACGCGATCGCGGTCGGCAAGGACGGTACTGTTTACACGCTGTCGAGGATCAACGACGCCAAACCGCCGAAGACCGACCTGATCAGCATCCGCAAGTGAAAGGACGAGAGATGGGCATACAACGAGTAACTCGGCGACAATTCATGCGAGCAGCGTCCGTCGGCACATTCGCGGCGATTGCCTCTCGGAATATTCCTGCGTACGGGAATCTTGGCAACATCGCCGGCAAACTGGCGATGCTGGGTGGTCAGCCCGTCCGGGCCAAACCGTGGCCGACCTGGCCTGTCTGGGATCGGTCCGCGGAGGAGCCGGTCCTGTCGATCCTTCGCAGCGGGAACTGGTTTCGGGGGCAGGGTAAGACCGTCACGCAGTTCGAGGAGGCCTATGCCAAGCTGTTGGGCGCGAAACGCTGCGTGTGCATGGTCAACGGAACGAACTCTCTGATGACGGCCCTGCACATGCTCGATATCGGCGTCGGTGACGAAGTGATCGTTTCCCCGTACACCTTCATCGCCACCTACAACGTGGTCCTGGAGTCCTGTGCGCTGCCGGTGTTTGCCGACACCGATCCGGAGACGTTCCAGATCAATCCGGACAAGATCGAGGAGCGAATCACCGAGAACACGCGGGCCATCCTGCCTGTACACATCCTCGGAATCCCGGCGAATATGGACCGGATCAACGAGATTGCGAAGAAGCACAATCTCAAGGTGATCGAGGACGCCTGCCAGGCGTGGCTGGCTCAGTGGCGCGGCAAGAGTTGCGGCACGCTCGGGGATCTGGGCTGCTTCAGCTTCCAGAACTCCAAGCATCTGCCCTGCGGCGAGGGCGGCGCCGTGGTCGGCAACGACGAAGAACTCATGGACAGGGTCCAGTCCTACCACAACTGCGGCCGGCCCTACGGCGGCATGCCCAGGACGAGCGGCTACCCCATTAGCGGGACGAACCGCCGGATGACCGAGTACCAGGCGGCGATCCTGCTCTCCCAGATGAAACGGCTCGAAGCAGACACCGACCTTCGCTGGGCGAACGGGCAGTACCTGACCTCGAAGATCAAGGACATCCCCGGCATCGTCCCGCACAGGCTCTATGAAGGCGTGACGAGGGCCGTATACCACCTGTATCCGTTCCGCTACCTGAAGGAGCATTTCAACAACGCGCCGCGGGAGAAATTCCTGGCGGCCCTGCGGGCTGAAGGCATCCCGTGCAGTGGCGGATACGGTCCCCAGTACAACGAGGGCCTGATCGAGGCGACCCTGGCCTCCAAGAACTTCACGAGGAGTTTCCCGAAGGTCCGGCTCGACCGTTACCGCGAGGAACTGCACTATCCGGACAACGACCGGCTCTGCCATGAGGCCGTCTGGATCAGCCAGGAGATGCTACTGACGGGCAAACAGGACATGGACGACATCGCCAATGCGATTGCGAAGATCTACGAGAATCGGGACAAGCTGGCGTGACGGTATTGATGATGGATGAAGGATGATTGATGATTATGGGCCCCGGTCCCGTGGCCGGCCGGTGACTCATCGTCGGTTATCCTTCATTGCTTTGATGAGGACGGGCATCTATGACGCTGCAAGTGAAGAGATTCGTGTTGATCTGGGGCCTTGTGACAATCGCCGTGACCGGCCCGGCTGCGGCCGCAGGCGATCCGCCTGTGACCTGTGCGCCGCGACTGGACGTGGCGGCCAAGGCTTTGGCCGAAGGACAATTCGACGCGGCGGCCGAGGAATTCGAGGCCGTTGCTCAGGACGCGTCGGCTCCGGCGTTCGTTCGCGGCTTGGCCCTATTGGGTCTGGCTGAAACGGCGACAAGTCGCCAGGATCCGGCGGGCGCGACCGCTGCCTGGCAGCGGTTGGCTGCGGATGCGACGGCGTCGGCATTCTACCGGGATACGGCACGTCGCTGTATTGCGGAGATCGAACGCCGCAGTCAGGGTCTACCCGGACGAGATCCTGCTGCTTATCGTGTGCGGTTGCCCGCGGCGCCGGAGCCTGCTGTCGTGTTTCATGTCGCCCCGACGGGGGCTGGTGAGAACGATGGCTCCGAAGCGAAGCCGTTTCGGACCGTGGAAAAGGCGAGGGATGCGGTTCGGGTATTGAAGACCTCTCGCGGCGGCCTGCCCAAGGGCGGCGTGAGAATCGTGATTGGCGGGGGCGAATATCTTATTGAGCGGTCCTTCTCGCTGACTTCGGAAGATTCGGGGACAGCCGAGGCCCCCGTGGTCTATCAGGCCAAGCCCAAGCAAACACCGGTCTTCCGCGGCGGCGCGCGCATCACCGGCTGGAAGCCGATTTCACAGGCGGCGATGCGCGACAAGCTCGATCCATCCGTTCGCGACCGTGTTCTTGAGGCGGATGTGAAGGCATTGGGCGTGGCCGATCTGGGCGATGCGACGGCGCTGCGTCGTCGGCCGGAGTTGTTCGTGGATGGCACGCCCCAGACGCTCGCCCGCTGGCCGAACGAGGGTTTCGTCAAGACCGGCGAAATCCTCGGCACGGACACTTTCACCGTGTGGAACACGATCAAAGGCTGCAAGGATGGCAAGTTCCAGTACGTCGAGGACCGGCCCAGCCGCTGGCTCGATGAGCCGGACGTCCGCCTGTATGGCTACTGGTTCTGGGACTGGTTCGAGGAGTATCAGACGGTCGCGCGGATCGATCCGGAGGCCAATGCGTTCGAGTTGTCCCGCCCGTACTCGAACTACGGCTACCGCAAGGACCAGCGATACTACGCGGCGAATCTCTTCCGCGAGATCGATTCGCCGGGCGAGTGGTATCTGGACCGGCGGACCGGTGTCCTCTACTGGCTCCCGCCGCAAGGCGTTGAGGCATCGAAGGCCGAGACGATCCTGAGCGTCGCGGACCGGCCTTTCATCACGATGACCGACGTCAGTCACGTGACGATCCTCGGACTGACCTTCCAGGAGGCCCGCGGCGACGGCATTCACATCCGCGGCGGGGCAAATTGTCTTGTCGCCGGCAGCACGATCCAGCGGCTTGGCGGCGACGCCATCGTCGTCGAGGGCGGCCAGCGTCACGGCGTCTTCGGCTGCACGATGCACACGCTCGGTTGCGGCGGAGCCCGCGTGGCCGGCGGGGACCGCAAGGCCCTGACTCCGGGCGGACATTTCGTCGAGAACTGCACCGTCTTCGACATCTCGCGTCTCAAACGCACCTACACGCCCGCCGTCCACCTCGACGGCTGCGGCAACCGGATCGCGCACAACCTCTTCGAACGGATGCCGTCCTCGGCCATGCGGATCGAGGGCAACGACCACCTCATCGAGTTGAATGTGGTCCGCAACGTGGTGCAGGAGTCCGACGACCAGGGCGGCATCGACATGTTCGGCAATCCCCTCTACCGCGGTGTCGTGATCCGCTGGAACCGCTGGGGCGACATCGTCGGCGGCACGCACTGCGGGGCCGCGGGCATCCGCCTGGACGACATGATCTCGGGTGTCGCCATCCACGGCAACCTCTTCGAACGCTGCGGCGCGGTCCAGTTCGGTGGCGTCCAGATCCACGGCGGCAAGGAGAACCTCGTGGACGGCAATGTCTTCCTCGACTGCTTCGCCGGGATCAGCTTCTCCCGCTGGGGCGAGAAACGCTGGCTCGAATCCATCGAGCGATTCACACAGCAGGCGGCCGAGCCTCCCTATTCGACCCGCTATCCGGACCTGGCCAGCCTCAAGACCGGTGCGGACGTCAGCTTCATCAGTCGCAATCTCTTCGCCCACTGCGGCGCTGTCTTCCTCCGCGACGGCGGCATTCAAAAGGCGACTCTTAACGCAGTGACCGACCGCTCTCTCGACGCGAAGGCCGCGTGGCGGGAATCGCCGCTCTTTTCGGCGATTCCGCTGGATGAAATGGGCCCTTACGAGCATCCGTGGCGTTGCGCGGAGGTCCGGTAGTCGCTGGCAAGGGACGACTGGCGATCGCCCGATGCCGCAAATCGCAGGGGCGATATAGGAGTAGCTTGCCCGCCCGCTAAAGAGTATAATGGGACCGACCGATGAAGAATCGGCAGGGATGGTACTGCTGCGCCCAGGGAAGCGGGCTGCGACGTGAGACAACGGCTCGTGTATCCGGTCTCGGTTCTTTGCGTGGTAGGAGATTGGGAAATGGCATCTTCGACGTTTGGGCACAAGGGAAGTGGACGCGTTCGTCACCTGTCGGTCCTTGTGGTTTCTGTCCTGGTGTTGGCGGGGGCCTCGCAGGCTCAAGGGGGCTTCCTGTATCAGACCCGTCATACGGAGCATTCCCCCAACGCGGCGCGACAGCGTCACGTCGCCTCGGTGCTCGGCGACGGCCGGATCGGCGTGTTCGGCGGTTTCGGCCGGTCCGACGTGGAGATATTCGACCCGGCCACGGAGCAATTCCTTACGAGCAGGGCCACGCGGGCATTTGCCGATTTCGCGGGCGTGACGCTCCTGAGCGGCGACGTCTTGCTGGTCGACGGCGAGCACGACTGTGTCTTCGACTACCTGGTCGAGCAGTACGTCGATACGCAGAAGACCTATTCCGGCGGCTATGTCCGGTTCCCGATTCTGGTCCCGTTGCCCGACGGCAGAGTCTTCATCTGCGGCGGGCAGGACATCGACTCCCGCCCCAAGGGCGCCTGCGGCTCTTTCGACCCGCGTGCCCTTCAATTCCAGGTCCTGGGCGATCTGGCGGCTTCCCGTACTCATCACAGTGCGACCCTGATCGACAATTATCAGGTTTTGATCGCCGGCGGGTACAACTACAGCAGCGGTTCGACATCGCCCGTCGCGTTGGACTCCCTGGAGCTCTTCGATACGAACGCAGGTCGCTCCGGCCGCATTCGAACGGCGCTCCAGCAGGCCCGTTACCACCATTGCAGCGTGAGACTGCCGGATGGCCGGGTCCTCATCCTGGGCGGTGCCTCCTCCCCCAGCGAGCCTTGGCTGCGCAGCGTCGAGATCTTCGATCCCAGGACGTCCACCGTCACTGCGGGCCCGGACTTGGGCCTGGGACGCAGCGAGGCCCGGACGGCGGTGCTGCCCAGCGGGCGGATCGCCGTCTTCGGCGGCAACTACGACGCCCGGGCGATAGAAATCTACTGCCCCGAGGCGGGGACATTCGAGCTGGCCCAGAGCCTGATGCTCGAGCCCCGCTGGTCGGGGTTCACCGCGACGAGCCTGGATTCCGGGGCCGTGCTCCTCTTAGGCGGCCGGGTCAATAACGGTGACGAGGTGGTTCAGAACGCCGAGATCTTCGAGGAGGTCGCCACGGAAGCACCTGCGGCCCATCCCATGACACTTGCCTCGATCCGCCAACTCCTGACGGACGGTGACCCGAACGTGGTGACCGACGCCGTCGAGTGGCTCGTGGGTCTTGGCCCGCAGGTCAAGCCCATCCTCGAAACGCTGGCCCAGGATGAGTCGCTCGAGCTTCGCCGGCAGGCGGCGAGCATCCTGCTATCGATCGATCAACACAGCTACCCCGAGGTCTGGTGCGTCGAGGTCTGGGACGCCTCCGGCAGACTGAACGCCGTCTGGCTGAACAGCTTCGAATGTCCCGACTCCCACAGCATCGCCAATCCGGACGAGCACTTCACCGCCATCGAGCGGGCGACCGAAGGGACGGATTTCACGCACCTGGTCGTGCGATTCCCGGCGCACGCGTCCTATGAGTCCCGCGTGAAGCTGTTCAATCTCGTCGGCTGGACGCGGATTCCCAAGGTGGTCCTGGGCGAGAGCCTCAGCGAGGACGAATTAGCCAGGGTGGTCGGCCCCGTCGTGAGATGACGCCCCTGGGACCCGGACCGGCAGCGCCGGCCGAATCCCAAAGGAAGAAGTATCCGCCAATTCGATTCCGGCTGGCAGCGGCAAGCGCAGTTTCCCGATGGTATTTCCGCCGCCGGGACGAAGTTTTTTGCGGAACAGAGGGACTACCCTGCGCATCTGGTCGATGACCGGAGCGAGCAACAGCGAGGTTCCGGACCCGAGACGCCGCCCGCAGGCGAAGACGAGCGGCCAATGGCGAAGGAGTGGAGTTATGGAACGGCACCGCATTCTGGTTGTCTCTCTGTGTCTGGTCTGTGTGTACGCCGTCAATGTTTACGCAGTGGGATTCACCGGCGGGACGGCTGAACCGAATGATCCCGATGTCTCGGATCGAAGGGGACGGGGCGTTGTCGTGGAATTTGCCGGCGGCACGGGCGAGCCGAATGATCCATACCAGATCGCTACGGCCGCACAATTGATCTCAATCTATGAGACTTGGGATGCGTCGAGCAAGCATTTCGTGCTCGTGGCTGATATCGATCTGGACCCCAATCTCCCGGGGGGCAGGGCGTTCAACAGGTCCATCTTGCCTCTGAAGGGTGGGACTTTCGATGGCCGCTCGCACAAGATACTACACCTCCACATTCTTCCCGGTATGTACGATCTGGGAATAGAGGGAGTCATCCGCAACGTGTGCTTCGAGCAAGTGATTGTCGAGGAAGGAGACTGGCGAGGCAGTGCCAGTGCGATCCTGGGGCGGATCAACAAAGGATACATCATCAACTGCTCTGTGAAGGGCGGTTCATGCGGGATGGGCCTGGTGCAGATCAATCAGGGATATCTCGTCAACTGCGCTGTGGACGATGCCTCGTGCGCCATGGGCTTGACGGCGGAGAACCAGGGGTACATCCTTCATTGTTCTGTCACGGCCCAGGCAGGAATGATCTGTGGTTTGGCCGGGAAGAACTCGGGCAGCATTCTCTTCTCCCATGTGACCGGGGGCTTGGCCGTAGATGGCGGGCCGGTGCGAGAGAACTCCGGGACGATCTCGGACTGCTACAGCACGGCAGACGTACTCGGGAGCGCCGAAGCGTTTGATTGGCGAAGGATCGATATGTCTGAACTGCTGGCAGCGGGAGGGCTCGTCAGGACGAACAGTGGGACGATTTCTTGTTGCTATGCTACGGGAGTTGTGTCTGGGCAGTTGGAGGCAGGTGGACTTGTGGGTACGAACAGCGGCACCCTCTCCTATTGTTATGCCACGGGAGTTGTATCGGGAAAGACACTGGCGGGTGGACTTGTCGGGAGCAGCATCGGGCCGATATCGGATTGCTGTGCCTGGGGAGCCGTGAGTGTCACAGGGACCAATCCCTACTACGATTATGCAGGCGGGCTTGTCGGCAGCAATGGCGGCCCGATCTCTCGCTGCTACAGCGTGGGAGCCGGTGGTGGATTCCTGGTCGGCAGTCCCTACGGAGGACGGGGGCCTGTCCTGAACTCCTACTATCTCTCTCCCAGTGGTGAGGGCGGGAGATTCAACGGTTCCGGCATTCCTCTGACGGATATTCAGATGCGCCGGCAAGAGAGCTTCCTCGGATGGGATTTCCTGGACTCCAGCGAGGATGGAACATTCGACACCTGGGCTATGCCGGAGGGAGGCGGCTACCCGATTCTTGTAGGTATCCCGGGACCGTCGCCAAGCGGCAGCGGCACGGCGGAAGATCCGTATCTGATTGAGTCCGCCGGTCAGTTCCGGGCGATCTGCCGCGATGTCGGGGCGCATTATCGATTGATTGCGA
>Ga0209347_1005308_pt1 | contig 12370 bp, 9 predicted proteins | sample AutmiccommuBRH23_FD_187382 | JGI IMG/M metagenome (GOLD analysis project Ga0209347, IMG submission 187382) | Deep subsurface microbial communities from Mt. Terri, Switzerland - Autotrophic microbial communities BRH/23 (SPAdes) (version 2) | ecosystem: Environmental > Aquatic > Deep subsurface >...
AGAAGAATGTAGGCGTCTTCCAGTTCAGCAACCATCTTGTCGGGGTTGGTGACGAAGTAGGGCGACAGGTAGCCGCGGTCGAACTGCATGCCTTCGACGACTTCGAGTTCGGTCTCGGCGGTCTTGGCTTCCTCAACCGTGATGACGCCCTCGTTACCGACCTTCTGCATCGCTTCGGCGATCATCTTGCCAACCGACTCGTCGCCATTGCCGGCGATCGTGCCGACCTGAGCGACTTCCTCGGAAGTCTTGATCTTCTTGGCGTTCTTGGTGAGGTGAGCGACGACGTCCGCAACGGCGAGATCGATGCCGCGCTTCAGGTCCATCGGGTTCATGCCGGCAGCAACCGACTTGTGGCCTTCCTGGACGATCGACTGCGCCAGGACCGTTGCGGTCGTGGTGCCGTCGCCGGCGATGTCATTGGTCTTGGACGCGACTTCGCGGACCATCTGGGCGCCCATGTTCTCGAACTTGTCTTCAAGCTCGATTTCCTTGGCGACGGTGACGCCGTCCTTGGTGATGCGCGGTGCGCCGAAAGACTTGTCGATGACGACGTTACGGCCCTTTGGGCCGAGCGTAACCTTCACTGCGTCGGCGAGAATGTTGACACCGCGCAGCATGCGCTCACGGGCGTCGCGGGAGAATTTTACTTCTTTAGCAGCCATTTTGTTGCTCCTGGACCTCTAGGTCCGAATTTCAGATAGGCCTGTTTCAGGTGAAAAGGCGATGGTCGGCTGGATCAGCCGATAACGCCCATGATGTCGGATTCCTTCATGATCAGAAGGTCTTCGCCATTGAGCTTGACTTCGGTGCCTGACCATTTGCCAAACAGGATGCGGTCGCCAGCCTTGACGTCCATGGGAACGAGCTTGCCGGCTTCGTCACGGGCACCCGAACCAACGGCGATGATCTCGCCTTCCTGCGGCTTTTCCTTGGCGGTATCGGGGATGATGATTCCGCCAGCGGTCTTTGCTTCGGATTCGACGCGGCGAACGACCACGCGGTCATGCAGCGGCCGGAATTTCGACTTTGCCATCTTTTTAGTCCTCGTGCGGTTTTGAGATGTCCTTCATCCGGCGTCGCCGGACTGTTAGCACTCGACGTTATAGAGTGCCAACGCAGCGCTCAGATAGTGGTTGGTGCTTTTACTGTCAAGGAGGGGCAGCACGCGCGACGCGACAAAGACGCTCAAGCCGGTGCCTGGGGTGACCTAACATGCCGCTTTTCGCATTGCAGCAAAAAAATCCGGACATACCTGCCAGAGCGCTTGAATCATAAGCATGCTTATAATATATGCCGCTTATGAATTCCAACGGCGTCGACAGGCTCGGTTTCCTGATCCACGATTCGGCCCGGCTCTTGCGCAAGCGTTTCGAGGCCAAGGGCAGCGGCTATGGCCTTTCGGCCGCGCAGTGGCGGCTGATGGTGCGGCTCGTCAAGGACGAAGGCGTCGCACAGGCGCGTCTGGCCGAACTGCTGGAAATCGAGCCAATCAGCGTGTCGCGTCTGCTTGATCGAATGGAGGAGGGCGGCTGGATCGAACGCCGTCAGGACGCCAATGATCGCCGCGTGCGCATGATTTTTCCGACGGAAAAGAGCCGCGAAGCCTTTGCAGCGATCAAGAGCGTCGCCGGTGAAGTCTACGACGCCGCGCTCGACGGGCTATCGAGCGATGAAAAACGCGTCCTGGTCAAGGCACTGTCGGCGATCATTACCAATCTGAGCGATGGAGACATGCCATCGGCTTGCCCGACAAACATCCCGAAAGACACTGCAGCATGAGCGCCGTGGAAAACGTCAACGACAACGCAGCCGAGAAGAAGCTGGACAATCCGGCAGCGGCGCCGGCGCCAGGCCCGACCCTCGTCAAGGCCCAGCCTGAAGCCGCGGCCGCGGTCAAGAAGCGTGGCAGCGGGCGCTTTCTGCTGATGGTTGCCGTTCCGCTGGCGCTGCTGGCCGGCGGCAGCTATTTCTGGCTGACCGGCGGACGCTATGAAGAGACCGAAAACGCCAATCTGCGCCAGGCCAAGGTGACGATAGCCTCGGAAGCGGCGGGCCGTATCGTCGAGGTGGCAGTCGCGGACAATACTCTGGTTCACAAGGGCGACGTGCTGTTCGTGGTCGACCCGGAACCGTACAGGATTGCGCTGGCGCAGTCCGACGCGGCGCTTGCAGCCGCGCGCATGCAGGTCGAGCAGCTCCGAGCTGGCTACAGCCAGGCAGTGGCCGAGGAGCAGGTAGCCGCCGGTGAACTTGATTATGCCAAGGCGCAGTTCCAGCGCAGCACCGATCTGGCCAGAAAGGGCATCAGCGCCACCTCTTCGCTGGATGAAGCGCGCCGTGACCTCGACAAGGCGGAGCAGGAGCGAGCCGCCGCCATACAGGGGATAGAGAGCGCCCGTGCGGGTCTGCTTGGCAATCCCGACATAGAAACTGACAAGCATCCCGCCGTGCTCGCTGCCCAGGCCACCCGCGACAAGGCCGCCTATAACCTGGCGCAGACCACCGTGCGGGCGCCCGTCGACGGCGTCGTCTCGCAGGCGTCGTCCTTCAAGGTCGGCCTATATGTTGCCGAGGGTACGGCGCTGTTCAGCCTCGTCGAGACAGGGGACACCTGGGTCGAGGCGAACTTCAAGGAAACCCAGCTCACCCATATCAGGACCGGCCAAATCGCAGAAGTGACGCTCGACACCTACCCGGGACGGCCTTTCCAGGCGACCGTCGAGAGCATCGGCGCAGGTACCGGCGCCGAGTTTTCGCTGCTGCCGGCCCAGAACGCCACCGGCAACTGGGTGAAGGTTACGCAACGCATCCCGGTGCGCCTGAAGCTTAAGACCGAGGGCGAACCGCTGTCCGTGCGTACCGGCATGAGCGCCACGGTTTCGGTCGATACCGGCTTCACAAGAAGCTTCGGCAGCCTGTTCGGCACTGCCGTGGCTGCGGAATAGAGCCGCCCCCGGGCGACCCGAATTCACCACCATGAGCCAGGACGCTCCTTTCAAGGAAGTACCGCATCGCGGTCTGATCACCCTGTCGGTGATGCTGGCCACGATCATGCAGGTGCTCGACACGACGATCGCCAACGTCGCTCTGCCGTCGATGACGAGCGATCTTGGCGCCTCGCGCGACACGATCAACTGGGTGCTGACCTCCTACATCGTTGCGGCCGCGATCATGACGCCGGTTACCGGATGGCTGTCCGACCGGCTCGGCCGCAAGGAGGTATTTCTCGGTTCGGTTGTCGGCTTCACGGTGACGTCGATGGCATGCGGCGTTTCGTGGAGCCTCGAAAGCATGGTCGCCTTTCGCCTGCTCCAGGGCTTGTTCGGCGCAGCCATCGTGCCGCTGTCGCAGACCTTCCTGATCGACATAAATCCCAAGGAGCGTCAAGGTTCGGCCATGGCGATGTGGGGCGCCGGCATCATGGTCGGGCCGATCATCGGTCCGACCCTGGGAGGCTGGCTGACCGAGAGCTACAACTGGCGCTGGGTATTCTTCATCAACCTGCCTGTCGGCATCGTTGCGTTCCTGGGCTGCGCCGCCTATCTGCCGTCAATCGGAAAACGCCTCAGAGGCTTTGATTTCTTCGGCTTCGCGATGCTGTCGCTCGGCGTGGGCGCCCTTCAGCTGATGCTCGACCGCGGCGGCGAGGTCGACTGGTTCTCGTCGATCGAGATCTGGATAGAACTCGGTCTTGCGATCACTGGGTTCTGGGTCTTCATTGTCCATATCCTGACGTCCAGAAACCCGTTCATCGAACCCAAGATCTTCCTCGACCGGAATTTCGCGACCGGGCTGGTCTTCATTTTCGTGGTCGGCATCATCTTGCTGGCGAGCCTTGCGCTGCTGCCACCGATGCTGTCGCGCATCTTCGAGTATCCGGTCATCACCACAGGTCTTGTCATGGCACCGCGCGGCGTCGGCACAATGATCTCGATGCTGGTCGTCGGACGGCTGGTGCGCGTCGTCGATCCACGCAAGCTGGTCGTGGCCGGGCTGCTGTTGACGGCCCTGTCTCTCTACTACATGACCGACTTCACGCCACAGATGGACAGTTCGCCGATCATCATCAGCGGCGTAATCCAGGGCCTTGGACTTGGCCTGGTCTTCGTACCGCTTTCGACGGTCGCCTTCGCGACCCTGGAGCCGCGGTTCCGTACCGATGCGGCCAGCCTGTTCAGCCTGGTGCGCAACATCGGATCGTCGATCGGCATCTCCATCGTGTCGGTTCTCCTGGCCCGCAACATCCAGATCAACCATGCCGAGTTGTCGGCAGGCATGACGCCGTTCAATCCGAACCTGATCGAGCAATTTCCGTCGGCCGCCGCCAGCAATCCGACCGCGCTTTCGCAGGTGGACGGGCTGGTCAACATTCAGGCGCTCATGATTTCCTATATCGACGATTTCAAGCTGATGATGATCATCACGCTGTGCGCCATTCCGCTGGCGCTGCTGTTGCGAAAGCCGGTCGCCGTACCCGCTGCATCCGAGCCTGCCGCCGCGCATATGGACTGACACAATGGCATCGCAAGGCCAGGGCTAATCAGGATGCGCTAAAGGGCAGCTATCGCGATATCCTGATTGCCGCGAGGAAGGCTTCTTCGCGAGCGGTCACGGGGAACGCGTCGTCATCGGCCCCAAAACGCCTTCGGCGCACGGCCCGGCTCCCGCCTATCCGACGATGCGTAGGTTCGATAGTTCGTCGGCGATTTCCCTGAATTTCTCGGCAAGGTTCGAACCGGTGGCGTTCCAGTAGAGCTTGGCCGGCTTGGTAGGGTCAGCCGGGTCCTTGCGGAACCGGGAATCCGACGAGCACTTCTTGAGCGCCTGGATGGCCTTGTTCTCCCCCGTGTTGCTCGTGCTGAGGTCCAGGGACACAGTCATCACCAGCACATCGGAGGCTTTGGCGTTGTTGCAAAGCGCGATCATCTGTTCGTTCAGCGCGTCGGTATAATTGGCGTTCGAATAATCGTATTGGCCGATGGCCGAACTGGTTCCGGAAAACAGCCGTCCGGTGCCTGAACCGTTGTAACCCGGCTTGAGGTAGCCATAGGCCGAGTAGATCGACTTGGAATCGGCAGGGTCGCTGAACCCGAGTGATCCCGGCGTGTAGTAGGTGTTCTCGCCGTCGGTCAGGACAATGATGACCTTGTCATTGCCCTTTTCGCTGTCCAGACGACCTTGTGTGAAAGGCTCTCCGCTGGAAATCGCGCGCCATCCCCAGGCCATGCCCTCGGGTACATTGGTGCCGCCGTTCGGCGCCATCTGGTCGATGGCCGATTTGATGGAGGCCAGGCCTGCCGGCACGGTGACATCGGTAAGCGGCGTGATCGGGTTGGTCGTGCAACTGTAGCTGGGGCCTGTGCCCTTGGGCGAGGTGGCACCAAATGGGCGGACCTCGAAATACTTGCCCATGTTCATCTGGCGCGTGCTGCCGGAGGCGCTTTCCGTGCCGTCATTCCACCAGTTGTTGGATGCGCTGAAATTGTCAGGGCTGGAATCGGCTTCTGTTGCCCACCGGTCGCCCGGTTCGTCCGGTGCAAACATCGGCACGAACATGGTCGCCGGATCGCCGAAGCCGATGCCGGTGTTGGCGGTGGCGCCGGCCGGCGGCGCATCGTTGACGTTGTAGGGGTAGGTGCGCGCTTCGACGCAGCCCTGCCAGCTCGCATAAGTCGAGATTGTCTCGTCATAGTAGCCGGTCTGGGCCCAATGTCCCTCTCTGCACGAGCCGTTTGACCAGTGGCGGGTGCAGACATACTCCTGTCCGGTGACCACCCACTCGCGGTCGCTGACCTGCTTCATGTCCTTGAAGAGCTGGAAGCGGGACAAGATCTCGTCCTGCTCGGTCCCCCAGCCGCTGCCCTTCTTGTACCAGATGCCGCCGATCTTTTCGGCCCGCTTGTTGGCATCGGTAAGGCTTGTCCAATCGAACGTCTCGTGGTGCACCGGCGACAGGCCCTCGACATCCATCCAGGATGCACCTGCATAGCCGGGACCCACATTCACCGACGCCGCGAACGGCACCAGTGCGAACTGCACCGGCTTGTCGATCTGCTTGATGTGCGCCGCCTCAAGGGCGAGCGTATCAACGAGCTGCTTGGCTGCTGCTTTCAGCAGATCGATGCGCTTTTGCCCGGAGCCCGTGCCGTTGATCGACATGGACCCTGAATTGTCGAGGACGAGCGCCACCTCAAGTGTGTTCTTGAGGCGGATTTCGCTGTCGGTCGAGAAGCTGATTGTCGAGCCGTCCTGGCCATCCGCCTTGCCAAGCAGGGCGAGGAAGGTCGGCAGGAAATACGGGTGGTAGTCGAGCACTGCGGTTAGCTTCAAGGTGCCGCCGCCGAACTGGTTGTTTGGCAGGACGACGTTCAGGGTCGTGTCGGCGGCGTCGACAGGACCGAGGTTGGCTTCAAAGAAGTCTTTGGCATATGCGATCAAGGCCTGATCGGAAGCACCGCTCGCTATCTGTCGCGCCGTGGCGACGCCTGCCGCGTCCAAGGCATTGATGGTGGCCTGCTTCTGTCGGTTCATCTCGCTGAAATCGACCGCCAGCGCGATGCTGCCCATGATGGGTAGGATCGCGATGCCCATCATCATCGCGTAGTTGCCGCGCTCGTCTTTCAGAAATCTGGAAATCATTGGACGCGGCCCCCGCCGCAATTGCATTCAGCGGGCATTGTTTCCACAAAGCCCTGAAAGTCTGATGTGAGAAACCCCTCGATTGCCGCTGCTGCCATTCAGCAAGCGCTAACCAACGGCCAAGGGCGAGCCGGGACGCGAGAGCGCCCGCCGCGCGGGCGGGGCGCTCTGCAACAGGTTTGGCCTGGCAATTATCCGACGATTCGCAGGTTTGACAGTTCGTCGGCGATTTCCTTGAACTTCTCTGACAGGGTTGCGCCGGTCGCGTTCCAGAACAGTTTCGCGGGCTTTCCATCCGGCCCCTTGCGGAACCGCGAGTCCGAGGAACAGGCCTTGAGCGCGTCGATTGCCTTTTTTTCCGCGCTGTCGGCTTCGCTGAGATCCAGCGACACGGTCATGACCAGCACGCCTGCCTGCTTGGCGTTGGCGCACAGTTTCTGCATCTGCTCGTCCAGGGCGGCCGTGTAGTTCGAACCGGAGTAGTTGGTCTTGCCGATGGCGCTGCTCGTGCCCTTGAAGAGACGGGTTGTCGATTCGGTCGTCGCAAACTTCTTGCCGACATAGCCATAGGCCGCGTAGGTGGATTTGTTGCCTGCGTCGTCCGTCGAGCCAAGGTCGCCATAGGTGTTGGCGCCATCGGTGAGCACGATGATGACCTTGTCGTTGCCCTTTTCGCTATCGGGGCGACCCTCGGTGAAGGGTTCGCCGCTTGATACAACGCGCCAGCCCCAGGCCGTGCCTTCCGGCACATTGGTGTTGCCGGTTGGCTGCATGGCGTCGATGGCGTCAACAATGGTTGCCATGCCTGCGGCTTTGGTGACGTCCTGCAGCGGGGTGATCGGCGCCGTGGTGCAGGAATAGTTCGGTCCCGCACCGGAACCGGCTCTCGGAGAATCGTAAGGCTTTACGCGGAAATACTTGCGCATGTCCGTCTGCCGGGACAACGCATCAGTATCGGCCCAGTCCGTCCACCAGCTGTTGGAATAGCCGAAGCTGTCACCGTTCAGATCGTTCGATCCGTCATTGTCGAGGTCGCGCCAAAGGTGCTTGGCTTCGTCCGGCGCGAACATCGGCACGAACAGGGTGGCGGGATTGGCTGAGGATGGGGCCGTGTCGTCATTATTGTAGGGAACGGGGCGCGCCTCGACGCAGCCCTGCCACGAGGAAAACTGGCTCGTCGTGTAGGTGTATTGCGGTATCGTCCAATACCCGTACCTGCAGGTTCCGTTCTTCTTGTACTCGGTACAGACATATTCCTTGGAATTGGGGATCTCTTCGCGGCCCGACTGCACGGTCATGTCGCGATAAAGGCTGAAACGGGACAAGGGCTGGTTCTCGGTATCGCCCCATGCGGCGCCACGCTTGTACCAGACATCGCCAACCTTCTCCGCATATTTGGTTGGATTGAGCAGCTTGTAATCCGCGGTCGCCATGGTTGACCAGTCGAAGTTCTCGTGGTGGACGGGAGACAGGCCCGACACATCCATCCAACTGGCTGTGTCATTACCGGGACCCACATTCACCGAAGCCGAAAAGGGCACGATTCCGAACTGCACAGGCTTGGCGACCTGCTTCATCTGGGTGGCCTGGGTGGCGAGCGTTGCGACCAGTTGTTTGGCCGCAGTCTTGAGCAGGGTGATGCGCTTGTCGCCGGTGCCCGACCCGTACTGGTTCATTGAGCCGGAGTTATCCAGAACCAATGCCACTTCGAGCGTGTTCTTGAGCCGCACCTCGGCCATGACCGCGAAGTCAAGGTTCGTCGATGTTGACGTCTTGCCGATCAAATACGTCGAAACCGGCAGGAATATCGGCTTGTACTTCAGCGTCGCCGAGAGCTTGAGCGTGCCGCCGCCGGCATTGTTGCTCGGCAACAGGACGTCGAGAAGCGCGTTGGCTGGATCCACCGGGCCAAGGTTCGCCTCGAAGAAATCGTTGGCATAGGCCAGGATCTCGGTCTCGCTGGCGCCTTCGGCAATGCGGCGAGCCGTCGCGATGCCCGCGGCATCGAGCGCGCTCATCGTTGCCGATCTCTGGCGCGACAATTGGGTATAATCGACGGCAACCGCCAGCCCGCCCATGATGGGGACCATCGCGACCACTGTTAAAACGGCAAAATTGCCGCGAATGTCGTTCAAGAACCGGCGGATCATGAAATAAGTACCCCTGCTCGACCCAATTTGAAGCCTGCAGACTGTCACAAACCTCTGAATTGCCAGTACGGAATAAAGCTACAAAATGCTGGGGGGATTTCACCGCGCATTAACCATCGGGCTGTCCGCGGATTCTCAGGTCAGGCACTTATCGGGCTATGGTGCTCGTTCTTGACAGCCCTTGGCGGCGACAGGCGCTGGCCGGTCATCAGGTCGATGCCGATTTCGATAAGCCTGACGGCATCCTCGTCGCTTGCCACGTCCGTGGCAATGATCTCGATGCCGGCCTTGGCGATCATCGCGATCAGCTTTTCAGCGGAGGCGGCGGCTTTGCGGTCGGGGTTCTTGCTGAGCAGCCGCTCCGCCGACAACTTGATGAACGCGCATCCATCCTCCTTAATCTTGTCGAGTCCGTGGGCCGAACCTGACCAGTCCTCCACCGCGAGGCCGACATGAAGCGCCTTCAAAGTCTCCAGCTGCGCGCGAAGCAGGTCGGATTCTGCAAGCTTTGCCGGCAACGAGACCACGATCGACCTGGCAAGCGCCGGATGCAGGCGAAACAGGTCGAGCACCGCTGTGAATTCCAGTTCATCCGTCAGCAGGGCGTCGGAGATGGCCACATGGAGCGGTATCCGTTCATTGATCTCGCCAGGTCGCTTTCGAGCAATCCCGCTCGCTGACACGACGGCAAGGCGTTCGATCGCCGCCATGTCGAGATCGGGCAATGCGTTCGACAGGCGGCGGATGTCCACCGGCTTGCCCTCGTCGGGCTGGATATGGAAGTGCACTTCGAAACCGCCTGCCGCGCCGCGTCCGGCCGCGATGATCGGTTGCAGGCTGAGATTGGCTTGGTCGCCGGAAACGGCCAGGCGCAATGCGACCTCGACGCCGGGTCTCCCGATAATGCCATCCTCGGCGGCATCGGTCTCGCGTGCCGGCCGTTTGACGCGCCTGGAGGCTCCGTGCGATCCGGCATCCGGTTCGTCATGCTCCTTGTCCGTTCCGGTTGCGTCGGTCCGGGACAAGGCGTCGAGCTTGCGCTTGATGGTTGAGCTGAACTCGCCGAGCACGGCGGCATCCCGGTCACCGCGTGCCGAAACGTCCTTGATTGCCGCTTCCATGGACCGCGACACGCGCTCAAGTTCCGATGCGACCTCATTCGCACGGTTGATGGCGCGGTAAGACAGCACGGTCGTGGCGATGGCAAGCATCAGGGTGGCGATCGCGGTGGCAAGCACCAGTTCTTCGACAGGCAGCCCTCGCGCAATTGCCAATTGCAAAAACAGCGTGCCGATTGCGCACAAAGCCGCCGCGCCGCCGATCACCAACAAAATACGCTGCATTGAACCAGTCAGTCCCTGTGAGGGCGTCATCGGCGCCTGCCGCAGGTTAGCTCAATTGCGCAGGCCGTGCGCAATTTTTCATGCTCTTGCCGTGATGTCGAGCCAAACACTGGTGACAGCGTCTGGCGCTTGGGCTAATGCCGATGCGTTCAGCCCCGAATTCGCATTGGTCGAGAAAGTCCCTTCATGGCGGAAATGCCCGAAACGATTGCATCGCTCGACCAGATTTCCAGCCGCTACAAAGCCATTATCTGCGACGTCTGGGGGGTATTGCACAACGGTGTGACCCATTCGGCGCCCGCAGCATCGGCTTTGGCGGTTGCGCGCGCGAGCGGCCTGCCTGTGGTGCTCGTCACAAATGCGCCGCGTCCCTTTGAGGCCGTCATGGCGCAGATCGAGGCAATCGGCGTGCCAACTGATGCCTGGGATCGCATTGTGACGTCCGGCGACGTCACCCGTGACCTGATCAACGAAGGCCCACGGCGGGTGTTTCACCTCGGTCCCGAACGTGACAAGAGCCTCTACGATGGGCTGGAGACGGAACTGGTCGAGGAATTCGAGGCTTCGGCGGTCGTCTGCACCGGAATGTTCGATGACGAAACCGAGGCGCCCGAAGACTATGACGGGATGCTGCGCCGCCTGCGCGCAAGGGACCTGCCGTTCATTTGCGCCAACCCTGACATTGTCGTCGAGCGCGGCGATCGGCTGATCTGGTGCGCCGGCGCCTTGGCGCGGGACTACGCGCAGCTCGGTGGCCGCACATTGATTGCCGGAAAGCCGCATGCGCCAATCTATGAAGCAGCCCTGAAATCGGCGGCCGGGGTGCTCGGCCGCGACATCGCGCGAAGCGAAGTGCTGGCCATAGGCGATGGCATGCTCACGGACATCAAGGGTGCATCCGACTACGGCTTCGACGCGCTCTATATTTCCGGCGGCATCCACGCCGGCGACTACGGCCACCCGGACAATCCCGAGCCGCAGCGTCTTGCGGCCTTTCTGGACCAGCATGGCTTCCGGCCGGTCGCGGTCATGCCGAAGCTTCGCTAGGTTATTCGATGCGTCGAGCAATCCAGCGCGTAGGTGGCCTCGACCCGGTCGACGAAGCCCTGCGCGGCGGTGTCGTGGCTATCGGTAATTTCGACGGGGTGCATCGCGGCCATCAGTCGGTTCTGCGGCGCGCCCTCGACGAAGCCGAACGCCGCAACGCCCCGGCACTGGTTTTGACCTTCGAGCCGCATCCCCGCCTGGTCTTTAGGCCGGAAACACCTCTTTTCATCCTGACGCCGGCGCCAATGAAAGCCCGAATTCTATCCGATCTCGGCTTCCAGGCCGTGGTCGAACAGACCTTTACCCGAGAATTTTCAGGGCTTTCGGCGGAGGATTTCGTGACGGGTGTGCTGAAGGAACGGCTTGGCATCAGCCACGCCGTGACCGGCTTCGATTTCCATTTCGGCAAGGACCGACAGGGCGGGCCGGCCTTTCTCATTGCCGCAGGAGAGCGCCATGGGTTCGGCGTCACACTGGTCGATGCATTCCGGGACGAGAATACCGAGATCGTGTCTTCATCCAGGATTAGGGGCTTGCTCGAGGCGGGCGATGTCGCCCAGGCCGCAGGCCAGTTGGGTTATCGCTATACGGTTCAGGCCGAGGTGATCGCCGGTCAAAAGCTTGGCCGAACACTTGGATTTCCGACCGCGAACATGAAACTGCCATCCTGCGTCGGTCTGAAGCACGGCATTTACGCGGTTCGCTTTCGCAGGGCCGATGGGACGCTGCACGACGGCGTGGCGAGCTTTGGCCGACGCCCGACGGTAGATGATGACGGAGCGCCGCTGTTGGAGACATATGTTTTTGATTTTTCAGGCGATCTCTATGGCGAAACCTGCAGTGTTTCGTTCTTCGGATATCTGCGAGGCGAAGAAAAATTCGCCGGACTTGATGAACTGGTCGAGCAGATGACGCGAGACGAAGCCGAGGCAAAGGCCCTGCTTTCCGGGGTTGCGCCTTTGTCGGCGCTGGATGCAAGTGTCGGTTTCTGAGCGTCCTCATCAAGGCGCGGGTTTAATTCAAACTTTACGCAATCAGCAGAAGACAAACTTTACGCAATCAGCAGAAGAGTTGTCTGGGCCTCATGGCGCCCGTCGGGAATGGACAGTCAATGACCAGGAAGTTTCAACGTTCCGCCTGCGCCGCAATGCTGGTGCTGGGCCTTTCAGGCAGCGCTTTCGCTGGAGA
>Ga0209347_1005309_pt1 | contig 12369 bp, 12 predicted proteins | sample AutmiccommuBRH23_FD_187382 | JGI IMG/M metagenome (GOLD analysis project Ga0209347, IMG submission 187382) | Deep subsurface microbial communities from Mt. Terri, Switzerland - Autotrophic microbial communities BRH/23 (SPAdes) (version 2) | ecosystem: Environmental > Aquatic > Deep subsurface >...
GGCCAAGGCGCACGTTCTGGCCCAGGATCCGCGCCGCCAGCCCGTCAAGCCCGGGGATCTGGCTGGCGCCGCCGGTCAGCACGATCTGCTGGCTGGGAAGGCTGTCGAAGCCGGCCGCGTCCAGCCGGGCGCGCACCTCTTCGAGGATTTCCTCGACCCGCGGGCGCATGATGCCGATCAGCTCGGCGCGGCTGACCTTGCGGCGGTCACGCTCCCAATCGCCGCTATCGCCGCCGATCTCGATCATCTCGCGGTCATCCATGCCGGTGGCCATCACCCCGCCATAGAAGGTCTTGATCCGTTCGGCCGTGGCCATCGGCACCTGCAACCCCTTGGCGATGTCCGAGGTGACGTGATCGCCGCCCATGCGCACGCTATCGGCATAGATCATGTGCTTCTTGATGAAGATCGACAGGCCCGTCGCGCCGCCACCCATGTCGATGCAGGCCGCGCCGAGTTCCTGTTCGTCCTCCACAAGGCTGGCGATGCCGGCGACATAGGCCGACGACGCCAGCCCCGCCAGTTCCAGATCGCAGCGCTTGATGCAGTAGAGCAGGTTCTGCAGCGCGGTGGTTTCCACCGTCAGCAGGTGCATGTCGCAGGCGAGCCGGTGCCCGTTCTGCCCGCGCGGATCGGCAAGGCCAGAGCGGTGGTCGAGCGCGAAGTTCACCGGCTGCGCGTGCAGCACCTCACGCTCGCTGCCATAGTCGGGCACGTCGCAGGCGGCCAGAACGCGGGCCACGTCCTGTTCGGTCACCTGTTCGGCGGCAATCTCGATATCGCCGGCAAGGCCATAGCTGCGCGGGCGGGCGCCCGACAGGCAGGCGATGACGTGGTCGACGCGGACGTTGGCCATCTTCTGCGCGGCCTGAACCGCGGTGCGGATCGCGCGCTCGGTCTCCTGCATCGCGTCGATCTCGCCAAAGCGCACGCCGCGCGACCGGGTGGTGGCGGCCCCGATCACCCGGAACGAGGATTGCCCGGCCATCGAGCCAAGCCCGTCTTCGCGGAACCGCTCCGGCCCGTCGAAGCGCAGCACCAGGCAGGCGATCTTCGAGGTGCCGACATCGAGAATGGCGATCACGCCCCGCTGCATGGCGGCGCGGCGCATGTTCCGCATGGCCCGTTGCGAGTGGTAAAGATCCGTCATTGTTCTGCCCTCATGACCTTGCCATCCGCCTGCATCAGTTGCCCACCAGTTCGCCAGCGATCCGCGTCGCCGGCACGGGATCTTCGCCCCGAAGCCTGGCCAGCGCGTCGCCCGCCAGCCGCAGCGTCGGGCGCTGCATGTTGCGCATGTCCACCACCGTCAGGTCGCGTTCCAGAATGTCCTCGGCCTGGTCGAGCGCGATCACCCGCTCCAGCGCCGCCACCGGCTCTTCCTCGGGCAGTTGGATGCGCTGCTCGCGGTCCAGCACCAGATCCCACCGCCGCTCGCCCATCCGCACAAGGCCGCGGATGCGCCCGGCGATCGGCCCCGCCGCCGCCATCAGCGCCAGCGCCTCGGGCACGGCCGCATCGGCGCCCTCGCCCGCGACCAGCGCCAGATCGGGGCGCGCGTCGCGCACCGTCAGGCCCGCAATGCGGTGGCCCGTCTCGTCGAGCAGGAACAGGCCCTGCGCGGACCGCCAGACCATCGCCGGGTCACGTTCCGTCACATCGACCTGCAAGATGCCCCCCGCGCGGATGCGCAGGTCGGCGGACTTCACCGCGTCGATGGTCTCGATTTGCGCCCGCATCGCCTCGAGGTCGAGCGAGAAGGATGAGACCGGGAATTCCACCACCACCAGATTGCGGATCGCGGCAGACAGCGGTTCCGAGGCGCCATCGACGGCCATCAGCGTGACCATGAATTCCGGGCGCTCCTGCACCGATTTGGTCATCGCCGCGACTTTGTCGCCAAGCGCGGCGCGGCGGGTATCGTCGGACAGGTAGAGGCCAAAGCCCATCGTCACCACGAAGGCCGGCACCCCCACCCGCAGCAGCGCGCGGAACACCGGGGTCAGCCACAGCCGGTGCATCCGGTAGGCGGCCCGGCTGGGGGCAGGATCGCGGCGCAAAGGCGCGGTTACCTGTTGCACGAGGCATCCTCCACGATCCAGCGGCAGAGCGCGGGAAAATCGAGCCCCTGATGCTGCGCCTGTTCGGGCGCGAGCGAGGTCGGCGTCATTCCGGGCTGGGTGTTGGTTTCCAGCAGCACGAGGCCCGCGAGCCCCCGCGAGGCGTCCCACCTGAGGTCGGTGCGCGACAGGCCTCGGCAGCCAAGGGCCCGGTGGGCGCGCAGGGCGTAGTCGAGGCAGGCATCGGTGATGTCATCGGGCAGATCGGCCGGCAGGATATGGCTGGACCCGCCCGGCGCGTATTTCGCGTGGTAGTCGTACCAGCCCGAGGTCACGATCTCTGTCACGCAGAGCGCCCGGTCGCCAAGCACGGAACAGGTCAGCTCGCGCCCCGGGGCGTAGGTTTCTACCATCACCGTTTCGGGCATCTGGTCCGACAGCTGCGGCGGGCCGTTGGAGTCGGCATGGACGATGTAGATCCCGACGGATGAGCCTTCGTTGTTGGGCTTCACCACATAGGGCGCGGGCAGCACATGGGCGGCCATCACCTCGGCCTTGCTGGCCAGCACGCTGTCCACCACCGGCAACCCCGCGGCGCGGAAGGCGGCCTTGGCGCGGGTCTTGTCCATCGCCAGTGAGGAGGCCAGCACGCCCGAATGGGTGTAGGGCAGGCCCAGCCATTCCAGCATCCCCTGCACGCAGCCATCTTCGCCCCAGCGGCCATGCAGGGCGTTGAACACCACATCGGGAGCGGTTTCGGCCAGCCGTAAGGAAAGGTCGCGGCCGGCATCAAGCTCGACCACCTCAAATCCTGCCACCCGAAGTGCGGTTGCGCATTCGCGCCCCGTGGACAGGGACACCTCGCGCTCGGCCGAGGGTCCGCCCATCAGCACCGCCACCTTGGGGGTTGTCCTGCTCGACATACCCGCCACGTTCGCCATTTCCGGGATCTTTGGCGACCCCTTGATATTATTCGCTTTTAGTCGACACGGCCCTTGCCTGGATGCCGCGCCCCAGCGTTACGGTTCCCCGATACGCATGATTTCCCACTGTAGCGAAATTCCCGAGTGCTGCAAAACCTTTTTGCGCACCTCCTCGCCCAGGCCCTCCAGATCGGCGGCGGTGGCGCCCCCGGCATTGATGAGGAAATTGGGGTGCTTTTCCGACATCTGCGCGCCGCCAAGCCGCGCGCCGCGCAGGCCGGCCTCGTCGATGACCTTCCAGGCCTTGAGGTCGTGGGTGTCATCGGCCCGCCCGGTCGAGGAGAAGCCGGCGGGGTTGCGGAAGGTCGATCCGGCGCTGCGGTCCTTCACCGGCTGGCTGGCATCGCGGCGGGCGAGTTGCTCGTCCATCCGCGCCGCCAACTCTGCCGGGTCGCCCGCAGGGGCGGCGAAGGTCGCCTCCACCAGCACCCAGCCGTCGGGCAGGTGCGACTGGCGATAGCCGAAGCGCAGGTCGCCCGGGGTCAGCGTGACGGTTTCACCCGCGCGGCTGATGGCGCGGGCCGAGATCAGGTGATCGGCAGTATAGCTGCCGTAGCAGCCCGCGTTCATCCGCACCGCGCCGCCGATGCTGCCGGGGATGGTGCGCAGGAAGGTGAGGTCCAGCCCCGCCTCTGCGGCACGGCGCGCGACATGGGCGTCGAGCGCGGCGGCGCCCGCCGTCACCTGCCCGTCCTGAAAGGAAATGCCGTTGAAGCCGCGGCCAAGCCGGATCACCACGGCGCGCAGGCCCCCGTCGCGCACGATAAGGTTGGACCCCACGCCCATCGGGAAGACCGGTACCGCGGGGCCAAGCGCGGCCAGGAACTGCGCCAGATCCTCGGCATCCGCGGGCTGGAACAGCCAATCGGCCGGCCCGCCGACGCGCAGCCAGGTCAGATCGGCCAGCGAGCGGTTCGGCGTCAGCGTGCCGCGAACGGGGATGTCATCGGGAAAGGCAGGCATGGGGAAGGCTCACTCGGCAGGGTCGGAAAGCCCCTTGTTGCCCCGCCCCTGCCCCGGATGCAACAGCGCCCGTCCCAGGGTCAGCGGCGGCCAGCGCAGCAGCAGCGCGCCCGCCGCCAGCAGGATCAGGCCCGAGACCGGGCCCGCCTGCCAGGTGACGAAGCCCAGGATCGGCACCCCCAGCGGCACCAGCGCATAGCCTGCCGCACGGCGCCAGCGATCCGCCACCAGCAGCGGCAGGTTGGCGGCCAGCACCCAGATCAGCACCAGGGCAAGGCAGGTGGCAACCGCCATCAGGCCGCCCCCGCAAGCCGCGCCGGAAGCGCATTGGCCCAGGCCGAGATGGTGCCGGCGCCAAGGCAGACGACGATGTCGCCCGGCCGCGCCTGTTCGCGGACCAGCCGTTCGAGGTCTTCCTCGGACAGGATGGCGCGGGCGTGGCGGTGGCCATGGGCGATGAGGCCCGCCACAAGGTCATCGCGGCTTGCGCCCGGGATCGGCTCTTCGCCTGCGGCATAGACCTCGGCGATGGCGACCACATCGGCATCGTTGAAACAGGTGCAGAAATCTTCGAACAGCGCATGCAGGCGGGTGTAGCGATGCGGCTGATGCACCGCGATCACCCGCGCGCCGGGGTTGGAGCCGACGGCCTGCCGCGCCGCCTTCAGCACCGCCGCGATCTCGACCGGGTGGTGGCCGTAATCGTCGATGATGGTGACGCCGCCGAGGACTTCCCCGACCTTGGTGAAGCGCCGGTTGACGCCGCCGAAGCTCGCCAGAGCCTCGCGGATCTCGTCTTTCTTGATCCCCAGATGCCGCGCCACAGCCACCGCCGCCAAGGCGTTCGACACGTTGTGATCGCCGGGCATCGGCAGGGTGCAGCCCTCGATCACCTGATCCTCGTTCTGCAGCGCAATGTCGAAATGCGCCACCCCCGCCTCATAGCGCAGATTCACCGCGCGCACATCGGCCTGGGCGTTGAAGCCGAAGGTCACGATGCGGCGGTCCGCGACGCGGCCGACCAGCGACTGCACCTCGGCATGGTCGGTGCAGCAGACGGCCAGCCCGTAGAACGGGATGTTGGTGACGAAATCGTAGAAGCCTTTGCGCAGCGCATCGAAGCTGCCCCAATGCTCCATATGCTCGGGGTCGATATTGGTGACGATGGCGATGGTGGCGGGCAGGCGGTTGAAGCTGCCATCGCTCTCATCCGCCTCGACCACCATCCACTCGCCGGCCCCGGCCCGCGCGTTCGATCCATAGGCGTGGATGACGCCGCCATTGATCACGGTCGGGTCCATCCCGCCCTTGTCCAGCAGCGCCGCGACCATGGTCGTGGTCGTGGTCTTGCCATGGGTTCCGGCGATGGCAATGTTCGAGCGAAGGCGCATCAGTTCGGCCAGCATCTCGGCCCGGCGCACCACCGGCAGCTTGCGCAGCCGCGCTTCCACCAGTTCCGGGTTGTCGGGCCGGATCGCGGAGGAGACGACCACGACCGCGGCATCGGCCACATTCTCGCGCCGCTGGCCCTCGAAGAAGGTGGCGCCAAGGCCCACCAGCCGCTCGGTGATCTTGCTGGCCTTCAGGTCCGAGCCCTGCACCCGGTAGCCCAGAGTCATCAGCACCTCGGCAATACCCGACATGCCGATGCCGCCGATCCCGACAAAGTGGATCGGCCCGAGTTCTCCGGGAAGCTTGGTGGCGGCGTTCATGTCTGGGGGTTCCTGCTCGTGGTCGTGCTTGTGGTCATGGCGACGGTTTCGACCAGCGCGGCAAGCCGGTGCGCCGCGTCGGGAATGCCGCAAGACATCGCGGCCCGCGCCATTTGCTGCGCCGCGGCGGGATTGTCCAGCACCAGCGCGATCTGTTCCGCAAGGGAAGCGGGGGTCGCGCGGGATTCCGGAACCAGAATGGCCGCCCCCGCCTCGACCAGGCCGCGGGCATTGGCGGTCTGATGATCGCCCGCGGCGGCGGCAAAGGGGATCAGGATCGACGGGCGCCCCACCACCGAGATATCGGCGACGGAAGAGGCGCCAGAGCGCGAGATCACCAGCTGCGCCTCGGACAGGCGGCGGGGGATGTCGGTGAAGAAGGGCTGAACGTCGGCGACGATGCCGGCCTCGGCATAGGCGGCGGTCACCCGCTCCATATCCTCGGCCCGCGCCTGATGCGACACGCGCAACCGGCTGCGCAGATGGTCGGGAAGCGAGGCCAGCGCCGCCGGCACCATGTCGGACAGGATGCGCGCGCCCTGGCTGCCGCCGATAGCGAGCACGTTCAGCGGATAGTCCCCCGGCGGGATGAAGGGCGCGCCCGCCCGCTCCAGCACCGCCGCGCGCACCGGGTTGCCGGTGGGGGTGCCGGCCACGCCCTCGGGCAGCTCGGTCGGCCAGGTGCCGCAGGCAAAGGCATCGACGCGGCTGGCGAAGACGCGGTTGACCTTGCCAAGCACGCCGTTCTGTTCGTGGATCATCCGCGGCAGGCGCAGCAGCACCGCCGCCGCCAGCGCCGGGATCGAGGGATAGCCGCCAAAGCCCACCACCACCGCCGGCCGGTCGCGCCGCATCGCGCGCACCGCCGCCAGCACGCCCGCGCCGATCTTCAGCGGCGTGCCGGCCTTGGCCAGCGCCCCGCCCCGCGCGAAGGTGGCCGAGGCGACCTGCTGGATCTGCACCGCTTTCGGGAACCCGCCCGCATAGCGCGCGCCGCGGTCATCGGTGGACAGCGTCACCCGCCAGCCGCGCGCCAGCATTTCCTCGGCCAGGGCCTGTGCGGGGAACATATGCCCGCCCGTGCCCCCGGCCGCGATCAGCAGCAGGGGCGGCGTCGTCGCGGCGCGGGCCATGTCACCGGCCCCGCTTGATCAGCAGATCGCCGATCTGCCCCTGCGGGCGCGACCGGGTCAGCGCCAGCAGCATTCCCACCGCAATGCCGGAGGCGATCACCGACGAGCCGCCATAGCTGACAAATGGCAGCGTCATGCCCTTGGCTGGCAGCAGCCGCACCGCAACGCCCATGTTGATCATCGCCTGCACGCCAAAGGCGGCGGCAAGCCCCGCCCCGGCGAGCCGGGTGAAGGGATCGCGCTCGCGCATCAGCCGGAAGAAGCTGCGCACCACCACCAGCGAATAAAGCGCGATGATGATCAGCACCAGGATCAGCCCGTATTCCTCGGCAGCCACGGCGATGATGAAGTCGGTATGGGCATCGGGCAGCGACCATTTCACCTGGCCCTCGCCGACGCCGACGCCGAAGAAGCCGCCCTCCTGAATGGCATTGGTGGCATAGCCAAGCTGGGTGCGCGGGTCGATCTCGGCCGAGAGGAACCCGTCGATGCGGCGGGCAAAGTGCTCGGACCCGTTATAGGCGCCAAGGCCGCCGACGACCGCCAGCCCGACGATCATGATCAGCAGGAAGAACGGCGCGCCACCGACGAAATAGACCACGCCCCAGGAGAAGAGCACCAGGCAGGCCTGCCCGAAATCGGGCTGCAACGCGAGGAACATGACGACGACCAACGCAATGACGAAGCTGTAAAGCCGGCCCGGAGGCCCGTTCACCTCTTGCGCCGCCGCCATCAGCCACGCCGCCAGCACCACGAACCCGGGTTTGAGGAATTCCGACGGCTGCACAGAGCCGAAGCCGAGGCTGAACCAGCGCACCGCGCCCTTGCCAAAATCGGTGCCGAAGAACGGCAACCCCATCAGCGCCACGAACGAGACGAGGAACCCCAGCACCCCGATCCGCCGCACCTGCGACGGCGACATCATCGAGATCGCCATCATCACGACAAGGGCGAGAGCCCCGAACAGCGCCTGCCGCTCGACATAGTAGAACGGATGCAGCCCGTTCTTCTCGGCCAGAGGCGGCGAGGCGGCGAGGCCAAGCAGCAGCCCGATGCCGAACAGCAACAGGACCGAGGACAGGGACCATTTGTCGATTGTGCGCCACCAGCGCGGAAGGACGGGTTCGCCCACTCGCGCCGGCATGGTGCCGAAGACCATTTCCGTCATGGAAGTACCGCTTTCACTGCCTCGAGTTCGCCCGTTTTCCGGGTCTAGTCTTAAGTCTAGCGAAAACCGGGCCGCCGCGCCAGCGGAACATGGCGGGCGCGTGGCCACATCGCGGCAGCGTGAAACGCATATCCCTGCGGCCCGGCTTCTGTCAGGCTGCAGCTGCAGCAGGCAGGGGGCAGCCATGAAGGTGGGAATCGTCGGCGCAGGGATGGTCGGATCGGCGGCAGCCTATGCGCTCGCGCTGACGGGCCATGCCAGCCATGTGGTGCTGGTGGATCGCAACGCCGCGCTGGCAGAGGCGCAGGCCGAGGATATCGCCCATGCGGTGCCATTCGCGTCGGCTACCGTGGTCGAGGCGGGGGAGTATCCGGCGCTGGCCGGCGCGGGCGTGGTGATCCTCGCCGCCGGGGTGGCGCAGAAGCCGGGCGAGACGCGGCTGGAGCTTCTGGGCCGCAATGCCGAGGTCTTCGCCGAGGTCGTGGCCGCGGTGCGCCGCGCCGCGCCGGACGCGATCCTGCTCATCGCCTCCAACCCCGTCGACGTGATGACCCAGGCGGCGACGCGGATGTCGGGGCTGCCGGCCGGGCGGGTGATCGGCTCAGGGACCATCCTCGATACCGCGCGCTTCCGCAGCCTGCTGGCCCGGCATCTGGGCGTCGCGCCGCAATCGGTGCATGCGCTGGTGCTGGGGGAACATGGCGACAGCGAGGTTTTGGCCTGGTCCACCGCCCGCGCCGGATCGGTGCCGATCGGCGCCTTTGCGGAGCAGATGGGCCGCCCGCTCGACGCCGCCGCCCGCGCCGCCATCGACGAGGGCGTGCGCCGCGCCGCCTACCGCATCATCGCCGGCAAGGGCGCCACCTGGTACGGCATCGGTGCCGGCCTTGCCCGCATTGTGCGCGCCATTGCCGCCGATCAGCGCGATGTGCTGACCGTGTCGATGCTGACGCCCGAGGTGATGGGGGTGCAGGATGTGGCGCTGTCATTGCCGCGGGTGATCGGCGCGGCGGGGGTGCTGGCGGATCTGCATCCCGAGCTGTCGGTGGAGGAGAGCGAGGGCCTCGCCGCCTCGGCCCGGCTGCTGAAGGACAGCGCGACCACGCTGGGGTTCTGATCGCTACCGCATGATCCAGGGCTCATCGCGCCCCAGAGCCACCAGATCCTGCGCCCGCGCCGCCGCGTCATCGGACATGATGAACTCATCGAGCTGCGGCGGCGGCACCGCGGTTCCGGCCAGCATCGCATGGACCTGCCCTCGGTGGTGCTGGTCGTGCAGGAACAGATGCAGCAGCGTATCGCCCAGGGTTTCCAGCTGCACCCGCCCCGGCCGGTGGATCTGCACCACCAGCGCCAGATCCTGCGGCACCAGCGCCTCGGCCCGCTCCAGCAGCCGCAGATCCAGTTTTTCCTGCGCCGCCAGCCAATCGTTTGGGGTCGCGCAGGGGTCGATGCCAGCCTCCATCGCATCGGACCAGACGCCGCCCTCCATCGCCATCAGATAGAAGGCATCGACCAGAAGCACATGCGCCAGCGTTTCGCGGAGCGAGGGAAAGAACGACACCCGCGGCGCCTGCCATTCGGCGGCAGGCAGCGTGGCGATGGCCGCGTGAAGGCGGCGGTTGGCCAGCAGGGCGTTGCGGGCCATCTGGCGATAGGGGCGGCAGATATCCATGCCCCGAGGGGATCACGCCCAGTCTGCAGGGTCAACTCCAGCGATGCGGAACCCATACAGAACCCGTATGCATGTCATACATACGATTTACCCTACGGGCCCGCCCTGCCCTTCTTGCCGGCAAAAATATCCCCCGGGGGGAGGCGGAGGGCGAAGCCCTCTTGCCTATCCCTGGCGCTCCCCCCGGGCCCCGAAGCGCAGCCCGTCGATCAGCAGGTCCAGCATCCGGCCGGTATGATCATCGCCCTCATGCCGCGGCGGGACCGAGAGGTTGCCAAGCGCGCGCAGCAGGTCGAAGGCCTCGACATCGCCGCGGATCTCGCCGGCGCGGGACGCCTCGGCCAGAAGCCCCGCCAGCGCCGGGGCAAGCCGGCTCTCGAAATAGGCTGGCAGTGGCGCGAAGGCCGGATCGCGCGAGTGCAATGCCTTGGAGAGGCCGGCCTTGGTGGCGATGAACTGCGTGTAGAGCACCAGCCAGCGCCGCAGCGCCTCCAGCGGCGGATGCCCGGCGGCGAGGGCTCCTGCCGCTTTGGCGCAGGTATCGACCTCATGCCGGAACACCGCCGCGACCAGATCGGCGCGGCTTGGAAAGCGCCGGTAGAGCGTGGCGACCCCGACCCCGGCCGCGGCAGCAATCTCGCGCACCGGCGCATCGACGCCCTGCGCGGCGAAGACGGCCTTGGCCGCGCCGAGCAGTGCATCCTCGTTGCGGCGGGCATCGGCACGCATGGGACGGCCTTCCTCGGCTTCCTGCCCGGCCGGGTTTTCTTGCCCTTCCATCGCCTACCCCCTTGAAAATGGAACAGTGATCCGCTTATATCGAGAAAGCGGAACGCAGATCCGCTTCATCCGTCTAGCCGGTCCGTACCCGGACCGCCAGCCCCCTGAAGGACATCCCCATGACACCCCACCTGCACCCCGGGGCGCAGCTGCCTGCGCGCGCCGTCTTCTCTGTGGCGCCGATCCTGCTGCCCGCGCCCCAGCGCGGCACCGACATTGCGCTGCGCATCTCGGCACCGGCCACCGGTACCGACCTGCCGGTCATCCTCTTCTCGCATGGCAACGGCCAATCGCTTCACGCCTATGGCCCGCTGGTCAACCACTGGGCCGCGCAGGGCTTCGCCGTGATCCAGCCGACACATCTTGAGTCGCGCCTGCTGGGTCTTGCCCAGGACGATCCTCGCCGCCCCCGGTTCTGGCAACACCGCGAGCAGGATCTGGTCCGAATCCTGGACGCGCTGGAAGACATCGAACACGCCGTTCCCGCGATCCGGGGGCGGCTCGACCACAGCCGGATCGCCGTTGCGGGCCATTCCTGGGGCGCGCAGACCGCCAGCATGCTGCTCGGCGCCACCCATCCCGATCCGGCGGACGGAACGACCGTCACCATCGCCGATCCGCGCGTGAAGGCAGGGGTGCTGATGGCGGTGCCGGGCAGCGGCGGCGCCAATCTCAGCCCCTTCGCCGCGCAGAATTTCCCGTTCATGCAGCCGGATTTCTCGGCAATGATCCCGCCGGTGCTGATCGTCGCAGGCGATGCCGACAACGGCGCGATGACGGTGCGGGGGCCGGACTGGTGGCGCGACGCCTATGACCTCGCCCCTGCCCCGAAAGCGCTGTTCACCGTGTTTGGCGGCGAGCATTCGCTTGGCGGCATCCCGAACTACGAGGCGCGCGAGACCACTGACGAAAGTCCTGCCCGGCTCGCGGCGGTGCAGGCGGTGACGACGGCCTGGCTGCAAACAGCGCTCTCTCCCGGGAATACCGCGTGGGCAGGGGTCCGGGCCGCGCTGGAACAGGAACGCGATCCGCAGGGAGCCATCGAGGAGAAATAGGCCCTGCAGTTTCTTGCTGGCCCAAATATCCCGGGGGGAGTCGCCGCAGGCGACGGGGGGCAGAGCCCCCTTCCTTCCCTCAGATCAGAGCTGCGCCGCGACGTCTTCGGGGATGTCGAAGTTGTGCGTCACCGCCTGCACATCGTCATCCTCTTCGAGCATGTCGATCAGCCGCATCAGCTTCTGCGCGGTTTCCAGATCCACCTCGGTCAGGGTCTGCGGTTTCCAGACCAGCTTGGATTCCGAGGACTCGCCCAGGATCGCTTCCAGCTTGTCCGACACTTCCGACAGCGCCTCGACCTGGCAATAGATCCAGTGGCCGTCCTCGTCGCTTTCGACGTCGTCGGCGCCGGCCTCGAGCGCGGCCATCATCACGGTGTCGGCGTCGCCGGCGCTTGCCGGATAGGTGATCTCGCCCACCCGGTCGAAGCTGTGCGAGACCGATCCGGTCTGGCCGAGGTTGCCGCCGCATTTGGTGAAATAGCTGCGCACGTTCGAGGCGGTGCGGTTCAGGTTGTCGGTCATTGCCTCGACGATGATCGCGATGCCGTTGACGCCGTAACCTTCATAGCGAATTTCCGAGTAATCCTCGGCGTCTCCGCCCATCGACTTCTTGATGGCCCGGTCGATCACGTCCTTGGGGCAGGACACGGCCTTGGCCGCCTTCACCGCCAGCCGCAGGCGCGGGTTCTTGTCGGGATCGGGGTCGCCCATCTTGGCGGCCACGGTAATCTCTTTGGCCAGCTTCGAGAACAGCTTGGAGCGCAGCTTGTCCTGCCGCCCCTTGCGGTGCTGGATGTTCGCCCATTTTGAATGGCCTGCCATGACCTCTCCCGTCGC
>Ga0209347_1005310_pt1 | contig 12364 bp, 11 predicted proteins | sample AutmiccommuBRH23_FD_187382 | JGI IMG/M metagenome (GOLD analysis project Ga0209347, IMG submission 187382) | Deep subsurface microbial communities from Mt. Terri, Switzerland - Autotrophic microbial communities BRH/23 (SPAdes) (version 2) | ecosystem: Environmental > Aquatic > Deep subsurface >...
CCGCCGGGGATGGTATAGACCTTGTGCCCCTGCGCGCGATAGCGGTCGGCCACCGCCTCCATCTCGGCATTCATGTCGCCGCCGCCGGGGCGCTTCTCGGTGGTGGCCCCATGCAGGTGATCCAGCAGCACGTTACCGTTGTGGTTGTAGTTGCTGTCGTTCGAGCCTGTCCGATCCTCCAGCAGGATATGGCAGGCCATACCCATCTTTGCGGCGAAAGCGGCTGTCTGGCGGGCGTGGTTCGACTGGGTGGCCCCTTGGGTCATGACCATGTCGGCCCCTTCAAGCTCGGCTTCGGCCATCAGGAATTCCAGCTTGCGGGTCTTGTTGCCGCCCGTGGACAGGCCCGTGCAATCGTCGCGCTTGATCCAGATCTCAGGACCGCCCAGTTCGGCGCTCAGCCGGTCAAGCCGTTCCAGAGGCGTCGGAAGATGAGCAAGAAAACGGCGGGGAAAGCGGGCAAGATGCATGGGGTGGGCCTTTCGTGTTGCGTCATGTGACTTATAGCCGGGATATCTGGCCCGATCTAATGCGAGTTTCGCAAGATAAATTGCACAGGTTGCAAGTTTAGAGGTGCATGGCTAGCGTTGTTGCATGAATCATGATTGGCTTGATGATCTCTTGGCGGTGTTGGACGCAGGCTCTTTCGTAGGGGCGGCCGAGCGGCGCAACATCACACAGTCCGCCTTTACCCGGCGCATCCGCGCCATCGAAGAGGGGCTTGGCGCGCCGCTGTTCGACAGGCGACGCAAGCCTGTGGTGCTGCTGCCAGCCCTGCGCGGGCAAGAGCCTGCGTTGAGGCGACTGGCGCAGGACATGCGCAGTTTGCGCGGCGATCTGCGGGCTTCGGCAAAAGGGGCAGGGCGGATCGTGACCTTGGCCTGCCAGCACGCGATCACGGCGACGATCTCGCCGGGTCTGGTGAAGCATCTGACAGAATTGGGCTGGTCGTCCGTGCGGGTGCGATCAGGCAATCGCGATGAATGTCTGCTGCAATTGATTTCCGGCGCGGCGGATATGGTCGTGACCTATGATCATCCCGAAGACGCCCAAGATCTTGAACGCTCGGGCCTGATCGAACGGCGCATCGGGCGCGAGACGCTGGTGCCCGTCTGCCTGCCCGCCCTTGCAGAGACGCTGGAGGATGAACTGCCGGTCATCGGCTATCCGTCCGACGTCTTTCTGGGCGAATTGGTCGAGAGAAGGCTGTGGGCCGGCTTGCCACAGGGGCGCACCATCAACCGTCGCGCGGAAACCGCATTGACGCTGGCGGCCTATCACTATGCGCTGAACGGGATCGGCATTGCATGGCTGCCCCTGTCACTGGTGGCGGCGGATCTGGAGGCGGGGCGGTTGCTCAAGCCTGACATGGCAGGCCCCGACTATGCTTTGGATATCCGCCTGATCCGCTTGTCCGACGAGGCGCGCAGCGGCACCCTGCAAGCTTGGGATGCACTGATCGGAATGTCTGCCAGCGTCTAGAATTCGTCCCAGATCATCCGACCCATACCGTCCAGCCGCTCGATCGAGCAGAACAGCGAGATGGTCAGTTTTGCTGTCCAGCTGTCATTGCCCATCTTCACAAGCGTTCCGTCCTTGAGTTCCTGCTGGATCGAAAACTCCGGCAGCCATGCCACCCCGGCCCCCATCAACGCGCGCCGCTTCAGCGCCTCGGCCAGCGAATCCATATAGCGGATCGACAGGGCCGTGCCGCGATTGCCGATGGTGCGATCCACCACAGTGCCAAGAAAGGTGTTCGGCTCATAGCTGAGGTAGGGCACCGCGCGATCCCCATCTGCCAGCAGCCGCCATCCTTCCTTGGAGGCCGCATCATGGAGCGCCACAGGGATCAGCTTTTCGGTGCAGATGTCCTTTCTCACGAAACGGGTCTCATCAAGGATCGGGGCCACGTCTTGATGCCGGTAATAGAGCAGGAATTCGCAGGCCCCTTCGGTCAGCAACTGGCAACAGGCGGGCAGGGTGTCCGACAGCACCCGCGTCCGCAGTTCAGGATGGCGGGATTCGAAATCGGCCAGCCTTGGTTGCAGGTAATTGACCGAAATGGCGTGCAGGGCGGCAAAGCGTTGGAATGACGCGTTGCCGCGTTCCGCCTCGCGGATGGCCTGGCGTGCATCGGTCAGGTTGGCCAGCGCCTGTTGGGCAATCGGCAGGAATTGCCGTCCTGCCGGCGATAGCTGAACCGGATAATTGGCGCGGTCGATCAGTGGCACACCGATCCAGTTTTCCAGCGAGCGGATGCGGCGGCTAAAGGCGGATTGGGTAATGTTCCGTTCTTCGGCGGCGCGGGTGAAATTCAGCGTCCGCCCAAGACAGACAAAGTCGCCAAGCCAGTTGATATCCACCGCGCCCCTCCCTTTTGGGTGATGCTAGGCAGCGATGCGGGGTCATGCAAGATCGGAATAGTTTGATGTTTCATTTGAATTGGCCTGATCCGCCGCCGCGCGCGTAGCATCAAATCATGCCTTGCCGCGGGCTGTAGCCGAATCGGCAGGTGACAATGCGCCATAGCAAAGAGGGTCGGACAAACGGCCTCGTGATCCCAACACCAAGGAGTATGACATGACGTTCTCATGGAAAACCGTTCTTCCTGCGGCGGGCCTGCTGGCCGCAGCCTCGGTCGCTGCTCAGGCGGCTGACACCACCATTCGCCTGTCGACCTATGTCAACGAATCCGACATCCGCTATGATGGTTTCGTCCATTTCGCCAATCTGGTGAATGAAAAGACGGGTGGTTCCGTCGAGGTGCAGATTTTCCCGTCCTCCACCCTTCATGGCTGGTCCGAAGGGGTGGACGCCATGCAGGGCGGTGTGTCCGATATCAGCTGGATTCCTGCGGACGAGCGTTTGCCCTGCTACCGTGTGACCTCGCTTTACCCGGCGGCCATCAACCTTGAAAACCAGATCGAGATGGACGCGGCCTATGCCGAACTGATCCGGTCCGAGGCCGAGGAGATCGGCCTGGTGCCGCTGTTCAACTCGAACTATTCCTATGATCAGGAATGGTGGTTCGAAGAGCCGATCACCGATCTGGGCAATCTGAACGGCAAACAGGTGCGTTCCATCGGGCCGCTTGTCAGCATGATGATCGAAACCTGGGGCGGCGCGCCGGTCTTCGTGGCCCCGAAAGAGGTGTTCCAATCCGCCGAGCGTGGCGTGGTGGACGGCATCAACATGGGTGTTGCCACCTATTCCAGTTGGCAGCTTTGGGGCGTGATGCCCTACATGGTGAACGCCAATCTGTTCTACGGCAACATGCAGTACATGATGAGCAAGGCCAAGTTCGACAGCCTGACGCCCGACCAGCAGGACGCCGTGACCGCCGCCGCGCGTGAAACCGAAGAATGGCTCAAGCCCCGTTACGAGGATTGGATCGACCTGCGTGTCGGCAATGCCGTGATGAAGGGTGGCGGGGCTGCCGTGTCCATCAGTCAGGATCAGCGTATGGCCTTGATCGACAGCGTGCAGGGTAAGTGGAACGAGGAGGTCGAGGCAGCCTGCGGGCCGGACCTTGCCTCTTCGGTCTTTGCGCTGTTCGAGGAAAACGCGCCCTGACGGCAGCATAGATGTCCTCCGCCGGCCCTGACGCGGCGGAGGACATGACGGAAAACAGGAGGACAAAGATGAACACGGGACTGGACCGCGTGATCGCGGTCGTCGAACGGCTTGTTCTTTGGTTCGCGGGTCTGGGGGCGGTGCTCATCCTGATCCAGATGGTCTGGATCAGCTACGGCGTCTTTACCCGCTATGCCCTGAATACACCCGACCGGATGGTGACCGAGGCGACGGCGCTTCTGCTGTTTCCCGTGGCCTTTGCCGGTCTGGCCTATGCCATGCGCGAGGACGCCTATCCCAAGGTCACGATGCTGACCGAGATGCTGCCACCCTTGGGGCGCAAGCTGGTGGGCATCCTGAACCTTGCTCTGATGGCCGGCGTGGGACTCTTCTTTTCCTTGGCGGGGCTGAACGCGACGCGCAGTGCCTTCAACTCGGGTTCCTCGTCGGAAATCCTGCTCTGGCCGCGCTGGATGTTCTGGGCGCCCGGTGCCACGGCCCTTGTCCTTTTCTCGATCTACACGGCGCTGCTTCTGGCGCGACTGATCCGCACCCCGGCAAGCGAGGTTTGACAGATGGAATGGTATGAAGTCGGACTTGGCCTGCTGGGACTGCTGATGCTGCTGATCGCCATCGGTCTGCCCATCCCCTTTGCGCTGGCGGCCGCATCACTGCCCTTTCTGTGGCAGATCCAGAGTTTCCAGACCTCGCTTGTCTCGTCGCAATTGAAGCTGTGCGGAGTCTGGATCGACTATATCCTGCTGGCTGTGCCGTTGTTTGTGTTCCTTGGCGAGTTGATCGGCAAATCCAATATCGGGCCCAATCTCTATCAATTCCTGCATCAGGGTTTCCGCCTGCGCGGCTCTGCCGCCTATGGCTCGATCGGGGCCTGCGCGGGCTTCGGCGCGGTTTGCGGGTCGTCCATGGTGGGCTCGTTGACCATCGGCGGCGTGGCCCTGCCCGAGATGCTCCGTCTGGGGTATGGCAAGGAACTGTCATCGGGCGTGCTGGCCGCCGGCGGCACCTTGTCCGTGCTGCTGCCGCCCAGTCTGATCCTGCTGTTCTACGGGATCGTGACGGATCAGAGCATCGGGGATTTGTTCATCGCAGGCGTCATTCCCGGCCTGATCCTTGTCACACTGTTCTGTGTCGTCGTCATGGTCTGGGGTGTGATGCGCCCCGGCGACATTCCCGCACAGGAAGACGCGGTGCGCATGGGGCTGTTCCAGATCGCCGCCACCGTCGGGCCGATTGCCCTGATCGGTCTTGTCATCACGGTCGCGATCTATGCCGGTATCGCCACCCCGACCGAAGCCGCCGCCGTGGCTGCCCTGCTGACGGTCATTCTGGCCTTTGGCGTGGGCGGCTTGCGCTGGGCCGGGTTCCGCGACTCTCTTTTGGCCACGATGCGGACCATGGGCTATCTTGGCCTGCTGCTGTCGGCGGGCACCTTGTTCGGCTTCGTGCTGACCTATTACCGCGTGCCCTATGAATTCACGCAATTCTTCCTTGGCTTCGATCTGTCGCCCTATGTGGTGCTGACCATCGTGCTGATCTTCTACATCGTGATGGGCATGTTCCTCGAGCCGGTGTCGATGACCTTCATCACCCTGCCCACGATCTTTCCGTTGATGGCCGCAGCCGGGTTCGACCTGATCTGGTTCGGGGTGGTCTATACCATCACGATGGAAATCGCGGTGCTGACGCCACCTGTCGGGCTGAACCTCTATGTCATTCAGGGGATCAGTCGCGGGCAAGTTTCCATCGGACAGGTGATCACCGGCTGTCTGCCCTTCATCGCCGCCCTTGTGCTTCTGATCGTCATTCTGATCCTCATGCCGGAGACTGCCCTTTGGTTGCCCGAACAGATGAAATAACGCGTGCGGACGGTTCGACCTATCGCCGGGCCGGGGCAGGACCTGTTCTGCTTCTGGTGCATGGCTATCTTGGCGGTGCCGCCCAATGGCAGCGGGAATTCGACCAGCTTTCCGGTCATTTCGACGTGATCGCGCCGGACCTGCCCGGTTTCGGGGATGCGGCGGGCGCGCCCTGCATCGACCGCATCGAAGGCTTCGCCCTGCATCTGGCAGGGTTGGTTGACGAGTTGAAGATCGACAGGTTCTGCCTGCTGGGTCATTCCATGGGCGGCATGATCGCGCAGGAGTTTGCATCCCGGTTCTCGGACCGGGTGGACAAGCTGATCCTCTATGGCACAGGTCCGCTTGGCCTGATGCCGGACCGCTTCGAAACGCTCGAGATGTCGCGCCGCCGTCTGGCCGAGGATGGTGTCGCCCGCACTATTCGCCGGATCGGCTCAACATGGTTCCGCCATGGCGATGCAGCGCAGGGTTTTCAGGTGGTGGCCGAACTGGGGGCCAAGGCCAGCCAGAGTGCCGCGCAGGCGGGGCTTGATGCAATGAGTCACTGGGATGGCAGGGCGGCCCTGTCAAGCCTGGCCATGCCGTCGCTGGTGGTGTGGGGTGATGGAGATCAATCCTATCGTTGGTCGCAGGTGGAAGCCCTTTGGCGAGGACTGCCGAACAGCCAACTTGCCGTCATTCCCGGAACCGCCCATGCCGCCCATCTTGAGAAACCCGGCCTGTTTCAGGCAATCCTGCTGGATTTTCTGGGCGCATAGCAGCCTTTTGGGCGCGTCTTCCATGCGATAGTCGCGCGGGGCGGTGTCAGGTGGCGACACGCCCCGCAGCCTTGATCCGGGATGACGTCTTGGCTTGCCTCTTTCAGTATATGCAAGAACCTCGCCTTTTGCCTTACCCGTGCTTGACCATGACGTGGCGCACGAAAGTGTAATCCTCCAGCGCATAGGCCGACATGTCCTTGCCATAGCCGGATTGCTTGATCCCGCCATGCGGCATCTCGTTCACCAGCATGAAATGCGTGTTGATCCATGTGCAGCCATAGCGCAGCCGCGCGGCGGTCGCCATGGCGCGGCCCACGTCGCGGGTCCAGACGGACGAGGCCAGCCCATAGTCGCTGTCATTGGCCCAGGTCACGGCCTCGTCTACATCCGAAAAGGGCGTGATCGACACCACCGGCCCAAAGACCTCACGCCGCACGATCTCATCAGCCTGAGTTGCCCCGGCGACGACCGTGGGGCGATAATAGAAGCCCTTGTCCATCGCCTCGCCGCCCGTCGTGATCTGGATGTGGTTCATCTCGCGGGCGCGGTTCACGAAACTGGCCACGCGGTCGCGCTGGCGCAGGCTGATCAGCGGGCCGATCTCGTTCGTCGTGTCATCGTCATTGCCCAACTGGATCGAGGCGACGGCATCCGTCAGGTCTGCCACCAACCGGTCATAGACCTTGCGCCCGGCATAGATGCGGCAGGCGGCGGTGCAATCCTGCCCGGCATTGTAGAAGCCGAAGGCGCGCAGCCCCTCGACCACCTCGGCGACATCGGCGTCGTCGAACACCACGACGGGCGCCTTGCCACCCAGTTCCAGATGGGTCCGCTTGACCGTCTTGGCGGCGGCATCCAGCATCTTCTTGCCGGTTGCCACATCCCCGGTCAGGCTGATCATGTCGACCTGCGGATGGTTGATCAGGTAATTGCCCACGGTATGACCGCGCCCCGGCAGGACGTTGACCACGCCCTCCGGCAGTTCCTCGGCCAGGATCTTTGCCATTTTCAGCGCGGTCAGCGGCGTCTGCTCGGATGGTTTGAACACCACCGTATTGCCGCCCGCAATCGCCGGGGCCAGCTTCCATGCCATCATCATCAGCGGATAGTTCCACGGCGCGATGCTGGCCACGACCCCGATGGGATCGCGGCGGATCATGCTCGTATGCCCTTCCATATACTCGCCCGCAATCGCGCCGGTCTGGCAGCGGACGGCCCCAGCAAAGAAGCGGTAGCAATCCACGATGGCGGGAATCTCGTCGTTGCGCGCGGCATTGATGGGCTTGCCGCAGTTCAACGCCTCAAGCACGGCAAATCCCTCGGCTTCGGCCTCGACCCGGTCAGCGATGCGGAGCAGCGCCGCAGACCGTGCGGCGGGCGTGGTGCGCGACCAGCCCTCGAACGCCTTGCGTGCGGCGGCAATGGCGCGGTCCACCTGTGCCGTGCTGGCCTCTGCCACATCAAGGATCAGCGCACCGGTGCGCGGATCAAGGATGGGTTCGGCCGCATCCTGTCCCGGTTCGAACCGGTCACCGATCAGCAGGTCCGTATCAATCTTGCCCATGTGGTAACCTCCCTTGGGTCATGTGCGGGTCATTTTCCGCCGCCGGCGGTCTCGGCGCCGCCGCGCGTCAGGTAATACGCGATGAGGATCGGGACAAAGGTGGTCACAAAGACCACGATCGCCACGACATTGGTGACGGGGCGCTGGCGCGGGCGCACCAACTCGTTCAGCATCCAGATCGGCAACGTGCTTTGCTGGCCGGCGGTGAAGGTGGTCACGATCACCTCGTCAAAGGACAGCGCAAAGGCCAGCATACCGCCCGCCAGCAGGGCCGAGCCCAGATTGGGCAGGATCACATGGCGGAAGGTCTGGAACCCGTTGGCCCCCAGATCCATCGACGCCTCGACGATCGAGCCCGACAGCCGCCGGAATCGCGCCACCGCGTTGTTGAACACGATCACGATGCAGAAGGTCGCGTGACCCATCAGGATCGTCCATGTCGAAAACGGAATGTCCATGATCGAAAAGGCCGAGCGCAGCGACATGCCGGTGATGATGCCGGGCAGGGCGATGGGCAGGATGATCAGCAGACTGATCTGGTCGCGCCCGAAGAATCGCGTCCTTGCCATCGCCGCCGCGCAAAGCGTGCCAAGGATCAGCGCCATCACCGTCGACAGCGCCGCCACCTTCAGCGACAGATAGAGCGGTGGCCAGATGTCCTCGCGGTTCCACGCCACGGCAAACCACTGCGTGGTCAGGCCGGGCGGCGGAAACTGATAGGTGCGCTCGTCCGTGGTAAAGGCATAGAGAAAGATCAGCAGGATCGGCAGGTGCAGGAACAGCAGCCCCCCGATGGCGGTCACGGTCAGAAACAGTGGCGGACGGCTGTCAGAGCGCATCGAATGCCCCCTTGCGCCGCGCGATCGTCAGATAGATCAGCATGATCACGATAGGCACCACGGCAAAGGCGGCGGCCAGCGGAATGTTCCCGGCCGTGCCCTGCAACTGATAGACCGCCTGCCCGATGAAGCGCCGCGACGAGCCCACGATCTGCGGGATGATATAATCGCCCATCGTCAGCGAGAAGGTGAAGATCGACCCCGCGATGATCCCGGGCAGCGCCAGCGGAAAGATCACGGTCCGCAAGGTCTGCCAGCGGCTTGCACCCAGATCGGCAGATGCCTCCAGCATGGATTGCGGCACCCGTTCCAGCGCCGCCTGCATCGGCAGGATCATGTAGGGCAGCCAGACATAAAGGAACACAAGCCATGTCCCGATATAGCTGGTGGACAGTGAATTGCCCCCGATCACCGGCAGCGCGAGGATTCCGTTAAGCACCGCCGATGCCCCGATCCCGTCCGTGGCCCATGTGATGATCCCTTCGCGGGCAAGGATCAGTTTCCACGCATAGACCTTGACCAGATAAGACGACCACAGCGGCAGCATCACGCCCAGATAGAACAGCGCCTTCCAATGGCCCTTCGCATAGCGGGCGGCGAAATAAGCGATGGGAAAGGCGATGACGACGGCCCCCAGCGTCACGGCGGCGGACATCGCAACGGTGCGGATGATGATGTCCAGATTGGCCGGTTGCAGCAATTCACCATAGGTCGACAGGGTGAATTCCCGCCGGATCTGCCCCGAAAATTCGTCGATGGAATAGAAGCTTTGCAGCAGAAGCGCGGCCAGAGAACCAAGATAGACCACGACCAGCCAGACCAGCGGCAGCGCCAGCAACGTGATCAGCAGCACATTCGGATGCCGCCAGAACAGGGCCGAGATGCGATCTCCCAGCCCTCGGGTTGGCAGGATGGCCCGCGCCGGTTGCGCGATGCGAGACGGTTCGGCGGCCAGGCTCATCAGCCCTCCTCCATCACATGCATGGCCTGCGCGTCCCAGACAAGCCCGACTTCGGCCCCCTGTTCCGGCAGCGGTTGGCCTTTGGTCACAAAGACCGACAGCTCGCCCCCCGGCACGGCCACGACAATACGGGTCCCCGACCCCAGATAGCGCAGGGCGGTGACATGGCCGCGCAGCCGTGACCCCTCATCGCCGATGCGGATGGATTCGGGCCGCAGGCTGGCCGGGCGGGCAGGCGCGCCGAAGCGGCTGGCCATCTCGGCGGTCAGGACGTTGGACGACCCGACGAAATCCGCGACAAAGCGTGTCCGCGGCTTTTCATAGATCTCGGACGGGGTGCCGATCTGGGCGATCTTGCCTTGCGAGAACACGGCCACCTGATCGGCCATCGACAGGGCCTCGCCCTGATCATGGGTGACAAAGACAAAGGTGATGCCAAGGCGTTGTTGCAGGGCCTTCAACTCGTCCTGCATCGCCTCGCGCAGCTTCAGATCAAGCGCGCCCAGCGGTTCATCCAGCAAAAGCACACGCGGTTCGTTGATCAGCGCGCGCGCCAGTGCCACGCGTTGACGCTGCCCGCCTGACAGCTCTCCGGGTTTGCGCGCGCCGTAGCCCTCAAGCTTGACCAGCGCCAGCAACTCCTCGGCCCGGTCGTGACGGGTTCGCTTGTCCACGCCCTTGACCATCAGCCCATAGGCGACGTTGTCGCGCACGTTCATGTGCGGAAACAGGGCATAGTCCTGAAATACGGTGTTCACATTGCGTCGGTTCGGCGGTACCGCGCTGCAATCCTGCCCGAAGATGCGGATCATGCCGCCCGTCGGCTGCTCGAACCCCGAGATCAGACGCAGGCAGGTGGTCTTTCCCGACCCCGATGGCCCCAGCATGGCGAAGAAGGTTCCCTCGGCAATGCTCAGGTCCACACCATCGACCGCCCGGACCGATCCGAAATGGCGTGATACATTCAGGAATTCAACGGCTGCTGTCATGGGAACTTCCGGGTCAGGCAAAGGCACCCCCCGCTTGCGCGGGGGAGCCGTGTGAGGGCTTGGTCAAAGAGAAGGGTTCGTCAGCGGCCGCCGATCACGCCGATATAATCCGAGACCCAGCGATAATAGGGCACGCATTCGCCCTGGCTTTCGCATTTCGTCACCGGTGTCGTCCAGAAGCGGATGCGTTCGAAATCGTCGAACCCGTTCTTGGTGCAGCCCTCGGCGGTTTGCATGCCGCGGCCATCGGTGCAAGCGGCGGGCACGACGGGGTTCGCGCCGAACCAGACCGACAGGTCCGCCTGCAGGTTCGATGACAGCGTGTGCTCGATCCACAGATAGGCGCAGGTGGTGTTTTCGGCATTCACATGCATCATTGTGGTGTCCGCCCAGCCGGTCGCACCTTCCTGCGGGATGACGCTGGCCACCGGCACGCCGTCGGCCTGCAGCAGGTTCACCTGGAAGGGCCATGTGCCCGAGGCTGCCATGCCCTCGTTGCGGAAGTCGTCCATCTGGATGAAGGCATCATGCCAGTAGCGGGCCGTCAGGGTGCGCTGCACCCGCAGCAGGTCGAGTGCTTCCTTGTACTGGTCCGCGTTCAATTCGTAGGGCGAGGTGATGCCCAGTTCCGGTTTATGGAACATCAGATATTGCGCCGCATCTGCGATGTGGATCGGGCCGTCATAGGCTTGCACGCGGCCCTTGTTGGTCTTGCCGTCGGGCAGGTCCATCTCTTCGAACACCACGTTCCAGGATGTGGGCGGGCTATCCCCGAACACCTCGGTATTATACATCAGAACGTTGGGGCCCCACTGGTAGGGCACGCCGTAATGGACGCCGTCCACCACATACCAGGGCGCGTTCTTCAGCCGGTCGTCCACCGTGTCCCACGATGGGACAAGCGAAAGGTTAATGGGTTGGACACGTTCGCCCGCCACCAGGCGCAGCGAGGCGTCACCCGAGGCGGTGACCAGATCGAAGCCGCCCTCGTTCATCAGGGCGACCATCTCGTCCGAGGTATTGGCGGTCTTGACCTGCACCATGCAGCCGGTCGCTTCCTCGAATTTGGTGACCCAGTCGAAATCCGCGACCGTCTCGCCCCGCTCGATATAGCCGGGCCAGGCCACGATGTTCAGCTTGCCTTCCGGCGTGCCCAGTTCTGCGACCTGTGCCAATGCCGGGGTGATCCCGATCAGCGCCGCCAGTGCCGTCGTTCCCATCAGTTTCAGATGTCTCATTCCAGTGCTCCCTGTGTCATGGCCCTGTATCGGACCCTCTTTTCTGTTTTGGGAGTCAGCGTATGTGGGGCGGCTTTCTTCGCAATATCAAAATGCAGAACCAATCCATCGGTTTTTCCGATACCTTAGCCTGCGCTCAGCTTTGCCTAGGAATTTCAGGCGATTGCCAATTTACGCCTTATCGGCCCGGCAGCGTGGACTGCGCCACCCTGATGAAATTCCGGGCTTGCGGGCTGAGCGGGGCACCGCGCCGCCACGCCAGACCGACCTGCACATTGGGCAGATCGCCCGACACGTCGCGGATCTCGATTCGGTCCCCCTCGAGCGACCACGGCCGATAGACCAGACCCGGCAGGATCGCCAGACCCGCACCGGTTGCAACAAGGCTGCGAACCGCCTCGACCGAGCGGGTGCGGAAGGCGATGGTCGGCTTCACGGCCATGGCCTGCATCAATTGGCGCATGCTCTCTTCGATTTCGTCCACCATCAGCTGGATCAATGGCGTCTCGGCCAACTGGTCCAGCGCGATGGCATCGGCCTGACCCAGCGGATGGCCCAG
>Ga0209347_1005311_pt1 | contig 12362 bp, 10 predicted proteins | sample AutmiccommuBRH23_FD_187382 | JGI IMG/M metagenome (GOLD analysis project Ga0209347, IMG submission 187382) | Deep subsurface microbial communities from Mt. Terri, Switzerland - Autotrophic microbial communities BRH/23 (SPAdes) (version 2) | ecosystem: Environmental > Aquatic > Deep subsurface >...
CCGTCAGCGGGCGCCCGTCACCGCGCCGCGCGCTCGCCGAGGATGATCTCGGCCAGCGCGTCGCAGGCCGGTCGGCGCGACCCGGCGCTGCGGGCCAGCACCACCTCGAGATCGGCGATCGCCGGCAGGCCGTGGCGGTGGTCGAGGATCATCACGCTCGCCGGCACGGAGCAGCGCGCCAGGGCGGCGACCGCCAGGTCGGCCTCGACCATCGCCAGCAGGCCGAGCAGGCTGGGGCTGGAATAGGCGGCGCGGTAGGCGATGCCGGCGGCCTCCAGGGCGGCCACCGGCCGCAGCTGTGCCGGGCTGCCGGCCTCGTACAGCGCCACCGGCAGCGGTGTGCGTGCCGCGGCCGCCGAGCCGGGGGCCGCCACCCACACCATCGGCTCGACCCGGATCAGGTCGCCGGTGACGCCGCGGGTGCGCGACACGAAGGCGAGGTCGACCGACCCGGCGTCGAGCAGCGGCAGCAGCAGCGGCGTCTGCGCGCACACCGCCTCGACCTCGACCTTCGGGAACAGCGCGCCGAACCGGCGCAGCGGCCCCGGCAGCAGCGACAGCGCGTAGTCGTCGGGGGCGGCGACCGTCACCTTGCCGGTCACGTCCGGCCGGCGGATCGCCTCGACCGCCTGGTCGTGCAGCCGCAGCAGCCGGCGGGCGTAGCCGAGCAGGGTCTCGGCCGCCGGTGTCGGGCGGATGTTGCGGGTGTCGCGCTCGAACAGCGCCGTCCCCAATGTCTCTTCGAGACGGCGGATCTGCATCGACACCGCCGCCGGCGAGCGGTGCACCGCCTGCGCCGCCCGCGCGAAGCTCATGGCGTCGACGGCGGCCACGAAGGTGCGCAGCAGGTCGAGGTCGATCCGCGGTTCCATCTGTTCAGCATCCCTGAACAGTCTGTTCAGATCAATTCGTTTGAGTGAATTTTCCCCCTGGCGATGATCCGGCGGTCGATCCGGGAGAAACGCCATGCCGCCCGCCCTGCAGCTCGCCACCGGCAACCTGCTGCTCGGCAGCCTCGGGGTGTTCGTCGCCGAGAGCGGCCAGGACGTCGCCACGGTGGTGTTCTGGCGCTGCGTCTTCGGCGCACTGGCGCTGGCCGCCTATGTCGGCGCCGCCGGCCTGCCGGCGCCGCACCGGCTCGGCCGCCGGGGCCTGGCGATCGCAGCACTGACCGGACTGCTCATGGTCGGCAACTGGCTGCTGTTCACCGCCGCACTCGGCCGCGTCGGCATCGCGCTCGCCACCATCACCTTCCACGTCCAGCCCTTCCTGGTGGTGCTGCTCGGCGCCGTCCTGCTGGGCGAGCGCCCGGGTGCGGCGCGCATCGCCTGGGTGGCGCTGGGCTTCGCCGGGCTGCTGGCGGCGATCGGGCCGGAGCGGCTGCTGCAGCCCGGCGGCGACGCCTACCTCGCCGGCATCGGCTGCGCCCTGGGCGGCGCGCTGCTCTATGCCGCGGTCACCCTGCTGGCCAAGCGCATCGCCGGCGTCCCGGCACCGACCCTGACCCTGGTGCAGTGCCTGGTCGGGATCCCGCTGCTGGCGGCCCTCGGCCCGGCGATGCCGCCGGCGGTCGGCCCCGCGGCCTTCGCCTGGCTGGCCGGCATCGGCCTGGTCCACACCGGCCTGGTCTACGTCCTGGTCTACGGCGCGCTGCCGGGCCTCGGCACCCCGGTGATCGCGGCGCTGACCTTCCTCTACCCGGCCGCCGCGGTGCTGGTCGACGCTGCGGTCTACGGCCGGCTGCCGGACCCCGGGCAGGCGGCCGGCCTGGCGCTGATCGTGCTGGCCAGCGCCGGCAGCACGCTCGGCTGGCGCTGGCCGGAGCGGGTGCCGCGCGGGGCCGGGTGGGGACGCGATCGGTGATCCGCGTCCCCGAGCCGCCGGTCGCTCAGTAGTCCCAGAAACCCGGAACCCACCGGAAGGCGTCGCCGACGACCGCCACCCGACCGACCGAGGGGAAGGGCAGATGCGTGGCCACCAGCTGCCCGCCGGTGGCAGCCAGCTCCCGCAGCAGGCGGACACGGACGCGCGCCGCTTCCTTGGGGTCGTGCTCGAAGCCGTTGAACCAGTCGGGGTGGTCGAACCCGACCGCGAAGACGGCGTCGCCGGCGAACATCAGCCGGTCGCCGCCGGAGGCGATGCGGACCACGCTGTGCCCCGGGGTGTGGCCGCCGGTGCGCTGCACGGACACCCCCGGCGCCACCTCGAGCTCCTCGTCGAACAGCCGCAGCTGGCCGCGATACTCGTTCACGAACCGCCTGGCGGCCGCCCGCAGCGCGTCCGGGAAGCCCGGCGGCATGGATGCCTGGGTGAAGTCGGGCGCTTCCCAGAACGCGACCTCGGCGGCCGCCACGTGGATCCGCAGGTCCGCACGCAGCCGGTCCTTCACGCCGTCGACGATCAGCCCGCCGATGTGGTCCATGTGCATGTGGGTGAGCACGATGTCGGTCACCGCGGCGAGGTCGATGCCGGCGTCGGCCAGCCGCTTCACCAGCTGCCCGGCCCGCGGCAGGTTCAGCTCCGGGTCGAAACCGAGCCCGGCGTCGATCAGGATGGTCCGGCCGCCGCTGCGCGCCACCACCACGTTCAGCGCCCAGTCGAGCACGTCCGGCGGCAGGAACCGCTCGCTCAGCCAGGCGTTCCGGGCTGCCGGGTCGGCGTTGTGGCCCAGCATCTCGCCGGGCAGCGGCAGTACTCCGTCGCTGACCACCAGCACGTCGATCTCGCCGACCCGCAGCGCGTAGCGCGACGGAACCAGCTCGAAGGCATCCGGACGTCCGGGCTCCGAAGTGTTGTGCATGTTCATGATCGTCTCCTCTGAACTGATGTGTTGCCCAATCCCGTGTTCGCCGCCTGCTGACTTCATTCCAGGCCGACGGGTGCAGGATGGACCGCATGGTGCCGCAGGTCTTTCAGAGGTCCTTCGATTTGCTATGGGTTTTTGTCCCAATGCGTCCGCGTTTGCGTTAGGATCCCTTGTCGTGAGGGACGCGCAGGCGACGCGCCGATCCATCGTCCTTTGGTTTCAATCGTTTCCCGGACTGACGGCATCGGCTCGCCCACCTGATGGAGCGCCGTCTTGAAGATTGCGTTCGGAGAGCACGTGCTCGATCCGGAGCGGCGGGAGCTACGCTGCGGACCCGAGGCGGTCGCGGTCGGACCCCAGGTCTTCGATCTGCTGCTGTTTCTCCTGCAGAGCCGCGAGCGAGTCGTCACCAAGGACGAGCTGATCGACGTGGTCTGGGGCGGGCGGATCGTCTCGGAGTCCACTCTCACCAGCCATATCAACGCGGTGCGCAAGGCGATCGGCGACAGCGGCGACGAGCAGCGCCTGGTGCGGACGATCGCCCGCAGGGGCTACCGCTTCGTCGGCGAGGTGCGGGAAACCGCGAGTTCGGAGACTTCGGACCCCGGGGACGCCAGTGATCCGGCCATGCCGGAGCTGAGCCTTCCCGACCGGCCGTCGATCGCCGTGCTGCCGTTCCTGAACCTGAGCGGTGATCCCGAGAGGGAGTATTTCAGCGACGGCATCACCGAGGACATCATCACTGCGCTGTCCTGGGTGAAGTGGTTCTTCGTGATCGCCAGGAACTCCAGCTTCACCTACAAGGGCCGGGCGGTTGACGTGAAGCAGATCGCCCGCGAGCTCGGCGTGCGCTACGTGCTCGAGGGCAGCGTGCAGCAGGCCGGCGACCAGGTGCGCATTACCGGCCAGCTCATCCAGGCCGAGACCGGCATGCACATCTGGGCCAACCGGTTCGACGGCGGGCTGGCCGACATCTTCGGGCTGCGCGACCAGGTCACGGCCAGCGTCGTCGCGGCGATCGAGCCGTCCCTGCGCCGGGCCGAGATCGAGCGGGCCCGCCGCAAGCCGACCGAGAAGCTGGACGCCTACGACTGCTACCTGCGGGCGCTGCCGCATTTCGGCACGCTGACGCGCGAGGGCGTCGGCGAGGCGATTGCGCTGCTCGATCGGGCGATCGCGATCGACCCGCACTTCGCGCTGGCCAAGGCGCTCGCCGCCCGCTGCTATGCTTGGCGCAATCCCCAGGGCTGGGCGGACGCGCCGGGGGACGAGACGGCGACCGCCGTGCGGCTCGGCCGCGAGGCCCTCCAGGACGGCGACGACGATCCGTCGGTGCTGTGGATGGTCGGCTTCACGCTCTGGCAGCTGCGCGTCGACTTCGAGGGCGCCATCGAGCTGTACGACCGGTCGCTCGCCCTCAACGCCAATTGCGCGCAGGCCCTCGCCCTGCGCGGCTGGGCGCTGGGAACCGCGGGACGGCTCGAGGAGGCGACCACGTCGCTGCAGCAGGCGCTGCGGCTGAGTCCGGTCGACCCGGAGGCCTTCTTCACGATGTCGGCCCTGGGCTGGACCTGCCTGATGGCCGGACGGGCCACCGAGGCGGTGCAATGGACCTCTCGCGCTCTAAGGGAGCGGCCGTCCTTCGCGCCCGCCCTGCGGTTCCACGCGGTCTGCCTGGTCGAGCTCGGCCGGCTGGGCGAGGCGCGCGACACGGTCGCGTTTCTGCTGCAGCTGGAGCCTGGCCTGACCGCCTCCAAGCTCCGCGAGCGGGCCCCCATCTCGAACGAGAGGCTGATGAGCGCGTTCCTGGACGGGCTCCGCAAGGCGGGGCTGCCGGACTGATCGCGGCGTGACAGGGCATTCCCCCTTTGTCGTCATCCCGGACGGACGCGCCGCTCCGGCGCGGCCGAGCCGGACCCACCGGGTGACGGGCACGGGCAGCGGCCGGAATCGCGGCGGCCCTTCCCGTCCGCCCCGTCGCGTGCCGGTGCAGCGCCACCCTGATGGCGACCAGCATCGGGGCCGCGACCGCGAACAACAGGGCGACGGCGTTGAACGCCGTGTCGAAGGCGATCACGGCGGACTGGCCGGTCACCCCCCTGTGCAGCAGGCCCATGGCGACCCGGCCGGCCGCTGCGGCGTCCATGCCCTTTGCCTGCAGCATGGCGGCGGTCGCCGCCAGCCGTTCGGCGACCGCGGCGGCCCCGGCGGCGGCGTGCGCACCCAGGACCGCGGCATTGGACGCCACCTCGTGCTCGATCAGCGTCTGCAGCCCCGCCACGCCCATCAGTCCCCCGAGCTGGCGGCCGGTGTTGAACAGGCCGATGCCGGCGGCGAGGTTGCGGCCGTCGAGGTGGCCGAAGGCGATCAGGGTGATCGACAGGAACAGGAAGCCGAGGCCGAGGCCGCGCAGCAGGATGGCGGCCATCATGTCGTCGGCACCGCTTTCGCCGGTCGAGCCGGACAGCATCCACATCGCGGTCATGATCATCAGGATGCCGAACGGCACCGTGGCGAAGGGCGGCACGCCGCGGGCCTGCATGAGGTAGGCGGCGAGCAGCAGTGCCGCGACGAACAGCCCGCCGCTCGGCAGCAGCAGCTGGCCGGCCGCGGTCGGCGTGAAGGCCAGGACCGACACCGCGAACGCCGGGATCAGGAAGCCGCTGCCGAACAGGGCGGCGCCGGCGACGAAGCTGACGATGAAGGCGAAGGTGAAATCCTCCGAGCGGAACAGCGTGACGTCGAGCAGGCCGCGGCCGCCGGCGAGCAGCTGCCGTCCGAGGAACGCCAGGAGGCTGGCGGCACCGATCACCGTCAGCCACAGGATCCCCGCTTCCTCGAACCAGTCCCAGCGGCTGCCCTGGCCGAGCACGTAGGTGAAGCAGAGCAGGGCGACGCAGAGCAGGGGAAAGCTGACCCGGTCGAACGGCCTCCGCCCGGTTCGGGCAGGCGCGGCCCGGGCGGGTGCGGGACCGTCGCCGAGCAGCAGCAGCCCGGCGGCCGCCAGCGCCACCGGTGGGACGCAGAGGAAGATCCATGTCCAGGACCGGGTGTCGAGCAGCCAGCCCTGCAGGGCTGGGGCGATGGTCGCCGGCGCGACGACCGCCGCCATCGCGAACAGGGCCTGGAGCATCGGCTGCCGGGATCGCGGAAAGGCAAGCAGCAGGAACGCCTGGCCGGCGACCAGCACGACGCCGCCGGCGAGCCCCTGGACGGCCCGGAGTGCGACCAGCAGGTCCAGCCGTACGGTGACGGCACAGAGGGCGCAGGCCGCACCCATGGCCAGCGTGGCGCCGACGATCAGGCTGCGTTGCTCGGTGCGGCCAAGCAGCCAGGGTGCCGCCATGAAGCCGATCAGCTTCATGGCGGTGTAGGCGATGTCCAGCCAGGCGAACTCGTCGGGGGTGGCATGGGTGTCGCCCATGATGTCGGCGCGGCCGAGCGCCAGGACCGTGCCGGCGACCGCCTCGGTCAGGGCGGCGAGCAGGATGCCGGCGACGACGAGGGTTCCGGGCGCGGTCATGGCCCGCCGCCGCCGGCGATCGCGACCCGCGCCGACAGGCCCGGCACCAGGCGGCCGGGCAGCGGGTTGCCGACGAACCGGATCTTCACCGGAACCCGCTGGACGACGCGGACGAAGTTGCCCGTCGCATTGTCCGGGGGCAGCAGGCTGAAGGCCGATCCGCTGCCCGGCGCGAAGCTGTCCACCACGCCTTCCAGCGTCTCGGCCGGATAGCCGTCGACGACGATGCGGGCGCGCTGGCCGGGCCGGATGGTTCCGATCTCCGTTTCCTTGACGTTGGCCACCAGCCACAGGTCGTCGACCGGAACGATGTCGAGGAGCGAGACGCCCGGTGCCACGAGCCGGCCGACGCGGGCCTGGCGGTTGCCGACGACGCCGCCGACCGGCGCCCGCACCACGGTGTCGTCGAGGGCGATGCCGGCGAGGTCGCGCGCCGCCTCGGCCTGTGCGACGGCGGCGACGGCGGCTTCGCGGCGGGCGGCGAGCACGGAGATGCGCTGCTGCTGCGCCTCCACCGTCGCCGACGCGGCCGACACGCCGGCCTCGGCCCGCGACCGCGCCGCGTCGCTCTCGTCGACATGCGACTGGCTGACGGCGCTGCTGCGGAACAGCTCGCGGCGGCGGGCGGAGACCTTGGTCGCCAGCGTCATCTCGGCCACGGTGGAGCGCCGCTGCGCCTCGGCCTGGCGGACCAGGACAAGCTGCAGCTGCGTCTCGGCGTCGACATTGGCAAGGTTGGCGCGGGCGGCCTCGACATTGGCCACGGCCTGCGCCAGCCGCGCGCGATGGTCGCGGTCGTCGATCCGGAACAGCACGTCGCCCGCCCGGACGGCCTGGTTGTCCTCGACCTCCACCGCGGTGACGTATCCGCCGACCTTCGGGGCGAGCGCGGTCACGTCGCCGCGGACATAGGCATTGTCGGTGGACGCCTCGCCGTCCGGGCGGCTCCAGGCCCACCCGGCGGTCACCAGCAGCACCGCGCCGAGGCACAGCAGCAGGCCGGCGATCTTTGTGTTGTCGGGCTTCGCCATGATGACCTCCGTCGGTTGTGGCGCCCGTCGCGGGTCCGGGCGTCGCGTCCGGACCCGCGGGCGGGCGGGCGGTCAGTAGTCGACCAGGCGCGCCCACTCGGCGGCGGCGAACGCCTTCTCCCGATCGGCGGCCGGCGGATAGATCCACTGCGTGTTGATCTCGCGCTTCATGGCCTTCCCGGTCTCGCCGGTCATCTCGACGACGCGGTCCCAGCCGCGGGTGAAGATCGCGCCCGCCGCCCCGAGGTCGAGGCAGGTCACGTAGTTGCGCTGCTGGTACGGCTCGGTCGGCAGGCCCAGCAGTTCGGCCGCCGCATTGTGGCCGGCCGCGGCGCCGAGCCGGTTGGCGTGCTGGCAGGACATCAGCGCGATGTTGCCGAGATCGTCGGTCGCCACGTGGGCGGTGTCGCCGGCGGCGAACACCGACGGCAGGCCCGGCACCCGCAGGTCGCGGTCGACCAGCAGGCGGCCGCCGCGGTCGCGCTCGGCGGGAATCTGCGCGGTGAGGGGACTGGCGCGCAGGCCGGCCGCCCAGATCACGGTGGCGCTCTCGATGCGCTCGCCGCTGGTCAGCACCACGCCGGTCGCGTCCAGCGCCTCGACGCCGACGCCGAGCCTGGTCTCCACGCCCGTCGCCTGCAGGGCGTCCAGGATCAGCGGCCGCGGGTTCGGGCCCATGTCCGGTGCGACGCTGTCGTTGCGGTCGACCATGACCACCCGGATCCCGGCGTCCCGGCCGAGGACGGCGCGCAGCCGCGGCGGCATCTCGGTCGCGACCTCGATGCCGGTGAAGCCGCCGCCGGCGACGACGACGGTGTCGCGCGCCGCCGAGGCCGGCCGGGCCGCCAGCGCGTGGAGATGCCGGTCGAGGGCGACCGCGTCGTCGAGCTGGTCGACGCTGAAGGCGAACTCGGCCACGCCCGGCAGATCCGGCCGGAACAGCCGGCTGCCGGCGGCCAGCACCAGGCGGTCGTAGCGCAGGGCGCGGCGGGCGCCGTCGGCGCCGACGACGTCGACCGTGCCGGCGTCGATCGCCTCGACGCGACCCTGCTCGTAGCGGATGTCGAGGGCCGCGAACAGCTCCAGCAGCGGCGCTGACAGGGTCTCCGGCGCTGGCTCGTACAGGCGCGGCCGGATGACCAGCCGCGGCTCCGGTGCCACGACGGCGATCTCCAGCGCGTCCGGCGAGACCTTGGCCACGTCACGCTGGCGGGCGGCCGAAAGGGCGGCATACATGCCGGCGAAGCCGGCGCCGATGATCAGAAGACGTTTCATGGTCGGATCTCCTACTGGGGGTGTGAGGTCAGCAGTGGGTGAGCGTGCGTCGAGCGGCTGAGCCAGTCGGCGAAGCGCGTGGCGCCAAGGCGCGGCCGATCGCCGGGCGTCAGCGATCGATCGTTCAATGAGGTGCCGAAGTAGCGGGCTCGGACATCGGCGATCACGCGGCGCCGGTCGCCTCTCGCAGCCAGGAACTCGCACGCGAATTCGTCGAGGGGGCGTGCCTCGGGACCTGCCACCTCGATCGTCGCGGTCAGCGGTGGCGCGAGGACGACATCGGCGAGGACGTCGGCGACGTCGTCGCCTGCGACCGGCTGCACCAGCGCCGGCGAAAGCCGGATCACGTCGCCGTCGTACCCCGCCTCGGCGATGCACTGGATGAATTCGAAGAACTGGGTCGCACGCAGGATCGTGTAGGGGATCCCCGCGGCCTTGATCAGGTCCTCCTGGGCAAGCTTCGCGCGAAACCTGTCGCTCGAGAGAAGCCGTTCCGTGCCGACAACCGACAGCGCGACGTGGTGCCCGACGCCGGCCGTGGCTTCCGCCGCCAGGAGGGCGCGGCGCGAGGTCTCGAAGGTGTCGAAGGTCTCGCGGCCTTCGATCTCGCACGCGCTGCCGAGGTCGGCGACGATCCGCGCCCCGGCCAGGGCCTCGCCGAGCTCTGCTCCGCTGCAGGCTTCGATCCAGGTCTCCGACAAGATCGCCACGTCGTCGCGGCATCGCGGGCGGAGCCTGCTCACGAGCTTCGGCCCGATGCGACCGTGATCTCCGATGACGACAATCATTTCGTCGGTCCTCCGGCTTCTGGCGGCCAGATCGATGGCTGCCGACCGACCGGATGGTGCGCGCACCCCAAGTCGAAGTCCTTGGAGGAACCTTGATTTACCGACGACTGTCCGCTGGCTTTACGTCCAGGCAGCCCTGTCCGGGCCTGAACCGCCCGGGTGTCTCGTCGCTGCGGCTGATGTCCGGCGACAGCCGGTGTGCTACCAACGCGTTCCAGCTCAGGCGGGGGCAGCAGCCGGGTCCGTCACGGCCAGGCTTCCCGCTCGCCAGTCCGAGAGGAGCACCGGGTTGCAGTTCGCCTTCGACGGATATGTGCTTGATGCCGATCGGCGGGAACTGTCGACCAATTCCGAGCAGATTGCGTTGGCGCCCCAGGTCTTTGACCTGCTGCTCCTGCTGATTCGCAACCGCGAACGCGTGGTCAGCAAGGACGACCTCCTGCAGGAGGTCTGGTCCGGACGCATCGTGTCGGAATCCACCCTCACCACCCATGTCAACGCGGTCCGCAAAGCCATCGGTGACAACGGCCAGGAACAGCGACTGATCCGCACCGTGTCCCGAAAAGGCTTCCGCTTCATCGGCAAGGTCACGGAAGTTTCACTTCAGGAGGAACTCCGATCGCCGAACGCAGCGCCGACCACGCCGAACGAATTGCCGACGCTGCCCGACAAGCCATCGATTGCCGTTCTGCCGTTCCTGAACCTGAGCGGTGATCCCGGTCAGGACTACTTCATCGACGGCGTGGTGGAGGATGTGATCGCCGCGCTTTCACGCGTCCAATGGCTGTTCGTCATCGCTCGCAATTCCAGCTTCACCTACAAGGGCAACCCGGTCGACATCAAGCAGGTGGGCCGGGAACTCGGGGTTCGCTACGTGCTGGAAGGTAGCATGCGCAAGGCGGCGAACCGCGTGCGGATAACCGGGCAGCTTATCGACGCAACCGCCGGGGTGCACATCTGGGCGGAACGCTTCGAGGGCACGCTCGACGACATCTTCGAGTTGCAGGATCAACTGGCGACGAGCGTCGTCGTCGGCATTACGCGGCAGCTCGAGCGCGCCGAGATCGAGCGCGCGAAGCGCAAGCCCACCGGCAGCCTCGACGCCTACGACTATTATCTGCGTGGCCGGGCGTACCTGAATATCGGCACCAGGACGGCCATCGAGGAAGGGCTTCCCCTGTTCCACAAGGCGATCGACCTCGATCCCGACTACGCCTCGGCATACGCGATGGCGGCATGGTGCCATTTCTGGCGCAAGGTCAACGGCTGGATGACGGATCGCGACCGCGAGATTGCCGAGGGTGCCCGCCTCGCCCGCCAGGCTGTCGACCTGGGCAAGGACGATGCCGTGGCACTCACCAGGGGCGGCCATGCGCTCGCGCATTTCGTCGACGACATCCATGGCAGCATCGCGCTGATCGACAGGGCGCTTGCGCTCGATCCGAATCTGGCGGCCGCCTGGTTCCTCGGCGGGTTCCTGAGGATCGAGCGCGGCGAGCCGGAGGCTGCCATCGAATACTTCACGCACGCGATGCGGTTCAGTCCGCTGGATCCGGAGATGTTCCGGATCCAGGGCGGGATGGCGCTGGCGCATCTGCTGGCGGGCCGCTTCGACGCGGCTTCGTCATGGGCGGAGAAGGCATACAGGGAGCTGCCGAGCTTCCTGATGGTCGTCGCGGTCATCGTGGCGAGCCACGCGCTTGCCGGCCGCGCGGACGAGGCACGGCGTGCGATGATGCATCTGCGCCAGCTCGACCCCGCGTTCCGCATCTCCAAGATCGCGGATTGGCTGCCTCTGCGAAGACCGCGAGACCTCGCCATCCTGGCGGATGGGCTGCGAAAAGTCGGGCTGCCGGAATAGCGGCGCCGCGCTGGATCCGCGAGGAGGTCACCGAGACAGGACAATCCTGCTGCCGCAACAAGCGGATGTCGGCGGCCGGGCGATCCCGCTACCTCTCGTCCGGCAAGCCCGGCGAAGGAGGTGCATGATGAACGCGGAAGCTGGCCGTCCGGCCACGGCGATGCAACTGCTGGAGCGCATGTTCGACGTCGAGATACGGTTCCTGCAGGACGCGACGAGCGATGTCGGCCTGCTCGCCTCGGCCTTCCACCCCGACGTCACGATTCATGAGCCCGAGACGCTGCCCTATGCCGGCGACTGGACCAAGCGCGCCGGTGTCGCGGCACTGTTCCAGCGGATGCGGGAGGTCTGGAGCCAGGTGAGCGTCGAAGGCCTGCGGGCCGTCCGGCAGGACGCCATGGCCCACATGTACTGCACCATCTCGCTCACCGCCCGGGACAACGGCGCTACGATCCGCCAGCCATTCGCCGAGGTGCTGCGCTTCGAGGGCGAGCGGCTGATCGACGGCACGCCTTTCTACTTCGACACCGCCGCGATCGTCGCGGCACTCGGCAAGTGACAGGCAGGGTCGGCCGCTCTCGCGGGTCGGGATGCAGGCGCTGTCGGCGCTGATCCGGGGATATCCGGCCGACTGCAGCGTCCAGGACACGCTGCTGCTGGGGCGGCCGACGCTGCCGGCCCTGGCGCGGGTCGCGCCCGAGGCGATGGACTGCCGGCTGGCGGGCGGGGCGCGGCGGTTCTTCCTGCAGGCCAAGGCGCTGGAGGCCCTGGCCCTGGTCATCGCCGAGGCGGACGCGGATGCGGCCGAGCCGGGCCTGCGGCCGCCGGAGTGCCAGAGGGTGTGGGCGGCGGCGACGCTGCTCGCCAGCCGCTACGGCGAGCCCTGGACGATCGCCACGCTGTCCCGCGAGGTCGGGCTGAACGAGCACAAGCTGAAGCACGGCTTCCGCACGATCGTCGGATGCACGATCCACGATTGCCTGACGAGCGCCCGCCTCGACGCCGCGGCCCACATGCTCGCCGACGGGGCCAGCGTGACGGAGACCGCGCTGGCGGTCGGCTACAACAACCTCAGATC
>Ga0209347_1005313_pt1 | contig 12361 bp, 7 predicted proteins | sample AutmiccommuBRH23_FD_187382 | JGI IMG/M metagenome (GOLD analysis project Ga0209347, IMG submission 187382) | Deep subsurface microbial communities from Mt. Terri, Switzerland - Autotrophic microbial communities BRH/23 (SPAdes) (version 2) | ecosystem: Environmental > Aquatic > Deep subsurface >...
ATGGGATTACCATTTACGGGGCATTCCAGGCCCCCCGGGATCCCAGGGCCGTGGTGGTCCTGGTACATGGTTTCGGAGAGCATTCCGGCCGCTACCTGGATCATGTAATCCCCTTTCTTGTGAACAGATCGCTGGCCGTCGTACGCTACGACCTGTTCGGCCATGGGAAATCCGGCGGGAAGAGGGGGCATTGCCCGGGTTACGGGGCCTTGCTTGAGCTGCTCGGCCAGGTTAGGGAGAAAGCCAGTGAATTATTCCCCCGCCTGGATGTTTTCCTCTATGGCCATAGCCTGGGCGGTAACCTCGTACTTAACCGCGCCTTGAGGGAGCCGGAAGGCATAAGGGCGGTTATAGCCTCCAGCCCGTACCTCCGACTGGCTTTCCGGCCTCCCGCCTGGAAATTGGCAGCAGGCAGGGTACTGATGCGGCTTATGCCCGCCATCACCATGGAATCCGGGATGGACCCTTCGGGTATCTCGCGGGTCCCGGAAGAGGTACAGAAATATATGGCCGATCCCCTGGTGCACAGCCGGGTAAGCCCGCTTTATACGTTTCCGGTTATAGCGGCAGGCGAGTGGGCCCTGGCACATGCCCATGAACTCAGTATCCCGGTCCTGCTGCTCCACGGGACGGCAGACCCGATCACAGACCATCGGGCAAGCATGGAATTCCACAGTAAATCCCCCCTAAGCGAACTGGAATTATTTGAAGGGGGCTACCATGAACTGCATAACGACCTTTGCCGGGTCGCTTTCCTTGACAGGCTGGCCCTCTGGTTTGACCAGCAGCTGCCTTAGCTCCCGATGGCGTGCCGGAATGCAATTCTTTGCTACCTTTAGGCCATGTTAGCTGCTTTTAAAGACCATGTAAACATTGAATTCCCGGGCCTGGAATCCAGGTCCCTGCTGCTTGCCTGCAGCGGCGGGGTAGACAGCGTGGTCCTGGTACACCTTTGTGAAGCCATGGGCCTCCGGTATGCCATTGCCCATTGTAATTTCGGGTTGAGGGCTGAGGAAAGCGATGCCGATGAACAGTTTGTAGCCCGGTTAAGTAAAAAACTTGGACGGCCTTACTATGCCAAACGTTTTGATACGCTGGGATATGTTAACGACCAGGGCACCTCCGTTCAGGTAGCTGCCCGTGAACTCCGGTATGCCTGGTTCACGGAGATCACCGGGAAGTATCATTTCGATTTGTTGTTTACAGCCCACCATGCGGATGATTCCCTGGAAACCTTCCTGATTAATTTGTCGCGCGGCACCGGCCTTGAAGGCTTAACAGGCATCCCCGCCAAAGCCCATGGTATCGGCCGGCCCCTGCTGCCATTTTCACGCGAACAGATCCTGGCCTATGCCCGATCCGAAAAGCTGGAATGGCGGGATGACAGCAGCAACGCCGAGACCAAATACCTCAGGAATAAAATACGCCTGGAACTGGTTCCGCCGTTGAAGGAATTGCATCCTGCCTTCCTGGAAAATTTTCTTAAAACCCAGTCGTATCTTGCGGGTAGTTCATCACTTCTGAACAGGTACCGGGAGATGCTCCAAAAGCAGTTATTTATAACGAAGGACGGGGCAGTCCGTATCCCGGTTAAAGCACTCCGTGCCTTAAGCCCCCTGGCAGACCACCTGCATCTGCTTTTCCGGGATTATGGTTTTAAAGATTGGGATGCCATGGAGGCCCTTTTATACACCTCGAGCGGAAAAGTCGTTTCCGGCAAGACCCACCGGCTGATCAGGGACAGGGATCACGTATTGCTTCAACAATTACAGGCAGGCGATACCGGCACCTATGAGTTTCCTCCTGCTCCCGGGAGCATTTTTTCTCCCATAAAGCTCCATATGAGCCTGGTACCCGAAATACAGGAACGGTCGGCGCGCATACTATATGTTGATAAAGAAACGTTAAACCCGGTACTAACCCTTCGGAAATGGCGGAAAGGGGATTATTTTTACCCATTGGGAATGAAAGGGAAAAAGAAGGTTTCCAAATTTTTCAAGGATGAGAAACTCGATATGGTAGCGAAGGAAAATCAATGGCTTTTATGTTCAGGGGATGACATTGTATGGGTGGTAGGGTTGCGGGCCGATGAAAGGTTTAAGGTGGAAGAAACGACCAACACCATTATGAAAATCACCTGGGAATCATGAAACTGATAAGCGCTGTTTTACTCCTGATCTTGTCTGTGGGCACCCTGGCGGGGCAAATGGGGGAAAACCCCGTTAGCTGGTCCCAGGAAGTGAAGCAGATATCTGACCAGGAATTCGAACTTATTTTAAGGGCAAAGATTGAGCCCGGCTGGCATGTTTATTCGCAGCATACCCCCGATGGGGGTGCCCTGCCTACCGAATTTACTTTTGAAGGCGCAGGGGAGGCCTTTGAGCTTGTAGGTCCTACCACCGAAAGCGAGACCGAGACAGCGTTTAGCGACATCTTTGAAGTAGATGAAACCTTTTTCAAGGAAAAGGCTGAATTCCGGCAGCAAATCAAAAGGCTCGACCCTGGCCTCAGCCAGGTAAGGCTCGACCTCTTTTACCAGGTTTGCAAAGAGGTTTGTATCCCGGTGGATGAGACCTTTTATTTTTCCCTGGACGGCAAACCGCCGGTCCTTGCGGAACAAACGGTTGACGACAGGAGTATGGCCCTGACTTCGGCACTCAAGCTCGACCTTAAGAATAAAGAATTACTTACACGTGCCGGAGGAGACGGGACCGGTTCGGGATCCAACCTTTTGATGATCTTCGGGCTTGGCTTGCTGGGGGGGCTTATAGCGCTCCTTACCCCCTGTGTTTTTCCCATGATCCCGCTAACGGTATCATTTTTTACCAAGCATTCGCAAAAAAGGTCCAGGGGCATAGCCCATGCACTTTTATATGGGTTTTTTATTGTCCTGATCTACTTTTTACTAAGCCTGCCCTTCCATCTTTTTGATTCCATAGACTCTCAAATCCTGAATACCATAGCCACCAATGTCTGGCTGAATATCTTTTTCTTCCTGGTGTTTGTGTTTTTTGCCTTCTCATTTTTCGGTTATTATGAACTGACCCTCCCTAGTTCCTGGGCGAATCGCATGGACAAGGCTTCTTCAAGGACAGGGGGCATGGTCGGAATTTTCTTTATGGCCCTTACCCTGGCTATAGTATCATTCTCCTGTACGGGACCCATTCTCGGAGGCCTGCTCGGTAGTACAGCGCTGGCGGAAGGAGATGTGGCCAGCAACCTCTCGGCAGGCATGCTGGGCTTTGGGGTGGCCCTTGGCTTACCGTTTGCCCTTTTCGCCCTGTTTCCGGCCTGGCTGAATTCCCTGCCGCGTTCGGGCGGGTGGATGAATACCGTAAAAGTAGTGCTGGGGTTCCTGGAACTTGGCCTGGCCCTGAAGTTTTTGTCGAATGCAGACCTTGTAGGGAACTGGGGCTTATTTAAACGGGAGATCTTCCTGGCCTGCTGGATTATCCTCGCCCTGCTAATGACCTTATACCTGTTCGGGGCATTTCGGTTTTACAAGGAGGGCCCACGGCCAGCTATTTCTACAACAAGGCGGATCGTAGGGTTATTCAGTGCAGGTTTCGCCTTATACCTGGGGCTGGGGCTGTTTAATTTAATCCCCCTGAAACTCTTGAGCGGGTTTCCGCCACCTGATTTCTACAGTGTGTTCGAGCAGGAAAGCGATTGCCCCCTTGGGATTGATTGCTTCAAGGATTTTGATGCAGGGGTGGCCCATGCCGCCAGGGTTAACAAACCTATTTTACTCGATTTTACCGGTTGGGCCTGTGTGAATTGCCGCAAGATGGAGGAAAATGTGTGGAGTGAACCGGATATCTATCCCCTGCTTAAGGAAGATGTGGTGCTTATCTCCCTCTATATCGACGACCGCAAGGAACTGCCTGAAGCGGAGCAGTTTTCCTTTCAGTATGATTCCGGGCGGGTGAAGGAGATACGGACCATTGGCCAGAAGTGGGGTACCTTTCAGACGGTGAATTTTGGCGCCGCCTCCCAGCCGTATTACCTGATGCTTTCCCCGGACCTGGAAATCCTGAATCCGGCTATCCAAAATACGGATAGCGACACCTACAGGGAATGGCTGCTGAGCGGGCTGCAGAATTACCGCCGGCTGACCATGGCCGGGAAGCAATAAAACCCTCCGGATTCCTCCTTTTTTTATCTTTCGAATAGGACTATCTTTAAATCGGTCAAAATTCCAATCGGTTGAAAATTCTAAGACGTTCGGCAAAGGTTATCCTGATTCTCCTGCTGGTGGGGTTGGTTGGCGGAATTTTTGTTTACCAGTCGCTTAAACCAGATTATGACGGGGTTAAAGCCCTGCCGGGACTTCAATCGGAGGTTTCGGTATACTTTGATACTTATGGAATCCCCCACATCTACGGGGATAATGAATCGGATGTCTTCAGGGCGCTTGGTTATGTGCATGCCCAGGACCGCCTCTGGCAAATGGAACTTTTGAGGAGGGTTGCCCGTGGCGGCCTCTCCGAAGTGTTCGGAAAGGAACTCCTGCCAACAGACCGCTTTTTCCTGGCCCTGGGGATTTGGGAAGCGAGCCGTGAAACGGTAGCAGGCATCGATCCGGACAGGGAGGAAATGATCCTCGCACAGGCTTATCTGGACGGGGTAAACGAATTCATCAAAAAAGGGCCCACCCCGGTGGAATTCTACCTTACCGGAACCGGGAAAACGCCCTTCAGCCTGGAGGATATGTACAACTCTATCGGCTATATGGCCTTCTCCTTTGCCATGGCACATAAAACAGACCCATTATTGAGTGCCATCCGCGATAGCCTGGGGCCGGCCTACCTTCACGACCTGGAAATAGGATATGACTCCCTGGCAACCCGTATCCGGAATTATAGCCCGGCGGGGCGGGATTCCGTTGCCCTCGGAATGGGGAATGCCATAACTGAGGCGCTCAGCGGGCTTCCCCTGCCACAATTTATAGGCAGCAACAGCTGGGTTTTAGCACCGGGGAAAACAAGCCAAGGCAAGGTCATTTTAGCCAATGACCCCCATATAGGGTTCGCGCAACCTTCGGTTTGGTATGAAGCACACCTGGTAAGCCCTGGCTATGAAAAGTATGGCTTCCATCTTGCGGGGATCCCTTTTCCGCTGTTGGGGCACGACCGCAACCTGGCGTACGGACTTACCATGTTCGAAAATGACGACCTGGATTTCTATTATGAGGTAAACCACCCTTCGGATTCAACAAAATACCAGCTGGCCGGGGGCTGGGAAAACTATGAAACCAGGACGCACACCATCAGGGTAAAGGATGCTGAGGATGTAACGTTTACTTATAAGTCAACCAGGAATGGCCCTTTAATGAACGGCATTGCCGCCGAAATAAACCTTGAAAGGCCTGTTAGCATGCGGTGGACCTATACCAGGCGACAGAACAGGCTGATGCAGGTTCTTTATGCCATGAGCCATGCCAGGGGCCTTGGCGAATTTGAAGCGGCCCTGCCCGATCTTCATGCTCCCGGCCTGAATGTTATGTACGGTGATGCGGAAGGGAATATTGCCTGGTGGGCCGGCGCACATTTATTCAAGGCGGGCGATAGCGTGAATACAAAACTGATCCGGGAACATTCAGTGGCAGACGACAGTATCCGGTTCCTCGATTTTTCACATAACCCCAAAGCCATCAACCCCCCCTGGAACTATGTTTATTCAGCCAACAACCAGCCTGAACCGGTAGGAGGGTTTACAGCACCAGGGTATTATCTACCCGAAAACAGGGCCAGACGCATAGTGGATGTGCTGGAATCCAAGGATGATTGGGACCTGAAGTCGGTAAGTGCCATGATCCTGGATGATACCTCCCCGGTGAATACGGAAATTGTAACAGACCTGGCGAAAGCCATGGATGTTACCCTCCTGGGCGAGGAAGAATTAAAATTGCTCGACGGGCTTAGCCGATGGCAGGGAAACTATCCGCTAAAAAGCATAGAAGCCACCTTCTTTCACCGCTGGGTCTATTTTTTCCTTAAGAATACCTTCGGGGATGAACTTGGAGAAGGGATGTTCGGGCAAATGCTCCGCACACATTTTGTCAAAAGGCTGATTGCACCCATGGCTGCAAGGGAAACTTCGGTATGGTGGGATAATATTAAAACCACTGAGAAGATTGAAAGCAAAAATGACATGATACAACTGGCCTTTGGAGAGGCTGTACAATCGCTAAGGGATCAGTTGGGGGACGATTATAAGCTATGGACCTGGGACAGGGTACATACCCTGGAACACCAACACCCTATTGGCCGTGTGGCAGCCCTGCGATCATTTTTCAATGTAGGGCCCTTTCCTGTGAGGGGCTCCAGGGAAGTCATCAATAATATGGCCTTTTCCTATGAGGAAAATGGGGAAAACCATGTTAATTCGGGTCCTTCTACCCGGAGAGTTATTGATTTTTCGGATATTGAGCAAAGCCTGGGAATCCTTCCGACCGGCCAATCCGGAAATCCCCTGAGCCCCCACTATGAAGACCAGGCAGAACTATATATTCACGGAAAGTTCCGGAAAATGCTGCTGAACAGGGAAGAAATTATTAACACATCAAATTCTTTACTTATATTTAAAAAGCAATAAAGCGTAAATACCGGGGATCCATGAGAATTGTCCTTTCCCTTTTCGCCTTCCTGGCGGCCCTTAGCGTTCAGGCACAGCTGAATACCCTGAGTGTGGATGAAGGGATGAGTTCACCCCGGGCGGACCTGGATGCTGTTGCGTGGATGTCGGGCCATTGGACCGGAGAGACCCTCGGAGGAATAACTGAAGAATTCTGGACGCCCCCATTGGGAGGGTCCATGATGTTTGCCTTTAAACTGGTAGTGGATGGGGAAGTACGATTTTATGAATTGGGATATATTAAGGAAATAAATAATACCCTGATGCTGCAGCTGAAGCATTTCGACAAGGGGCTAAAAGGTTGGGAAGAAAAAGAGGAGACGATAGATTTCCCCCTGGTTAAGATTGAAGGCAACAGGGCATATTTTGATGGGATGACCTTTGAAAATGTTGACCCAAATACCATGAATGTCTACCTTGTAATAGAGGATAAGGAGGGTGCAAGGGAGACCTTGTTCCGATACAGGCGAATTACTAATTGATCCTGAGGGAATACGGTTTAAAATGCTGCCTTCACATAGGGTTACCCGTGCTGATGGCGGGAAACGTATTGTTTGGGCTTAAAGAAACCCGGTTTTATGAAACATATGAAATCAGTATGGTTGTTATTAATATTCCTGATAACTTGCCATGACGGTTCCGCCCAGCAGATAACCGGGACCGGAGAGTATTACAAATGGTTCGATAAGCTGGTGGGGGTAGAGAACACCGGCTTGTATGAAGGGATCCTCTACAAGGAACAATACCGTACTATAAACGAAAACACCCAGTTCTTTAAGTCGCCTGCCTTCCTCCCCGGCTCAGTGGTCTATGCAGGGCAGCCCTATGTGGAGCACCAGTTGAAGTACAATGTTTTTGAAGACCAGCTGCTGGTTAAGGTTGAGCCCCGTCTTGGGGGCAATACCCTGCAACTGTTCAGGGAGAATGTTTCCGAATTTATTATAGACGGGCATTTCTTTACAAGGGTGGCGGAAGGCAATGGCACCTCAGTAGCCCCCGGCTTTTATGAGGTTTCCTTACAAACACCGGCATTCAGGCTCCTTACCAGGCACAGCAAACGACTTTTCGACCGCAAGGACCGCAGCAGCCTTTACTACGAATTCCTGGATTTAAAAAAAGAATACCTGTTACATTACCAGGGCAGCTACCATCCCATCAAAAATAAAAGTGATCTAACCGAATTATTCCCCGGGTTAGAAAAAGAGATCGACGCATTCTATAACCGGGCCCGGATTCAACGCCGCACGGACCCGCATATGTTTACGCTGGGGCTCATGCAACGAATTGGCAGCCTGCTTTTCCAACCAAACAGTAACGCCAGCAGATGAAAAAATTACTACTTTTTTTCCTGATCCTGTGGGGGAGCAAGGCACTTTCACAGGAGGGGCCGCTCATAAGTCTGAACTTCGAAGAGCGACCTTTTTCCGAGGTTATAACGGAACTTGAGAGGCAGTCCGGATATAGATTTTATTTCGTGGAGGAATGGCTGCCCAAACGGGCCATCTCGGGAAATTTTCAGAACCGGCCATTGCAGGAGGTTCTCGATACCCTCCTGAAGGATACGCTGCTCAATTACCATATCATGGAGGACGGCAAGGTGGTTTTAACCCAGAATGCCATTATTGTGGATACGCTGCCGGAATCGTTTTTCGGACAGGAAATGGAAGATGCCGGCACCGTGGAGGAAGCCGGGGCCAACCCCCTTTTTTATTCCCGGGCCGAATCGGAAACTGCCGTAGTGATGGAGACGGTCAGGATAGGAAAACAGGACCGCGGCAGTACCAGGCGGAGGTTTACCCTTAGCGGGGTAGCCACGAATGCGGCCAACGGCCAGCCCATTTCCGAAATGGCCATAGTGGTACAGGGGAAGAATATAGGAACGGCCACCAATGCCGATGGCTATTACCAGCTGGAACTTCCGGCCGGGGAAAATATCCTGGAGACTTCAGCCCTGGGCATTGAGGCGAGCAGGAAGAAGGTGATTATCTACAATGACGGCACCCTGGATTTTGACCTGGAGGAGAGTATCGAATTACTGGATGAAGTAGTGGTTCAGGGCAACCAGAACCGGAATGTGGAACAGGCCGCAACTGGGGTAACACTTATAGAAGTGGAGAAGATCAAGACCATTCCGCTGGTGCTGGGGGAGCGCGATATCCTTAAGGCAGCCATCACCCTCCCCGGGATTTCAACGGCCGGGGAAGGCTCCGCAGGCTATAATGTACGCGGCGGGCGTACAGACCAAAACCTTATCCTGCTCGACGAGGCCGTGATCTATAACCCGACCCACTTTTTCGGGATCTTTTCGGCCCTGAACCCTTTTACCTCGGGCGATGTGAATATATATAAAGGCAGCATCCCCGCGGAATACGGCGGCAGGCTTTCCTCGGTCTTCGATATCGGGACCCGGGATGCCACCACCGAAAAGTTTGCCGGCGAGGTTTCTGTTGGCCCGGTAACCAGCAACATTACCCTCGAAACCCCGGTTATAAAAGGAAAAGCCGGCATCCTGGCAGGGGGGAGGGCGACCTATTCGGACTGGATCCTGCGCTCGCTGGACGAACCGGAACTCAGCAACAGCAAAGCCTCCTTCTATGATTTTATATTGAAATACAACCATACCATCAATGAAAACAACGAACTCCGGGCTACCGGATACTATAGCCGGGATGAGTTCAGCATTACCTCCGATTCGGTATTTGATTACAGCAACCGCCTCTTATCACTAAAATGGGATCATAAATTCAGCGACCGGAACACCGGCAGTGTTTTGCTTTCCAACAGTGAGTATCGCTTTAACATAGAATTTGACGGGGATTCAAATAATGATTTCGATCTGGGATACCAGATCAATGAAACGGAACTGAAGCTGAAGATGAAAACGCTTGCCACTGACAACCATACCCTCGACTATGGGATCTCCGGAAAATATTATGCCGTGGACCCAGGGGTCCTGGAACCCACCGGGGAGGAATCGGAGGTGCTGCCCCTTATGATCCCGGAGGAGCAGGGGCTGGAGGCTGCCGCGTTTATTTCAGACAGCTGGAAGGTTAACGAAAAATTGCTAATAGATGCTGGCCTCCGATATTCGGTATACCTGGCCCTTGGGGCCGGGATACAGCGGATCTATGAGGAGAACGGGCCAAAAAACAGCAGTACCAGGGTGGAAACCCGCGATTATGACACCAACGAGGTTATAGAAACCTACGGGGGCCCTGAGGTACGGGTGTCGGCCCGGTATTTCCTGGGCGAGGACCTCTCGGTAAAAGCCAGTTTCAACAATACCTTCCAGTATATCCATACGCTTTCCAATAATACCACGGTGTCGCCCACAGATACCTGGAAACTGTCCGATTTCAATATAAAGCCGCAGGAAGCCAACCAGGTGGCCCTTGGGATCTATAAAAACCTCGACGGGAATACCTATGAAATAAGCCTGGAAGGATATTATAAACGATCGAAGAATATCCTGGATTATAAGGTAGGGGCACAGTTGCTGCTCAACGAGGAAATTGAAACGGAAGTATTGCAGGGCGATGGCAAGGCCTATGGGGTGGAATTCCTGGTAAAGAAGAACGAAGGGAGGCTGAATGGCTGGCTGGGCTATGCCTACAGCCGTTCCTTTGTGCGGCTCGACAGTGAATTTCCGGAGGAGCGGGTGAACAACGGGGAATACTTCCCTTCGAATTTCGACAAACCGCATGATGTCAGCCTGGTGGCCAATTACAAGTTCACCAGGCGGTTTAGTGCTTCAGCTAATTTTGTGTACCAGACGGGCAGGCCGGTGACCTACCCCATTGGAAGCTATGAATTCAACAATGCGGAATACGTGTTTTACAGCGACAGGAATAAGTTCCGGATCCCGGATTTTTACCGCCTCGACCTTAGTTTTAATATGGAAGGGAACCACAAGATCAAGAAGTTTGCCCATAGTTTCTGGAATTTTTCCATTTACAACGTCCTGGGCAGGAACAACCCCTATTCTGTCTTTTTTGTTACCGAGAACGGGGAGTTGAAGGCTTATAAAAGCTCGATCTTTGCCATCCCCGTACCTACCATCACCTATAATTTCAAGTTTTGAAGCAGATGAGGAAAGGAGGAAGACATAACTGGAAGGCCAGGGTAGCCGCCCCCGTGTCCGGATTCTGTATTGCCCTGATTTGCAATGGGTGCCTGGAGGTTTTTGAACCGGAAACGGTAACCTTTGAGAGCGCCATAGTGATAGAAGCCACCATCACCAATGAAATGAAACAGCATGAGGTAAAGCTGAGCCGGACGTACGACTTTGATGCCGGTGGCCCGCAGCCGGTAACCGGGGCAATGATCCTTGTGGAGGATGACCAGGGTTCTGAATACCTGTTTGAGGAATCCCTGCCAGGTACGTATATCTCTCAGGATGCCTTTGCCACGGCCCAGGGACGAAGTTACAGCTTAAAGGTAGAAGCAAATGGCCGTTCCTATGCTTCGGAACCAGCTGCCCTGACACCACTGGCACAGATGGATGCCCTGTATGCCGAACGGTATACCGATGGCGAGGGGCAGGAGGGGGTGGCCATCCGGGTCGATGCTTCCGGCCTGCAGGGGAACGCCGGGAATTACCGCTATGCCTATGAGGAAACCTATAAAATAATTGCCCCTTTCTGGGCCCCCAGGATCCTGGTGATCCCGGATGACCCAATACATGAGTGCGAAGTGAGGACGGCAGACCGTTTTACCCAGGGCAGGGTCTGCTATACCACAGACCCGTCGCGGAACATTATATTAACCAATACCAATCAGCTGGCTCAGGATGTGGTGGATGGCTTTATAGTACGATTTATCCCCCGGGATAACTATATTATATCCCACCGCTACAGCATCCTGGTAAGGCAGTATGTGCAGTCTGATGCTGCCTACACCTTTTTTGAGACCCTGGATACCTTCAGCGGTTCTGAAAGTATCTTTTCGGAGACCCAGCCAGGGCTCCTGGAAGGGAATGTGTTCGCCGAAGGAGCGGCCGGGGAAAAGGTGCTAGGCTATTTTGATGTGGCTTCGGTAACCGAAAGGCGAATCTACTTTAACTATGATGATCTATTCCCGGGCGAACCGTTGCCACCCTATGCGGAACCCTGCCAGATTGGTAGTCCGGCAATTGCCGGGCCAGGAGGTTGTATCTTACAGAGGGTTGTTGAAGCTGACCTCGTTCGTTTTTATAGTGATAACGAAGAACCCCCGCCTATGGGACAAGGCCCGTTTTTAACTGTGTCGAAAGTGTGTGGCGACTGTACGGCGCTGGGAAGCGAGGAGGTCCCGGATTTCTGGACGGAAGAATAGAAACAATGTTAAGAGTGGTTTAAGGAGAGCGTAATATGGAAGGTTTCAGGAAAACCAAATACCTTTTCATGGGAGTATTCCCGGGGTTGCTTGCTTGCGTGGAAACCTTCGAGCCGGAAACAATCACCTTTGAAAGCGCCATAGTGATAGAAGCCACCATCACCAATGAAACGAAACAGCATGAGGTAAAGCTGAGCCGGACGTACGACTTTGATGCCGGTGGCCCGCAGCCGGTAACCGGGGCAATGATCCTTGTGGAGGATGACCAGGGTTCTGAATACCTGTTTGAGGAATCCCTGCCAGGTACGTATATCTCTCAGGATGCCTTTGCCGCGTCCCAGGGACGAAGTTACAGCTTAAAGGTAGAAGCAAATGGCCGTTCCTATGCTTCGGAACCAGCTGCCCTGACACC
>Ga0209347_1005314_pt1 | contig 12358 bp, 10 predicted proteins | sample AutmiccommuBRH23_FD_187382 | JGI IMG/M metagenome (GOLD analysis project Ga0209347, IMG submission 187382) | Deep subsurface microbial communities from Mt. Terri, Switzerland - Autotrophic microbial communities BRH/23 (SPAdes) (version 2) | ecosystem: Environmental > Aquatic > Deep subsurface >...
GGACCTGTTCGCGACGAATCGGCTGATCGGAATGGTGGAGGACTACGCCACGCTGCTCGACGAGCCCGCGGCGCGGAACTTCAATCGCTGGCGGATTCTCGGGCAGTACGTCTGGCCCAACTGGTTCATCGCCAAGACCTTCCGTGAGGAAATCTCCTGGATGCAGGGATGGCTCAGTCAGCGCCTCGCCTGGATGGATGGCCAGATCGCTATGGAGTTCGCGCCGGCTCCGCCTGCGTTCAACCGGCAGGGGGGACAGGTCGATTCGGGCTTCCTGCTCACGATGAGCGGCCCCGGCGTGATCTACTACACGACCGATGGCGTGGACCCCAGGACACTCACGGGGCCGGCCATGCCGACGATCGGCACGGTCCTCGTGCCGGAAAGCGCATCGAAGCGGGTGCTTGTGCCCACCGGGCCCGTCAACGACGCCTGGCGGGGCGGCGGGGCGTTCAACGATTCTTCGTGGATGCCCGGGGTCGGCGCCCCCGGCGGCGTCGGTTTCGAGAGGGGTACGGGCTATGAGGACTATATCCGCGTCGATGTCGGCACGCCGATGTATGACCGGAATGCGAGTTGCTACGTCCGGATTCCGTTCAGCGTCTCGCGCAGTCTCGGCAACCTGGTCAAAGGGACGTTGAGGGTCCGCTACGACGATGGCTTTGTCGCCTACCTGAACGGCGTCGAAATCGCCCGTCGCAACTTCACCGGCACTCCCGCGTGGAACTCGGCCGCCTCCAGTCTGCACGACGACTCGGAGGCCGTGAATTTCGAGAGCATCGAAATCGCGAATGTCGGCACGATCCTCCGGCCGGGCGACAACCTGCTGGCGATCCACGCGATGAATCAGTCCCTGACGAGTTCGGATTTCCTGATCAGCGTGGAACTGGCCGTGGAGGAGGCCGACGACTCGGCGACGCCTTCGCAGGTTTATACGTACGCCGGGCCGGTCCCGCTCACCGAGAGCGTGCGGATCATCGCCCGGTCGTTGACCGCGGGCCGCTGGAGCGCGTCGAACGATGCGGTCTTCGCGGTCGGCCCGGTCGCCGAGAGCGTGCGGATCAGCGAGATCATGTATCATCCCGCCGACACGGGCGACCCGGGCGATCCGAACACGGAGTACATCGAGCTGATGAACGTCGGCGCGGCGGCCGTCAACCTGGGCCTGGTGCATTTCAGCGATGGGATCGAGTTCACCTTCCCGAGTTTCCGTCTCCTGCCGGCTGCGTATTGTCTGGCGGTCAAGGATCTCGCGGCATTTGAGGCGAGGTACGGCCCCGGCCTGCCCGTCGCGGGACAGTACACCGGCAGTCTGAGCAACGCGGGGGAGCGCATCGAGCTTCGAGACGCCGCCGGCCGGACGATCCACAGCTTCACCTATCGCGACGACTGGTACGATTCGACCGACGGCGACGGATTCTCGCTCACCCTGGTCGATCCTCTCACCGTCGATCCGAACGCCCTCAGTGACAAGGCCGTCTGGCGCCTCAGTACAAATGCCGGCGGCTCGCCTGGCGCCGCCGACTGACGCACAGTACGAACGCCGACGTATCCCCCGGAGAATCCAAACGCCCATTCCTCGGATGCCTTTTGCTGATTCGCCTCTCGCACCGCGCGCCACGACGTATGGATTGTAGCGGTACGACCATTGCAGAGCAGTGGCGTGGCGCGGACGCGTGTAGATTAGGACTGGGCTTCTGCAAAATGGCCATTTTGCAGAAGTCCAGTCAGGAGCGAACTGGTATGAAACGGCATCAAAATTCTCACAATCCGGCCGGCCGGGTGCAGGCTCAGATGTGGTTGACCATGCTTCTGCTGGCGGTGGTCGGATGGCTCCTGCTCGACGACGCGACGACGTGGTTCGAGGACGTACACTATGAACATGCGGAGTCCCGCCCCGTGGTGGCGCGGGGCGAATTGGCTTCGGATGAAACCACCACGATCGAGCTGTTCCAAATTGTCGGACCCTCCGTGGTCTACATCACCGGCATGACCGTTCAGCAGGACTGTTTCTACTGCCGGGCTTTGGAGATCCCCCAGGGCACGGGCACGGGCTTCGTCTGGGACGAAAATGGATATATTGTAACCAATTATCACGTCATTGCGGACACCGATACGACACAGGTTTCGCTGGCGGATCGTTCGACGTGGAAAGCCCGCCTCGTCGGGGCCGATCCCGACAAGGACATCGCCGTCCTGAAGATCGACGCCCCGAGAGACCTGCTGCCGCCGATTCCGATGGGCACCTCGCAGGGCCTGCGGGTGGGCCAGAAGGTGTTCGCGATCGGCAATCCCTTCGGCTTCGATCAGACCCTCACGACCGGCATCATCAGCGGCCTGGGCCGGGAGATCACCGGCGCCACGAACCGCCCGATCCATGGCGTGATCCAGACGGACGCCGCCATCAATCCCGGCAATTCCGGCGGCCCGCTGCTCGACAGTTCAGGCCGGGTCATCGGCATCAATGCCGCGATTCTCAGCCCTTCCGGGGCGTACGCCGGCATCGGGTTCGCCGTGCCCATCGACGTGGTGAATGTAATTGTCCCGCGACTCATTCGCGGCGAGGGGCCCGACAAGCCCCAGCTCGGCGTCCTGCTGGCGGAGGATTATCTTGTGCGGCGGCTCGGCCGCGAGGGGGCGCTGGTGCTCACGGTCACCCCGGGCAGTCCGGCCGACAAGGCGGGACTGCTGACGACCCGGCGGGGCGACGATGACGAGATTCTCCTGGGCGATCTGATCGTGGCCATCGACGGCGAGCCGGTCGCCGGAACGAGCGATTTCTTCCGCATCATCGACAGCCGCAAGAAAGGCGACACGGTGACGATGACGATCGTGCGCCAGGACAAGAAGATGGATGTGAAAGTCGTGCTCAGCAGCGGGTCGTGACTCATCCCGCCCCCATCCGGAGAACACACGGCTTCTCACAAACCTCTCCGAGCCGGACGAGGTCTTGATCCCTTCGGATCCACCCACGAGTCAGTCAAGAGAGCCCAAAAAAACTCGCCTCCGACCCGTTTTAGGTCCCAAAGTGTTGCACGAATTTTGCTATTCTGACTCAAGAATAGGGGATTGACCACAGAGGTCGCAGAGGACGCGAGAGGGATCGAAAGAGGGGGATTCACCACAGAGACACAGAGGACACGGAGAAGAAGGGGTACTCACGCAGGGACTTCGTCTTCTTTGGAGGCGGAAGGCGCCGCAGTCGCCGGCGCCTTCCGCTTGGCATCCGGGATGTCAATTCATATCGAGCGACTCAAGCCGCTTCTGGGCTTTCTGCACTTCGGGATCGTTCATGTAGGGTGCGATCTTCATCATGGAGCCCATCATCTTCTTGCCCGCTTCTTCCATGCGGGCCAGGACCTCCTTGAGCGCCTCCGGCGGGTTCTGAGGGTCCTTCAGTTCGGGGTACTTCTCCGTGAGCTTCTCCATGGCCGGCGTGAGCTTCTCCATCTTGTCGGCGAACTGATTGGTCGCCTTGGCCACGTCCTGGGCGCTGGCTGCTTTGTCCAGTGCGGCCGTATATTCTTCCATGGCACTGACCCACTGGTCGGAGGCCTTCTCCACATCCGCGTATTTCCCGCCGCCGCCACCGCCGCAGCCGGGAAGGAAAGGAATCGCGGTCAACACACATGCCAGGGTAATCACAACGTTCTGCCTCATAAGTCAGGTCTCCAACCGGGTCACGATATCGCATCCGCGTTGACCGAGGACGCTCCCAGGTCAATCGGAATCCATCGGGATCATACGGGTCGGAGGCGATCTTGCCAAGGGAGAATCCCCGCGGCCGTTCCTGGGGGGTGCATGACCGTTCTTGCGGCGGCACGCTGACCCGTTCGGAGTCCGCCTTCAGGCGGTTCAAGATAGTCCGAACGGCCGTTGAGGTTCCGAGATGACAAAAGAGGAGTCGGCTGCGCCGCAAGACTCTCAGATCCGCCTGAAGGCGGGACTCCAAACGGGTTCTCCGGTCGAATCCGGCTGGTGGAAATCACAAAAACGGTCATGCACCCGTTCCTGGGTCGTTATCAGGGCAGGAGCGCGGCGGCCGGGACGCAGGACGCAGGGGGGAAGGCAGGATGCCCAGAACGCAAGAGGGCGGGAACATATGCTGGCGAGGCCTTCATGGCTCTTGTCTTCTCTTGTCCTACCCAGCGCCCCTGCGTCACTGCGTGATACAGGTTCCCGACCCCGCTCTTCCCTCCGGCCGAAAGCAGGATTGCCTCTCGCCAAGCCGCCAGGAATGCCAAGAGGAACCGAAAAAGATGTCTCTACCCTTGGCGATCTTCGCGTCTTGGCGATAGACCTCTTCCGCGCTACTCCACCCGCACAACGCAGAACGCAACCCGCACAACGAACACAAATCCCGGGCATTTGCCGCTTTCGGCCAATGGCATGGGGAGCGAAGAGACCGACATCGCTCGTAGGGTGGGTTCTCAACCAATACTGTTCGGCACGGGAGCTGGGGGGATTCTCATGGAGCCAGACGGTCGGTAGATCTCCTTTTTGATTCCTTGCCTATTTTGACTTGCGCCAGGCCTGCCCCTGTGTTTCTCTGTCGGCATGAACCGAAGAACACACGACCAGACCCCATCCGCTCCGGCCACCTCGATCCGCCTCCCGACTCCTTCCCCCACATCCCGGCCAAACAGCATTGGTTGAGAACCCACCCTACGGGGTTGGACAAGGCCATGCAGATCTTGGGTCTGCACTGTCTTCCGGAAAAGCGAAACCGCCCTTGACATGTCTCCGTTATGAACGTATGTTCATAACTGTCTGAGAAAAGGAACGTTCGTATGTCTCGACCATGCTGTTTGCGTCAGATCGGTTTCAAGCCGGGGGCCGGGTTCTTCCGGCCGGTGGGTGTGCCGGGTTGCATGCTCGAAGTCGTGACGCTGACGCTGGACGAAGTCGAAGCCCTGCGGCTGGCGGATTTGAACGGTCTCTACCAAGAGCAGGCGGCCAAGGAGATGGGCATCTCAAGGCCGACGTTTTCACGAATCATCGAGGGGGCCCGGCGCAAAGTGGCCGACGCTCTCATTCACGGCAAGGCACTGCGCCTCGAAGGCGGCGCCGTGCAAATGAAAGGAGAACAGAAGTCATGAGAGTCGCCATTCCTGTTGCGGAAGATTGTGGATTGGAGAGCCTGGTGTATGGGCATTTCGGGTCTGCGCCCGTCTTTTTGCTGGTGGATCCGGAGACGATGTCGGTCGAGTCTCTGGAGAACGGGAATCAGGCACATGTTCACGGCCAGTGCAGTCCGATGAAAGCGCTCGCGGGCACGAGGCCGGATGCGATCGTGGTCGGTGGGATCGGGGCTGGAGCTTTGGTGGGGCTTCGCCAGGCCGGGATCAAGGTCTACCGGGCGACAGGCAACACCGTGGCGGAGGTCGTCTCGCTCCTCAAGAGCGGCGATCTCAAGGAAATTGCCGTGGAGGACACCTGTGGCGGACACAGGGAGGGTTCCGGATGCCACCATTCGCACGATTGACACCCATCGGATCGATCCGCTCGCCCTTCCAGGAACCGGCCGGGACGCCCATTCAGCCGGCCTTTGCCGGAGAAGCGGAAGGGATCGTCGAGGTCTTGCCGGAGTATGCGGAGGGGCTGCGCGATCTGGACGGATTCGAGAGAATCTGGCTGATCTACTGGCTGGATCGCGCGCCCCCTCCGCGTTTGCTGGTCATGCCTTTTCGGGACGATGTCCATCGCGGCCTGTTCGCCACCCGCGCTCCGTGCCGGCCGAATCCGATAGGGCTGTCCTGTGTGCGGCTTCTCGGCATCGAACGCAACCTGTTGACCGTCGGCGGCGTGGACATTCTCGACGGCACGCCGGTGCTGGACATCAAGCCCTATGTGCCACAGTTTGACGCCTTTCCGCAAAGCCGGGCCGGGTGGCTGGAGAAGGGGGGCAACAACCGGACCCTCGCAGATCATCGCTTCGGGTCGGATGGTGCAGCGGACAAAGGATGATTGATCTTTCGTCTCGCTCGTGCGTCCGGTACGATAGATCGCCTGAACACGTTTCCGCGTGGATTGGCGGGTGGGATTCGATGCCGGATGATTGATAAGGAGAACGAGCATGAGACGGTTACGGGTGCGATTCCTGGGGGTGGTCGTCGGGTTGGCGGTTGTGTTTTCGGGGTCGGTCTGCTTTGCGGCGGGGCAGGGGCAGACGCAGGATAGCGGCGCGACAAGCACGGCCCCCTCTATCATCGCGCATCTTCATCTCGGCGGGACGGTCACGGAATCGCCGGTAGGGGACCCGTTCGGCCTGACGGCGGGGCAGATGACCTCGCTCAGAAACCTGGTGGCCCGGCTGGACAAGGCCGGCGGCGACAGCCGGGTCAAGGCCGTGGTCCTGACCTTCGACAGCATGTCCCTCGGGTTCGGGCAACTGGAGGAGATCCGCCAGGCGATCGAGCGGATCAGGGACGCCGGCAAGCGGGTGTACGTGCATGCCGAGGGCATGAGCATGTTCGCCTATGGCCTGCTGTGCGCGGGCGACCACCTCAGCGTCGCCCCGCAATCGACCCTGTGGCTCACGGGCTTCTACGCGGAATCGCCCTATGTCAAGGGCCTGCTCGACAAGATTGGGGTCGGAGCGGACTTCATGCACATGGGCGACTACAAATCCGCCGCCGAGACGTTTACCCGCACCGGTCCCAGCGAACCGGCCGAGGCGAATCTCAACTGGCTCTACGATAGCTGGTACGAATCGCTCGTGGGCATGATCGCCAAATCGCGGGGCAAGACGCCCGAGCAGGTTCGCGAGATCATCGACGGCGGCCTGTACATGGCGGAGGAGGCGTTGGAGAAGGGCCTGATCGACGCCGTCGAGACGCAGGACCAGTTCCTCGCCCGCATGAAGAAGGACATCGAAGGACCGACGAAGATCGACAATCGCTACGGCGAGGAAGCGGGCCCGCAGATCAACTTCAGCAATCCGCTGGCGGTTTTCTCCATCCTGGCGGAGATGTTCAAGACGCCCGAGACTTCGCACAAGGACGCCGTGGGCGTGATCTACGTGACGGGGGCGATCCTGCCGGGGCATAGCCGGCCCACCCTGTTCGGGCTCGTGGACGGCGCCTACAGCGGGGACATCCGTAAGGCCCTCGACACCGCGGCCGGCGACGCGTCGATCAAGGCGGTCGTGATGCGGGTCGATTCGCCGGGCGGTTCGGCCGAGGCCAGCGAGGTCATTCTGAACGCCACCCGCCAGGTCCGAGGCAAGAAGCCGTTCATCGTCTCCATGGGCGACGTGGCCGGCAGCGGGGGATACTACATCGCCTGCGGGGCCGACGCCATCTTCGCCGACGAGGCGACCATCACTGCTTCCATCGGCGTCGTGGGCGGCAAACTCATCACCGCTGGCCTCTGGGACAAGCTCGGTGTCAACTGGGTCGGGCACAAACGCGGGGCCAACGCGGACCTCTTTTCGAGCAGCCGGTCATTTGACGACAATCAGCGAAAGGTCCTGGAAGACTACATGCAAAAGGTGTACGAGGTCTTCAAAGGCCACGTCGTTGCGGGCCGGGGCGACAAGCTGCGAAAGCCGATCGACGAAATGGCCGGCGGTCGGGTGTATACGGGCAAACAGGCGTTGGACTTGGGCCTGGTCGATCAAATCGGCGGGCTCAAGGAGGCCATCGAGTATGCGGCCGCAAAGGCGTCCGTGAAGGACTTCGAAGTCCGCGTGATCCCGGAGCCCACGGATTTCCTCACTGCACTGTTGGAGCAGTCGTCCGGCGAAGGCGAGCGGCCGACGGACATCGCCCTGTCCGGCGGCGCCGGTCCGCTGGTCGGCCATCCGACGCTGGCCCCGCTGCTGGATCTGCTGCAGAAAGCGGAGCCACAGCGAGCCCGAGCCCTCCGCCAGGCCCTGCAACGAATCGACCTGATCGGCCGGGAAGGGGTCATCATGATGATGCCGTTCGAGGTGACGATCCGCTGAGAGCGTGTGCGTGATCCAGTTTGTCGTACTCCGACCATCCTAATCCGGTGATTGGCTGACCTGTTTGGAGTTCCGCCTTCAGGCGGGTCAAAACAGTCCGAACGGCTATTGAAGTTCCACGTCAGGAGAGGGGGCCGGCTGCGCCGGAAGACTCTCAAACCCGCCTGAAGGCGGAACTCCAAACGAACCGTACCCAACGTACGCCGAACACCCGATTCGTGTGGACGCAGTACTGCATGCCGATGCGGATGAAGGCCTCCGCAGAGCCAGCCGTGGAAATCGCCCGTAACCGCCGGGGATCGACGCGTCTCTCTTTGGGAGCCGGTTGGATTTGACTGACGCCCACGGCCGGGGTATCATCCGCCATACGGTGCGACATGTGGCACGGCACGAATGCGGAAATCATGCACAACGCGGGGCGAAACAGGAGATGGCAATCATGAAACACGGAAGCTGGACAATGAGAGCGGGGGGGCTGGTTCTTTCGACAATGATCTCGCTGACGCTGGCCGGCTGCGTCTCCAGCCGGTCGGACGTCACGTACGGTCCCAAGGGTCCGGCCGTGCGAAACGAAACGCTCCGACAGGTTAAGTGCGGCCGGACGACCAAGGGCTGGCTGCTCGGCGTGCTCGGCGAGCCCAGCCGGGCGGTTCGCACCTCCGACAGGACGGAGATCCTCACCTACGAGTACACCAAGACGGTCGATAGCGACTTCAGCTTCTTCATCTTCTTCGACGCCGACAACCGCCGGCAGGAGCGCACCATCTACGTTTTCGAGCTCGAGAACGGCATCGTGACCAGGTACTGGAAAGAACGATAACGATACGCTTGCCAGAGGGGAGAATGCCATGACGAACGAAAAGGTCAATGTCGCCATTGTCGGTCTGGGATTCGGAGCCGAGTTCATTCCGATCTATCAACGCCATCCGCACGCCAACCTGTACGCCATCTGCCAGCGGAACCGGCAGAAGCTGGACGCCATCGGCGACGCCTTCGGCGTGGACGTGCGGTACAGCGACTTCAACGAGCTGATCCGCGATCCGAACGTGGACGCGGTACACATCAACTCGCCGATTCCCGACCACGCCTGGATGTCCATCGCGGCCCTCAAGGCCGGCAAGCACGTCGCCTGCACGGTGCCGATGGCCACCAGCATCGCCGACTGCAAGCGGATAGCCGATCTGGTGCGCAAGACGGGCCTGAGCTACATGATGATGGAGACGGTCGTGTACGCCCGTGAGTTCCTCTATCTCAAGCAGCTCTACGAGACCGGCGAACTCGGCAAGATCCAATTCCTCCAGGCCAGCCACCAGCAGGACATGGACGGCTGGCCCAACTACTGGCCGGGACTGCCGCCGATGTGGTACGCCACGCACTGCGTCGGGCCGATGCTGGCCCTGACGAATGCCGCCGCGGAGTATGTCTCATGCTTCGGCTCCGGCACGATCCGCAAGGAATTGATCGAGCATTACGGCTCGCCGTTCGCTGTCGAGACCGCCCACGTCAAATTCAAGGCCAGCGACCTGACGGCCCGCATCTACCGCTCCCTGTTCGACGTGGCCCGGCAGTACCGCGAGAGCATCGACGTTTACGGCTCGAAGAAGTCATTCGAGTGGACTTTGATCGAGCACGAGGCTCACGTGCTGCACACCGCCAAGCAGCCCGAGGCGAAGATCCCCAGGCGGATCACGGTCCCCGATTTCGCCAAGCGGCTGCCGAGTCCGATTCGCCGGTTCACAACCAAGGGCGTTTACGACCTGGCGAAAAAGACGCACCTGAGCTTCACGCAGGGCGCCGGTCACGGCGGCTCGCACCCGCACCTGGTGCATGAATTCGTCACGGCATTGTCCGAAGGCCGGAACCCCTTCCCGAACGCCCGCCAGTCGGCGAACTGGACCTGCGTCGGTCTGTGCGCGCACGAGTCGGCCCTGGCCGGCGGCAAGATCGTCAAGCTGCCGGCGTTCACGACCGGCGACTGATTCAGTGGGGTGGGTTGAGAACCCACCCTACGGAGCGACCATGGTTGTGCTGGAGCGCCGCATGAGGGCCTTGACATCACGAGAAAAGCGACTGCTCATCTACTTTGCCGTGTTCTGCGGCATCGTGGCGTGGGACGGCGTGCGCAGGCACTGGTCACCCGAAGGCGCCCTTGAAACCGAGCATTATGTCATCGAGTCCTCGGCCACGACCGACCAGACCCGTGAGATCGGTCACGTCGCCGAGATCGTCTACGAGGGATACCGGGAGTTGATCGCACAACTACAGCATACGACGCAGCCGCACCCGAAGCTCAAGATGAAACTCTTCAAGGACCGCGAGGAGTTCCGCCGCTGCAACCGGTTCTGCGGCTGGGCGGAGGCTTTCTACCGGCGGCCGTACTGCTATCAATACTATTCCGCCGACGAGGCGAACCCCCATCACTGGATGATGCACGAGGCGACGCACCAACTCAACGCCGAGGCGGCCTGCCTGACGCTGCCGCAGTGGCTCGACGAGGGCCTCGCCTGCTATGTCTCGACCGGCCGGATCGTGGGGGACTCGCTTCGACTGGGGGAGATCGACACCAATACCTATCCCGTCTGGTGGCTCGATTCGATGGAACTGTCGGGGGATTTGGAGGCGGACAAGAAGAGCCTGGGTATCATTCCCCTGCGTGCGATCCTCTGCGGGCAGGGCGGGCCGGACCTGGACAAGCACGTCAACCTGTACTACCTGCATTGGTGGAGCCTTGCCCATTTCCTGATGCGATATGAAAACGGGATGTACCGGGCCGGGCTCGCTCGGTTGATCGCGGACGGAGTGACCGCAGAAGCGTTCGAGACGTGCATCGGGCCGGTTGAGGAGATCGAGGCCCGGTGGTATAATCAACTGCTCGATCTCAGAAAGAGATTGGCCGGGCAGGTGACACCCCGCGTGAGACTGAGGCACGGGGAGACATCCGACAGCGCCAAGCTGACTATTGAGGAGTCAAAGCCATGAGTCATTCCGAGCGTCTGGTGAAATGCATCCTGTACACATTCTGTCTGCTGGTTTCGGTTGGTCCTGCGGCAGACGCCGCGATCGACACATCCAAGTGGATTCCCTATGAGATGCCGAACTTGCGGCAACTCAAAGGCACGGCGCTCGATATGTCGCCCCTGCTGGATGCCCCGGCCGGCAAGCACGGATTTCTGAGGGTCAAAGGGGACAAGTTCTTCTTCGAGGATGGGACCGAGGCGCGTTTCTGGGGCGGCAATCTGTTCGCCGAGGCCAATTTCCCGACCCGCAAGGAGGCCGAGGCCCTGGCCGAGCGAATCGCGATGACCGGCGGCAACATCGTCCGGATGCACCACCTGGACGTCGTGGCCCCCTGGACCGACTTCATCGTGCGGAAGAACCTCTGGGGCGGCCAGAGCCCGGACACGACGCGCCAGTTCGATAAGGAGATGCTCGACCGGTTCGATTACCTCGTCCACTGCTTCAAGAAGCGGGGCATCTACGTCTTTCTGAGCCACCTTTCCAGCCGCAAGATCATGCCCGCCGACGGCCTCCCCGAGCCTGCCGATTCGCTCGATGACATCTACGCGGGCCTCAAGATCGAGGGCGAATTCGACGAGTTCCTCATCCAGTTGCAGCAGGAGCATCTCAAGAACCTGCTGACCCACAAGAATCCGCACACGGGTCTGCCGCTGGCCAACGATCCAGCGCTCGCCCTGACCGAGATCATCAACGAGGACTCGCTGCTGTACCTGGGCATGGGGGCGGGCTTCAGCACGAACTCCGACTACTACAAACGCATGCTCCAGGGCCAGTTCAACGATTGGCTGATCGCCAGGTACGGTACGCGCGAGGCTCTGGACGAGGCTTGGAAGCCGCAGGCCGGCGAGAGCGGGGGGCTCGGCGAGAACGAGGACCCCAGGAACAAGACCGTGGCGTTCACCTATCGCTTCGCCTGGGACTCGAAGGCCCGGCACGATCCGAGCCTGAGCCGCCGGCGCAATCTCGACATGTACGCGTTCCTCTATGACACCCAGGGCAAGTATTACAGCCGGATGTACGACTTCCTGCGAGGCCTCGGCGTCAAGTGCCCGATTGCCGGCAGCAATCACTGGCTCGGCGACGCCGCGGACCTGCACCTGAACGCCAAGCTCGATTACGTCGATCGCCATGAGTACTATGCCCATCCGCATGGCACGTACAATTACATGGCAGGCCAGTCGATCAGTCCGGCCACACCGATGGTGAAGTCCGACTCGCTCGGCACGATCGGCGGCCTCGCCGGCCGGCGGGTCTTCGGCCGGCCATACACCGTCTCCGAATGGCACAACTGCCTGCCGAACCCGTACCGCGCGGAAGGCCCGATCTTCATGTCCGCCTACGCCAGCCTGCACGACTGGCACCCGATGCAGTACGCGTACATGGCCTTCATCG
>Ga0209347_1005317_pt1 | contig 12348 bp, 14 predicted proteins | sample AutmiccommuBRH23_FD_187382 | JGI IMG/M metagenome (GOLD analysis project Ga0209347, IMG submission 187382) | Deep subsurface microbial communities from Mt. Terri, Switzerland - Autotrophic microbial communities BRH/23 (SPAdes) (version 2) | ecosystem: Environmental > Aquatic > Deep subsurface >...
CAGGCTATGGGTTATGAAGCAAGCGAGAAGGTAACAGGTCAGGAAGCTTTAGACCGAGAGAAAGAGGCGCGGCAAAAGGAACTTCGGTTCCAGACTCGCAATATGTGGATTGCCTGGCCCTTAGCCATCTTGGTGATGATTGGCATGTTCCGGGATATGTGGATTTTCACTTATTTTGTGCCAGAGTTTCTGGGTAATGTTTATGTTCTTTGGGCTATGACCACACCGATTGCCTTTATTCCTGGTTGGCAGTTCTTTAAACACAGTTGGAACGGTCTAAAACGTGGCGCCACGGATATGAACTTACTCTACGCGACAGGGATCGGGGCCTCTTATCTTATTGCCACCATCAATACCTTTTGGCCCGATGCTGGTTTTGGCGGACGGGGAGCGGCTTTTTTCGAGTCGGCTGCTTTACTGACGGCGTTCATCGTTTTAGGGCGCTATTTGGAAGCGCTCACTCGGGGTAAAACTTCGGAGGCGATCCGTAATCTGATGAGCTTGCAGGCTAAAACAGCGCGAGTGATTCGCAATGGTGATGAAGTAGAGATTGCTGTCGATGAGGTGGAGATCGGGGATATTGTGTTTGTGCGGCCTGGGGAAAGCATCCCGGTGGACGGCGAAGTTACCGACGGTTATTCAGTGGTGGATGAAGCGATGATCACAGGGGAAAGCATGCCGGTGGAAAAGCGCGCAGGCTCACAGGTCACTGGTGCTACCATTAATAAGACGGGTTCTTTTAAATTCAAGGCAACCAGAGTTGGGGGCGAAACCGCTCTGGCCCAAATCATCAAAATGGTGGAAGACGCCCAGGCTACCAAGGCGCCCATCCAAAAATTAGCGGATTTTGTGGCCGGTCATTTCATCGCCGGGGTACATGTCCTCGCGTTGATAGTCTTCTTCTTCTGGTTCTTTATTGGTTACGATGCTTACTTCTTACCGACAAGCCAGTTTGTTTTCTCGCCCTATAGCTTAGCGGAAGTCGGCGTCTTTGGTTTTGCCCTTCTCTTGTCAGTGACGACCTTGATCATTTCTTGTCCGTGCGCTCTCGGTTTGGCTACCCCCAGTGCGATAATGGCTGGTACGGGTAAGGGGGCGGAGAACGGTATTTTATTCAAAGGAGCCGATGCAGTAGAATCCAGCAGCAAGCTTAATGCGGTTATTTTCGATAAGACCGGGACTCTGACCAAAGGGGAACCTGCTGTGACTGACGTCTATACGACAGAGGGCTTTGCCCAGGATGATGTGTTAAGGCTGGCAGCGATCACGGAAAAGCCATCTGAGCACCCTCTAGGTGAAGCGATCGTACGAGGGGCCAAGGAGAAAGGATTGTCTGTTGACGATACGGATGATTTTGAAGCGATACCGGGACATGGTGTGCGAGCAACTTATCAAGGACAGACAATTCTGATGGGAAATCGTCGTTTGATGAAGCTACAGAAGATCGATATCGGAAACTTGAATGAAAAAATGGAGCAGTTCGAGGAAGAAGGCAAGACTGCTATGCTAATCGCAGTTGACGGTAAGGCAGCTGGAATCATTGCAGTGGCGGACATCCTGAAGGAAAATGCTAAAGAAGCCGTGGAACGCTTGCAGCAAATGGGTGTGCAAGTGGCGATGATTACCGGGGATAATCGGCGGACGGCAGAAGCCATCGCCCGGCAAGTGGGAATCAAGACAGTGCTTGCAGAAGTGCTGCCCCAGGATAAGGCTGCCGAAGTAATCAAGCTTCAGGAGAAAGGTCTGAAAGTAGCCATGGTCGGGGATGGGATCAACGATGCTCCAGCATTAGCTCAGGCTGACGTGGGAATTGCTATTGGTTCCGGTACAGACGTCGCCAAAGAAACAGGCGACATAATCCTGATCAAGAGCGATATCCGCGATGTGGTAGGAGCCATTGAAATCGGGCGAGCCACCATGCGCAAGATCAAACAGAACTTGGTATGGGCATTCGTTTACAATATCACGGGGATCCCCTTAGCAGCGGGTATCCTTTATCCTTTCACAGGGTTTTTGGTTAGCCCGGAACTCGCTTCCTTCTTTATGGCAATGAGTTCGGTATCGGTAACGATGAACACACTATTCTTAAAACGCTACCAACCATCGTTTAGGAAGGACCAGTTAAAAACTAGTGCGCGACTGGTACCCCAACCACAAACAGCACGCTAAGGAGGAGGTTTTACTATGAACGAGTTAGAAGCAAAAGCCGCCAGGCAGTCTTTCGCGGTTTATACGGCACTTTCGCTGGCGATAACCCTTTTATTTCTGGTCATCACATGGGTGAACGGAACTACCTATACCGCTGTGGCCAGAATTGGCGGTATGGTTTGGGTTTTCATCCTGAGTATGATTGTCTTTATGCCGATCGTTATTCCGGTGATGAAGAAGAAGGTCATGGGATAAAGAGCGTGGCTACTCAAGTGACGGGGTTATTTATGAGATTTAACCTTTTACTTTTAGGTAATAAAGACGAGACAAAACAAGTCATTGGAATTATCCATTGAGGGTAATGTTAGTTAAGCTTACCGAAAGGGAAAAAACTGTTTTCAGAGGAGGAACAAGATTTGCTACAAACTTTATTCAGTGTTGGGGGATTTTCTCTTGGATCTTACGGTGTAGTGGTTGCCATTTCATTATTAATTGGTTTAGGGGTAGCCTATCATTTAGCCTCTTCTGAAAAGGAATACCGCCAGCACCTTATCGACTTGGTTCTCTTTGCAGTAATCGGAGCTATTATTGGAGCCCGTCTTTGGCAAGTCCTTTTCTACGAGTGGGAGTACTATTCTCTCCATCTCGTCGAAAGCTTCATGATATGGCATGGGGGCATGGCTATTCAAGGAGGTTTGGTTGGCGCTTTCATTGTGGGATGGATCTATACTCGTAAATATAAGCTTGATTTTTGGAAAATGGCTGATATTGCCGCCCCAGGGATTATCTTGGGGCAAGGGCTGGGAAGAATTGCTTGCTTTCTTAATGGGGATGCTTTCGGTAGCCCGACGAACCAAGGGTTTGGCCTAGTTTATCCCCCGGGCACTCCAGCTTATGATGCTTATGGAAGCGAACCCTTATGGCCAGCAGAGATATGGGAAGGGCAATGGGACATCATTGTTTTTGCGCTGATCTTAATCCTTCCGCGTTGGCTCAAACTGCCGAAGGGTATCCTCTTTGTCAGCTATATTGTGCTCTATTCACTTGGGCGGTTTGGATTAGAATTTTTACGAGGGGATGGCGCACGTTATCTATTCGACTGGACTTCAGCACAATGGAGTAGTATGGGGATGATTGTTATAGCCCTTATTTCTGCCGCTGTGTTGACGTTGTCAACGAGGACTGCGAAAAACTAGATGGTGATATATAAAATTGAAGGAGGCTGAATCGTTATGTTAGAGTTCTTAAACCAATATGGATGGTATTTTCTTATATTCGGGCTGATGTTCTTTATGCATCGACGAGGTGCGGGTGGGTGCTGCGGAGGGCATCAACAGGGTAAAAAGGATCAACAGGTGACTAAAGAACCCATATCCTTTGAACAAAAGAAGTAATTCGAAAGGTAGCCTGCGAAAGGACGATTATCTATGCTTATCTTGAAGGGGAAGAAGTCAAACGGCATTGTAGGAAAATACAAAAGTATTATTGATGCACGAAAGATCTTTTCCGACGCTCAAAGATATCTTACCCAGAATCAAGTGGATCAGGAGCTAATCTTGGTAGAGGGTGATCGTGTTGTAATGACATGTATGCTCAGAATGTTTAGTAACCAAGCCTCATTATCTCCTACCTAACGATCTAAGCCACATCGTTTCTTTAATTAAGAATAACCGAAACTGTTAATGCGTGAATAGACAGAGGGATTCTGAATATCAATCAGGGTCCCTTCTTCATGACTTACTCCATGCCTTTTCATGCTTTTATTGAACTCGAGCGTAAAATTCATAACAAATTCATAACAAATTCACAGCATATTCGAATTGATTCGATATACTTTGAGACATGAAGTCAGAGTTGTTGAGAAAATATTCTTAGGCAAAATTAAGGAGGAAAAATGATGAATAAGAAAAAATGGATTGTTGGATTATCAATTGCAGGCGTGATGGCGCTTTCGGGTACGGCTTTTGCCCTAAACTCTGGGTCAGTAGTCGCCCAATCCGTCGGACAAACACTGGGTGTAGCAACTGTTGCTACAACTCAAAATCAAGGAACTGTCAGTGATACCTTGGGAAGCAGCGAGGTAAATTCTAAAACATCGTCTTCTCCGACCAATGAATCGAATACAGTCACTACTCCGGAGTCCAATAGCTACATAGCAGGTTACGGTATGATGGGAGGCCAGGGTGCTAATGGAACCGGTGGAGGTTACGGTATGATGGGAGGCCAGGGTGCTAATGGAACCGGTGGAGGTTACGGTATGATGGGAGGCCAGGGTGCTAATGGAACCGGTGGAGGTTACGGTATGATGGGAGGCCTGGGTGCTGAGGGAACCGGTGGAGGTTACGGCATGATGAGAGGCCTGGGTGCTGAGGGAATCGGTAGAGGTTACGGCATGATGGGCGGTGGTTATGATGCAAAAAGCTTAGGTGTTGATCTAACAAACGGCGAAGTCACCACAGCGGATCAAGTAGTAGCCATTACGAAGGCGTATACTCAAAAAACTAACCAGGATGTTATCGTGGGCGAACTTCATGAATTTGCAAATGGATTTGAAGTAGAGCTCAAAGAGGGAGCGACAGGAGCTAAAGCCTATGAAGTGTTGGTTTACAAAAAGGGAGGACAGATCATAACTGAAATGGGTCCCAATATTATGTGGAACACCAAATACGGACCTATGAATTGGGGAAACACTGGGGCGGTTACGGTCAGTGAAGAACAGGCTGCGAAGAGCGCTCAAGAGTTCGTAACTAAAATGGGTCAAGGATATTCAATTGGAAAACCGGAACTAGTGCCTGGGTACTATGAGTTCATGATTCAAAAAGATGGTAAGAATTACGCGGAACTTGATGTTAATGGATACACAGGTCAGGTTTGGTTAGAAAACTGGCAGGGAACTATTATTAAAACGATTAATGCAAAGTAAAAAGTGAATTAGCCAACGAAAGCAACTAAAGGGCAGTGACTCATTCAGGGAGAAACTGCCCTTTGGCACGTTTATGCTGATAGGACATAAGAAATATCTTGGGCCATACTTGAATTTCGCTTTTTAGGATAAAGAAGAGAACATTATTGAGATAAAACTGTACTTAGAGAGTAACTGTCCTTTTCATATTTGGCATCGTTTGGATGCCACGGATAAGTAAAGAAAGGCTCAGGCCGATATTATAAGGCCTGAGCTTGTAAAGTTTAGGGATCTGCCTAGTATTGAAAATAAGTTAAATTTGCTTGGAACAATTAGAGTACACGTTTTGCACCAACATAAACAGATTTCCAATAGGGGCCAAGATCATAAATGGTAACACCTTTGGAGCTGGACGAGTTGATGAACTGACCGTTTCCTACATAAATACCATCGTGATCGACTATCCCGTTTTTAGCAAAGGAAAAGAAGACTAGGTCTCCCGGTTGGAGGTTATTGAAGTCCACGGAAGTTCCAACTTTGTATTGATCACGGGAAACCCTTGGTAAAGAAATTCCATTTTGGGCAAAGACATATTGAACATAACCCGAACAGTCAAAACCTGTCCCAGGAGATGTCCCACCCCATAAATAGGGTATACCGATATACTTTTTACCAGTTGAGATAATAGCATTTGCTTTCTCTTGGCGGGATTGGGTATTACTTTTTTGACTAACTTTGCTAGCATATAGAGTGTTAAGCCGATTACCCGTAATTGGACCAACGACGCCGTCTGAGCTTAAGGATTGAGCGGATTGGAACGCTTTTACAGCTCCTTGAGTATTTGATCCAAAGATGCCATCCACTTTACCAGCGTTATAACCTAAGGAGTTAAGTTTGGTTTGAACTTGAGCAACCTCTGAACCGGTTGTTCCTACCTTTAACAATGTATCTCCGAGAGCAGCCTGAACTGTTTGGGCTGGCGCAAGTATAAGAAGTGCACCGAGAATCACTAAGCTAATGAGTTTTTTCATGTGGCATCTCCTTTCTGTCTTACAAGTTGTCACCCACTTGATCAAGCTATCATATCTTTATGAACTTACTATGAAGAACTTATGAATTTCTTGTGAATAATGGATTAAGCAAACGGGTCTAGGTTGGAATAATAGATGCACTTAGCTTTAATCATCGAGCCAAGTTAGTTCACCTTATTAAAATAAAAGTGGCCGAGGATCTATTTCCTCAGTCACTTTTATCTCTTTAATAAGCTAGATGATGAATTAAATCTCCAGCCTTTGCTTTGTAGAGTGATCGTACTTAGACATATAATCCACACAAGCAATAAAATATTTTGAGATAATATGTAGAAGCAATGCATATTAGAATTGTGGCTGCAGGTTCATGAAGGGAGTATAAAGAGAGGGTATTGACTAAAGACTATACGGGGGATACTAAACAACGCAAAGAAGGGTGATGGATAATGTACAAGGGAAGAAAAATAATTGCGGCGCTTGTTGTCTTCGTTGCTTTACTGAGCATACCGTTCTTCTATAATATGGGGAAATCCAACACGGGACCTGTAATAAATCTTAATACTCCCGCTATACAGAAACTAGCGGTTAAGGAATGTGTCGAGCCTGTGGAATGGATGAGGGCCAATCATATGAAACTTCTGAGCCAATGGAGAGAGGAAGCCGTGCGCAATGGCAAAACGGTATATATTAATAGTCAAGGAAAGTCATTCGAAAATAATCTTCAAACCTGCGTGAATTGTCATTTTGATCCGGCCTCAAAAGAGTCTGAGCAATTCTGTGTTTCATGCCATACTCATACAGCTGTAAATCCGAACTGTTGGACTTGCCATATTTGGCAAAATGACACCACGAAATGAGAATAACCAGAAGGCGGTTTTTAAGAAAGAGCGTCTACTACCTGGTAGGGGGTGAGGATCTTGCTTGAAAGAGCTTTGACAGGTAGTCAACGATACTGGACATGGGTTTTATTCTTACTTGCTGTCATTGCAGTAGGCCTCTACTCTTACATTAAGCAATACAACTATGGCCTGGGAGTAACGGGCATGAGTAGGGATGTATCGTGGGGTTTGTACATCGCTCAGTTTACGTTCCTCGTGGGTGTCGCTGCTTCTGCTGTTATGCTGGTTTTACCCTACTATCTGCATGACTTTAAGAAATTTGGTAATATGGTCATCCTCGGTGAATTTTTAGCAATCCCCTCGGTAATCATGAGTATGCTCTTTATTATTGTTGATTTGGGTCAACCCTTGCGAATCTTTAATGTGATACGTTATCCCAGCCCACAATCCATAATGTTTTGGGATATGTTGGTCTTATTCGGATATCTCGTGCTCAATATCGTTATTGGCTGGACGACACTTGGCGCTGAGAGTAAAGGAACCCCAACACCGGCGTGGTTAAAACCGATCATTTACCTTTCCATCCCTTGGGCAGTCAGTATTCATACGGTGACAGCGTTTCTATACGCTGGTCTACCGGGAAGGCATCTCTGGTTATCTGCAATAATGGCAGCGAGATTTCTGGCATCTGCTTTTGCAGCGGGTCCAGCAATTCTGATTCTTTTGTGTTTATTGGTAAGAAAGATTAGTAAATTTGATCCAGACCCGGGCGTTGGGGCAATACAATCTCTAGTCAAGATTGTTACCTATGCTATGGTCGCAAATATTTTCTTCTACGTCCTGGAGTTTTTCACTGCTTTTTATAGTAATATACCGGAAGCCATGGCTCCCCTAAAGTATCTCTTCGTCGGGCTCGACGGCCAGACAAGACTGGTTCCCTTTATGTGGACAGCCACCATTCTTGCCTTTGTAGGAAGTGGATTGCTGCTTTTTCCGAGTACGCGAAGGAACGATAAGATCTTGCCCTTCGCCCTTGTAGCGATTATTGTAGCTAATTGGATTGACAAAGGAATGGGTCTGGTAATTGGCGGATTTATTCCAAATTCCTTTGAGAGAGTCACTGAATATGTAATAACCTACACCGAGATATCCGTGACACTGGGTGTATATGCGATCGGGATCCTGCTCCTTACAATCCTCTATAAGATTGCAATTTCGGTAAGGGAACAATAAGAAGTTTAATGAATAAAAGTTGACTAAGGTTACAAACTTTAGTCAACTTTTATTGGTTTTTTGATCATTCGAATCTTTAAAATTTGATAGGTATTAGAGTTTAAAATAATCCATTAACTGCTTTAAATCCTTAGGTAAATCGCTTATGGAGATTTCTTTTGATGTTTTTCAAGTTAGTTCCGCGTTCACAGGAAATTCATAGTTGTGTAGTATCATTAATTATTTACTAGGTGATCAAGAGATTATGCCGTGATCTTAGCCCGACAATTAAGTATACATAAAAAGTATAAAAAGGTTATTACTCGTGACTTTTTAGACAATCTTTATTATGCTGCCACGTTGCACGATATTGGAAAAGTAGCTATACCCGACGCGGTCTTATTAAAAAATGGAAAATTAACGGATGTAGAGTTTGATGAAATGAAACAACACGTACTTACTGGTCAAAATGTACTCAGAGAGACGATCGAAAAATACCATTTAACGGAGTCATTTCTCGAAATGGGGATGAATATATGCGCATATCATCACGAGAAATTTAACGGAAAAGGATACCCCGAGGGGCTTGTGGGTGAGGAAATTCCTCTAGAGGCAAGGATTTTCGCCCTCTGTGATGCGTATGATGCAATTCGATCTAAGCGATCTTATAAGGAAGAGCTCTCCCATATAGAAGCGATGAATAGAATCGTAGCGGATAAAAATCAGCATTTTGATCCTGATGTAGTAGAAGCTTTTTTAGATTGTGAAAAGAAACTTTTGGCGATCACTTAAGAAGAGGGAGTTTGTCTAATGAGTAAGTTATGGTTGCTATTAGCTATGATATTGACGGGAATAATTTATGCTGTGGTACTCTTGTATATCATGCCAATGTCACAGTCTAATAACATTCTTTTGCATTGCATCTTATTGGGAGTTTTGTTTGGAGTAGTGAATTTTATCGTGGCTGTTCTATATTATAGAAGGAATGAGAAACTAAAACACTTTAACAAACATTTGAAGTCTAACCTAATGACGGATAGCTTGACGGGACTTCTAAACCGAAGGGCCTTTGATCAAGCGATTAAGGATGTCGACGATCGTGGTTACTATTCCTTTATATTTCTCGATATTGACAACTTTAGGGATTTTAACAACCGCTTTGGCCATGATATTGGAGATAATGTACTCAGAAAGGTCGGAGAGACCATTCAAGCCTGTGTCCGCGCGAGCGACCGTGTTTATAGATATGGCGGAGAGGAAATCACTCTTATTTTAATGGATTGTGATAAAAAGAACGCCTTAAAAATGGCCGAAAAAATTAGGTCGGAAATAAGTCAACTAGATCATCAAGCATATCCTCAAATAACGGTTTCTTTGGGCGTTTCAAGTTACCCTGACGATGGTCTATTGATTAATGATCTCATTGTTGCTTCAGATAAAGCGCTTTTAAAAGCAAAACAAAGCGGGAAGAATCGTACCATTTCCTGCTAATATGTAGTCTCCCTAGAAGGAAGGGTATTCGCTCATTGTTTAGTCTAGGCAGAATAATGAGCTTTCTGATGTAAACACCTCCAGTGACCATGTTCCCGTACGATAGTCTCCTGTGAAGAGTATCGCCGAATCCGCCTATCCCAAAGGAACATACGCGGCAAAGGAGGACTCTTCCCAACGAAGTATAGTAGTAAAATCCACTATAAAAGTGTGATTTAAAAAGAATATAAGAAGTGTATGAAATTTTCCGACACAGATAAGGAAACTGCCCCAGGATAGTTCAACATACTTTAAGATGGAGTTGTAAGTCCATCTTAAAGTATGTTTCCTTATCGCGTTGTTGGAGTTGAGAAATAATTCTATCCCATAATTATAGGAGGTGCATGCTTATAGAAAACGAGTTAATTCTGTAATATTTAACCTTGGGACATTCTTTGTATTCCTTGTCCTCTGGTAGCCGCTCATTTCGTGGTTTGTAATAATATAGTCCTTGTCCTACGGTTGAGTTTGCTCGATTCATCCAATTGTAAGACTTCCATTTCTAGGAGTAGTACCCACACCAAGACTCGATGTTCAACTTAAGTTGAATGAGTTCACTTGCGAACAGAAAGCATTATTAACACTAATTTAAAGAGTAGGAGATGAAATTATGAATAAGAAAATCAAATCGATTATGTTTGTAGTGCTGATTTCTATTGCCATGTTAAGTCTAGCTGGTTGCGGTGGTCAATCCAAAGATATGATGAACTCTAGCAACATGACCCAATATATGACGAGCAATCCCACAGAAATGATGAATGTTTTAAGTTCGCCGGATTCGCGCCAGTCAATGGTAAAGATCATGGGGTCGTCCCAAATGATGCCTGTGATGGTTGATATGATGAAAGATAGCAATGTACAAAAAAATATGATGGGTATCATGGGGAGTGGGGAAAATCAGGCTAGCATGGTGGGCATTATGTCTGATCCTTCCATGTATAAGCCTATGGTACAAATCATGTCCGATCCTAAAATGAAAGCGACATTCTCAGCTATGCTTAAAGATCCAGCGTTGCAACCCTTGGTTAAGGAAGCCTTAGCTGCAAAATAAATGTCAATCGTCTTCTGAAACAAAGGACCCTGAAGTAAAAATCAGGGTCCTTTGTTCATGAGAAATTCACAAGTTTTTCATGAGATAATCGTAACCTTGGGTTACACTAAGGACATGGAAGATCCGCAAAGCGGTAGAACATAGAATAAAAAATTAGGGGGAATATACAATGTGGAAATTTAACAAAAAGATTACGGCAATTCTAGGAACTGCAACACTGGCAATTGGGCTTGTAGCTTTACCTGCTATAGCTGGAACGACCGAGCAACCAGGAAACGGGTGGGTTGGTCAGATGCAAGGCTTCATGATGCAAACGTTATCACCGGCGCAACACCAAGAGCTTATGAATTCGAAGGATATGCAAAATCTTCATAATTCACAGGGGATGCAGGATGCTATGCAAACAGGGGATATTAAGGCAATGCAAGAATTTATGAATTCAGATCCGAATGTTAAAGCCTTAATGGGACAAGATAATCTGGATAAAATGAACGAATTTATGAGTCAATCTGGAGGAAACATGATGACCAACGGAAGTGATGTTACCAGTTCTGAAAGTACAATGATGAATGGTAGTGGGACATTGAAGGCGGGAAGTAACATGATGAATTTCTAAGATGAGTAATTACTATCTTTGATGGTTAAGCACTGCCTCAGTTTGGGGCGAAATATTAAGCATATCAAATTATAAAAAGGAGCGATGTAAAATGGGTTGCTGTGGACATTCGAAGCAAGACAATTCTGGGGGAAATACCTTGAGTCCTCAAGATGGGATTGTCTTAAAAATTGAGGGAATGACTTGTGGGCATTGCAAAAGTTCAGTGGAGAAGGCGTTATTGAAAGTACCTGGAGTTACTCAAGCAGAAGTGGATTTAGCTCAGAAACAGGCAGTAGTAGTCGGAACTGCAGACCGTTCATCACTTACAAAGGCAGTTGATGAGGCTGGTTACAGGGTTATCAACAATTAATTAGTTTGTTTATGCTTAGGAGAGCACGACTCTTTTGAGGGGATATAGACATGGTGTAACTGGACGTGAGTCATTAAGTTAATGAACTTTCAGCCAAGTGTCTAAGGGAAATTGATTTCATTAATTAATTAATTTAAAGTGCTGAGGATAGTCCTCAGCACTTTTTGTGGATGATCCTTAGAATGTCTGGTAGATTAGAAATCAGCAGTTACGGCTTATGTAGTGCAATCATAGTTTTTATAATAAAGAGAACCGAGGTCTAAAGCATGCAAATTGTAAGTAGGGAAGATATAGAAACAATAACAATTGCAATCAATGAATTTATAGGTGCCAATAAGGTTAGCTCGAAAGAAAACTTTCCTATTGAGTTTTTAAAACATTTACGTAAAGAAACCTGAAAATTGAAGATGGCGTATTGTTTAATGAACTATGCGATCTCTTAGAAAAAAAGCTGATTATAATAGATTAGCGTTAATTGTTTCTGTGTGAGAAAGGGCTAACTACAAACAATATAGTAAGATTTAAAGATAGCTTTAAGAATATAGTCCTTCGGTAATATGTCAAGACCCTAAGCGAGTCAATTTTTCAGTAAGTTAATAATCAGCGGGTAAAAAAGGCAATAAGAAACCGTCTCATTCCCAAAATGTTATGGGAAAAAGTAACAAAA